>ERZ773069.1264-NODE-1264-length-14948-cov-6.566978_pt1 | contig 14948 bp, 15 predicted proteins | sample MGYA00580619_ERZ773069 | MGnify/ENA primary metagenome ERZ773069 (study PRJEB29015, sample SAMEA2738007) | human oral metagenome | biome: human oral; feature: human-associated habitat; material: dental | place: China | collected 2108 ...
GCGGTCAGGTGTGCCACGTCGATGTCGAGGACCCGGCCCTGTCCCCCGCCGACCTGCTGCGCAGGCTGCGCCGGATCTGCCCCGGCGACATCGCCATCCGCGACGTGACCGAGGCCCCCGACGGCTTCGACGCCCGCTTCTCCGCGGTCTGGCGGCGCTACTGCTATCGCCTGATCGACTCCGCACAGGTGCCGGACCCCCTGTTGAGCAACCACGTGGTCCAGCTGCGGCACCCACTGCACCTGGGCACCGCGCAGGAAGCGACGCGGCTTTTGACGGGGCTGCGGGATTTCGCCCCGTTCTGCAAGGCCCGTGAGGGCGCCACCACCATACGAAACCTGCGGGAGTTCACCGTCACGCGGCGAGGCGACGGGGTGGTGGAGGCGCACCTGCTGGCCGACGCCTTCTGCTACTCGATGGTGCGAGCCCTGGTCGGGGCGCTGACCGTGGTCGGCGCGGGACGCCGGAACCTGGCCTGGCTGGAGGAGGTCGCAAGCAGCGACCGCCGCTGCGGGGAGGTGCCGTTGATGCCCGCCCACGGCCTGGTGCTGGAGGAGGTCGGCTATCCCACCGACGACCAGCTCGCCTCGCGTGCCCGCGAGGCCCGCGCCCGCCGAAGCCTGGAGGAGACATGAGCCACTACTTCACCAACGACCCCTCCCCCATGATCACCCGCGAGATCACAGCAACGGTGTTCGGACGCGAACTCGTCTTCACCACCGCGAACGGGGTGTTCTCCGGCGCCCGGCTGGATCTGGGCACCTCAGTTCTGCTGCGCACCGTCGCCCCGCCGGTACACGGGCGGGTTCTCGACCTGGGGTGCGGGTTCGGGCCGATAGCGGTGGGGATCGCCGCGGCCAGCCCCGGTGTGCGGGTGGATGCGGTCGACGTCAATGAACGGGCCCTCGCCCTGACCCGGATGAACGCGGAACGCGCCCGGGTGGCTGACCGGGTGCGGACCTTCTCTCCCGACGATGCCGTCTACGACGAGATCTGGTCCAACCCGCCGATCCGCATCGGGAAGAAGGCCCTGCACGAACTCCTGCTCACCTGGCTGCCCCGGCTGAAACCCGACGGGGCCGCGTATCTGGTGGTGAGCAAGAATCTCGGCGCGGATTCCCTCACGACATGGCTCACCGAACAGGAATGGCCGACTGAGAAACTCGCCTCGGCGAAGGGTTTCCGGGTGTTGAAGGTCCGGCGCGGCGGCGACTCGCCCACCTGACTGCCCCGCGGGTCCTGAAAGGCTGCATAGGATTGGGAGGACCGTCGCGGCTAGGCCGCGTGTCCCGAACCGAGGAGTCCTGATGACCTACGTCCTGCCCGATCTCGACTACGACTACGGCGCGCTGGCCCCGCACATCGCCCCGGAGATCATGGAACTGCACCACAGCAAACACCATGCAGCCTATGTCGCGGGGGCGAACACGGCCCTGGAGCAGCTGGCCGAGGCCCGCGAGTCCGGCAATTTCGGCGGCATCAACAAGCTGGAGAAGGATCTGGCCTTCCACTTGGGCGGGCACATCAACCATTCCACGTTCTGGAAGAACATGTCGCCGGAGGGCGGCGGCCGTCCCGATGGTGAGCTGGCCGCGGCCATCGACGAGTACTTCGGTGGTTTCGACGGTTTCCAGAAGCAGTTCAACGCCGCCGCCAACGGCATCCAGGGCTCCGGCTGGTCCATGCTGGTCTTCGACACCCTCGGGCGGCGTCTCAACATCAACCAGCTGTACGACCAGCAGGGCAACCTTCCGGCGGGCCAGATCCCGCTGCTGCAGCTCGACATGTGGGAGCACGCCTTCTACCTGCAGTACAAGAACGTGAAGGGCGACTACGTCAACGCCTGGTGGAACGTGGTCAACTGGCCCGACGTCGCCGAGCGCTTCACCAGGGCCCAGAGCTTCGCGTCCTGACCCCCCGAAGCTGATCGAGTCGGATTGGGGAACAGCAGCATTGCTCGTCCCCCCGTGCACGAGTCGCGGAGGTTCGACGGTTCAACGTCGCCACACAACATTGAACCGTTTGTCTTCCGCGTTTCGTACACAGAGGGAGGGAGGTTCGGGAGTCGCGACGAAGGAGCGTCCCGTGCGGGAAATCCACGGGACCCCTGATTCCACAGCACGTTCACCAGTTCATGGCGGGAGCAGATAATTGACCATGGACCGCGACCGTGCTCTTTCCCTGCTGGACTCGTACACGAGGACCCGTCTCGACGCCCGCGCCCTTCACCCGTTGCTCCTGGAACTGGCCGAGGTGTTGGACCGGGCCCCCACCCAGGTGATCGGCCCGAGGCTCAGGCTGCGCTGGCCCCTCGACCCGAAAAACCTGCTGCAGGTCAAGATTTTCCCGCTGGCCTCGCCCGGGGAACCGATGTGCTGGGTGGCCTTCCACGAGGTGATGGACGGCCGCTGGGCACTTCATGCCGACCACATGAACCTGCGATACACGGGATACCCCGAGTTTCGCTGCCGGCCTCCCTATCTCTGGAATCTAGGTCTCGTCCCACGCGACCAGTGGATGCAGGACATGATCTCCCCCGTGGTTTCCTGGCCCGCCCTGGTGCAGGGGGTGGGTGAGATGGTCTCCGGCCTGCCAGCCGAACTGGCCGCGCTCCCGGTGGAGTGGTTCGACGGAACCATCAGGGTGCACGATCCGGAATACGAGTGCCTCGATCTGGAGATCTCGCGACACGGAATCAGGGCGAGGGCGAAGAAGTTCCAAGGCGAACAGGGGGACCTGACAGCGGCCATGGTCCTGTCACCGACGGCGTCGCTCCAGCTGGAGAACGCCTTCCTGGAAACATACGCCTCCTGTTTCTCCCGGGGCTTCCCCCTGAGCCACACGGGACTCAAGGCCACCTGCGAGAACGCACGCCTCAGTTCCTTCCTGATCATGGACGACACATCCGAGAATCCGAGGTCGCACCCCGACTTCCGGAGCCGCTTCGACGACCTCCTCGAAGCGGCGGACTGGGTGGACGGCCCCCACCAGGACGACTGCTCCTTCGAGGAGCTGACCACCCCGTTCCCCGCTTGGGAACCGGACCCCGCACAGCGGTCCGGACCCCGTCTCTCGCTGGGTGAGGCCCGCAACTGGTCCTCGCCCCTGACCCGCACTGGACCGTCCGTCCCGAACCCCACGGAACTGTGGTGGAAGTGGTGGTGAACCGAGCCTAAACCGCGCTCCTCGAAGCCGATTGAGCCAGCACGTGAGGCTCACGCGAACGGCTGAGTCGAAACCACCACCGGCACCCGGTAGCCAGAACCCGACCCCAGCACCCCGGACACCCTCACCATGGTTTCGACACGGACCACTCCTTCGTCGCGGCCCGGCTCAACCAACTTCAGGGAGGGTAAATCGGGGAACAGCAGCATTTCCTGCCTCCCCCTGTGCACGAACCTCCGCGTCTCGTGTACGAGGAGTGATCCCCGCCCCCACCCGACCCTGCCCGCGGTGCTAGTCTCTTCACGTTCGACCAGGACGTGGCGCAGGGGCCGCGGCTCAGCGATCTCGGCGATTTGGCCTGGTGACGAACACCTTCCGGTCAGGCGAAGTTCGGTGAGAATCCGAGACTGTCCCGCAACGGTGCGTTGGGCGCGAGGCCCACGAGTCCGGTCGCCCTGCCCGGTGAGGCATTGACCACTCACGAGGATGAGCAGGGGTGTTTGCGAACTCGTCCTGCCCAGCGAAAACCAGGAGCGACCCATGGACGTGTTCCCCACCCCCCTGTCCCGCCGCACCCTGTTCCGTGCCGGACTGGCCGCGGCAGCTGTCTCCGTCACCGCCGGATGTGCCTTCCAGAAGCCGGAGGAGGCCGCTTCCAGCGCAGCCGGTTCCGACGCCCAGGCGGTCCTCAAACTCGCCACCGGATTCGCCATCCAGAACCTCGTCCCACTCAAGACCGGTTTCTGGGGCAACGAGTTCGGCTACGCCGAGCTGCTGTTGCGTCCCCAACCCGATGGCAACCCCACCGACTGGCTGCTGAAGGACGCCGTCAACGAGGGCGACCGGACCTGGCGGCTCAGCCTCAAGGAGGGCATCACCTTCCAGAACGGCAACCCGCTGGGCGCTGACCAGTTGGCGGCCCTCATGACCTGGCACCTGGCCAACAACAAGACCGTCACGGAGCAACTCCCCGGAGCCACCGTCGTCGTTGACCAGGACAAGTCCCTGCTGCTGACCACCCAGGCTCCCACACCCGGGCTGCGCAACATCCTGGCCGACGAGGCCTGCTTCACCATCTTCGATCTGCCGAGCTACGAGGGCACCGGCGACGATCCGCAGAAGCTCATCGACGCCAAGATCTACACCGGTCCCTACGTTCCGGTCTCCCTGACTGACGAGAAACTGGTGATGACCGCCAATCCCGGCTACTGGAACGGGACCCCGGGGCTGGGTGGGGTCGAGGTGCTCTTCGTCTCCGACGCAGGGGCCCGGATCAAGGCCGTCCAGAACGGGGAGGTGGACATCGCGCTCTACCCGCCCACCCAGCAGGCCAAGAGCCTGGAGGGCGACACCCGGGCGAAGTTCAGCCTGGGTGAACCCGGCGGCCCCAGTTTCTGCCTCACCATGAATGTCACCAAGCCTGTGCTCGCCGAGGCCAAGGTGCGGCGCGCCCTGCTGCGTCTCATCGACTACAAGGCCCTCGCCACCGATGTGATGCAGGGCTTCTACGAACCCGTCAGTTCCTTCTACGACCCGAAGCTTCCCTATGCCATCGACATCTGGAAGACCGATGTGGCTGAGGCGGAACAGTTGCTCGGTGAGGCGGGTGCGACCAGATCCGACAGTGGCTGGCTGCTGAGCAGCGGGGAACCGATCGCCTTCGAACTGCTGACCTATCCGCAGCAACCCGATTCCGACACCCTCGCCCTGGCCCTGCAGGCCCAGTTCAAGGAACACGGCATCCGGGTCACCATCCGGCAGGTCTCCGACACCACCGCCGAGATGGAGGGCAGCAACTGGGACATCGGCGTCGTCAGCAACGGGACCGTCTCCTTCGGCGGCAATCCCATCCCGCCCCTGCAGCGTTACTACCGCACCGGCGGGAACCGCAACTATTCCCACATCAGTGACCCGGAGCTGGATGCCCTCATCGATGAACTCGCGGTCACCCTCGACGGGACGGCAGCCAAGGACCTGCTGGTCAAGATCCAGCAACGCATCGGTGATCAGGGCTACAACGGTTTCTGTGGTCGCCGCCGCCCGGCGGTGGTCGTCGGACAGCGGGTGCCGAACTACACCCCACAGCACGCCCTCATCTGGGTGGACGCCTCCACCCGCGTCGGCGCCTGAACCACGATGTACGCCCTGCGGCGTCTCGGGCAGGGGCTGCTCTCCCTGCTCGTGGTGAGCATCGCAATCTGGTCCCTGATGGCCTTCACCCCGGGGGATCCCGCCCTGCGGATCCTCCAGGCCCGGGGCATCCCGGAACCCACGGCGGAGCAGGTGGAGTTGCTGCGCGCCGAACTCGGCCTGGACCGTCCCCTGATCCTGCGTTACCTGGATTGGATGACCGGTCTGGTGCGTGGCGATCTGGGACCGTCCTGGGCGACGGGTCGTCCCATCTCCGATGAGTTCCTCAGCAGACTGCCCGCCACCGTGTTGCTGACCGTGGTGGCGCTGCTGCTGGCCCTGGCCCTCACCATGGTGCTGGGGATCCCGGCGGCACTGTGGGCGTCGCGTTGGCCTGACACCCTGTCGCGTGGATTCGCGCTGGGGGCGCTGTCCCTGCCCTCCTTCCTCATCGGGGTGGTGTTGGTGGAGGTGATCACGCTGCGTCTCGGGCTGGGACGGGTCCTGGCCGACGGCACCATCGCGACGGTGTTCCTTCCCGCCCTCACCCTGGCCCTGGGACCTGCCGCCACGTGGTCACGGCTGTTGCGCACCGGGCTGTTGGAGACCCGTAACGCGCCTTTCCTCAGCGTGGCCCGGGGCCGGGGAGCATCCAGGAACTATCTGCTCACCCGGCATCTGCTGCCCCATGCCGCCCCACCCATGTTGACCGTGATCGGGCTCAGCGCCGCGGCCCTGCTGGGTGGCGCTCCCGTGGTGGAGACGGTGTTCACCTGGCCGGGTGTGGGGTTGTACGTGGTCAAGGCCATCGACACCCGCGACCTCCCCGTCATCGCCGCGACGGCCCTGTTCGCCGTGGTGGTCTACCTGGTCACCAGTCTGGTCACCGATCTGCTGCTGGTCCGGATCGATCCCTCCCGGAAGGCGACGACATGACCACCTGGCGCGCCCTGTGGCGGCACCGGGAGGGGCGGCTGGGGATCGTCCTGGCCGTGGTGCTGGCCCTGCTGGTGCTCGCCGGACCGCTGTTCGCGATGGACCCCGACCAGGTCGACTACAGGGCGCAGCTCCAGGCACCCGGTCCCGGTCATCTCCTCGGCACGGATCAGGCCGGTCGTGATCTGCTGGCCCGTTCCCTCGTCGGCGGCACCACATCTTTGGGGGCTGCCGTGACGGTTTTCCTCATCACATCAGCCGTCGGGATGCTCGCGGGGGTCGGGGCCGCGTTGAGCGGAGGAGTGGTCGACGCGGTCATCAGCCGGTTGATCGACATCATGCTCGGTCTGCCCTCCCAGGTGCTGGCGTTGGCCATCGTCGGTCTGCTCGGCCCGAGTTTCCCCAACCTGATCCTGGCGATGTCGATCACCGGCTGGGCGGGGTTGGCCCGGCTGGCCCGCACCTGCGCCCTCGGGTGCCGGCAGGAACCCTATGTCCAGGCGGCGCGCATGGCGGGGGTGTCGTCGTGGCGGATCCTGGTCGGACACATCATCCCGATGGTCTGGAACCAGGTGATGGTGCTGGCCACCCTGGACATCGGATCGACCATCCTGGCGTTGAGTGGTCTTTCCTTCCTCGGGTTGGGAGCGCAACCTCCGACGGCGGAGTGGGGCAACATGCTCTCCGAGGTCCGCAGTACCTCGGCCGCGGCACCCTGGCAGCTGATCGGGCCGGGGCTCGGGTTGTTCCTGAGCATGGCCGCTGCTGCTCTCATCGCCGACGGGCTACGGGATGTGACGGAGGTGGGCAATGCCGTCGCGTGAACCGCTCATCACCGTGGAGGCGTTGAGCGTAACCTATCCCAACGGGGTGAAGGCCCTCGACGAGGTGAGTGTGGAGATCCCCACAGGGGCTCGCGTAGCGCTGGTTGGTTCCTCCGGGTCCGGGAAGTCCACCCTGGTCAAGGCACTGTTGGGACTGCTGCCCATCGGCAGTGAGGTGACAGGACGGGTCGAGGTGACCGGAATCGACATGGTGCACGGCGATCCGGAACGGATCCGGGCCGCCCGGGGACTGATCGTCGGATACATCGCACAGGATCCCTACACGGCCTGTGACCCGTTGCGCAGCATCCGGCACCACATCGAGGCGGCCTGGCGGATGCACCGGCTCAGGCCCCCGGATCAGGCGGCCCCCGGTCAGCTCGGCTCGGTGGGCATCGAGGATGCACGACGCCGAGCAAAGGAACGACCCCACACCTTTTCAGGTGGGATGTTGCAGCGGGCATCAATCGCAGCGGGCACCGTGCATCATCCCCGGCTCGTCCTGGCGGATGAGCCGACCAGCGCCCTGGATGCGGAACTCGCCGACGGTGTGCTTGGGCTGATCGACGAACGTTCCACGGGGTTGCTGCTCATCACCCACGACCTCTCCCTGATCGGGGAGCACTGTGACCGGACCTTGGTGATGCACCAGGGGCGGATCGTCGAGGACGGGGCCACCTTGGAATTGCTGGCCCATCCCCGGGCCTCGGCGACTCGGCGTCTGGTCGAGGCCTGTCCCCGTCTCAACGCGGCACCCGATGATCCCCGGCCGGCCGGGCGGCCCGTGATCCGGGCGCGGGGACTCACCCACGGTTACGGAACCCCCTTGTTCCAGGACCTGGATCTGACGGTGCGGGCCGGTCAGGTGTTGGGAATCCAGGGGCCGAGCGGCTGCGGTAAATCCACGCTGCTCCGGTTGCTCGCCGGATTGGAGAAACCCCAGGCGGGCAGGGTCGAGTTCCTACCGGACACCGGCGCGGTGCGCCGACGACCCGCGGGTTTCGTGATGCCGGTGTTCCAGAACCCGGTTGGCAGTCTGTCGCCGCGTTGGCCGATCTGGCGTTGCCTGGCCGAGCCGTTGCGGGCGCGCGGGGAACGCCGTAGCAGGGACGAATGGGTGGAGTTGGCGCAGGAGAAACTGGCCGAGATCGGACTCGGCGCGGTGGATCCCCGCCGCAGGTCCCGTGAGCTCTCGGTGGGGCAGGCGCAACGTGTGGCGATCGCCCGCGCGATGGTCGCCCGGCCCGCCGTCATCGTCGCCGACGAACCAAGTGCCAGTCTCGACGTGCTGAGCGCCCAGGTCAGCTGCTCCATGCTCACCGCGGCGGCTGACGAAGGGGCTGCGGTGGTCGTCGTCAGTCATGACACCGCCCGGTTGCAGACGATGGCCGACCGGTTGCTGGTGTTCCGGGACGGGGTGGTGCAGCAACAACGATGAAGGGGATCGCATCCGGCCCGAGTAGAAACCACCCCGCGCCCGGTAACCAGAACCCGGCTCCAGCTCCCCGGACACATGCACCACGGCTTCGACCCGACCTACTCGCTGCTGTTCGCAGGTCGGACCCAAATGGTCTGCGAAGGAATCGGAAGGTTCCTATTCGTATGCCGGCGCGCCCTGCGGCGTGAAGAATCGCGCTATGACCACGTCGCCGCCCAGGACGATCTCCACGACGGTCCCGGAGGGATGCTCCCATGCGACGTAGCGGGGGTCCTCCACCTCCACGCGGAAGGGTGTGCCCCAGACACGGGTTCCTGCTTCCTCGTAACGCAGAAAGCAGTCCCAGAGCGGCTCGTCGGCGGAATCCGCCTTGGCCAGGGTGCAGGAAAGCACCGTAACCACCCCGGAAGAATCCGGGAGCGCCACCACGGTGGAAGGACCGGTGGGACCGCCTGCGAACCGCCACGGAAACCCGTCCCTGCTCCAGCCCAGGGAGGCCGCGGCGGCACGACCCGAGAAGGTTTCCAGGTCGATGGGCCAGTCGAGGGCAGCCACCTGGTCCACCCAGGAGAGAAAACCGTTCAGGGACAGGGCGGTCATCGCGTTACTCCTCGGACAGCGTGGGAATGACAGGCCCGGTCCCGTTCCATCTGATGAGCAGTTCCCGCTTCGGGCTGAACCGTGCGTACCGGATGCCACCGTCATTGTCGACCGTCACCAGTTCGTAGACGACACGGACGACGCCTGCCGCCAGGTTCCTGAAGAACTCGCGGTGACTTCCGGTTTCCTTCAAGTGGCGCAGTTCTTGGACCAGGCGGGGATCCTGGCCGTCCCCGGTCAGGAGATCCGTGAGGTATTCCAGGCTCCCCCGTTCGACGACGGTGCCATCGGAGATCCTCCGGCATCCCCAGATTTCGTAACCGTCAATCTCGGTTTCGCAGACGATCAGGCGATCGCGCTCGTCGACTGCTACGTGATTGAGTTTGCCGGAAACCGCGGACGCGTCCCAACCGTTCCCGATGATGACCGTGTATCCCAGGTCCCTGCTCCGGTGGTATGCCGCCCTGGCCAGGATGTTGGCGGTGGAGTTCCGGTAGGTGATAGCCGATGCGGCGGACCGCGAGAACATCTGATACGCCTCGTAGGCCCGTTCCAGCTTCGCGGGATCACCGCCGTGCACGACCAGGGCAAGCTCGCGTGCTATCTGGCTGTCGGTCTTGTCCATGGGTCACGCCTCCTGCCGCAAGTGTAGGCCGGGAGGGACCGGTGAGCTCCCGGCGCCCCCCGGTCACTGCCACTTCCCCACCCATCCCCACGACCAGCCGGCGGGCGTTGCGTTGAGGTAGCCGGTTTCCGGCGGGGACGCAGGGCGGGTTGCCGAATCAGGTGTGTTCTCGTTGGAGGCCGAGGCTGGGGAGTTCGAGTTCGGCGAAATACCACCGCCCCTGTGGCGTGAAGAACCGAAACAGGAACAGCCCTGAAGCCTCCTGTTGCCTGAGCGAACTCCCCTTCAGGGAACTTCCAAGTGGCAGCCGGGTCCTCCCCGGCCTCCAGCAGAAACGGCTCCCCCACGCCCCTCGCCCCTTCCTCACGGAGGCGGATTCATGCTGTGCTTGGGTACAGCTGGCTTGGACCCAATTCTTCCCGAAGTCATCATGTGCATGGTCAGCGTGGCATGCTCTTTATCTGCTTCATCATCTTCATGCTGGGGTTTTTGATCTGGTTCCCCCGAGATTTCTGGTTCCGCACTGATACCGTCGCGCCGTCAAAGCCGGCATCCCACGCAACGACCCCAACGCCACGGGAACCTTCAAAGCCCTCCCACAGCAGCAACAACGCGAAGCAGCCCGGTGAGGGAAATAACGGTGAGACGCTGAACCGGGCACGGACTGCCCGGTTTCCACGTGGCAATAGGATGGGGGTCGTGTACGACGTCTCGGTGGTGCTGTTCGAGGGCTTCGAACTGCTCGACGTGTTCGGGCCGGTCGAGCTCCTCTCCCGGCTGCCCGAGGAGTACCGGATCATCTACGTCGCACCCGAAGCCGGCCCGGTTCGCAGCAGCCAGGGAGCGGAGATCGTGGTCCCCGCGTCCTTGAAGGATGCAGCGCCCGCCGACATCGTGCTGGTGCCGGGAGGTCCGGGCACGCGCCGCCTGGTCCGTGACCAGCAATTCCTCCAGATGCTCACCCATTTGGCAGCCCCGGCGGCGATCATCGTCTCGGTGTGCACCGGTTCGGCGGTTCTGGCGGCCGCTGGTTTGTTGAACGGATACCGGGCGACCTCCAACAAAAAGGCCTTCGACTGGGCGTCAGAACACGGGGACGGGGTCACCTGGGTGCGCAGGGCGCGGTGGGTTCACGACCGGAACCGCTGGACCTCCTCCGGGGTGGCTGCCGGCATGGACATGACGGCAGCGTTGATCGGTCACCTCACCGGCCCGGAAGCCGCGGCGACGGCCGCCCGTGAGATCGAGTTGGAGATTCACCCCGACCCCGCGCGGGATCCCTTCGCAGACCCCCGGTGACAACTCTCAGGGCATCAGGCCTGCCGCTACGATGCTTCGTACGCACGACACTGAAGATCGACGACGATGTCCAACACGAGCAGGAGACGTCGTCGCACGGGCCGTTGACAGTCGAAGGAGACCCGATGAATCAACCGAAATCAAGGCGGATCAACTGGCTGGACAGCACCGAGCATCGCGACTGGCTCGCAAGGCACCGGGAAGCGCTGCTGGATTTCTTCCAGCCCGAGGTGGTGCTGCCCGGAGCGGGCTACGCCTACCTCGATTCGCGGGGCCACGCCCTGCCCCGGCTGGGATCGCAGTTGTGGTTGGGAGCTCGAATGCTGCACTGCTTCTCCATAGCGGCCATGCAGGGGCGTCCCGGGGCCGAGGACGTGGCCCGGCACGGCATCGGCTTCTACCTGAACGGCGCCGGGCGCGACACAGAGCACGGCGGGTGGTTCCCGACCGTCGGAGGCGATTCCCCCAGCTTCCGCAAGGAACTCTACGGACAGGCCCACATCCTGCTCGGCGCCAGTTCCGCGACCACCGCCGGGATTCCCGGGGGCGAGGACCTGCTGGCGGCGGCCCTGGAGGTCATCGAGAGGTTCTGGGTGGAGGCCGACGGCGCGGGCATCGATGCCTTCGACCGCGAATTCCACCAAGCCGAACCCTACCGTGGCCAGAACGCCAACATGCACCTGGCGGAGGCCTACCTGGCGGCCCACGAGGCAACCGGCGACGAACAGCTCCTGGAACGGGCCGCAAGGATCGCACACCGCATCGCGGGCCGGGCCGCCGCCGCCACGGAAGGGGCCTGGCGGCTCCCGGAACACTTCGACGCCGCCTGGCAGGAACTCCCAGACCACAACCGCGACGAACCCCGGCATCCGTTCCGGCCCTACGGTTCCCAGCCCGGTCACTGGCTCGAGTGGTCGAAACTGCTGCTCCAGATCCGCGGCCTCGGGGTTCGGGAGAACTGGCTGCTGGACGCCTCCCGGCACCTCTTCGACGGCGCATTCCAAGACGCGTGGGCGGACAACGGCGGTTTCTGCTACACCGTCGACTGGGACGGGAAACCGGTGGTCCCGGAGCGGTTCTTCTGGGAGATCGCCGAGGGCATCGGCGCGGCCGCAGGGCTGTTCCGCGCCACCGGTGAGCAGCGTTACGAGGACGCCTACCGCACCCTCTGGACCTACGCCGACGAGCACGTCATCGACCACGTGGATGGTTCCTGGTGGCAGGAACTCGACGTGAAGAACCACCCCGTCACCCACACGTGGGAGGGCAAACCGGACCTCTACCACGCCTACCAGGCCACCTTCTACGCCCTGCTGCCCGAGAACCGGGGAATAGCCGCCTGGGTACGCGACCAGCACCGAGGCGGCATCAAAGCGGGCTGAGTCGGACTGCGAGGTGCCAGTGGATGGTTCCGACACGGCTGCTCGTTCCTCACAACCCGGCTCAACCGGCTTGGCTCAAAGAAACCCGCGGAAAACGAAACGGGTAGGCATCCCGGACAAGGAATGCCTACCCGTCGCTTTGGGCTCAGTCCTCGGACTTGTGCTCCACCGGCTCGGTGACGAGCTCCAGAACCGCCAGGGGCGCGGAATCGCCCTTGCGGATGCCGATCTTGGTGATACGGGTGCAGCCACCGTTACGGCCCTGGAGGGTGGGGGCGATCTCCTCGAACAGTTTCGCCACCACATCCCTGTCGGTCACCGACTTCAACACCAGGCGACGGGAGTGGAGGTCGCCTCGCTTGGCCTTGGTGATGAGCTTCTCGGCCAGCGGCTGTACGCGGCGGGCCTTGGTCTCGGTGGTGGTGATACGGCCGTGCTCGAAGAGCTGGGTGGCCAGGTTGCGCAGGATGAGGCGCTCATGGGTGGGGCTACCACCCAGACGGGGGCCCTTGGTCGGCTTAGGCATTTCTCAATTCTTTCGGTCTGGTTCCGAGCAGCGCTCGGTGTGGGTTCTCAGTACTGCTCGGTCTCGGCGTAGTCGTCGTCCGCTTCGGCATCGATGTCCTCTTCGCCCTCATGCTCCTGGTCGTAGCGTTCGATGGCCTGGATCGGGTCGAAACCCGGGGCGGCGTCGCGCAGCGCGAGACCCAGGTTGTGAAGGGTGACCTTGACCTCGAGGATCGACTTGGAACCGAAGTTGCGGATGTCGAGGAGGTCCTCCTCGGAACGGGCGACGAGCTCACCGACGGTGTGGATGCCCTCGCGTTTGAGGCAGTTGTAGGAGCGAACCGAGAGGTTCAGGTCCTCGACGGGCAGGTTCAACGATTCGGCGATCTGTTCATCCACGGGTGAGGGCCCCATTTCGATGCCCTCGGCGTTGACGTTGAGTTCACGGGCCAGGCCGAAGAGCTCCACCAGGGTCCGTCCCGCGGATGCGACGGCGTCGCGGGGAGCCATGGACGGCTTGGTCTCGACATCGATGATGAGACGGTCGAAGTCGGTGCGCTGCGCCACGCGGGTGGCCTCCACCTTGTAGCTCACCTTCAGCACCGGAGAGTAGATGGAGTCGACGGGGATGCGGCCGATCTCGGCGTCGGGATCCTTGTTGAGGACACTGGAGACGTAGCCCCGGCCGCGTTCGACCACCAGCTCCATCTCGAGTTTGCCGCCTTCGCTGAGGGTGGCGATGTGCAGTTCGGGATTGTGCACCTCGACCCCGGCCGGAGGCTGGATGTCGGCCGCGGTGACCTCACCGGCCCCCGCCTTGCGCAGGTACATGACCACGGGCTCGTCCTCCTCGGAGGACAGAACCAGGCTCTTCAGGTTCAGGATGATCTCGGTGACATCCTCGACCACACCCTCCAGGGTGGAGAACTCGTGCTGATTTCCCTCGATCTTGATGGAGGTCACGGCCGCACCCGGGATGGACGACAACAGGGTGCGGCGCATCGAGTTGCCGAGGGTGTAGCCGAAGCCGGGTTCGAGGGGCTCGATGATGAACCGCGAACGGTACTCGGAAACCGTCTCCTCCGACAAGGTCGGACGCTGTGCGATGAGCATTTTCTTCCTTCCCGCGCCACCCACTATTTGATGACGCGAATGCCACGGCCGGAACCTCTCCGGCCGCAGGGCCCGGAAACCCGAGCTGGGCCGGCCGGCCTTTGACGTGCCGGCCAGCCCGGTGGTGTCTACTACTTGGAGTAGAGCTCGACGATCATCTGCTCCTGGACGTCAATCACGATCTGCTCGCGGACGGGGAGCTGGTGGACGAGGATGCGCATCCGGTTGGGGCGGGCCTCAAGCCACGCGGGAACGGAGCGCTCCCCGTGGGTCTCACGCGCCACCACGAGCGGGTGGAGGTTCATCGACTTCTCGGCGACGTCGATGATGTCGTGGGCCTTGACGCGGTACGACGGGATGTTCACCTTCTTGCCGTTGACGAGGAAGTGTCCGTGCACCACGAGCTGGCGGGCCTGGCGGCGGGTGGCCGCGAAACCTGCACGGTACACGACGTTGTCGAGACGCGATTCGAGGATCTGCAGCAACGTGTCACCGGTCTTGCCGGGGTGACGATCCGCCTCCTCGTAGTAACGGCGGAACTGCTTCTCGAGGACGCCGTAGGCGAAACGCGCCTTCTGCTTCTCCTTGAGCTGCAGCGAGTACTCGGAATCCTTGGTGCGACCGCGACCGTGGACACCGGGCGGATAGGGGCGGCGTTCGAACGCCTTGTCATTGCCAACCAGATCGGTCCCGAGGCGACGGGACTTCTTGGTCATGGGGCCGGTGTAACGAGCCATTTTCTCTTCAGTCCTTTACTTCTCGGGCGCTCAGACGCGGCGACGCTTCGGCGGGCGGCAGCCGTTGTGCGGCACGGGCGTGACATCGGAGATGGTCCCGACCTCGAGGCCCACGGCGCCCAGCGAGCGGATCGCGGTCTCACGGCCCGAACCCGGGCCCTTGACGAACACATCGACGCGCTTCATGCCGTG
>ERZ773069.1265-NODE-1265-length-14947-cov-8.043715_pt1 | contig 14947 bp, 17 predicted proteins | sample MGYA00580619_ERZ773069 | MGnify/ENA primary metagenome ERZ773069 (study PRJEB29015, sample SAMEA2738007) | human oral metagenome | biome: human oral; feature: human-associated habitat; material: dental | place: China | collected 2108 ...
GCTCTCGCCCGCGGTGAGCCGCCACGCCTACCGGATCGTGCAGGAGGGGCTCACCAATGCCCGCAAGCACGCGCCGGGAACCAAGGTCGAGGTGCGGCTCAGCGGCGACCCCGACTCCGGGTTGCGGATCGAGCTGCGCAATCCGGTGAACGGACGCGGCGCCGCCGTCCCCGGAGGCGGCTATGGTCTACTCGGGCTGGCCGAGCGGACGGGCCTCGTCGGCGGCTGGATCGAGCACGGAATTCGGGACGAAGTTTTTCAATTGGAGGCGTGGATGCCATGGTGAGGGTGGTGCTGATCGACGACGATCCCTTGGTCCGGGCCGGTCTCAAGCTGATGCTTGGGGGACACGAAGGGGTCGATTTCGTCGGCGAGGGCGGCGACGGTTCCGAGGCGGCGGCCCTGGTGGCCGAACACCGACCTGACGTGCTGCTCATGGATATCCGCATGCCGGGCAAGGACGGGCTGACGGCGACCGAGGAGCTCATGGCCCAGGAGGACGCGCCGCGGGTGGTGATCTTGACCACCTTCGACTCCGACGACTCGGTGCTGCGAGCCCTGGCGGCCGGGGCCGTGGGCTTTCTGCTCAAGGACACCCCGCCGGACCGGATGCTGGAGGCCATCAAACAGGTCGCGGCGGGGGAGCACACCCTCTCGCCCAGCGTGGTGTCCCAGGTCATCGCGGCCGCGACCCGGCACCGGGGTGACCCCCGGCGGGAGGACGCGCGGGCCGACCTGGCCGCCCTGAATGCCCGGGAGAAAGAGGTTGCGATCGCGATCGGCCGGGGGCTGACGAACGCCGAGATCTCGGCCCAGCAGTACCTCAGCCTCGCCACTGTCAAGGGCGTCGTGACTCAGATCTTCGACAAGCTCGGTCTGACCAACCGTGTCCAGGTCGCGATCAAGGTGCACGACGCCGGATGGGCCGATGACTGAGTGGCCCGTTCCGGCCGAACCTGCGGGCGGGCCGCTCAGAACCCTGGGGTTCCCGTCCGGGAGTGGCGGTCCTGGAGAGGCCCGGCACCCGGGAGGTTCAGGCCTTTTCGATCTTCTCGACCTGTGTCGCGAACACCTCCTGCACCAAGTCGGGTTTCAATCTTCCTTGTTCTTGATCCAGTAACCGCACTCCTCGAAGCCCTCGGCTACGGTGTGGTCCCTGTGAAGTGTTCCTCCGAGCGCTTCCATGACGACCCCGCCCGCTTCGCAGAAATACGGCATGAACTCGCCGTAGCCGTTCTCCCTTGCGAAATCCGCTATGGGGCATCCCGCGAGATGGATGCTGATGCCCTCTATCTGCCATCATCATGCCGTAACACATGTCCGTGATCTCTTCAGGGGACAGGGAGTGGCCCGTGCACTCATGATACGCAAAAGCTGAAAATGCGCCGTACAAATTCTTGGACATCGGATTCTTCTTCCCGCCTATATCGGGGGATCGTGCGGCGAACTGCTCATACAGGCTGTTGAGCTCCTTGAATTTTTCTTCTGTTTCCCGCTCGGTGTACCGCTCTTTCAGGTGCGCCCTGATCCATTCGGCGAATGTCGGTGGCATCGGGTAGAATTTCATTGCTTTCTCCTCATTGCCCTTTCCGCATTTCGGGCCGTTCAAATCTCGAAATCCCCAAGTGCTGTCATTTCGCGCGTCTTCAGGCCCGGACGCCTCTCCTGTGGTGTCCGCGGGTCCCGGCTTCTGATTGCCGGAGTCCGCTTGATGACAGGTGGTGGAAACAATCAGTTTAGTTTGAGTAAAACCAAAACAGAAACTCATTCTTGGAGACCCATTCACGGCCACCCTCAAAATCCGCTCCGGCTGGGGGTTTCACCGGTCAGCACGCGGTCTGTGAACAAACCTCCAGGCCCCGTGATTCCTGCGGGAAGGCGCGTCGCCGTATGCGATGTCCTAGTGGGCGTCCGCTCTTCCGACGGCGATTGCGTGCGTCGTCACCGAAAGGACTACGAGACAAGCGGATGCGGGGTGAGGGCCGCCGGACACCGGACCCGAAGATCAGTGCGTCACCCAGTGTCTCCACACTTGGCGACCGCGCCGCAGGGTGCAGGCAGCGCTGGCGATCGTGGCGGGACCTAGAAACATCATCCAGGACAGGAGCCCCTGCCGGGCGGAGTTGCAGTAGGAAACCTTCTGCAACTGCATCCGCAGGATGAAGCGGAAGTCATTCTTGGTCAGGTCTGATCCCGCAAGAGCGGGATCTCCGCTATCAAGTTCCTCTATTCCGGTATCCTCCTTGAGATCCGTCAAGGAGTGGCACACCAGCTGATGCGTCAAGCCATCCGAGCTCGTCTCGGGTTTCCCGGTGGGGGAGTGGGTCATGACCAGAAAGCTCAAAAATACCAAAATCCCGGTGGCAATGAAGGGTATCAATGTTGACGGGGACTTCTTGTCGGTCATGCGTACATGGTAGCTGGGTGCGGGTTCAATCCCGTTTACCCGGGTTTCGGCAGCGCCCCGTCGGTGACCCCTCCGTGCCCTCGTGGCCAACGCTCCCCTTCCGAAGGGTGGTGCCCACCTGGTGCGAAAAAGCCATTATGGGATTTCGTGGGAATCACGTGGTCGATGACTCCTGTCCGCCCGAGGATTCTTGGGATTTTGCGAGCTGCTCGTCCTCCTTGTGGCCGTGGTCGTAGTATTCGGCTTTCCCGGGTGACTGGGTGAGGACGAGGATTGACAGGGATGCGAAAATTATGATGAGCGCGAAAGGGAACCACAGCAGTGGTTTTTTGCGTTGCATTGTTTCATTCCAGCCGCCGACGGATCCACCGCTGCGGGATCAGGGGCATGACCGCCCGGGGATGGTCGAGAGCCGTTGTGTAACCAAAGTCGTGTCTGGCCACGGCCCATCGGGCTGGAAGAACTGGCGAGCGCCTTCCAGGGTTTGTCGCGTTGGTGTGAGAAGCCCGGTTGTGCAGCGCTGTCCGCGTCCTGGAACGGTTCAGCGCATGGCCCGTGACGCGGAGACGGGTTTTCAGCTGGGCAGCGCGGAGGGAGACGGGCTCGGGGCCAGGCAGATGGTGCCGGATTCCACCGTGATCTCGGTCAGGCCGGATTCCGTCAGGCCCGCGAAATCTGAGCCGACCATCACATCGACGGTACCGTCGACCCGGGAGTCGGTCTCCAGGGTGGGCTCTATGAAGTAGCTGGCGACCAGTTTCGCCGCGTCGGTGTTGTTCTCACCACTGCGGATCACGGTTTTCGTGACGCGTTCCTTGGAGTTGGTGGTCTTCGCCACCTCGAATCCCGCCGTCTTCAGCGCCTGCCCGACCTTCGATCCCAAACCGCTGGTGAAACCGCCGTTGTACACCAGAACCGTGACCTGTTTCGGGGTGAGCGTGCTCACCTGCTGGGTGACGCACGGGGTTGGCGGCGGGCTGGGGAACGGAGCGGTCAAGGCGTTCCACCCCAGGCTCGCCCCCCAGATCAGGAAGATGAGCAGACCGATCAGCAGGGCCGGGGTGGCGAGAAGTCGAAAGGCACGCACGTCTCAGGCTCTCACGAGAGTTCCAGCACGCGGGCGTGCATCGTCTGGCGTTGCTGCAGTGCGGCACGCAGGGCGCGGTGCAGGCCGTCCTCCAGGTACAGATCACCACGCCAGGAGACGACGTGTGCGAAAAGGTCGCCGTAGAAGGTGGAGTCCTCCTCCAGCAGGGCCTCGAGGTCGAGGGTGCGCTTCGTCGTGACCAGCTCATCCAGCCGCACCTGGTGCGGGGCGATGGCGGCCCACTGCTTCTGGACATAGCCGTGGTCCGGGTAGGGGCGGGAATCGCCGACACGCTTGAAGATCACTCAATCAGTTTAGCCACCCTCCGCGACAATCGGCCCATCGGCGTACAACCCGGGCAACGCGCCTCCCGTGAGAAGCGCGGATAGATGGCAGGCTAGGGGTGTGAGTGAAGAACTGGTGGCAACGATTCAGGCCGGATACGGGTTCGACGGCGACGCGGTGCAGCTGGGCGTGCTGATGGACGGCGCCCCCGTCGTCGAGGCCCCCATCCGCATTCCGCTGGCGATGTTCAACCGGCACGGGCTCGTCGCCGGGGCCACGGGCACCGGCAAGACCAAAACCCTCCAGCTGATGGCCGAGGCCCTCAGCAAGGCGGGTGTGCCCGTCTTCGCCGCCGACATCAAGGGCGACCTGTCCGGCATGGCCTCCCCCGGGGTGACGAGCGAGAAGCTGGCCGCACGGGTCGAGGCGCAGGGGCAGCCCTGGGAGGCGAAGGCCGCGCCCTGCGAATTCCTGGCGCTCGGCGGACAGGGCACCGGAATCCCGGTGCGGGCGACGATCTCGTCGTTCGGCCCGATCCTGCTGTCGAAGGTGCTGGGTCTCAACGAGGTGCAGGAAAGCTCACTCGGGCTGGTGTTCTACTACGCCGACAACAACGGCCTGCCGCTGCTCGACCTCAAGGACCTCGTCGCGCTGCTGAAGTTCCTCACCTCCGACGACGGCAAGGACGAACTGAAGGAGATCGGCGGGGTCTCGGCCGCCACGGCCGGGGTGATCCTGCGCAACCTCGTCGGCCTCTCCGAGCAGGGCGGCGACGTGTTCTTCGGGGAACCCGAGTTCGAACCCTCGGAGCTGCTGCGCGTCGCCGCCGACGGCCGCGGGGTCGTCTCGCTGCTGGAGCTGCCCGACCTGGCCTCGCGACCCGAGATGTTCTCCACCTTCCTGATGTGGCTGCTGGCCGACCTGTTCGGTTCCCTCCCCGAGATCGGCGACGCCGACAAACCGAAACTGGTGTTCTTCTTCGACGAGGCGCACCTGCTGTTCAAGGGCGCATCCAAGGCCTTCCTCGACTCCATCACCCAGACCGTGAGGCTGATCCGCTCCAAGGGTGTGGGGGTGTTCTTCGTCACCCAGACCCCCAAGGACGTGCCCGAGGACGTCCTGGCGCAGCTCGGCAGCCGCGTGCAGCACCAGCTGCGCGCCCACACACCCAACGACGCCAAGGCGTTGAAGGCGACGGTGTCGACCTACCCGAAGTCGGGCTACGACCTGGAGGAGGTGCTGCAGGGCCTCGGGATCGGCGAGGCGATCGTCACCGTCATGAACCCCAAGGGCGCACCCACCCCCGTCGCCTGGACCCGGCTGTGGGCCCCCGAGACGTCGATGCAACCCACCGACGCAGCCGCGATGCAGCAGGCGGTGGCGGCCTCGCCGCTGATGGCGAAGTACGGGCAGGCCATCGACCGCGAGTCGGCCTACGAGATCCTCACCGCGAAACTGGAGGCCGGTGCGAAGGCGGCCGAGGAGGAACGGCAGCGCGCCGAGGCGGAGAAGGCCGAGGCCGAACGCCGCGCCCAGGAGGAGAAGGAACAGCGCCAGGCGGAACGCTCGGAGGGGCGGTCGTCGGGATCGGGTCGCGGTCGCACCTCAGCGGTGGAACGGATCGCCAGCCGCGGCATCATGCAGGTGATCCGCACCGTCACCCGGGAGATCGTCCGGGGCCTGTTCGGCACGGGAAGGCGGCGGTAAGGGGTCGCGACGAAGAAGCGGCCCGTGTCGAAACCGTGGTGACCGTGTCCGGGGTCTTGCGTCAGATCTGACGCAGGAGCGTGTCCGTGTCGACGCGCAGCAGCGTGGCGGCCCTGCGACCCGCTCCGGCGATGAAACCGAGCGGTACGGCGATCAGTGGTACCGCGACCACCCAGGCCTGGGCCAGCAACGCCCCGGGATCCATGCTGAAACCGGCCACCGACGTCAGCAGGGACGGCAGCACCGCCAGTGCCACGACCACCCCGACGCCCAGAAGCACCCCGATGGCCGAGACGCACAGCGCGAAGATGAGGGCCTCCAGCAGGTAGAACCTCACGATCGCCCGCCGCGTCCACCCCAGGGACCTGAACAACCCGATCTCCTCGATGCGCGATGTCATCCACGTCCCGGCCACGGATGTGCCCGCGAACAGTGCCCCGAGGACGGTGACGAAGAGCACCAGCACGGAGGCCACCGCGAGTCCCTGCCGGGCCCTGTCGAGCTGGATCCCGGAGCCGATGGCGCTGCGGGTGCCGTAGCCCAGGTCCTCCACCGACTTCTGCACCTTCGCGACGTCGTTCACATCCCCGACGTAGAGGTAGATGGAGCTGTAGGGAGGCGTGTCCGGGGGTAGTGCCGCCGCCTGGATCTCGTTGAACTGGGAGGAGTTGATGAACACCGCGTCCGGGGGCTCCCCCTGGATGGTTTCCGGGTCGTAGGTGCCGATCACCTCGAACTGTTTCGCCTCACCCGTTCCGCTGGTGGAACTGACCACCCGCGTGACGTTGACCTCGACCGTCTTTCCCACCAGGTTCTCGTGTTTTCCGGGGACCAGCATCTGACCGGGCTCTGGGGAGGCGGCGGGATTACCGTGGGCGTCCTTCATCCGGTCGTCGAACGGGTTGCGGGGCATCAACCACCACGGCTCCGCGCCGTCCTTGGAATCTGCGATGTCCGCGGGCGGGTCGATTCCCGACATGCCCGACGGGAACACGTGCTCCACACCGTCCAGTTTCCCCAGCTGCTTGACCGCGTCCGTGTTCAACGGTGGACTGTCCGGCCCGCCGTAGCCCTGGATGACCTCGATCTCCTTGGCGCCGAGGCTTTCCGTCAATCCCCGGGATGTGCCATGCGTGGCCCCTCGGGCCAGCCAGGACAGGACAACCGTCGCCAACACCAGGAGCAACACCAGCACCGCGATCAACCTGTGCCGCCGCACGGTCCTGGCCAGGCTGCGTCTCACCAGGGCGAAGGTGCTCATAGGATGGTCCTCCTTCCACGGAGGGCAATTGAGCGATCCGCCGCAGCCGAGGTGGCCTCCTCATGGGTCGCGACGACGACCGCGCAGCCCCGGTCGGCCAGATCCCGCAACGCCCGCCGAACGCAGGAGGCCAGGTGGTCGTCGAGGCCCGTGGTCGGTTCGTCCAGCAACAGGACCTCCGCCTCCATCTGCAGGGCCCTCAGGATGCACACCCGGCGTCGCTGCCCGCCGGAGAGCTTGTTGATCTCGGTGTCGTGGAATTCGTCGATCCCCAGGTTTCTCCTGACTTCCGCGAGCCACGGAGCGGGAGCGCGGAGGCCGGTGCCGATCTCCAGGTTCTCGTTCACCGAGAGCCAGGGGAACAGATAGCTCGACTGGTGGACGATGCCGATCGCGTGACGCCTGAGGCCGGCCCGGCCGTCCTCGTCCAACTGGCTGAGGTCCTGCCCCGCCACCTCGACGACGCCCTGATCCGCCGTGGTCAAACCTCCCAAGATGTTCAACAAGGTGGTTTTCCCACCGCCGGACGGCGACACGAGCGTCACCAGTTCACCGGCGTCGACCCAGAAATCAAGATCCTTGAGCACGATGTTCTCGCCATACGACTTCGTTATGCCGTGACACGTGATTCTGGTCGTCATTCAAATCCCCAAACAGCGCTCAGACGGTGGGCGAAAGAGGAAACGAGGCTGCATTTCGAGGGCTGCCCCGAACCGCCATCATCGAACGTTCAACATTGTTGTAGGTGGTCAGCTTCTGCAAGCCTACCTTGACGCTTTGCTCTTGCTGCGCAACCGGGTGGAACTCCTAGTTCACGGGTAGCTGAGCAGCAGCCGGGGCTCCCCCGTGCCCGGACGGGTTTGACGGAGAGCGGGAGAGGTGCGGTGGCGGGGTGTCCCGAGCGGGACCGATCGCCGAGGTGATTGAGCACATGGGGGCCTTGCAGCGGCGCCTTCGTCACCGTGTCCCGAGGTATGGACAGTGCCCGGAGGGAGGACTAGCCTTGTCGGCGTCGCCGAGCGCCCACGGGCAGGGAATCCGGTGCGAATCCGGAACTGACGCGCAGCGGTGAGGGTGACACCGGATCATCAAGCCACTGGGCGACCTGCCCGGGAAGGCGATCCGGTGGCAGAACCTGAGTCCGAAGACCGATCGGCGATGGGCACGCGAACCACCGTGCCCTCCGTTCAGGGTCTCGCGCAACGGCCCCGAGACAAGATTCCGTGTGCCATTTTCAGTGGCTGCCGTCACCCCCAAAACATCTCACAACTCAAGGGAATCACCCAGATGCACGTGAAGAAGTCCGTTTGTTCGCTCGCGCTGCTGTCGGCCCTGCTGCTGGGCAGCTGCGCGGGCGCGGCCAAGGACCAACCGGCCGACGCCTCCGCCAACCAGTCCTCCGGGGCCTCCGCCACCGGTTTCCCCCTCACCATCGACAACTGCGGACACCAGTTGACGTTCAAGAAGGCGCCCGCAAGGACGGTGTCGCTGAACCAGTCCTCCACCGAGATCCAGCTCTCCCTCGGGATCGCCGACAAGATGGTGGGCACCGCCACCTGGACCGACCCGGTGCTGTCGTCGCTGGAGAGCGAGAACGCGAAGGTGGAGCGGATCTCCGACGGCGGTCCAACCTCGGAGGCGGTCATCGCCAAGGAACCGGACTTCGTCACGGCATCCTTCCCGAGCACGCTGACCGACAAGGTCGCGGGCAGCTACGAGAAGTACGAATCCCTCGGGGTACCCGCCTACCTGGCGCCGAACCAGTGCGGCAAGAAGAGCGGCGACGACGCCCCGGCGGAGAACTTCACCATTGAGAAGGTGTATCAGGAGGTCGATGAGCTCTCCCGCATCCACGGCGTGCCCGAGAAGGGCCAGGAGCTCGTCGCCCAGCTCAAACAGCGTTTGGAGAAGGCGGTAGCGCAGAAACCCGGCAAGCCCGTCAAGGTGATGTTCTGGTTCGCGAACTCCGAGGCCCCCTACCTGGCGGGCGGTTCCGGTGCGTCCCAGTTCGTCAGCGACCAGCTCGGCATCACCAACATCTACTCCGACCAGCGCGACGAATGGCCGCAGGTCAGCTGGGAGGACATCGCCGCCAAGAACCCCGACATCATCGTGATGGGTGATCTCACCCGCAAGTCCCAGACCGCGGAGACCGCGGACGCGAAGATCGAATACCTGAAGTCGAACCCGGTCACCTCCCAGATGGACGCCGTCAAGAACGAGCGTTTCATCAAGGTCGCGGGCGGCGACATGAACCCGTCGATCCGCACCGTCGACCTGGCCGAGAAGCTGGTCGCCGGGATCGAGCAGTTCGGCCTCAAGTGACGCCATCCGCGATGACCCGGGGTCGGCGCCGGAGGCTTCCGGTGACACCGGTCCTGCTGATCGGACTGGTCCTGCTGGTTGGGTCCATCCTCTACGCGATCACCTTCGGACCCTCCGACCTGAGCATCGGCGAGGTCTGGGGGGTGGTCGCGAACAAACTGGGGCTGGGACCCGACCCCGAGCTGAGTCCGTTGCGCACCGCGACGGTGTGGCAGCTGCGGCTGCCCCGTGTGCTGCTGGCCGCGGTCGCGGGCGCCGGGTTGAGCCTGTGCGGCGTCATCATGCAGTCGCTGCTGCGCAACCCGCTGGCCGAACCCTACCTGCTGGGTGTCTCCTCGGGTGCTTCCACCGGCGCGGTCCTGGTGCTGATCGCGGGTCTCGGGGGCGGGGTCATCAGTTTCTCGGCGGGCGCGTTCGTGGGGTCGCTGGGGGCCTTCGCACTGACCCTGCTGCTGTCCCGGCTGGCCGGTGGCACCACCGACAAGATCGTGCTGGCGGGCATCGCGGTGACCCAGGGGTTCTCCGCGTTGACGTCGTTCATCATCATGATCGGCGCGGACGCCAACGTCACCCGGGGCATCCTGTACTGGCTGATGGGTTCCTTCGCCAACGTCTCCTGGGAGGAAGTCGCGCTCACAGCCGCGGTGCTGGGGTGTTTCCTCGTGCTCACCATCGGCATGGCCAGTTCCATGGACGCGTTCATGTTCGGCGAGAAGGAGGCCGTCTCGCTGGGGGTTTCCGTGCAGCGCACCCGGGTGGTGTTGCTGGGATGCGCGGCCCTCATGACCGCGGTCGTGGTTTCCTCGTCGGGTTCGATCGGTTTCGTCGGTCTCGTGCTGCCGCACATCTCCCGGATGCTCGTCGGCTCCCGGCACCGGGGGCTGCTGCCGGTCTCGGCGCTGCTGGGTGCGATCTTCCTGCTCTGGGCGGACACCATCGCCAGGACGTTGTTCGCGCCGTTGGAGGTGCCGGTCGGGGTGATCACCGCCCTGGTCGGAGTGCCCATCTTCGCAACCATTCTCGCCAGGACCAGGAAACGATGAAGATAGAAGCAGAGAACCTGTCGTGGGCCGCCGGTCCGGCCATCATCGTCGACGGCATCGACGTGCCCGCGATGCCCGGTCGCATCCTGGGGTTGCTGGGACCCAACGGGTCGGGAAAATCGACGCTGCTGGGGATGCTGGCCCGCACCATCCAGCCGCGCACGGGCGTCGTCAAACTCGACGACCGCCCCTACAGCGACTGGGCGCCGCGGGACATCGCGCGGGTGCTGTCGGTGGTGCAGCAGAAGGCGACCACCGACCAGGACGTCACCGTGCGCGACGTCATCGACCTGGGGCGGATCCCGCACCGCCGCCGCTGGGCCGGCCCCAGTCCCCGCGACCGTGAGGTCGTGGAGGCCGCCGCCTGCCGCACCGGCATCGAACACCTCCTGAACCGCGACTGGCACACCCTTTCCGGAGGCGAGCAGCAGCGTGCTCACCTGGCCCGGGCGTTCGCCCAGGAGGGGCAGGTCATGCTGCTGGACGAACCCACCAACCACCTCGACATCTCCCACCAGCTGGACATCCTCAAAACCTTGAGGGAGACCGGTTTGGGTGTGGTCGTCGCCCTGCACGACCTGAACCTGGCCACCACGTTCTGCGACGAGGTGCTGGTCCTGCACAAGGGCCGGGCGGTGTGTCTGGGGCGTCCGGCGGACGTGCTGACCGAGGACCTGATCCGTGAGGTCTACGGGGTGGAGGTGCGGATCCTGCACCCGGACGGCGACGAGACGCCGCTGTTCCAGTTCCTCAGGCCGGTGACGCAGACCTGAGCGGCGGGAATCCCGGTTGCGCAGCACTCAATCCCGAAAAGCTCCGCTTAGGGCGGAAAAACCGGGTTGAGTGCTGCACAACCGGGTGGAACCGGGATACACCGGCCCTACAGGGGCGGGATCAACGATTGACCATGAAGTAGATCTCCGGTTCCCCCTCGTGAGTCATGACGAAAGCGATACCGTCACTACAGAAGTTCGCGATGGAGGCTCTGTTTTTTATGGTGCAGGCGCGGTCAGGAAACCTCGCAGCTTGGGCCTCAAGGGCTTCCTGGCCATCGGAGACCGTCACCCAGGTGTCGATCTGGAGCACCAACTGATCGGATGGATCGATCTGGTAACCGGGGCCGTTGTCCGTCCAATAGGGCGCGCCTCCGGCCTTGGTGAACACGTCTTCTTCGGGGATCGGGCGTGGCGGATCCCCCGGTTTCGTGGGGAGAGCGTCGTCCCAGCCTTTCCAGCTGCTCACCCACAGCTCCAGCAGCACGGGGGTGTCCTCCGGGACGGGGGTTGGGTGCGCGCCCAGCTCGTCGTGGGGGATAAGAACGCAGGCGTTGGCGCCGACGACGGGTTCCCAGAAGTCGCAGGCCCAGGTGCGTTCGCATGTGAACAGGAACAGCGTGTGACCGGCCGGGAGGCGGGGCGCCAGGGGGTCGCCGGTGAACTGGCCGAAGAAACTCATGGGTAGGTTGCACAAGGTACACACCGGCCAGTCCCGCGGCCACCCGATCGGTGCTCCGCCCACCTTGCAGACGGTATCGGGCCGGGTGTTTTCCGGTTTCCGGACGGACCAGGTGGGAAAGTTACTGAGCATGGTTCGTTTCCTTCCAGTCTGATTCTCGCTTCAGTTCTGAATCTCGAGCTGCGCCAGCGCCCGCTGGATGTCGCGCTCCAGGCATTGCCAAGAAGGCAGGTTTCGCACGGCGCCGAGGGGATCGAGGCGTTGTAGCAACACCTTGCGGTGACGGCTGAAACTGTTCTTCTCCTTCTTCAACCGCCGCCCGCTTGCCTTGCCCGCCGCGAGAAGCGCTTTCTGCAGGATTTCCTTGGGATTCCTGGTGCCTTCACCGGACGACCCCTCGCACAGGAATGCGAAGGAAACGCTCCGGGCGGTCACGAGACTTCCTCGAGCGACAGCAGCGCATTCTCTGGTTCGGTCAGGTAGTCCGACAGGGAGGTCTTGAGGACGGTGCGTGCTCCTTGCGCCGCCTGCCATGTTTCTGGCAGCGGGCGCAGCTGCACCGTGGTCGCGATCCTCCCGTCCCTGCGAATCCGGGTGGGCATCGCGGCCAGCAGGGACAGGAACTCGATGGCGTCGAAGACGTTCGACTTTCCCACTGCATTGGGGCCCGCTATGCAGGTGTAGGGGCCGAAGTGGACGTCGAGTCCCAGCAGGTTCTTGAACCCGTCGGCCTGGAGTCGGGTGAGCATGGCCCCAGCTTAGGACGTCACGCCGGTTGCGGTGCGCTGGATCGGGCGATCCGAGTGTTCCACCAAGAGTGCGCTCGGAGGTGTCCCGCTGATCTCGGTGTCCTCTCAGCGACCCGTTCCGGCGTAGACGACGGCCTCCTCCTCGCCATCCAGGCCGAAGGCGGCGTGGGCGCCGCGGACGGCGCGGTCCACCTCGTCGGTGCTGACCACCACGGAGATGCGGATCTCGGAGGTGGAGATCATCTGCAGGTTGACGCCCTCGGCCGCCAAGGCCTTGAAGAAGGTGGTGGTCACGCCCGAATGGGAACGCATACCGACGCCGACGATGGAGACCTTGCCGATCTGGTCGTCGTAGAGGACCTCGTCGAAACCGATCTTGTTCTTGATCGCCTCCAGCGCCTCGATGCCCTTGCGGCCGTCGGACATGGGCAGGGTGAAGGAGATGTCGGTCTTCACGTCCGAGAGCCTGGAGACGTTCTGCACGATCATGTCGATGTTGATGCCCGCGTCCGAGATGACCTGGAAGATCGAGGCGGCCGCACCCACCTGGTCGGGGACGCCGATGACGGTGATCTTGGCCTCGCTGCGGTCGTGGGCCACGCCCGTGATGATGGCTTCTTCCATTTTGTCTGCCTTCCTGACCTCGTCGTGGGGTTTCACCCAGGTGCCCGGTTTGTCACTGAAGGACGAACGGACGTGGACCTTCACGTTCTCGCGGCGCGCGTACTCGACACAGCGCAGGTGGAGGATCTTGGCGCCGGAGGCGGCCAGCTCCATCATCTCCTCGTAGCCGATCTCGGTGATCCGGCGGGCGCCCGGCACGATCCGCGGGTCGGCGGTGTAGACGCCGTCGACGTCGGTGTAGATCTCGCAGTGGTCGGCGCCCAGGGCCGAGGCCAGCGCGACCGCCGTGGTGTCGGAGGCGCCGCGACCCAGCGTCGTGACGTCCTTGGTGGTCTGCGCCACGCCCTGGAACCCGGCGACGATGACGACGCTGCCCTCCTCCAGGGAACGCACGACGCGGCCCGGGGTGATGTCGATGATGCGCGCGTTGCCGTGGGTGGGGGTGGTGAGGATGCCCGCCTGGGAGCCGGTGTAGCTGACGGCCTCGACCCCGAGGTCGGCCAGGGCCATTGCCAGCAGCGCCGCCGACTGGCGTTCCCCCGTGGTCAGCAGCATGTCCAGCTCACGGGATTTCGGGTTCGGGCTCACCTTCAGCGCCAGGTCCATCAGCTCGTCGGTGGCATCACCCATCGCCGAGATGACGATGATGACCTCGTGCCCGTCCGCGCGTGTGCGCGCGATCCGCCGGGCGACGCGCTTGATGGATTCGGCATCGGCCACCGAGGATCCACCGTACTTCTGAACAATGCGTCCCACGCAAACCTCCTTCACCGACAGGGAAGGCTACCGGACGAGGCCGGCAACACACAGACCCCGTCCCGGGTTTGCTGGCCTTACCACTTGTTCGCCGGCCTTGATCCGGGTTTGCTGGGCTCGTTGACGTTTGCCTGCGCTGTGAGGCCAGCGAACTTGAACAAGCTCAGCAAAACCACGGGAAGGCCAGCAAACCGACGGGTTGCGCGGGGTCAGGTGCCAGCCAGCACGGGACGGGTGAGCCGTCGATGAAACGGGCGGCGCGGGGTCAGACCCCGGGCCGGCCCCTCAGGTGGATTCCGCCGTCCCATCGAGGTCGAACCAGCCGTCCTCCCAGGTCTGGGTGGCTGCCGCGGTCGTGTTGCCGACCGGCCTGCCGACGGCCGCGTACTTCTCGTAGGCCCGCGCCAGGTAGGTCTTGACGGTTGACAGCGAGATCACCGGGTTGAACTGGCGGCCGATGGCCTTGATGGGAACCCCCTCCGAGGCGAGTCGCAGACAGCGAAGCTCATGGGCCGACAACGCGGGCAGCTCCGCCGCGTCCTCGATGAGCGCGGCCGCCATCGCCGACGACGGCGACCATCCCGTCTCGTGGATCTCCCGCAGCGTCTCGAAATGCTTGTCCGGCGACTCGTCCTTCAGGGCGAGGCCCCGGGCGCCGGCCCTCATGGCCATGCTGATCGGGACGCGACGATGGTCCGCGGTGAAGGCCAGGCACGAAATGCCGGCCTGGCTCAGTACTCGAATGGTCTCGTGCCCGGCCAACTGGCCGTGCAACATCAAATCCACCATGGCCACGTCGGGATGGTTCTCGAGGCACCACGCCTGGAACTCCTCGGGGCAGGTGCTGGTGTACACCACCGCCAGCTCCGGGTAGTCACGACCGAGCGCCGAAATGGCGCGGCAGATGAATTCGTGGTCATCGAGGACTGCCACCTTTATGCTCACGGCTGGTCCTCCTCACAACTGAACTGGGTGAAATCCGGATCGGTAAGCAAGATTCTGGCACCTGCGAGGCCCGCCTGTCGCGTCTCCGTTAAACCCGGTTCTGCAACTGTTGCCACGAGGGTGCCCTGACGGCGGGTGATGGTGAGGTGCTGGCCCGGGACGGCGGGGTCCAGCTGGTTCAGCAAGGAGGCGAATCTCGTCGCCTCGAACGCCTCCACCTGTTCCACGTCGAGCAGGCAGCCCCAGCCCGCGCGGCGCAGCCGGTCGAGGGCCGTGGCCAGGTGGATGCCCCCCGGCCACAGC
>ERZ773069.1266-NODE-1266-length-14941-cov-19.782144_pt1 | contig 14941 bp, 12 predicted proteins | sample MGYA00580619_ERZ773069 | MGnify/ENA primary metagenome ERZ773069 (study PRJEB29015, sample SAMEA2738007) | human oral metagenome | biome: human oral; feature: human-associated habitat; material: dental | place: China | collected 2108 ...
CATAACTCAGCCCGTCGGCGGTTTCGTCCTGGTGTTTTCTGTTATAGCGCATCCATTGTCGCAGCTCGGCCTTGAATGCGGGGTCGCCCATCTGTCGCTCGTTGCCTTCGTATACCAGTGCTGCAATGTCATCGAAGGCTTGCGTCCCTTTCTGGTAAAGGTGAATGCCGATGCCGGGTTCGATGGGGATGTTTTTCAGCAGGGCGAGGGCATTGTCGGAAATCATGCTGCCGTCATAGCAGCGCCGGTTGGTCTGCCGCCGCGCAATCTGTTCAAAATGGGGCGCTTCAATATCTTCCTGCCGGCTGAGCCCAACATGAATGATGCCGTCGGAGGAGGTGGAAACCTTGCCCAGCCAGCCTTTGTGCGCGGCTGCAATGCACAGGTTTTCTACAGCACACCCCAGACTCACGAATAATTCCCGGTGGTTGGGGTCGACAACGGGGAGCGCTCTGGAAAAATCGGGCAGGATGTCGATATGGTCTGAAAACAGTCTGAACTTCCAGGGCTGCGTATTGTGTCCGGAAGGGGCCTTGATGGCCTGTTCGATCATGAACAGATAATCCGCGCGAAGGGAGGGGGAAATGCGGGAATCCGTGCTCATGTCCAAATGCCTCCTGTGAACAGGCTTATTTTGCAGCGAAATGAACAGGCAGGGGCAGCAGATATTGATAATGTGGGTGTTGCCCGTTTGGTACAAATTGTGCAGTATGGCTATGGTGTGATATGATCGAAAGCTTGCTTCAATCGCCTTTCTGCGTTTTCAGAAAACCTCTACCCTCATTTCGTCGTGCCCATCATTACCTTGCCGGACGGCTCGCAGCGCCGTTTCGATGATGCTGTCACGGTGGCGCAAATTGCCGCCGCCATTGGTCCCGGACTCGCCAAGGCCGCTCTTGCCGGTCGCGTCAACGGAAAACTGGTCGATCTGTCCCGCACCGTCAGCGAGGACGCCGAGGTGGCCATCGTCACCGACAAGGACCCGGAAGGCCTGGACATCATCCGGCACTCCACGGCACACCTGATGGCCTACGCCGTGCAGGATCTGTTCCCCGAGGCGCAGGTCACCATCGGCCCGGTCATCGAGAACGGCTTCTACTACGACTTTGCGTACAAGCGCCCGTTCACGCCCGAGGATCTGGCAGCCATTGAAAAGCGCATGCACGAGCTGGCCAAGCTGGATGAGACCGTGGTGCGCGAGGAATGGGACCGGCAGGAGGCCGTCAAGTACTTCGAGTCCATCGGCGAGAAGTACAAGGCCGAGATCATTGCGTCCATTCCGGCCGAGGAAGGCATCACCTTCTACCGCGAAGGGCGCTTCGTGGACCTGTGCCGCGGGCCGCACGTGCCGTCCACCGGCAAGCTGAAGGTCTTCAAGCTGATGAAGGTGGCGGGCGCCTACTGGCGCGGCGACGCCAACAACGAGATGCTGCAGCGCATCTACGGCACGGCCTGGGCCCGCAAGGATGACCAGGACGCCTACCTGCACATGCTGGAAGAGGCCGAGAAGCGTGACCATCGCAAGCTGGGCAAGGACCTGGATCTGTTCCATACCCAGGCCGAGGCCCCGGGCATGGTGTTCTGGCATCCGCGTGGCTGGACCATCTGGCAGCGCATCGAGCAGTACATCCGTGAAAAGTACCAGCAGAACGGCTACCAGGAAGTGCGCTGCCCGCAGATCCTGGACGTGGACCTGTGGAAGCGTTCCGGCCACTGGGACAACTACAAGGAGAACATGTTCTTCTCCGAGTCGGAAAAGCGCGAGTACGCCGTCAAGCCGATGAACTGCCCGGGCCACGTGCAGCTCTTCAATGCGTCGCTGCGCAGCTACCGCGACCTGCCGCTGCGCTATGCCGAGTTCGGTTCCTGCCACCGCAACGAGCCGTCCGGCGCGCTGCACGGCATCATGCGGGTCCGGGGCTTCACGCAGGACGACGGCCACATCTTCTGTACCGAAGAACAGGTCGAGGCTGAGGTGACCGCCTTTCACCGGCAGGCCATGGCCGTGTACCGCGACTTCGGCTTCGAGAACGTCTCGGTCAAGCTGGCGCTTCGCCCGTCGCAGCGCCTGGGAACCGACGAGGCCTGGGACCGCGCCGAGAATGCCCTGCGTGCGGCACTGGCCGCCTGCGACGTGGCCTGGGAGGAACTGCCTGGCGAGGGCGCCTTCTACGGTCCGAAGATCGAGTACCACCTGAAGGACTCCATCGGTCGCGCCTGGCAGGTGGGCACCATCCAGTATGACCCGATGATGCCCGAGCGCCTGGACGCCGAGTACGTGGCCGAGGACAACAGCCGCCGTCGTCCCATCATGCTGCACCGCGCCATCGTCGGGTCGATGGAGCGTTTCATCGGCATCCTGATCGAGAACCATGCCGGGGCCATGCCCACCTGGCTGGCGCCGGTGCAGGTGGCGGTGCTCACCGTCACCGACACGGCCGCCGACTATGCCGAGGACATCCGGCAACGGCTGATAAAACAAGGATTTAGGGTTATCTCGGATTTGCGGGGCGACAAGATCGGCTATAAAATCCGGGAGCACAGCCTGCAGAAGATCCCGTATCTCGTCGTGGTCGGCGAGAAGGATCGTCAGGCGGGCACGCTGGCCGTCCGCGCCCGTGGGGGCAAGGATCTGGGCAGCATGAGTTTCGAAGGTTTCGCCAGCCTGCTGGCGCAGCAGGTGGCAGAGAAGGCGAACTGAGGTCTTTCCTCATCGCCCTTGGGCCGGCGGCCTGCTGCCGGCTTTCGTCCAGTTCATTCGGAGATAATCAGCATCGCTACCGAACGCAACCACCGCATCAACGGTGAAATCCACGCCCCCGAGGTTCGCCTGCTGGGCATAGAGAACGAGCAGCTGGGTGTCTTCCGGCTGGGTGAAGCACGCCGCATGGCCGAAGAGGCCGATGTCGACCTGGTCGAGATCGCGCCCAACGCCACCCCGCCGGTCTGCCGGCTGATGGACTACGGCAAGTTCCGCTACCAGGAACAGAAGCGTGCTGCCGAAGCCAAGGCCCGCCAGAAGGTCGTCCAGATCAAGGAAGTGAAGTTCCGCCCGCAGACGGACGACGGCGACTACAACATCAAGCTGCGCAACATGATCAGCTTCCTGCAGGACGGCGACAAGGTGAAGATCACCCTGCGCTTCCGCGGCCGCGAGATGGCCCACCAGGAGTTCGGCATTCGCCTGCTGGAACGGGTGCGCAACGACATCGAGGAAATCGCCCAGGTCGAATCGATGCCCCGCCTGGAAGGCCGCCAGATGGTGATGATGGTGGCACCCAAGAAGAAGAAGTGATCGCTTCCCCGATGAAAAGCGCCTCCTTGTGAGGCGCTTTTTGTTTGCCGGGGCTTGTGAGGAGGCCTCTGTCTACGGAGGACAGCCTCGTTCAGGACTTGCGCCAGATGGAAGGTGGTTTCGTCGGTAGGTGTTTACCTGCTGGAGGACGACTTCGATGGGGGGCGCCCCGTGATCGGGTACCCTCCTCGGCTCATGCTGTCCGCTTCGCTTCCAGAAATCGCCTGTGGGGGTACCCGGTCCCGGTGCGCTTCGGTTTGTGTTGGTTGCCGTTCCAGGCAGGTAACCATTCCTGCCCGCAAGTCTCATTTCACATCAGGCGGCGATTGATGCTCAGCGCCACCCCAGCTGCGGCGCCACGTGCTTCACCATGGCTTCCAGCAGGTGCACGTTGTATTCCACTCCCAGTTGGTTCGGGATCGTGAGCAGCAGCGTGTCGGCTTCAGCAATGGCCTCGTCCTCGGCCAGCTGCCTGGCCAGCATATCCGGTTCTGCCGCATAGGCGCGGCCGAACACGGCCCGGAAGTTCTTGTCGATGTAGCCCACGCTGTCCTGCCGCTGGGCCTCGTGGCCGAAGTAGTGGCGGTCCCTGTCGTCCATCAGCGGGAAGATCGAGCGGCTGACGGAGACCCGCGGCTCATGGGCATGGCCTGCCTTCTTCCAGGCCTCGCGGTAGGCGCGGATCTGTTCGGCCTGCTGGACATGGAAGGGCTTGCCGCTTTCGTCTTCCTTCAGCGTCGAGCTTTGCAGGTTCATGCCCAGCTCGGCTGCCCAGACGGCGGTGGCATTGGAGGCCGCTCCCCACCAGATGCGCTGGCGAAGACCTTCGGAATGGGGTTCCAGTCGCAGCTTGCCGGGCGGGTTGGGGAACATCGGCTGGGGGTTGGGCTCGGCAAAGCCTTTGCCCGCCAGCATCTCCAGGAAGACCAGGGCGTGACGGCGGGCCATGTCGGCGTCGGTCTCGCCCTCGGAGGGCTGATAGCCGAAGTAGCGCCAGCCATCAATGACCTGTTCGGGCGAGCCGCGGCTGATGCCCAGCTGCAGGCGGCCGCCGGCGATCAGGTCGGCGGCGCCGGCATCTTCCACCATGTACAGCGGGTTCTCGTAGCGCATGTCGATGACGGCAGTGCCGATCTCGATGCGGCGGGTGCGCGCGCCGATGGCGGCCAGCAGCGGGAAGGGCGAGCCCAGCTGGCGGGCGAAGTGATGGACGCGGAAGTAGGCACCGTCGATGCCGATCCGCTCGGCCTCGACCGCCAGTTCGATGGATTGCAGCAGCGTGTCGGCCGCAGTGCGGGTCTGCGAGCCGCCGGCGGCTGACCAGTGGCCGAAGGAGAGAAAGCCGAGTTTCTTCATGGGGCAGGGCCTGGAGGAAAGGGTGAGCCCCCATTGTGAAGCATATCGGCAGGCCGTGTTTGTACGCTTGCCGGGATCCAAGGCCTTTGGCGAGGAATGCGTCCACGTCCTCGGACCGTGTGTCCCGACGATGGCATGCCCTTTTCAGGGGCACGCGTGCTCGCCGTGCGACCCTGCCGTCCGTCTGTCTGCTTGCGGAAGATGAAGGCGTGACGTGCTTGCTAAGGTCATGCGGGGCTGTCCATGGCTTTCCCATGAAAGCGCGCATCGGGCCGGACGTCGGGTGGAAGGCCGATGGGCTGGGCGCCACGAATGAAGGTGATGGTCGCAGGTGGGCGAGCGATGGGCATGCAGGGGTAGAGCATGAAGAAGGTGTGGGACTTTCTGTTGCTGGTGGTCAGCGGACTGCTGGTCTTCGTGGCCATCATCGCGGTGGCGATAGGGCTCAGCCGGGAGGATGAGCCGCCTGCAACGGCCGATTCCCGGGGCGAAAGCACGGAGAAAGGGGGCGCAGTTCCTTCCGTGGCTGCTCCTGCTGTGACCATGACCCCTGTCACGGTGGCGCCAGCGCCTTCCGCCGCATTGGCAGTACCTGCCACCGGGGCGACAGCACACGCGACGGTGCCATCGGCATCCGACCTATCCGTAGCCCCGGTGTCCGCAGCCCCATCCACAGTCCCGACATCAGCGGCACAGTCTTCAGACCCATCGTCAGCGCCGGAAGGGGTATCCGCCGAACAGCAGCTGATCGAACGGTACGAGGCGATGGCCGCACGGGAACGGGCGCTGCGGCAGGCCGAAGATCGCATGGCGAAGGCGCATGCGCGGCTGGTGGTGTGGTTTTCCATGAACCGTAAGGCGGTGCTGGAGGACCTGGCGTATCTGGAGGAGAAGGGCCGCTACCAGGAACTGCATGAGCGGGCCGGGCTGTTCGAAAGCCTGAATGACAGTGATGTCCAGCGCTATCGGCAGAAGGCGGCGGAGAATCTGCAGCAGGTCGTGAGTGCCAACGCGACGGTGGCCGGTCCTGGCACGGCCGTCGTCAACCCGGGCGAGGGCGAAGCCGGTCGTGCAGGCACGACGCCCGGGACGGCAGGCCACAACGACAGGAAGCCGCCCGCGGAGGATGCCGTTTCCCTGGCACGTGCGGATATGGCCACGGCCGTCGCGAAGGGAAAGGTCCGGATACGCGAGCAGCTCAAGGGCTTGAAGCGCTGGCCATGTGCGGGGCCGACGCAGGGGGCCATGACCTGGTATCACGACAGTGAAGGCGTGCAATGCAGTACGGGAACCGGGTTCTTCCTGCTGCTGGGCATGCAGGATGGGCAGAAGCCGGTGTTGATGCTGCGTGTGCAGTATGACGGGCCGAATGCCCTGCCCATCCGCAGTTTCGAGGTCCAGATCACCTGGACGCCGGAGGAGGTGCCGGCCGGCATCGGTGCCGAGTCCGGAGAGCAGGGCAACGTGGTGTGGTGGGCCAAACCGGTGGGCAAGCGTGAGGCCAAGCTGGTGCTGGACATCATCGACCGGAGCAGGAGCAAGCTGCGGATCGGTGGCCAGAAGGGCATGATCGAGCGTGAGATCAGCGCCCAGGAGAGGGATTCCCTGCGTCGGATGCTGACGCTCTACGAGGCTGCCCTGTCCAGCTACGAAGAGGAGCAGCGACTGGCGAATGCCGGTGCCGTGGGCATCGGCATGGCCCATTAGGAGCGTGCGAGATGCTGTTTCTCATTCTGGTGGCCGTTGCGCCCGGGGTTGCGGGTGCTGTCGTGGGCATCCCCTTGCTCATCCTGTTCGGCGGGATCTTCCTGGCGGTGAACGTGCTGCTGTATCCCTTCGGCATGGGGTATTTCGTGCCGCCGGTGCCGACGCCGGAGCTGGCCGGGTACGAAGTGGTGGTGGAGCACCAGAAGGCACTGTCCGAGCTGCGCCGACAGGTGGCGGCACAGCGGGAAGACATTCTGCAGGGGATCGACAACCAGCTGGCGCTGGGCAACACCGCCGGGGCTGCCCAGGTCATCCAGGGTCTGAAGGTGCTGAACGATCCGGAGATTCTCTGGCTGGAGAAGGTCGTCCAGGAACGCATGAAGGAAGCGCAGCGTCTGCGCAAGCAATGGATGCAATACCGGGCCGAGGACGGCCAGACGGATGCGCTGATCCGGGACTCGCTGGCGAAGATGAAGGAAGAGGAGCGAAAGCGCGGCGTGTGGCAAGAGAAGAAGGCTGCACAGACCGCAAAACGGGATGCGGCGCTGCGCTTTCTGGTCAGCCAGAAGGATCGGGTGGGCGGCATTGTCTGGTACCAGGACCGCAGCACGCCGCCCGGGCGGGAGCAGGAACCCATCTTTCTGGTCATCCGGGATGGGCGCCATGCCCGGGACGAATCGCAGGAAGGGCTTCATCTGGGGCTTCAGGTCCATCGTCGTCAGAAGGTACCGCCACGAAAGGGGGCGTCACGGGACGTGAAGGTGAGCGTCCTGGCTGATGGCGAGGATCTCAGGTTCTATCTGCATGCCCGCGAGGATCTGGACGGGCTGTGGTGGTCGGACAATGCGCTTGACGACTATGATGGACTGGAGCGGCTGGACCGGTTGCTGCAGGCGCGCAAGGTTGTGCTGCGTTTTGTGGATGGACAGCGTGTCGTCGAGGTGCCGGTGAGCCCGCGTGCAAGGACGGCCATGCGGCATGTGCGCGATGCCTATCAGGCGATGAATGCACTGAAGTGGCTGGAGTTCCGGGGGCCGTGAAGACCCCGGGTGGGCGATGACGGCCGCACATGCCTACCGTCGCCCCGGCTGTCCGGGCCCCATCCGCTCCCGGCTGTCCGACCCCATGTGCGCCGGGCGTCCTGGCGGCGTTTTGATGTTTCTCCTGGTCGGGGTGTCTGACCTTGCACCGGTCTGTGCTGTCCTTCTGTCTTGGGCACGCGGTGACGAAGGCGCCGAGGGGGTCTAATCGACAACCATGGACACGATGGGGTGGTGCGCATGGTAGAGGCCGGGATGGAGGTGCGGGCGCCGGAAGGGCGCACGCAGGCGGCGGGTACGCGGCTGATGCCGGGTGAGCCCGGCCGGCGGCTGATGATCGACCGGCTGCTGGCGCTGCTGGCCGAGCAGGGCGAGATCAGCGAGGAAACGCGCCAGACACTGTCGCGTGACGCCTTGCTGTCGTCGGCTGACCGGCATCCGCTGGTGATGATTGCCGAGCGCAAGCTGAAGGGGTTGAAGCCGCCGCATGCGATGCTGGACGTGGACTGGCTGTGTCAGTGGCTGGCGGGACAGATCGGCTGGCGGCATGTGCGCATCGATCCGCTGAAGGTGGATTTCTCGCGCATCGGCGAGGTGATGAGCAAGGCCTATGCCAATCGCTATCGCATCCTGCCGCTGGAGGTCACGCCCGATTCGGTGACGATCGCCACGGCCGAGCCCTATCTGACGGCGGAGTGGGTGGCAGAGCTGTCGCACACGCTGCGCCGGCGGGTGATGCCGGTGCTGGCCAGTCCGTTGGAGCTGCAGCGCTATCTGGCGGAGTTCTTCGATCTGGCGGGGACGATCCGCAGTGCGCAGCGCAACGGCCAGACAGCGGTCCAGAACAATTTCGAGCAGCTGGTGGAGCTGGGTCGCAACGGCCGGCATTTCGATGCCAACGACCAGCATATCGTCACGGTGGTGGACTGGCTGTGGCAGTATGCGTTCGAGCAGCGGGCCAGCGACATCCATCTGGAGCCCCGGCGTGATCTGGGGGTGGTGCGCTTCCGCATTGACGGCCTGCTGAACAACGTCTACCAGGTGCCGCCGGGGGTGATGTCGGCGATGACCAGCCGCATCAAGCTGCTGGGCCGGATGGACGTGGTGGAAAAGCGCCGGCCACAGGATGGTCGCATCAAGACGCGCGCGGGTGATGGCCACGAGATCGAGCTGCGGCTGTCCACGCTGCCCACGGCCTTCGGCGAGAAGCTGGTGATGCGGGTCTTCGACCCGGAGGTGCTGTCACGCAACTTTGCGCAGCTGGGGCTGCAGGGCGAGGATCTGGCGCGCTGGCAGGACATGACGGGACGGCCCAACGGCATCGTGCTGGTGACGGGGCCGACCGGCTCGGGCAAGACGACCACGCTCTATGCGACGCTGCGGGCGCTGGCCACGGAGGCGGTGAACGTCTCCACCATCGAGGATCCGATCGAGATGGTGGAGAACAGCTTCAACCAGATGCAGGTGCAGCCGGCCATTGATCTGGGCTTTGCCGACGGCATCCGGGCGCTGATGCGTCAGGACCCGGACATCATCATGGTGGGCGAGATCCGGGATCTGGAAACGGCCGAGATGGCGGTGCAGGCCGCACTGACGGGGCACCTGGTGATCTCCACGCTGCATACCAACGACGCCCCCAGCGCCATCACGCGACTGCTGGATCTGGGGGTGCCGGCGTATCTGCTGCAGTCGACGCTCATTGGGGTGATGGCGCAGCGGCTGGCACGCACACTGTGTCCGGAGTGCAAGCAGCCCGATGATTCGGTGACGGACGAGATGTGGGCAGACTTCGTGAAGCCCTTCCGCAACGTGCCCAAGCCGGCCTCCATCTACCGGCCGGTGGGATGTCCGTCCTGCCGGATGGGGGGCTTCCGCGGGCGGACCGGTCTCTACGAGATCCTGGCCAACAACGAGAGCATTCGCCAGTACATCACCGAGCGGCCGGAGCTGCGCAAGCTGCGGCTGGCGGCCATCAAGCATGGCATGCGTCCCCTGCGGATGGCGGGTGCCGCTGCGGTGGCGGCCGGTCTGACGACGATCGACGAGGCGCTGCGGCACGCGCCGCCGGTGGAGCTGTAGGCAGGACGCGCTTCAGGTGGGATGATCCGTTTTTAGTTGGGATGATCCGTTTCAACCGGAGACGGCATCACGGGGTGCGGTGTGGGCGCCCCAGAGGCCCAGCGGGGCCAGCGCGCCGCAGTAGAGAATGCCGGGCAGGCTGAACTGGCTCATCATGGCCAGCACCAGCAGGATGGCGGCAAGGCCCAGAAGACGGGGGCCGGTGCGTTGCTGCAGGCGGGTGTAGCCCACGGCCGCCAGCAGATACAGCACGAAGAAGTTCTGGCCGGCCAGCTGCAGCAGCGTCTCGACGCCCAGGCCGGATGTCTGTGTGACGAGAATGACGACCACGTACAGCAACCACCCTGTCAGCATGGCGCGCACGGGCAGTCCCCGCTGATCCACGTGGGCCAGGGCTCTGGGCAGCAGGCCATCGCGCCCGGCCGAGAACAGGGCGCGGGAGGTGGACAGGAAGGCGCCAGTGACGTTGGCCAGAATCAGCAGGGTGGCGATGATCCCGGTCAGCCGGAGCCCGGCAACGCCCAGCCAGCTGTCGGCCAGCCGGGCGATGGGGGCGAGTCGCCAGCCTTCATCGGCGGTGGCGGCGCTGGCCACCGTCCAGGCGACGAAGACGTACAGCAGGGTGACGATGACGAAGCTGGCCCAGATCGAACGCGGCAGGTTGCGGGCGGGATCCTGCATGTCCTCGGCCAGGAAGGCGGTGATTTCCCAGCCCGTGTAGGCAAAGAGCACCAGAGGCAGCGCCGACAGGACGCCGAGCAGCGCATTGGCGGACAGCACGGGCGGCATGCCGCTGCCTGTCAGGAGGGACGTGCCGGGAGTGGTGTCCGAGGGGGCATGAAGCCAGTAGCCGGCGCAGAGCCCCAGCAGGCCCAGAACGATCAGTGTCGCGATGGCGGTCTGGACGGCTCCGGATACTCGGAGGCCGAACATGCCGAAGAGCAGCCCGATGGTGACCATGCCGATGGCGGTGGCGGCCACGGGCAGACCCGGCAGCGTCTGCTGCAGGTAGGTGGCGCCGATCATGGCAATGGCGGGCAGTCCCAGCGAGAAGGTGCCGATGACGATGGCTTCGCTGGCGGCCCCCAGCCGGGGGCCGAGGCTGAGGCGGATATAGCCGACCACGCCACCGGCGGACGGGTGTCGCCGCGCAAAGAAGGCGAACACGGCCAGCAGCGGCAGCATCAGGACGGACATCAGCAGCCAGGGCAGGTGCCCCAGGCGCCCGGCCTGGGCGTAGCTGAGTCCGGGCAGCGTCAGCAGGCCTGCGCCCACGACGATCGTGACCGACATGGCGGTGGCGGCCACCAGGCCCATCCGGTGGCTGTCGTTGTCGCGGTCCATCGCCTCCGTCCTGCTGCTCACGCGAATCCCCGTTTCGGCAGGTCGGGGATCATCGGGGGGATCGGGGTCATGCCGTGGGGTTCAGGGTTCACGCGGCACGCCCACCGTCACAGGGGGGACCCACGGGCATTCGGGCTTGAAGGAGGCCGACAGCAGCTGTTCCTTGTATTGTGCGTAGCTGATCGGCTCCAGGGGCTTGACGGCATCCAGACGATAGATGCTCCAGCCGGCGCTGGCCTTGACGGGTCTGGTGTAGATCTGCCCGGGCTTGAGGGTGTCCAGCATCTGAACGGTGTCCTTGGCCCAGCGGCAGGTGGCGAAGGTGCCCAGCTTGCCGCCTTCCTTGGCGCTGAGCGGGTGCTTGGAGTGTTCCCGGGCCGCCTTCTCGAAGGAGGCGCCGCTTCGGAGGCGGGCAATCCACTGGCGGGCCTCTGCCTCGTCGCTCAGCAGGATGTAGCTGACGGTGTACATCTTCTGGCCCTTCACGCTCTGCCGGTAGGCATCGTATTCCTGGCCGATGACCTCGTCGCTGATGGGCTGTGGCGGTGGCACGTCGGTCCCCGGCTGGATGGCGGCCGGTTCGGCCTTCTCGACGGGACGGCTGCTGGTGGTCTGAGCAGCCTGCACGCCGCCTGCGGAAAGCGCCAGGGCGGCGGCCAGAAGCAGGCGGGGGAAATGGGAAATCGCGTTCATGCGGTGCGGGATCCTGATGAAAAGGCGGTGTCGCCGGCCCTGGCTGATGGGGATGGTCAGCGGATTACAGCAGGCCGTGCAGCGGCACCACGTCCAGCTGGTCGCCTTCGGCGACCGGGCCCTGGTCTTCGGGCAGTACGGCAATGCCGTCGGCCTCTGCGACCGAGCGCAGCTGGGCGGAACTCTGGCTGCCGGCAGGCATGGCCACCGGCAGGTCGTCCGATTCATGGTAGCAGAGCGTCACGCGCAGCAGCTCCTGCCGGCCCGGGCGCTTGCGGATGGCCGTGCCGGCGCGGGCGCGGATGCGCGGCAGCGGGCGCGGATCGGTGATGCCCGCCATTTTCTGAAGGGCAGCGTCGATGATGAACAGGAAACTGAGCAGCGCAGCCACCGGGTTGCCGGGCAGGCCAAACACCGGCGTCTGACCGATGCGACCGATGACCAGGGGGCGCCCCGGGCGCAGCTTCAGTTTCCAGGCGTGGGCTTCGGTGGGCAGCGAGATGGCCTGGTGGTGCATGGGTTGTGAGAGCACGTGCCAGAGTAGGTCGGCATCCCCGCCGGCGGCACCGCCGGTGGTCAGCAGCACATCGACCTGATCGATGCCGGACGCCAGGGCCTTGGTCAGGATGGCTGGATCGTCGGGCAGCCAGCCCAGGTCGATGGCCTCGAATCCCCGGCTGCGTGCGAGCGCCAGCAGGGTGGGACGGTTGCTGTCATGGATCTGGCCGACGGCCAGTGGCTGCCCGCCCTGGACCAGTTCGTTGCCGGTGGAGAAAACGCCCACTTTCAGCGGACCGAATACGGGCAGGTCGACGATGCCCTGCGAGGCAGCCACACCCAGGTCCATAGGGGACAGGATGCGGCCGGCAGGGAGGGCGGTCTGGCCTGTGTGGATGTCTTCACCGCGACGGCGCACATTCTGGCCTGGTTTCTGGCCGGCCGGGAGGGTGATCGTTTCCGATGGGCAAGCGCCGCCATCGGGCGGGCTGCTTGCACCCTGCAGGGCTGAATCATCGGCATGGCGGCGGACGTGTTCCTGCATCACCACGGTATCGGCGCCGGCGGGCATGGGCGCGCCGGTCATGATGCGCCAGGCCTGTCCGGGGGGCAGAGTGGCCGGGGGATCGCCAGCCAGCGTGCGGCCGCCCACGGGCAGCGTGGTGTCACCCTCGGAGTTCAGATCGGCATGACGCAGGGCGTAGCCGTCCATGGCCGCGTTGTCGCAAGGGGGTAGATCCAGGCGGGCAACGACATCATGAGCCAGTACCCGGCCGAGGGCTTCCGCCTGAACCGGCATCGAACGCGGCTGGACACGCGGTGCCACCCAGTCCGCCAGCAGCTCGCGGGCCTGGGCCACGGGGACGGCGTCCGGGTCGAAGTCCGGTAGGCGGGCCAGCAGGGAAGCGAGGGAGGGCCAGTCGGTCGAGGTGCTCATGAACGGGTCTCGGGCGAGATGGGGCAGGCAGGGAGGCCTGCCGAACCTGGTTCCGGGTGGGGTTTTTTTCAGGATGAAGGATGCGGACCGGCAGGCGGGCGCAGGCGGCTTTCGGCAGCCTGCCATTCCTCCGGGGTGTTGAGGTTCTGGAAGGCCTGCGGATCGGGAAAGGGTACCGCCTGAGCGCCGTGCTGACCATACCACTGTCGCACCCGGTGGTGACCGGCTTTCAGGAAGGCATCCAGCGAGGGCAGCAGGTTGCGATGCAGCAGGGCCACCAGCGGGTGGGGCTGGTCAGGGTCGTGGGCGTAGGCAATGGGGGCGCGGCTGGCGGTCAGCGCGTGCTGCAGCCGAGTGACCCAGTCAGGGGGCAGAAAGGGGGTGTCGCAGGCGGACACGGCCAGCCACTCGGTGGGGCAGGCGGACAGGGCCGCGTGGATGCCTGCCAAGGGGCCGGGCATGTCAGGCAGCAGGTCGGGCAGGACCGGATGGCCCAGCTGACGGTAGTCGTCCAGGTGGCGGTTGGCGCTGATGACAAGGCCCTGCACCTGGGGGGCCAGGTTGTCGATGACCCAGGCGATGAGTGGCCTGCCCGACAGTGGCAGCAGCCCCTTGTCGGCACCGGGGTGGGCAGCCTGAAGGCGCCGTGCCGCTCCGCCGGCCAGCACCAGGCCGGTGATGGGGGCTTCAGCCACCGATGTAGCTCATTTCCACCCGCCGTCTGCCGTTGGGGGTCGGACTGGCGGACTTCTGGCTGCTGCGCAGCTCGGAATAGCGGTCGTCGCGTCCCTGCCAGAGGTTCATCAATGCGGCACGAATGTCCTCGTCGGGCAGCTGGCGGCGCAGCAGGCCGCGCAGATCATGGCCCTGATGGCCGAACAGGCAGGTGAAGAGCTGGCCTTCGGTGGTCAGCCGCAGACGCGAGCAGTCGCCGCAGAAAGGCTGGGTGACGGAGGAGATGACTCCAATCTCGCCGGCACCGTCCAGGTAGCGCCAGCGCTGGGCCACCTCGCCGGGATAGTTCGGATCGACAGGGGCCAGCGGATGCACGGCGTGGATGCGCGCGATGATGTCGCGGCTGGGCAGCACTTCTTCCATGCGCCAGCCGTTGCTGGCGCCCACGTCCATGTATTCGATGAAGCGCAGGATGTGTCCGGTGCCACGGAAATGCTCGACCATCGGCAGGATCTCGCCGTCGTTCAGGCCGCGGCGCACCACCATGTTGACCTTGATGCCGGAGAAACCGGCCTGGGCGGCAGCCTCGATGCCGGCCAGCACGCGGGAAACCGGGAAGTTGGCGTCGTTGAGCTTGCGAAACAGTGCGTCGTCCAGTCCGTCCAGGCTGACCGTGACGCGATCAAGCCCGGCCTCGCGCAGTGATTGCGCCTTCTTGGCCAGCAACGAGCCGTTGGTGGTCAGGGTCAGCTCGATGGGCTCGCCGTTGGGCTGGCGCAGACAGCTGAGCTGGGCGATCAGGGTTTCCAGGTCTCGCCGCAGCAGCGGCTCGCCGCCGGTCAGACGGATCTTCTTCACGCCCAGGCCGACCATCAGCCGGGCGATGCGGGTGATTTCCTCGAAGCTGAGCAACGAGCCGTGCGAGAGGAACTCATGGTCCTTGCCAAAGACCTCGCGCGGCATGCAGTACGAGCAGCGGAAGTTGCAGCGGTCGGTGACCGAGATGCGCAGGTCGTGCAGGGGGCGGCCACGGGCGTCGAGCAATGCGCCGTCCGGAGACAGGGGCAACGCCGATATGCCGTGCTGCGGGCGAACCGGCTGCATCGGCAGGATACCGCGACTGCGCTGGTCGGCAATGGGTATGACTCGTTCTGCCATGAAGGGGAAAGGAAGTGAACCGGCCCGACAGGTAATGCCTGCCGGGCCGGTGAGGTGGTTACTGCTCGTCCGACGGCTTGCCGGCCTGGGTTTCCACCTGTTGCAGCGGTTCAGTGGCGACCGGCGTGCGCGGCTTGCGCTGCCGGCGCGGCCGCGGGG
>ERZ773069.1270-NODE-1270-length-14921-cov-2.823221_pt1 | contig 14921 bp, 16 predicted proteins | sample MGYA00580619_ERZ773069 | MGnify/ENA primary metagenome ERZ773069 (study PRJEB29015, sample SAMEA2738007) | human oral metagenome | biome: human oral; feature: human-associated habitat; material: dental | place: China | collected 2108 ...
AAAGAAGCGGCTTAATTAATGCGATGTCAGACACTGAATGATGGGATTTTACCGTATCCATTTTTCCTTGTCGCTCTTCTTTACCAAGTACTTCGAGATCTATCCATATTCTATCTACACCATATTTTTCCGCTATAAGTGCAACATCTGGATTACTCGTAATATAAAAAAGAACTAACTTATCTTTTTTCATAATATTTTCCTTATTAAGGTAGACCGTGAAACACTAAGTCTTTCCAATACCATCTACAAATCTTGACAACATTCGGCTTTGCCGTCCCAAGCGCTCTATAGTGTCCCTTGCAAGAAAGGACATACACGATTTCATCTTTTACGGAATCCACAATGCGGTTCACCTCATCAATCCTTCTGCTCCGCATTCCGCGCATCAATATCCCATTGTAAGTGCAAAGCTTGCATACTTACGCCTCTATCAAATCATGTTGCTCAAATTTCAATTTCCCGGCTTTAAAATCCTGATTCTTCTTTTTCAAATATTGCATATTGCTTTCTTCATAAAACTGATCGGCAGAAAGTGGAAAGGGAATCCGATTCTCCCGAACAACTGCTTTCAGGAAAATATTAATCGCAGTGGACATATTTAAGCCAATATCTTCAAAAGTTCTTTCCGCATCACGCTTTACATCATCATCCACTCTTAAACTAATCTTTGCCATACAGCTACCCCATCTCTTCCATCACGCTCTCCGCAATGCTCTCCGGGTCCATGCCAAACTCTTTTAAGAGGGCTTCTGCGCTAAACTCGTCATAGAAGTCCTTCGGAAGACCCAGGCAGAGCACCTTCATCTCGTCCATGCCGTAGTAGCGGGCAATCTTCTCCCCGAGTCCGCCGTCGAGAATCCCGTCATCGAGGCACACAATGAGCTTATGATTCTTCTTTAAAGCGGAGAGACATGCCTCATCCGGGTGAGAAAGAATCCCCGGTTCAATGAGAGTCACTTCCTTCCCGTACTTCTCCTTGAGCAGCTTTGCTGCCGCCTTGCCGACGCTGTAGAGGGATCCGGGAGCGAGAATGGCTACGCCGAGTCCTTCCTGCACCGTGTGAAAATGCGGTTTGGAGAACGCTTTCTCTACCGGAACTTCGGAAGGGAGGACATCTCCGGACGGCGCAAGAATCAGCACCGGTCTTTCCGTCTGCTCTAAGCTCCAGTCCAGTATGGCAAGGTACTCTTCCTTAAAGGCAGGCGCAAAAACGTAGAGATTCGGTATCGTACTTGCCATCGAGGCAAGATAGAGTCCGAGATGGGTTTTGTCCCGCATACCGAAAATGGACGCACTGTTCACTACGATGGTAATCGGAAGAGAATTGATGCCCGCGTCATGAGACATCTGATCGTAGGCTCTCTGTAAGAAGCTCGCCGACGTGAAGAAAACCGGTTTTGCCCCTCGTTTTGCCGCGCCCGAAGCGAGAGTCACGCCGCTTTGCTCCGCGATGCCCACGTCCACAAACTGCGCACCGGCTTCCTTTCTCTTCTCCTCCGTGAACCCCATGCCGCCGGGAACACCCGCCGTAATCGCAAGAACCGAGGGGTCTTCTTTCATTTTCCGAAGAAGAAACTCGACCGTGAAATCGCTGTAATCCTCTTCCTCCTCCGCCCATTCCTTCCTTGTCTCTCCGGTCTCCCGGTAGAAGGGCAAGTGCCAGTGCCAGGTCTCTTTATGTTCTTCCGCATAGGAAAGACCCATGCCTTTCCTTGTGAAAATGTGTAAGAGCACGGGACGCTGATAGGTCTTCGCCTTCTGCAAAGCCGAAATCAAAGCTTCCGTGTCATTTCCACGCTCCTCATAAAGATACTCGAGACCCATCGCGCGGAAGAGATTGTCCTTCGCTTCCCCTTTTGTTTCGCGGAGTGCTTTCAGGCTCTTATACATCCCACCGTGATTTTCCGCAATGGACTGATTGTTGTCGTTTAAAATCAGAATGAGCGGAGTCTCCATCTCTCCGGCAACGCTTAAACCTTCCAGCGCCATACCGCCCGAGAGGGAACCGTCTCCGATGACGGCAACGACCGACTCCTTCCCTCCTAAGAGGTCCCGCGCCTTCGCAATCCCTATCGCAAGGTCAATCGAGGTCGAAGTGTGCCCGATAGAAAAGAGATCGTAGGGACTCTCCTCAGGATCCGTATAAGGCCCTACATCATCATAATGCGCGGGATCGGTATAAGCTTCCCGCCTTCCCGTCAGCATCTTATGCGGATAGGTCTGGTGGGAAACGTCGAAGACGATCTGATCCTCCGGCGCATCAAAAACGGTATGCAACGCAATCGTTGCTTCCACGAATCCGAGATCCGGCCCGACGTGCCCCATGTGCCTGCTCGCGCGCTCAATCAGGGCTTCCCGCATCTCCCCGGCAAGTTCCCGCCTTTCTTCCTTCGACAAAGCTTTCAAGTCCTTCGGACTGTTGATACGTTCTAATACCATACGACTCCTTTCGCTCCCCAAACTCTATGCTTATCTTTCCTATTTCTGTCTTCCGATTACGACTGGTCCACTTACAACCATACCGCGAAATTATACCATGTTTTCTTTAAAAAAACTCTTTCTCTTTTCTCCTTCTCCTTACCTCCTGTCGAAGATAGCGGAGGGTCTCCTTCTCCCCCTGATCCTTCAGAAGTGTGAGCAGATATTCTATCTCTTCCCGGGTTTTTTCATGAATAAGGGGTGAGTTCCGCATTTTCTCATAGTAAATATAGGGACTGGCGTCCGTGTACTGCTCTCCGAGGTAATTCTTCGATGCCGCAACCCTGTCACAGAACATCTCCGCAACATAGCGATACGGCATACGACAACCGATCATGCGATGCACATTTTCCAGATCATAGTCACACCAATACTCAAAATGATGCTTATTCCGCCCCTTATGGTGTAACCACGCCGGAGAAGTCCCGGTCAGAATCCGCTCCACGCCGTTCGGGCTCTTATAGCCCTTGTAATATTTGATTCCCGTTTTAAATTCGGTGAAGCTGTACTTCGAGAGGTCATGCAGCAAGCCCTGCTTATATAAGCCTACAGAAAAGCAGAGCCGCATGACGAGCAGCTTATGCTTCGTAATCGTTTTAAAGTGCCCGACGGCATTATGAAAATATTCCCGTATCATCAAAACAACCACCCCTGTCTCTATCTTTATTTTGTATTTTTCGCACTATGCTTTTCCCAGTACTCACCGAGAGCAAAGCTCGGGTAACCGTAGATAAAGCCGTACGTAATGAAGCAGAGGAGAAGTGCTCCCCCAACGTCCAGCACAGAGTGCTGCTTCAAAACCAAAGTGGCAATACAAATCAAAATGCAAAGGAGCCCGGATACAAAATGTACAACTCTGCCATAGCGCGCCTCCCGAAGATCCTTACTCTTCATCAGTGCAATATGCATACAAAGAGAATTGTAGGCATGAATACTCGGAAAGACATTCGTCGGCGTGTCAATACGATACAGCCTCTTCACCATAATCAGGAAAATATTTTTATCCGGAAGATAGGCAGGACGGAAATCGGTTCCATTCGGATAAATCTCGCAGATTACGAGGCTCGCAATCATCCCCACAAAGAGGAAGAGGCTCACCTTGTAAAAATCCTCCTTATTCACTAGAAGAAAGTAGGCAAGACCCGTAAAAATATAAAGAAACCAGAGGAAGTACGGCACAATAAAAACAGCATAAAAAGGAATCAAATCATCGAGATGCGTGTGCATGATGTGATACCCCGTACTCACCGTGATGCGACTTTCCAGAGAGCGAAACCAAAGGGGATACACTATGCCAAGCCAAAGTACGTTGCCATAACGATAGCGGTAGAGGAAACGAAGAAAGCGTCGAAAGGCCGGATGACGTGCGGCAAAGTGCTGCATCCGACTTCCTCTGTATCGCTCCACTATTCTATTACAAAGCAGATTAATCCATTTTTCCATTCCTGATTTCCGTTTCCAAAAGGCAAAGTGTATAAAAAACGATAAACGCAAAAGGAGCTGAAACAACCCTCTTCAGAATGTTTCAACTCCTTCACTCTAGCGAGAGGGGGACTTGAACCCTCGACACCACGGGTATGAACCGTGTGCTCTAGCCAGCTGAGCTATCTCGCCTCAAACAGTCGCCGGAATCGGACAGCTGTTCAGAAAAAAATTCCGACCCAGGCTGCGTATGACACGCAGACCGGACCGAACTATGGGGCCTACAGGGCTCGAACCTGTGACCCTCTGCTTGTAAGGCAGATGCTCTCCCAGCTGAGCTAAGACCCCGCAGTCGCTAAAATTGGCGACCAGTAAATGATACTAAAGCGTAAGAACTTTGTCAATAAAAAATTTATTTCTCTCACGAATTTGTACGATTGTAAGAATCGGCATCCGTTCCTAAAAATCAACACGGGAAATCTTACTCTATCGTTATCTCCGGATGCTCCTTATCCACGATTGTTTTTGTGATAATCTCCGCACCAACATACTGTGATAATAGTGTAGCAAGCTCATCCAGCGCAGTTTGTAATTCTCCCCTTCGCTCCGGCTCAACGCACTCCATGGCAATAAATTCTCTCGTCGTTTCCTCTGTTACCTCTGTCCGCTTTCCGTCTCGCCAGTTCCAACAACGACAAATCACGCCGGCTTCGTCATAGTATGCTATTTCGCCTACCAGTGGCGGTTCCATCTTGTCTGAACCGATCGGCCAGAATTCTTCTCCCCCCTTCATGATACCAAGATGAATATCTCCCTGAAAGGCATCCATATTCTCGGCACCAATCGGAAAAGCGTGCTTTAAAGAAATCGCGTTGGAAATATCTACTGTCGGCGCAATCGTTCCCACCGGAGTTCCTTTCAGAACTCTCTTCAGGAGTGCTTCCAGAGAGCACCTCGCCCCTTTCTTCGTCGGAAACTTGGAATATGCTTCTCTCCACGCCTGAACGACAGCATTTTCTGAAATTACTTCACTCGTTAAGAAACGCTTTGCTCCTTCATTCGCACTATCAAGTAAATTCTTGATTTCTTCTGCTTTCTCCGGAGCAAGATGAATTCCCTCCTGTACATTTTTCACTGTGAGAACAGCAATTGTAGCTTCCGGAAAAATCTTCCAAAATCCTTCATCCACAACAAACTTCTTCATTTTTATATTCTCCTTTCCACCGTCTCATTGCTCCTTTTCTATAGACTTTCCGGGAGCAAAAGTTTTTTACCGTCGTCCTGGTTTTCCTCCGTTACAATGCATGCCTCGCTGTTCTTTTTCTTACCGCCTTCTCTTTCAGTCTATCAAAGGACGTCGTAATCGCATCCGTCGGACAGACCTTCACGCACTCGCCACAGCGGATGCATTCGAGAGCCGTCTGATTCTTCGACATATCCACTTCCATCCCGCAGGCTTTCCTGCATTTTCCGCAGTGAATACAGGCATTTTCATCGACCCGGTACTGAAAAAACGACAGTTTATTGAAAAAGGCATAAAATGCGCCGAGCGGACAGAGGAACTTGCAAAACGGACGATAGACGAAGACAGATAGAACAAGCACCAGGAGCAGAATACCGCTCTTCCAGAGAAAGAGCTTCCCGAGCGTCGCACGAATGCCTTCATTCGCAATCGCAAGGGGAATACCCCCTTCAAGAATCCCCTGCGGGCAGATGTATTTACAGAAATAGGGAGGCGCCATCCCGAAGGAATCGGTAAAAAACGCACTCATCAGAAGAACGACAAAGAAAAGTAGGAAATACTTGAGTCCTTTCAGAACCGCGAGCTTCTCTGTAGAGCACTTCTTCCCCGGTATCTTATGAAGGAGTTCCTGCACCAGTCCAAAAGGGCAAAGAAAGCCGCAGACGATACGTCCGAGGAAAACGCCAAAAAGAGAAAGCATCCCCACAATATAAAAGGAAAACTGATATTGCAGGGAACCCGCCACGGCCTGCAACGCCCCAATCGGGCATGAACCCGCTGCTCCCGGGCAGGAATAGCAATTTAAGCCGGGCGTGCAGAACCGTTTTCCGCTTCCACTGTAGATTTTCCCTTTTAAGAAATTGCCGAGATAGGGATTGGAAAGGAGCGTTGCGCCAAGCTGTGTCCCCACTCTATGCACTCGGAAAAGAGAGAAGCCCTTGCTTCCCCCTATCCTTTTTTTATTTCCGGTCAAACTTTTCCGCATTTCCACTTCCTTGCTCTATCGCACTCGGCGCAGCCTTCCTGTCCTATCGCGCTTAAAGCGCCCTTCCTATCCTATCCCCACACATTCCAGACAAACCCGAATCGCTTTCTGTAACACGGTATCCGCTTCTCCGCGATACGCCCCGTAGAGGAGAAAAAGGAGAATGATTCCGAGGCAGAAGAAGGAAAAGAAGATGCGATATTGTGCTAAAAATGCCGTCCACTTCTTCATCTTTCTTTCCTTTTCCCCTTACTGATTGAGCGTCTCTAAATAGCCGTTCACAAAGGCCTTATACTTCGCTACCTGTGCCCCGACAATCGGTTTTCCTATAATCTTTCCCTCTTTATTAATGAAATACGTCGTGGGAACGCCCACAACGGTAGAAAGTAAGTCGGAGAAGTTCTCATTCGGGATGATGTTCTGAAAATCTCCCTTGGACTGCTCCATAATCTTCTTGGCAAGGTCGATATGCTGTTCATCCGTGTCCCCGGAGATATCGGCAACCAGTCCGATGATCTGAACATTTTCAGGCATTTCTTTCGACCAACTTGCAAGCTCCGGCATCTCATTGATACAGGGTCCGCAGAAAGTTCCCCAGACATTCAGTACGGTAAGGTCTTTCTCCGCAAAAATGTCGTTACTGATATCCTCTTTATTCAAATTCTTCGCCGTAAACTTCAGTTCTACTCCGGAGTCCTGATATGCCGAGGCATCCGCCTTCTGACTCTTCTTCTCTCCGGCCTTTTCCGTTTCTTTCCCTGCGCTTTCCTTTGCGCTCATACTCTCTTTCCCGGAAACCGTCCCCACACTGCTTCCTGCGGTCTCACTCGCCTTTTTCTCTCCGCAAGCGCTAAGCAGGGCAAATCCCAAAATCGCAGCTGTTAAAATCAATCGTTTCTTCATTCTCTCTTTCTTCCTTTCTCTCTTTCTTTGCAATGCCTTCTTTAGGGGAGAAGCATCCCATTTTCCTGTAGAACCCGCCGTAATTCCTCGACACAGTTCGCCACACTCTTCCCGTCTCCGTCCAGGATATAGTCTGCCGTCTCTTCGTATAATGCACTGCGCTCCGCCATCATTTCTCCGATGGCCTGCCTGTTCATTTTCCCTTGTAAGAGGGGACGGACATTTTCACCCTTGGAGAGCCGCTCGACTACCGTCTCCGGTCGTACACGCAGGTAAATGGTGAAAAAATGCTCTTTCAGTTGCTTTCTGTTTTCCTCTCTTAAAACCACGCCTCCCCCGGGAGAGAGAATCATCTTTTCGGAAGACAGGGTATGGAGGAGCTTCGCTTCCTCCTTTCGGAAACGCTCTTCTCCGTATTTCTGGAAAAATGCGGAAATCGGCATCCCGAACTTCTTCTCCAGAAGGGCATCCATCTCGAAAAATTCTTTGCCGGAAAGTGCCGCGATTCTCGGTGCCAGGGTGGACTTTCCGCTCCCCATAAAACCGAGGAATGCCACACTGTTCTTTCCTCTGAGTTTCCCGACAGTAGAGAGGTACTCCCCGATTTCCCACTGTCCCGGCGCAGACGCGGCAAATACCTGCACGAAACTGTAGGAGGATCCGGACAAATCACTGAGGACGCGGCTTGCCCGTCCCATCTCTCCCATGGACATCACAATCAATTCCGTCTTACCGTGCCGGTCTTTCCACCTTCTTCCGGAAAGCATTGCGTTCAGAACATCTTCCTTCGTTCTCGGCATAACCGCCATTTTCACAACCTCTACCGGATAAGAGGAAAGTCTGTCCAGAATCTCCTCTCCCTCTTCGATGCTCGGGGTCTTCTGAAAATCATGGTAAGAGGCAATCACCTTGCCTCCGAGATGCTGCACCATCGCGATACATTCCTTCCAGGGTCCGCGTCCTTCCTCTCCGGTCTCCACTTCGAGATCGATATAATCCGGCACGCCACTCTCCATCGCGAGAAGATTCAGCTGAAAATAGCTCTTGCCAAAAGGAAAGGCACCGCCCTGTCGATCCGTTCGGATGGTGAAAATCAATTTCTTCTGTCCGATCAACTTCCTGATTTCCTGTAAGAAGTCGGAAAGCGTTTCACTTCGGTTTGTAAGGAGGTCATATCTCAGTTCAATCGCATACACATACGGAAAATAGCGGTGCGCCGCTAAAAGCCGCACCGTTCTCAAGCAATCTTCTTCTGTTTTTCCCTGTATCGGCACAATGATTTTCATGTCTTATCCCTTGTCTTCTTCATGCGGTGTCTACGGTAATTCTTCCCAGAGCTTATGCCGGATGCTATAGCAAAGTAAAAAAGGCTTTTCCAAAATCCGCTTTAATACAATATGAAAATATTTCTCTTTTCCCATCGGACGCACCAGGACGGTCGGCACGCCTGCACGATTTCCTCCCACGATATCCGTGAAGATCTGGTCTCCAAAGAAGAGACATTCTTCCTTCTTTAAAGAAAAATGTTGCACAGCGCGAAGATAGGCTCCGGGTCCGGGTTTCCCCGCCTCTGCAATATAGTAGTCCGCCCGTACCGCTTCCGCAAATTTTCGCACTCTACTCTCTCCGTTATTCGAGAGAATGGCGGTTTGAAATCCGATGGCGCGTAGCAGCGCAAAGAGCTTTACGGTTTCAAAGAGCGCCGGCTCATCGTGATACACCAGGGTGTTATCGATATCAAAAAAGAGTGCCCGATACCCCTTCTCATACAGGCGATGAAAATCCAGTGCATACACGGACAGGACGGAGAAGGATGGGAAAAAAAGAGACTCCCCGGACTTTTCTTTCGTGTTACTCTCCATGCCTTGCTACTCCTCTCCTTTTCCTCGGGTCTTAAGCAGTTTCCCAATCTCATCCACAAAGGTGTTGATGTCCTGAAACTCTCTATACACGGAGGCAAAACGAACATAAGCAACCTGATCCAGGGTCTTTAAGCGTTCCATCACCATTTCCCCAATCTCTTCCGTACTTACTTCCTTCGTATCGTGGGAGAAAATGCTGCTCTCGATATCATCCACAAGCTCCGCAATCTGCTGCGGGGAAACCGGTCTTTTATGGCAGGAGCGGACGATGCCTCCCTCCAACTTGGAACGTTCGTACGGCACACGGCTCAGATCCTTCTTCACCACCATAAATGGAAGGGTCTCCGTCTTCTCAAATGTAGTAAAACGCTTTCCGCAAACTTCGCACTGTCTTCTTCTGCGAATAGCCGTGTTCTCGTCCGCAGGCCTTGAATCAATGACGCGGGTATCTTCCGCATTGCAAAAAGGACACTTCATGATTCCTCCTTATAGTCCGTATACCGTTTTCTGGCTTCTTCGAAACTGAGTTCTTCCTCTTTCTTCTCTTCCGGCTTAGCGGCTTGCTCTTTTGGTTGTTCCTCTTTCTCTTCTTGCTTCTCGACTTTCTCTTCCTGCTGTTCGGTATTCTCTTCCTGCGGCTCGGCTATGTCTTCTTTTTGCTGTAACTCCTCCGTTTCCCGAACGGATTCATCCCGCCACTCCGTACTCACTTCCTCCGGCTGAGAGAGCGCATGTTGCTCCTCCACTTCGCTTCTTTCCTCCGGCTGAGAGGGCATACCCTGCTCCTGATCCGCTACGGCATTTCGTTCCTCTTCCGCTTCACGCCCTTCCTCCGGCTCCTGGGTCTCCGCCCTCCCGAGGATTTCCTGTTTCTTCAGAATCTCCTGATAGAACTTCGCCTGCACGAGAATAAAGCAGGGAGAAAGGTAGAGGACATAAAAAGCGGAAAGGAGCATATCGGGAAATGAACTGTTGTCCAGAATGTAGCTCCACATGGAAGCAAGCAGATTTGCCCCAAGGCGAATCACAAGAAAGAAGAGCACTTGCCGGAGAAAGAGTTTCCACTCCTTCTGCATCATTGCCACGCTCTTCTGCATCGCGTCTTTCAGGCTGACGGCTTTCCGCTCCAGAATCAGAAAGGGGACACAAAGATAAAAGAGCAGAAATGTACCGATAGCAATATGGAATGCCGCTTCCTCCAGGAAATTGAGTACGGGATTCTTCATGCTGAACCCGAAGAAGAAGATAAAGAGCGCATTCAGTCCCCAAGGGAGAATCAGGTAGAGGAAGGTATAGCCGATAAGGCTTCTCTGCATGGGAAAGTGCTTCAGATTTAAGGTGTAAAAAATATCAAAGGGCGTGATAGTTTCCCCTCTCATCAGTTTCAAAGCCATATAGAGAAAAGAAAAAGACGTTATCACGAGGTAGAGCAGAAGAACACAGAGAAAAAGAGCGAGGAGAATCCCTGAAATACTGAGATTCAAACCATGCTGTATCCCCTCTTGAAAAGAGGAAAGCGTCAGAACCAGACTGGGACTCAGCACAAAAGAAAACGCAATGGCAATCCCCAGATATACGGCCAAAAGCAGGATAAAAGCGGCGAAAAACGTCAGAAAGTTCTTCCTCCACTGCTTTCCCGCAAATCTTCTCATCTCTCCATCATTCATATAACCTTCCCTCTGCGAAACGTCCATTCCTTTACATTGCTTTGCCTACTGAATCATTCTTGCCTAAGCAATGGAATCTTTTTCGCTCTGCCTTTGTTCCCACTTTTCTGTTTGTGAACGAGTAGCACACACAACTTGTGAAGCATCTATCTGTATAACACCTATTTATTCTTACAAGAAAGCGGCCATGATTGCAAGCATGACCGCTACTTTAAATTCTTAAAACTTTCTTTTATTGTGGGAAATCCGCTTCTTTAGTCGATGGGAACTACGCCACCGTCGTACTTCTTATTGATAAAATCCTGAATTTCCTTGGAATGTAAAACTTCTACAATTTTCTTTGCCCACTCTGCATCCTTGTCCTTCTCGGCAACCGCAATGATGTTGGCATAGGTCTGTGCCGCCTCGGAATCGGACTTCTCCGCAGCAAGCGCATCACTCGGCTTAAAGTTTGCCTGGATAGCATAGTTTCCGTTCATGCAGGCGAAGTCGACAGAATCCAAAGAACGGGGAATCTGTGCCGCTTCTACTTCATAAAGCTCGACATTATGCGGATTCTCAACGATATCCTGCTTGGTTGCCGTAAGTCCTGCACCGTCCTTCAGCTTAATGATGCCGTTTGCCTCTAAAAGAAGGAGGGCTCTTGCTTCATTGGTCGTATCGTTCGGTACGGCAATCTTCGCGCCGTCCTTAATGTCCTTTAAGTCCTTGGACTTTCCGGCATAGATACCGAACGGCTCATAGTGAATCTTTCCTACAGAGACAACATGGGTGTTGTTCTCCTTGTTGAAATCATCGAGATACGGCTGATGCTGGAAATAGTTTGCCTGAATCTGTCCCTGGTCTGTAGCAAGGTTCGGCTGTACATAGTCGTTGTAGGTCACAATCTCAATGTCCACGCCTTCTTTCTTTAAAGCATCCTTTGCCGCCTCAAGAATCTCTGCATGAGGACTCGGGGAAGCGCCAATCTTAATCTTCACTGCTTCTCCGTCCTCCTTCACTTCCTCAGTGGCTTTCGCACTTTCCTTCTCTCCCGCCTGATCCGTTCCGGACTCGGCAGCCTTCGTGGTCTCCGCCTGTGACTCCGCTTTCTTTCCACCGCAGGCAGCGAGAGAAATCGCTGCAAGTCCCAGAAGCAGGGCTACTACTCTTTTTTTCATAACTTCTCCTTTTCTACTATACAGTTTCCTTTTGGTTTCTATGCTAAAGGGAGAAAACTAAACTCTTCTCCTCTTGTCGCTGAATTTTGCCAGGCGCATCCAGAACTCCTGAATGATCTGTACGATGCCTACCAGGACCACCACCGCTATAATCATGATATCCGTCTTATAGCGATAATACCCGTAGTTTAAGGCAATCGCACCGAGTCCGCCGCCGCCTACAAATCCCGCCATAGCGGAGTAGGACAGAATCGAGGTGATACAGATTGCCGCACCGATATAGAGACTCGGTTTCGCTTCCGGAAGATAAACCTTCCATATAATCTGCCTGCGGTTCGCGCCCATGGAACGCGCCGCTTCGATGACGCCTTCGTCCACTTCCTTTAAGGAGGATTCCACCATTCTCGCAATGTAGGGGGCAGCGGCAAAGACGAGCGGAGGGATGATGGCCGTCGGCCCCAGCGTCGTATGCACCAGGAACTTCGTAATCGGCAGCACCATGACCAGCAGAATCAGGAACGGGATGGTCCGAAAAATATTCGTGAGAAAGCCGAGAACGGCGTGCACGAGTTTCATCGGGCAAAGCCCTCCTTCCTCCGTCACAACGAGAATTACCCCGAGAGGAATACCGATCAGGTAAGAAATCACCGTGGAAATACTGACCATATATAAGGTCGCCACGGTTTCCGTCTGAAACATGGGAATCATTTCTTTTATACTCATCCTTAGCGCCTTACCTCCTCAAATGCAATGCCGCGTTCCTTCATAAATTCCGTGACATGAAGAATGTCCTCCATGTTCTCGGGCAATTCTATCACCATCTGCCCTACCGCCATCCCGTCCACTTCCTTCGTGTTGGCAAAGAGAATGTTAACCGGCGTGTGCAAGGCCAGAATCAGTTCGGAAAGAATCGGCTCATGCGCCTTCCTTCCGTCAAATACGATACGGAATCGTCTTCCGCTGCCAAAGAACGCTTCCTTTTCGCCTTCACCGAGAATCAGCCTCTTTCCAATCTCCGTCTTAGGGGATTGGAACACTTCTTTGACCGGTCCGCACTCCGCAATACGACTATGGTCGATAATCGCCACTTCATCGCAGATAGACTCTATCACGCTCATCTGATGCGTGATGATAATGATGGTTACACCCATTTCCCGATTGATTTTCTTTAAAAGAGAGAGAATCTGTTCGGTCGTCTTCGGGTCCAGTGCGGAAGTCGCCTCATCACAGAGTAGCACTTCCGGATTCGTCGCCAGTGCCCGTGCAATGGCAACTCTCTGCTTCTGTCCGCCGGAAAGCTGGGCAGGATAGCTCTTCTCTCTTCCTTCCAGCCCTACGAGCTTAAGTAGCTCCTGCGCTCTTTTGATTCTCTTCTCTTTTCTTACTTTTCCGCTGAAAAGCGCTTTCAGAATGACCGGGAAAGGCGTCAGGCTCGGCTTTCCTTCCGCCTTCTCCCTCTCCGCGGAATCTCTTCTATCCGAAGACTTAGCCTTCCGTTTCTTATCCTTCCACTCTTTTAAAGCGCGGGAAAGAAAGCCGCTGTCGGCAATTTCCAAAGGAAAGCAGACATTCTGGAGAAGGTTTCTCTGTTCCAAGAGATTGAACTGTTGGAAAATCATGCCCATGTTCTGTCGCATGGCAAGAATTTCCTTCTCTTTCATCGTACTCAAGCTTTTTCCGTGAAAGAAAATCTGTCCGCTGCTCGGTCTCTCCAGAAAATTGATACAGCGCACCAAAGTGGACTTTCCGGCTCCGGAAAGACCAATGATCCCCTGTATCTGTCCTTTTTGAATATCCAGACGGATATCGTCTAGGGCGGTAAAATCTCCGGAGGCGGTGTGAAACACCTTTCCGAGTCCCTGTACGGAGATGATGCTCTCCCGTTCCGTCTCTTCCTGTCTTTCCTCTTTCCGCTCCAAATCTCCCCGTCTACCCTCTTTCTGCTCTATCTCTTCTTCGTTTCTCTTATCTTCCATTTAAAACTCCGCGTATTGACAAGATTCTACACCGGATGAGGCTTCCTCTCCAAAATAACGGAGAGGAAGCTGCGTACGCTTTATTACTGACAAAGTGCAAGAATCGATTCGGCATAAATCTCGGCTGCAAGAAGCAAGTCTTTCACCTTCATCCACTCATCCGCACCGTGCATGTGGGTATCCACATCCGGAAGAATGGCACCAAAGGCTACTCCATTTTCCACCTCATGGACATAGGTGCCGCCTCCGATCGCGATGCACTCTCCCTTTTCTCCGGTTACCTTCTCATAGCAGGAAAGAAGCGCCTTGATAAAATCGGAATCCTTCGGTACGTGATGGGGCGGAATCATGCCCTTCGTCTCGAAGCAGAAGCCCTTCTCCTCGGAAAACTTTCTCGCCACATCCTCACAATTCTCTTTGTTTCCGCAAATCGGTACACGGCTGTCAAAAATGAAGTACATCTCCTTCTCGTCCAGAGAGAAAATATCGAGAGTACAGGTCAAGTCTCCACTTTCTTCATCTTGCATCTTGATTCCGATACCGGAGCCGTCCGTAACACCGTAGGGGAAAAGGGTAAGAATCGATTCCAGGTACTTCTTATCCTCTGCACTTACTTCAGGAAGAAGTACAGCAAAACGAAGTGCGGCAAGTCCCGCATTCTTCCCGAGATGCGGAGTGGAAGCATGGGCGGACATACCGATCACCGTGACCGTATTGCCCTCCTTCTGAATCTGTACGCCGCACTCTTTCTCTACAATATCCTTCGCTTTCTGAAAATCTTCCTCGGAGAGCTTCGTAAACTCCAAAACCGCTTTCTGCGGAACCGCATTGACCGCAACACCGGCTGTAAGAGAGCGAAGGATTCCTTCCGCCTTTCTGGCCTTCCGCAAGGTTCCCTTCAATGCGCCTTTTTCAATGTTGATGATGGGGAACTCCGCGTCCGGCGTGAAGCTCATCTCGCCCGCTTTTTCCTTCTTATAATAGTAGGCCAAATCTGCCGATCCGGTTTCCTCATTCGTTCCGAGAATCAGGCGAACCCCTTTCTTCAACTCATAACCGAGCTCTTTAATCGCACGCATCGCATAAAGGGCACAAAGAATCGGTCCCTTATCGTCACTCACGCCTCTACCGTATACAATGCCGTCCTTCTCCAAAAGGGTAAACGGGTCGGTCACCGTCCATCCTTCTCCGGCGGGAACAACATCCAGGTGTCCGAGAATAT
>ERZ773069.1279-NODE-1279-length-14846-cov-14.840376_pt1 | contig 14846 bp, 17 predicted proteins | sample MGYA00580619_ERZ773069 | MGnify/ENA primary metagenome ERZ773069 (study PRJEB29015, sample SAMEA2738007) | human oral metagenome | biome: human oral; feature: human-associated habitat; material: dental | place: China | collected 2108 ...
TGAAAGAAGCTAATTTTTCACGATTTGCGTCAATTTTTTGACGAATTTCTGAAATATCCATACTTACCTCTTTTCACATATCGTTTTATTATATCACAAGTCAGTATTTTTTTCTAATTTCTGACAGAGTCCAATAATAGTTATTGTATAAAATTTCTAATTCTGAATCAAGAAATTTCGTTCTTTGTTACATGATTGTTAGATAGGTTGCCGTCTGGCTAAAAATATTAAGAGGTTAGATACGTCAAAATGACATTCATGATAGTCACCCCTTTACAACCTTTCGCTCTAGAATTTCTAAAACGCCTGATTCTTGATCGCTTGGTGCTTGATACATTGCTGTTTTCTTGACCTTGTCAGGAGCATTTGCCATCGCATAGCTGTGACCTACATAAGCTAGCATTTCTAGGTCATTTCCACCGTCCCCAAAAGCCATCATCTCCTGTGGTGCAATACCAAAATGCTGACTAAGGAATTCAATAGCAGAGCCTTTATGAACACCTCTTTGGATGATATCAATCGAACCACGTCCACTTGAAACTGCCTGAACGAGTTGACCAGTAACTTGATTTAGCTTTTCAAGGAGTTGATCTGTTTTTTCTTCTGGCACCAATAAAGCTAACTTGACAAAATCATCTTCTGGTAAATCCTGAAAATTAGAGATTTCTTTCAATGCATGGTAATAAATTGCAATTTCTTCTTTGTACTGTTTGGGTGCTGACTTGATCAAATAAGCAGAATGAAGCCCGCAAAGAGTTGTCGCATTTTCTAATCCTTCTAACACAAGCACGTCTAAAACCTTTTCAATCTCTGTTCTAGCGATTTTTTCTTCTCGTAATAGCTTCTCTCCCTCAAAAATTAGTGCTCCATTTTCTGAAACAATAATTAACTCATCCTGATATTTTGGAAAAAATGAAGCCAGTTAGGCATACTGATTGCCTGAAATGACGACTACTTTTATATCTTTTTCTTGTAATGCTCGATAAATTTTCTTAAAGCGCTTCACACCGTAGGTATTGTCTGAGCGCAGAAATGTACCGTCCATGTCAAATGCTACTAATTTTATCATTCGTAGGCCTCCTCTTGCTTCTATTTTACACCAAAAGACTTAAACCTTCCTATGATTTTTGGCGAAAAATTTATTTCTTTCATCGTCCCTCAAATATGCTACACTAGGAGCATGACAAATTTAGCATTTATGAGCGATCTTCATTTGGATTCAAACCAATTTACCGATGAAGACATCACCATTTTGATTGATTTACTAAAAAAGAAAAAAGTTGACCACATTCACTTTGCAGGGAATCTGTCTAATGATTTTGAACACATTAGTTTGCCTTTTTTACAAAAGCTCAAAAAATCCTTCTCCGTTTCTTACAATTTAGGCAATCATGACATGCTAGGAATGACTGAAGACGACATTCAACAGCACAATTTCAATGTACAATCATTTGGACAGACTCAGTTTATTAGCCTAGCAGGTTGGTATGACTATGGCTTCGTTCCCGAAAAAACACCTGAAGAACACAAACGAACCAAGCAATTTTTCTGGTTTGATAGACGATTGAACCGCAACACTGATGACCCTATACTCACTCAACAGACCCTAGAACAACTTGAGAGAATTTTGACTTCTCTGAATGATCCTATTATCCTAGCTATGCATTTTGTTCCTCACAAAGATTTTCTTTACAATCACCCTTATTTTCAGCGCTTTAATGCTTTTCTGGGCAGTCAAGCCTTTCATAATCTCTTTGTCAAATATGGTGTGAAAGATGTTGTCTTTGGTCATCTTCACCACCGCCACTCCGCTCGAATGATTGACGGTGTCTGCTATCATACAAGACCTCTTGGTTACATCCGCAAATGGCAGTTGACCCAACAATTCTTCGAGGATTATCCTCAATACAAAATATCTCAAATGTACCGTCTCCACAAACGCTATAATGCAGTAAAAGACTTATCTCTTTTCCAATCATATAAGAAAAAGCACCTCCAAAAAGAACTAGAAGATGCCCTTATCATTTTTGATATTTAGTACGAAAACAACTGAATAGCTTCTCTTAGCTCGTCTGAGAGAGCTTTTTCTTTGTCTAACTGAAGATAAACTTCTAACAAGCACGAACGAGCATTAGAAAATTGCAAAAAGTCTGTTGAGTTTTCTAGTGGAAAGTCAAGTGAAGTTAACCAAGCTGCAACTCTGGTTTGTGAGAGTCTATCATTTAAAACAGCCTGATAGATGACTCGTGCCAAACGCCAGTCCTCATCACTGATAAAACGCCAATTCACTCTTTTAAAAATCTTTTCTAATACTTGAAGAGCTTCATTTACTCGTATTATAGGAAAATCTGGGTGACAAATAATCTCAACTAAAAGATCTGCGCCATGAGCAAAGGCATGCACCCAACCATATTCTTCAGAATAGCCAGTCCTATCATTTTCATACAGCAAATAAGACATTCCTTGTTCAAATAGAGCCATTCTTTGCTGACTAGAAAGTCTTTTAAAATAAAGTGAATTTTTCTTAGCATCCGCATTTAGCAAATTAGCTAATAATAAAGCCGTAAAAGATCGAGTCAGAGTCGCTTGACCAACCTCTTCTTTTTTATACAAGAGTCCTTGTCGTTTTAGAGCCTCAATCGCTACAAAATCAAACTGTTCCTTTGTAAATAGTTGTTCTTGTATGGCTCTAGCTAGAGTAACGAAAATCAACTCATCTCGTATTTTATAATCAGGATGACCGATATAATCTAACATCCAAAGAATTTCTTCCCTTTCATAACGCACTTGATTATCAAGTAACTTCTGCTGTAAACTATCTTTTATTCTTACCATTTTATTCCTCGGCTAAGATGAAGAACTCACCATCCTGTTTAGGAAACTGTCCACAAATACTATTATTAATATCATCAGGCGCTAAATACTTTTTTGACCATTGACATATCATTTCAAAAATTGGTATCACAGACTCTGCTTTTTCTGTCAACTAATAAGTAACGCGCATAGGGATTTTATTATATTGTCGTCTTTCTACCATATTATTTTGCATCAATTCTTTCAAAGTTCTAGAGAGAACAGTATCTGTAATATCTAGCATTTCTGCTTTTAGTTCATTATAGCGCAATGAACCTTTGATAAAAAGAATACAAATAATGCGCGAATTCCATTTTCCTCAAAAGATATCTAACCCATACTCTAATGGACAGCGGAGTTTTCTTTCGATTTTTCGTTGATACATATCTGCCTCCTCACAAAATAGTTAGTTACTCACTAATTTGGTAACGTATTGCATTTAAAATAGCACTATTTTATAATAAATTCAAATAAAAGGAAAGGAGACTTAATACTATGTCTCAGGTTAAAGCATATTTACAAATCACTCTAGATATTCCGAATGAAAATCGTCCTGCCGCAGCGAAAGTTTATAATGACTATCGCAGGCCATTTCTAGATACTATCGAAGGGGCTGTGAGCAAGAACTTACTTATTCGCACAGAAGATGTGCAAGTTTTACATGGTTTTGACTCTGTTGAGTACGCTCAAAATTATCTACAAAGCGATATGTCCAAAAATGATGTTTTTGTTGGACTTCAACCACTTTGGAAACAAGATCCAGATGTCCGTATTTATAGCTTATAATAAGTACTCAAAATTGTCGCATTCACGGCAATTTTTTATTATACTTTGACAATTAAAAAAGCCACCCGAAAGACAGCTTGACACTCAGCAGTCTAAAAATAATCTGAGTTCACACATCTTATAGGTAAATCAAAAGACGGTCATATTTGAACCGTCTTTTCAATATATTATTCATCAAGTGAATCTTTACAAAGCAACAATTAGGTTTTATTTATAATAACCATTTCAAAACTGTAGATATTAGTGACGTTCGTGTCTTCCTTTATAGCGTTTCTTAGTCAAACCTAAACTAGAAAGGAGTCCTACACCTAGGAATCCTAGGCTAGAAACGGCTTCGCCAGTATTTGGGAGTTTGTTTTTAGTAGTTTCATTGGATTTATTAATTTCAGATTGCTTGGTTGTATCCCTGTTATTATCCCCTTGATTTGAACTATTTTGTTTTTCACCATTGTCGGATGGAGTTGAATCGTTACCGTTTTTAGCAGGATTTTGATTATCTGTTGAGTTTTCAGACTTACCATTTCCATTGTCGCTAGGTTTGTTATCGCTCGGATTGAGTTTGTTGCCTTGGTTGCTGCCACTATCGTTGTCGCTTGGAGTTGGCGTAGGCGTAGGAGTTGGGGTTGGAGCTGGAGTTGGAGTTGGGGTTTCTGGTTCCTCTGGGGTCGGTGTTGGCTCTGGAGCTGGTTTAGGGTCAGGCTGTGGTTCTGGCTCTGGCTTTGGTTGCGGAGTTGGGTCTGGCGTAGGATTAGGGCTAGGCTGTGGAGTTGGTTTTGGATCCGGCTGCGGCTGTGGCGTTGGATCCGGCTGCGGCTTATAGAACAGATGGAAGAATTTTCCTCCATAATCTCCGTATCTAAATTGATACGGAGTTTCTACTTCTGAAGCTTTCCCCAGAGGGTTATTTCTTAGGGCATGGTCAAAAGTCCATCCCGTAAAGTTTTTTGGAGCCACCGTATAGACTCCTCCATCTTTTACGGCTACGCTCTCGTGTGAGAGCGTAGTTCGTGAACCATCTTCATTAATGCCGTAATGGTTCACTATAACGTACTGCTCCTCCTTAACCGTTTCTGCAGTGGCTACAGGAGTAACCGTTTCTGCAGCAGGAGTAGCAACCGGAGCTGTAGTTTCTGCAGCAGGAGTAGCAACCGGAGCTGTAGTATCCTCAGCGGCCACTGTCGGTGGGGTCACTGCCCCTAAAACAGCTACAGATAGTAGGGTGATTCCATATTTTGCAACTTTTTTCATTTGTTTTTCCTCCGTTTTTTGTTTTTGAAAGTCTAAACTTTTTCTCCCCAAATAACCTCTGCTACAAAGCATTTGGTAGATTCTAATGGACGAACGTCAAATAGAACGCTTAAAAACAAAAAATGCTAGCTTCAAAAAAGGCACAAAACCTGATGAAACCAGCATTGGGAAAATGAATTTTTCAATTTTTGAGAATTCTAACAAACGTTCGTCTGCTAGAATGTTTTGACAGTTTTATTTTACCATTTTATCTCATAACTGCAAGCACTTAGAGGGTATTTTTTGATTTTGTTTTTATGTTATTGCGCTTTAAGATATTATAAAGGGTGGCCGTGGATATGTTGGAAGTTTGAGAAATCTCTTTAATCGTTAGATTTGACTGTTGATAAAGTTGAATAACTTCTTTTTCCTTAGTTTTAGAAATTCCTTTATTGCCCAATTTAACACCTCGTTCCTTAGCTTTACGTAAACCGTCTTTGGTTCTGGAGCGTATAGCTTCTAGTTCCATCTCTGCGACGTATCCTAGAATGACAACCAGTAATTTGCCAGTTAGCGAGTCTGTCGCAATATTTTCTTTTAGGCTGATTAATTGAATATCATGAATAGTTAGGTCGTCCAATATATTTACTAGAGTAAACATTTTTCTAGTTAGTCTATCTAACTTATAAACGACTAGCGAGACCTGTTTGTTGATTCGCTTAAGTTCTTTAGCTAGTTTCAAGGATTTAAGTAACTGAACTCGGTTATCTTGAGATCCTGATTCTTTTTCGATAAAAAGTATATCACAAGACTTCAGAGCTTCTTTCTGAACCTCTAGGCCTAACTCTTGGCGGTTGTCCGTGGAGCTGACACGAGCATAACCGATTTTGATTTCCCGTAGATCCTTGAATTTATTAATGTAGTATTTGGTCACGATTATCTCCTTGTTTAACTTAGCCTTGCCATTGTAGCAGAGGTAGGTTCAGTTTAACAAGAATTTTAGAGAAAGAAAAAGTACAAATAAGAGTTTGATTGACTATTTTTTTAGGAATTTGTCAATAATTTATAGGCTATTTTTCAGTTGATTTGGATATTATTTCTCTTTAGAACACTGTAAATGGTGGCAGTAGAAATATTGAGGCGACTGGCAATCTTTCGCACAGATAATTCTTTTTGTAGGTATTCCTTGATTATTTGTTTTTCTTTGGTTCGAGATAAACCTTTGTTGCCGAGTTTCACACCTTTTTCTTTAGCTTTGCGCAGGCCGTCTTTTGTGCGGTCTGAAATAGCCTGAAGTTCCCATTCCGCCACATATCCCAGCATTAAGCAAAAGAATTTACCAGTTAAAGAATCCGTCTCAATATTTTCATGAAGAGATTGAAGGCGAATACCATGATTGGTTAAATCTTCAATAATAGCGGAGAGGTGAAACATCTTTCTGGTAAGTCTATCTAATTTATATACAACAAAATTTGTTTTAACACCCTGTTTGGCGTATGTTTTCGCCATTTTTATAGCTTTTTCAAGTTGTGGGCGGTCTTGATTTCCGCCTGAATCTTTTTCGATATAGAGTTTGTCGCAGAAGTTCAGGGCTTCTTTTTGAACTTCTAACCCCAACTCTTGGCGGTTATCTGCTGAACTGACACGGGCGTAGCCAATGATAACGGAGCCTTTTTCTTGGTATTGCTTGATGATTTTCTTCACATTTTCCTCCTTGCTTTACTATTGTAGCAGGGTAGCTATATTTTAGAAGAAAGTTTAGGTAAAAGAAAAGACTCACAGTTTTTGTGAGTCTGATAGGTTATATAATGTTCGTATTGTTAGTATATTGTACCTTAGATTATTTAGTACACGATGTTGCCTGAATTGCAAAAAATGAAAGAATAGTATGACAGTCTGAGTTTATACACCTTTAAACACTAAAAGACTGCTAAAAACGGCTACCTCTATTTTATACTCTTAGAAAGTAAAGCTATTAATGCTTCGGATTCTCCAGAGTTATCCGTCTTAACAAGGCCAGTTTCTGTTTTACTGAATAAAGCATTAAAAATTATCAAGCGTTCCTCCTTGTCTACCTCCTTACCATTATAAACTAGTGCTTGATAAAATCTGGTTAATGCTTCTTTTTGCTCATATTCCATTGCCATATGTTGATTTGAAATAATAATTTTAATAACGACTCGAATAAGATATATCAAAAAAGAAACCAGTGCGACATAAATAAATGATTGCGAAATAAAAGGAATATCTTTTATCGTTCCTTGTAGATAATCATGTATACTAATCAACAAACTACCCGCAGAGAATATCAATCCAAAGATAAAAATTCCAAGACCACCCATCCACCATCTAGTTTTAATCTTATAATCTTTTGAACGCTCTTTCCATAGCTTTTCAGGAGCTTCAAGCTGTAGTTTTTTCTCATAGGTATCTTCTAGAATCTTTATAGATGTTTCTTTGTTATTTTGCCATTGTTCAAGATTGTGTTTGAATTCATCTACTTCACGAGAATGTTCTATGAAAATTTCTCTAATTTTTTTATCATTTTTATCAACTAAGTTAGCTGTTTGTTTAAAGTGTTCTTCAGTTTCCTTGGCCATATTGTCCATAGATTCCGAAACAGGCTGGACTAGGTTGTTCTGAATTTCTCTAATAGGAATCTTGAGCCTAGGCATCTCTCTGTTGAGGACAAACAAAGCAGGCAAATTTCGATATGATTCAGTAGATGAAAGATAATAACCGATATTGTTCTTATTCTTTTCAATCTCAATATAACTTCTTATAGCATCCAGCAGGTAGTTTGTAGCCCAGCTTTTTAAGTAAAAATCGATAAATAATCTTATACTTACTATATCTTTATCTTTATTGATTGGACTATCAACATCTATTCGATAGGTTCTTATTTCCGTTGAAACTTCACTTGAATAGTACGAACTAAAATAGTTATATATGAAATTAGCTATTTCTTGATAATTAAATTCGTCCTTATTCTTGATAAAATCTTTTAATTGTTCAAATTTTGTCTTCCAATTCGTCCATTCATCAAGAATAGGAGTTGCTAGATCATTCTCTTCATTTTTTTGTTTCCAGTATTTATAATTAGATTGAATTATAGACTCTAAATCAGAAAATGTTATCTCTGGTTGATCATAATTTAGACTATAGCTACCATTATTAATTTTAAATAAGAAATATTCATCCATAAAATTGGAAATTTGGGCGTTAGTTTTTTTGACCATTCAAACTCCTTGTCTGCTTTATCTTTCTATTAATAAATTGACTCTTAATTAGTATTAACTAGAAGAATACCTATTTACACTCATTATATCATATTTTATATACCCTTTGGATGATACCGTTACCCGACTAAATATTTTAATATCTTTGGAGCTTCCTCCCCCCAAAATAGTATTTCTTTGAATTTTAGTGAAAGTTACAAGAAAAAAGCACAGAGAAGAGAGAATTTAATTGAAATAAGGATGAAATTTTTCAGTAGAAAGCAACATATTTAACCTTGACATTATGATAAATCTATGATATAAATTATATAAGGATAATAGGGGGTATATACCAAATACCCATCAGATTAGAAAACGAGGAAATGCATTATAAAGATTGCTATTGAGATTTAGATGAAGCTACAGATCAAAAATCACTTCTCATGGCAACGCCTGCTATTCAGTGTAGTTAGGCTTGTGGAACTATGAATTTGATTTTGATGTGTGCACATCTATTTTTAGAGCACTTCTGCGTAATGAGTTTCCTCTTTCTTTTATTATTCCTACCACCGAATAGTTGAGTCACTTTCTCCACCTCTTTTATTGAGAAGGAGGTGGTTACAATGTTGTTTTTTAGAAAAAGCGACTCTGTATCACACATAAACCAGCTGAGTAGTATCCTCAAAGATGTTTTTGCTCTAGTTGTTGCTTGGCAAAAATCTCCAGAGGCTCTATATTCTCAATCCATTATCAGAATTCCTTCAATTCTTGAGTCTGTTTATATGATTTTGCGAAAGAAGTGGGTTCCTCCGGAAACATTGCTGGATGCAACTAGTACGAAGAGACAAAAAGCTATACAACGAGCGTTATCTTTGTCAATTAGTATTATTCTGATTTTGATACTTCGTCCTCCAAATATTGATTTACTTTTGATAAGTGTTTTTGAAAAAGCTTATCCAATTTTGGAAGTTCTGATTGAATTGTTTACGAAAAACTCAAATAAAGAACCGCCAGATAAAGATAATAAAAAACGGCTACGCAAGAATGAGCGTAACCGCAATAAATAATTGATCTCACTGTGGAGATGTGATTCATTCCATAAACTACCCCAATAGTTTATGGAACTACTCGGTTAAAGAACTGCTTCCGTTTTCGGAAGTGGTTTTTTATGTTTGAGTTACTATTTATTACATTCTCAGAAAAATCAAAATTTTCGAAAATGTGCAAAGAATTCATTCATCATATAAAAATGATGAAATCTTTTTATTTTTTGGGTAAGTACATCTCCCCAAAATTTAATAATAACTTCTGCATTATAACAAAAATTGTCTAACTTGTCAATATTAAAATTAGACGTTTTTGAAAGATAAAATATCTTTCAGCTTCATTATACCACATATTCAAATAAATAAGCAATCTTTTATCTGAATAATTTAGTTAATTTTAAAAAATCTTTATATTTTTTGTCATATACTTTATGATATCGAAACATTTTTGTAATAAAAATAATGTACATTGAGTATCTCTTTTAAAAATCATCCACACCCAATATTTCTATATCAATAGGTAATACTTTAACCCTATTTTTAAACTCCTCTCCCAACTCCCTAAAAAACTCATCATTAGTCTCAATCTCCAAAATTTCAATCAAAGCCTTGGCGGTATCTGTTAAGTGAAAGGCACTATATTCGAATGTTATTCTTTCGTCAGATTCAGTGGTGAAAGTTAAAACTAAGTCGTCATTCTGGAAGCCAGAAAGTTCTCCTTTTTCCACAATTATCTCATGTCTACCACCGCCAGAAATTAAACCATATTCAATCAGGCGTGAAACTTCATTGCCTTTAACTCCATACTTAGTAAACAAATCCAAAAAATCAGCGTGTGAGATTAAGTAGTGGTCTAAAACAGTTTCGCCCGAAAACTCATCAAAAGATTCATCATAAAAAGTAAATGGTGCTATTTTTCTGAACAGCTGAAGTTCTTCTTCTGAAAAACGGTTTAAGTCTTGAGTAATACGCTTCGAATAACCGTTAGCTCGTGACACAAGCTCTTCTAATGGTTTTGAAATAACTTCTGTTTCTTGGCTAAAATCTGGATCAATATACTGTTGACGTTTGTTGTGCTGGCAAGTTAAAGCATAAAATAAACACTCAGCCAAAAAAAGATAAGGTCGGTCTTGGTGATTAAGTTTGTAAGACTGCTTCAAACCTAATAAAACAGACTTTGGCAGATTTTGCGATTCTTCTATTAGTTCAAAAAAATCCTCTAAAACATCAGCCAACAAAAACTTATTTTCTTTATAATTGGTGTCGTTTAATCGCTTCTCAGCTTGAAAAATGTAGCTGGAAAAGCCTTTGTCTGTTATCTCATCTTGGACGATCCCGTAAAGGGTTCGTCCTTTATTTTGCCCTGTAAACAATTTATTGAAACTTGTGTCTGCCAGATAAGCCAAAGAGTCTTCGTGTAAGACGAGCGACAAGCCAACACTAACTTTCTTTCTATCAGACCAAGTCGTTTTATTGGCGTGTTTTAAAACAATAGAAAACAGACTAGGAATATCAAACATCAAGCACCTCCGAAACTGGCAAGATTTTAGCACAATTATTGGCAACAAATCACGCTTGGACTTTTCTATAATAAAGCCATAAGTTAGCTAACTTAAAACAATTATATCAAAATTAAAGGAGAAATCTCATGAATTCACTACAAAAATCAACTAAAGAAACGGCTTTGGCTCAAATCGCAAACCCGTATCAGCTAGCAGTTGCTAAAGAGCTTAGTCATAAGATGGCTAGCACTCAAGCACAGGAGCTCTTAGCTTCAGATATTCTTTTTAAAATCGGCAATCTTGCTTTAATTCAAGCTGAAATTATTAAGAACAATCCTGAAGCATTGGCTTATACAGATTATGTTATTCGAGCTTTTACTCACTACACCACTGAGAAATTAAAATAGGAGCATTATGATGAATATCTTTCTTATTCTTTCCATTATTTTTGTAACTTCGTATTTGCTAGTTTCGATTTGGGATTTTCTAGATGAAGAAGACGATACAGCACCAGAAGAACAAGCTTTGGCAGAATTCCTCCAGCGCCGCCAAGAAATTCAAGAAGCCTACCTAATCGCCCAAAAAGAATTGTTTAAACGGCGTAAGTTTTAGCCTTATTTGGACTAGACAAAAGGACAAAATATGTTGAAATATACTACTGTTTCAAAGTCTAAAAATCATTCCAATCGCTTCAAAAACTGAGGTAAGCGAAATTTAACTTTTACCTAGTTTTCTTGTATAACTGGCATCAGAAAGGAGATCAGCCGAATGAAGAAAGTATTGGTTTATATTTTAGGATTTTTTGCCTGCGCTTGGCTAATCAACTGGGCGGTTAAACTTCTAATGGAAGTTTGGCAAGTCTTATTTATAGGAGCTATCCTCATCTTCGTTGGCTGGTTTACCTTTCGGATTATTAAATCTAAAGAATGGAGGTAAAGATGAGACGGAAGTTTGAAGCCTTATCTTGGAGCGAGTTTCACTGGCAGCGACCGTTTGCGATAGATGATGTCAAAGCTATGTTAGGGCAACTTGTCGGGTTAAGTCGCCGTAAAGCCGTAATCTTTGAAATTCGAATCAAACAAAATAAGGTGCGCTATTTATTGGGAACAGAAGGCCAAGACCGACCGTATATCCACCAGTTAATTCAATCACACCGTAAAATTCAGTTTTCTAAAGCTCCTAAACGTGAAGTGATGACTAGCGCTCGTCTAGTAAGAATCAAACAATCCCATTATGCTCTTAAAACGGATTCAGTGGAGAATATGATTCGTGCCAGTTTATCTTTGGCAAAGATACTCCAGCTAGATGAGACAGTAACGGTTCAGCTAGTGCTAGGCACAGGTTCTCCACCTCGCCTTCAACCAAAAGATTTGCCGAATTTATCTGCCAAGTGGTATCAAGTAATCACCAACAATATTCCTGAACTATCCGAAAGCTCCAAGAAGCTTATGCGCCAAAAGTTGAATCAATCTACTTTTAAGTGTGAAATCAGACTTGGTGCCAGTTCACGCAGTATTTTACGAGCCAAAGAGTTTTTTACGAGCTTGTTGAGCAGTTTTCGAATGCTAGAAACCACAGCTACAATCGAGCTAAAACCTTTGGCTGTTCAGGGATTTAACCGCGCACAACCGCCTTGGTCTTATCCTTACAGTTTGGCAATCTCAGATCTTGCTTGTTTTTTACTTCTGCCAATTAGTGAAGAAAATATTGCAGGTGTGCCAAATGTTCACCCTAAATTAGTGACTCCGCCTTTAGGATACAATGTTAATCGGAAGATTCAGCGAAGTCTAGCGCAAACTATTGAAGCTGAGTCCAGACCAATTCAGATTTCAGCCCAAGCTGGTAAAAAGCACACCGTTTTTCTCGGCTCAACTGGTTGCGGCAAAACTACCACTATGAGTCACTTGATTTTATCAGATATAAAATCTAAACATCATAGCGTAGTTGTGGTGGATGCCAAAGGTCAACTCACTCATGAACTATTAGAGCGCACATCAGCTGAACACGATGAAGATATAGTAGTCATCTCACCCACTGCCAAACGAGTTGTTGGTATAAACCCTTTTGAACTAACTAAATATGGTATTGAGCCAGAAGTTATCGCAGACTATCTGTTGGAGCTATTTAAAGGACTTTATCCTGAACATTTTGGAATTTACTCACTGGATATTCTATCGCATAGTTTTCTAACACTTGCTAGGATTCCGAACACTTCTTTAGTAATGCTACCAAGTCTGCTGACTAATCATTCCTTTAGAAACAAACTATTAAGAGAGTTAAAAGACCCAATCGGGCTGGAAAGTTTCTGGAACTGGTTTGAACTGCTTAGTGAAGCTCAACGTCACCAGATGTTAAATCCAATTTTAAATAAGTTTCGTCAGTTCACACTTCGCCCGCAACTTCGAGCAATGTTGGGACAAACTAATCCAAATTTTAGTCTTGCGGAAATCTTCAAAAGCCGAAAAATAGTATTGATTCCGCTAAATAAAGCGGTAATTGGTTCAGAGTCTGCAAAACTCATAGGTAGCCTAATCACTTCAATGCTCTGGATGTTAATTTTACGCCAGTCGTCAGTTGAGCCAAACAAACGCCAATCGGTCTTTATCTATATTGATGAGACACCAAGTTTCTTAGGAATCCCTAACGCTAATTTAGATGAAGCACTTTCGCAATCTCGCCAGTTTAATGTTGGCTGGAATATTGGTTTTCAACACCTCGCCCAAATGTCACCCCAGTTAAAAGCTGGGATTGAATCCAATGTCGCAAATAAAATCATCTTTGGTTTAAACCTAAATGAAGCCCGTGACATGGCAAAATCCACTCTTGAAATTAGCAAGGAAGATTTTTACAGCTTACCACCATTTTGGGCATATATTAGAACAGAAATCTCACCAAATACCTACCGTTGGATTATCGGTAAAACCTACCTGCCTAGTCTAAAACTTAGAGATAGTCGTGCACCATATCTAAATAGCTTAACCAAATATGGGCAAGATAGTTCAACTCTTGAAGCCGCATTTGAAAGCTATGCTTTTGTAAAACCGGTCTCGAAAGGCAACTATCCACCGCAACAGCTAACAGATTTTGGGCGCAAAAAGCGTTCTAATCGGTCTTCGGATCGTGTTAGTGAAGAAAATCTGTCTACCCCTGATAAATAAATATTTTTAGGATTTTTACTCACACGACTTACTCCGTAACTAAGCACATTTTACGGGAGCACACCTTTTCAATTTTAATGGAGAACAAAACAGATGAAATGGAATTACAAAATAGATAATGACACGCAAATTCTTTACTTTTTAAATCAGGCTAGATATGCCACTACCAACCAACTAGCTAGACTCTTTTTCGCGGATAGCGCTCGATTTGAAACCGCTATTCGCCGTGCTAATTTTACCACGCAAAGTCTTAAACAAGCTGGTCTAATCTCGCACTTGAAACGGCGAATTGGTGGCGTGCGTCGGGGCTCGTCTTCCTATGTCTGGCAAATTACTTTTCAAGGGCTAAAGCTCCTTAAAAGTCAAGATGACAGTATTGTCTTGCGTTATAAAAATCAATATGAGCCAACTCAGCACCACGTTGAACATACTTTAGCAATTACGGAAGTTTTTGTTGAGACGCTGGAGGCCGTTCAAAATTCAGAAAAGCTATCGCTTGAAACTTTTTCCTTTGAGCCGAACTCTTGGCGCAGCTACCAAAAACTTTCTGGTATAGGCAGAACTCTAAAACCTGACGCTTATTTAGAGCTAGTTAGTCAAGAATATGAAGATCATTACTTTTTAGAAATAGACCGAAGCACCGAAAGCCTATCTAGAATTGTGAACACTTGTAAAAAATATATTGAATATTATCGCTCAGGTATTGAACAGCGACAAAAGGAAGTTTTTCCATTTGTGCTCTGGATAGTGCCAGACGATAAGCGCAAGCTGGCGATTTCGAAAGTTATTCAAAATGAACTATATAACTTTTGGGAACTATTCACTGTCATAACACTTGAAGAATACCCAGATTATATCAAAGGAGGGATTTCGAATGAACCAGAAGAATCAAGATAGAGACTCAAACCAGCCCTCACGCACCGCCGATGAAATTTGTCGAATTGGTCGAACGACTTACTTAATCCGTCACCGTTTTACTGGAAATCGTAATCTTGAAAATGTCCTAGAAAGGTTGATTTTAAGCGATAAATCACTACTTTAACAGTAGTAAAAATG
>ERZ773069.1284-NODE-1284-length-14813-cov-18.039233_pt1 | contig 14813 bp, 18 predicted proteins | sample MGYA00580619_ERZ773069 | MGnify/ENA primary metagenome ERZ773069 (study PRJEB29015, sample SAMEA2738007) | human oral metagenome | biome: human oral; feature: human-associated habitat; material: dental | place: China | collected 2108 ...
CCGATTTAGCTCAGTTGGTAGAGCAACGCACTCGTAACGCGTAGGTCACAGGTTCAAGCCCTGCAATCGGCATTTTGAGAATAGGAAAGAAAAGCAAAGAATATTTAAAGTGTTTATTTAAAGGCAATCATCACAAGTTAGCTTTTTAAAATAGGTTAGTATTTTTGGAATCTTTGACCAAAGTGTGACCAAAATTTGACCAATAGTCAATGAATATAGAATAAAGTGGATCAGGAATCTGGTCTATTTTATTTTGTAGTTATTGAGCAAAATTGGTCTATTTTAGCTTGACAAATATACGCATAATGTGTATAATAGTAAATGTAAGGAGGTAACAACGATATATGCCACTTACAGGAAAAGAAATGGTGAAACTAGCTCTTGAGAATGGATGGGTTGAAGTTCGTCAAAGAGGAAGTCATCATCATTTTAAGAAAGAGGGTTTTTCTTATCTTGTTACGATTCCAGTTCATGGAAATGAAGATTTAGGAAGAGGATTGGAAAGAAAGATTCTCAAAGATTTAGGATTGTAAGTCTTACATTCCTAAGTCTTTTCATATTGGAGGTAGTAGAATGTTAAAAACGTATCCAGCTATTTTTCATAAAGAAGGAACAGGATATTGGGTAGAATTCCCAGAATTTGGTGGTGGTACAGAAGGAAAAAATATCGAAGAAGCGATGAAAAACGCTCGTGAAATGCTTGAAAATGTTTTAGCTTCTTATATCGATGAAGGGATGGCGTTGCCTACTCCAAGTGATATTTTAAAGATTGAGGTTTCAGATGGTTTTGTATCAATGATTCAAGTTGATCCTGCGCCTTTTGTGAGAAGTAACAAGGCAATTAGGAAAAATGTGACCGTTCCTGAATGGCTAGTCCGTCTTGCTGATCGAGAAAAGATTAACTATTCAGAAGTTTTGGCACAAGCATTAGAGAAGAAGTTACAAGTTTAAATTTAAAGCCTGTATTTAATAGGGATATAATTGTAATGTATTGACAATATAAAAAAAGTAAGAAGATATAATTTACCTTTAGATGCTGAAACTGGTGAAATTTTAACAAAAAAAGGAGAATGATCAAAATGAGTGATAGGCTTCCGATTGGTGAAGAGCGAGAAAGCATGCGTGCTGTTTTGGATTATCTAAAAGATAACGTAATTGTAACTTTACCAAAAAATGTTTCGGTTATAAAAAATGGAAAATTGATAGTTAATAATAGAATTGATGTGTCAGCTTTTAACTGTAATATTTATATGCGAGTGGATATTATGTGGGATGAAGCAGGATATTCAAATTATAAGGAATTGGGTTTATATGGTTCGTATGGTTCGTCTTATTATCAAATGACATATATTGATGGAATTTTGACGATTAAATCAGATGATAATGTTGAGATAGTTATTAGATAAATTAAATTTGATATCTTACCAGCTGAAGAGATAAAATTTTTGTAAATTATTGCTGGTTAGTTAAGGAAATAGAATATGGAAATTAAAGAAATAATTTATCAGGATAGAGTTCCCAAAAACATGATTTCAAAGTTTAATTATTTTGTAAAAGATTTTTTGAAGGAGTATTCAAATCAGCTAGATGAAATGGAAGCTGGTAAAAGTATGACAGTTAACAAAGAATATGAAGGAGATTTGGAAGTTTATTTTGTAAAGTTTAGATTTTATAGAAAAGGTGGAGGATTTTTTACAGGTTATTTAAACAATGAAATAGAAGTAACTTGTAATGATGAGTTTTGGGGGAATGTTATTTTAGAATAAAAAACGAAGGAAAATCAAATAATCCTGGATATTTAATTCGTTTTTTAGGTTAAAATGGGCAACCAGGTATTTGAAAAATATTCGGAAATAGAAAAAATAACACTATCTTAGATAATGTTATTTTTTTTGTTTTCGTTGTAGAAATGGGTTGCTATTTCTTTGACGTAGTTTTCGTATTTTGCAGGAATGTCAGCATTTATAAGGTAGTTTTGATAGTTAAAACTATCATCTATAGGATATTCATTGTTGACTAAACTCATAAAGTCTAGGATTCTTGCTTTTTCACTATCATTCTCTATATGATTTTTAAAGGAATCTATGTGAGAAAGTGAGTTGTTGCAGTCGTCATTGATTAGATGATTTTTTTCATGTAAAAGTATGTTGATTTTTTCAATATCGCTTGTGTCGGAGCGTAAGAAGATGAAGTGCTTGTTATTTGCAAGTACATATCTACCTTTACTTGATAAGTTGTTAAGAGTGATAACCTGACAATTTAATTTTTCAATCTCTTTTATAACTTTGTTTAGATTCATACTTATTTTTTATTAGAGAAGTAGTCTTTTAGGAAATCTTTGATTATTTCTCTGTCGTTATCTGTGATGGGTGTACCATCATAAGCAACTGAATTATCAATAGCAGTATCTAGGTCGATTTCTAGGTCAGGATCAGGAATATCTGTTTTACCCAAAAGATAGTCTGTGGAAACATTAAAGAAGTCTGCTAGTTTTTCCATTGTTTCGAGGTTCATTTTCTTTTTACCACTTTCAAATTGTTGATAAGCTGGTTGAGAAATATTTAGGAAAGTAGCAATATCTTTTTGAGTTAATTTTCCTTCTTTTCGTAGCTTTTTTAGTCTTTCAATAATCATAATTTATTCCTTTCAAAAATTTTTTAAAAAAAATTTTAAAAAAGTGTTGACAAAATAAGCCATAGGTTATATAATAGATACATAAGCAATAGCTTATAAAAATTAAGTAAAAAAACTTTACTTAATAATAACATTTTATAGGAATTTAAAAATCCTGAATACAACTTAAAAGACAAATTTTAATTTTCAGTATTGAATGTTGTTTCAAGAAACTAGAACTTGTAACTTTAAGTAGTATGATTTTTGATTCGATATAAAAGTTAAGTGAACTTTGAAAATTTAACAAAAAACGTGTCAGACAACGACAAGCATTGACTAAACACGCATATAAAAATTTAGCAATTTAATTATACGTGAATTTTAGAAAAATGTCAAGTTGAGTCTAAACGTGGGTGTTTCGTCCTTTCGCCTTAGTAGATAAGAAAAGGGAACTGACGGCTGTGGTACAGTCAATGATACTTCTTAGAAGGTAGCTAGAGTGAGATAGTGAGGTCTATGTGTTGTATGGTCGGTGTGTGAGAGTAAAATCTTGCTAATGCCTTTGGGTAAGAAAGAGGGGATATTGAGTTATCCTTAAATTTGTGACCTTGGCGAAGGTAGTAGGCTGAGAAGCTGAAAGTATGCGAAGATAAGAGCATACATTTTTTATATTGCTATATTCTATTGAAATAAACGCAAAAAGGCTTTGAAATAAGCCTTTTTATTTTTGCAAAAATTAACAATAACTAGATTTTTATAAAACAGGTTTTGTCCTGATAAAGATTGAAAGTATTGTTAGTTTTCACAAGGGAATATAAGAAGTATTCTTTTATGTAAACTAACAATATGAGTAGAGAATAGAAAAGAGGAAAGATGGATATTTGGATCTACTTAGTAAGAGTTGGAATGCTATTGTCTATGCTTATTTTGTTGATGTTTTTAATTTATTGGATGTTTAGTCATTTGATAATTTTGTTTGTATTTGTGCTGTTTGTGGTTTTCTTTTCGATTATCACATTGAAGTAGAAAGGAAAAGGATTTATGTTGAATGTATCAATGGGACTTCGTTTGTATCGTGAAATGTATAATAAGTCGAAAGAGGACTTAGCGAAGTATTTAGAGGTTCAACCGAAAGCGTATGCTCGATATGAAAGTGGAGAACGTGAACCTAGTCTTGAGAAACTGTATAAATTAGCTTATCTTTATAACTGTAAAGTTGATGATTTCTTTAATGTTGAAGAAAGTTTTAGTGTTGATCGAGATGATGTTGTGTCAACTAAAGATTTAGATAATTTAGGTTGTCATCATCAGTTTTCTCATGGATTGATGGTTATGATGACTGAGGGTAAGTCGTATGAAGAAATGATTCGTTTTATAGAAAATGATAGAACGAAGTATGCACGAAAGTCTGAAGTAAAACAATTTCTACGTGATTTAATTGAAAAGATTGGTTAGAGAGAGGTGAGTAAAATCAAAGATGTTCTTTTGAAAGGAGAAAGAGATGTAAAGACGTATTCTGAAGAATGGATTTTGGGAGAGTACAATAGAATTTATAGACGATTTTGTTGGAATTTAAAAATCTATGCCCATGTGAAAAATGGTGCTGATGTTTATGTCTCTTCAAAGAAATGTTGTGAAGATTTGTATAATCGTTTGTATGCGGTTGGTCAAGTTACTCGTAGCTATTGTAGTAAGATTGAATCGAAAATTGAAAAAACGTATCATCGTTTTTTAGAAGATGGAGTGATTTTTGAAGATTAAAGTTGGAGTAGTTGTATGGAATTTTATCCTTGTAAAAAGTGTGGTGGAACTGTTGCGGTTATGAAGCAAAAGGTGTCAGGTTTTTCATATTTTAGAGTTAATCTTGATGGAAGTCCTGAAGATAATAGTGATATGTATGATGGTTTAGGTTTTGAGAATTATTGGAAAAAATATAGATGTGAAAAATGTGGTTCAAAAATGATTGAATTGGAAGATATGTTATAATGGAATAAATAATATTGTTAAAAGGGGATTTTATAATGAATTTCAAAAGGTCGTTTGCTTTGGTTTCAACTGCAACTTTGCTTGCGTTTAGTTGTAGTGTTGTTCATGCTGATAGTGCTAGACAAGAGAAAATTGCTCAGTTGGATAGACAAAGGACTGAGATAATAAAAGCCAATGGTATTGATGGTTTTACTTCTAACGGAGGGTGGTATGCTATCACACAAATTCAAGATAGGATTGCTAGTTTGGAACAAACTGTTTCTTCTTTGAAAAATCCTTATTCTAACAAGAATACAATTAAGGTGAGTAGAGAATATGCTACTGCGTTAAAAACGTTTTTTAATAGTAATGTCAAAGAGAATGAAAAAGGGGAGTATGTTCCTGTAGTTAGTGACGAAGAGGAAGAACAAGCCAAAAAAGTTTTGATTTCTGAAAGTCAAAAATTAAAGCAGAGTCAGTTAGATAATTTTATTTCAGATCCAGCAGATGAATTGGATAAGTATGAATTAAATAATCTTCCTAAAGAGATTTTGGTTGAATTAAATTATTATGCTTTGGATTTGATGAATCAAATTCGTAGACAGATGGGACTTCCAGAAGTAACACTTGCACAATCTTCTATTGATTTTGCTGATAAGGTTGCGTATAAAAATTTAGAAGCGAATCGTAGCATGTGGGATTGGCATTATGTAAAAGGAATTAACGAGGTTGCTAGAGAGTATGGTTTGCGGACTTCGAGTAAGAATGATGAAGAAGAAAAATATGGTGGTCAGTATTATGAGAACGCATTTAAAACTTCTTCCATTGATAAAGAAGTGACTGTAGGTCAACTGAAGAAAGAGATTTATGAGGCGTTTGTTATTTTTCTGTATAATGGCGATGAATTTCTTCATGCACAATCTATTGCTGGAGTAAATTATGGGACTTCTAGGGATGAGTATTTTGGAATTTCCATGCGTTCTTTAAAAGATGGTGGTTGGTTTAGTTTTATATCAATCGATAAAAACGATATAGTGAAATCAACGAAAAAGAACTTTAATACGCAACGTCCAGTAGATACAACATTGACTAATCGTTCTTCGCTATTGGCTAAGAAGGAAAAAGAACTTAGAGATAAGAAGAATGAGCTTTCTAAATTGCAGACAGCTTTTAAAGAATATGAAAAGTTGACTAAGGAAGTAAATGATTTAAAATTGCTGGAGGAAAAAGAAAAGAAAGAAGCAGAAGATAGACGTTCTTCTTCTCAGAATCAAAACAAATCACAATCTAAACCAGTTAAAAATGGTTGGAAAAAAGAAAATGATTCTTGGTATTATTATAAGGATAATCAACGTCTTAAAAATACATGGCAGGGAGACTATTGGCTTGGTGCTGATGGTAAGATGGTCAAGAGTGCATGGGTTGATAATGGACGTTATTATGTAGATGATAATGGTAAGTATGTCGTGGGTAAGAAACCTTCTACTCAAAATCAAACCAAGCCATCACAATCTAAACCAGTTAAAAATGGTTGGCAGAAAGAAAGTGGTTCTTGGTATTACTATGATAATGATCAACGTGTAAAAAATACATGGAAAGGGAGTTATTATTTAAAATCTGATGGTCGGATGGCAGAATCTGAATGGATTTATGATAATTCTTATAAGGCATGGTATTACTTAAAATCAAATGGAATTTATGTTCGTGATAGTTGGCAAGGAAGCTATTATCTGAAGTCTAATGGTAAGATGGCAGATAAAGAGTGGATTTATGATAATTATTATCAGTCATGGTTTTATTTAAAAGAAGGTGGTGCTTATGTTAATCATCAATGGTTGAAGATTGATGGTGTATGGTACTATTTTAAGAGTGGTGGTTATATGGTAAGCAATGCTTGGCAGGGTAGCTATTATCTCAAATCTAGTGGAGCTATGGCTGTGAATGAGTGGATTTACGATAGTTATTGGGGTGGTTGGTATTATTTGAAATCTGATGGCTCTTATGCTCGTAATGAGATTGTTCAAGGCAAATATCGTGTTGACTATTCAGGAAAATGGATTTGATATAGATAAAAAGTCAGTTTAAAAAACTGGCTTTTTTATTTTGGAAAGGAAATTGAAATGGTTGAAATGATTTTTAAGAGATCTCGTTCTCCTTCATGATAAGGGAAGTGAGTTTAAAAATAGTGATAAAAAATGTTTTTTAAAAAAGGAGAAAAGAAATTATGTTTAAAACACAAGAAACAAAAGCGTTTGGTTCAATTCGTAAAGTGAAGAAGTATGGTGCTTGTGGAGTGATTTTGGGTATGGCTGCTCTTGCGATGGCTTTTTCATCAGGTAGTGTATCTGCTGACGAGTTGAGTGCAAATCAAAATGTGCCAAAAACTGTTCAGGAAGTACCTAAACAAGAAGCATTTAAGCAGGACGAAACTGCCAAGAAGAATACTACCGTCGATGTTGTAGTAGATCATTCAACTGTTGATAAGGCTGTTTCTGAAGCTAAAAAAGCAGGTTTAGAAGTAAAACAGGATTCTCCTGTGGATGTAGGTGTTGCTCAGGGGCAAGAAGAACTTGCGAAGAAACAAGCTAGTGTAGAAAAGGATTATGCGAATCAAGCAAATACGGTTTCTACTGAAATTGCTGGCTACAAGAAAGATGTAGCAGATAATGAGACTGAGAAGAAGCATGTTCAGGATGAAAACGAAAAGATTCGTCAGGCTCATGAGAAGGCTAAAAAAGACCTTCAAGAAAAGAATGACCAGATTGATAAGCGTAACGATGACGCTCAGAAGAAATATAATCTAGAATATGAAAAATATCTTGGAAAAGAAAAGGAATTCAAACAAGCAAAATCTGATTTGGAAAAATCGGGACTTGCTGGTTCTGCAACTGGTTTGAAACTGTACGGTGAGTACAATGAAGCTGGTCGTGGAAGTATGAAATATTATAAAAATTTCACAGCTGTTTTTGATGGAGTGCCGAATCTTCAACTTGCTAATGATTATCTAGGTTATCGACCTGATACCAAAATTACAGCTAGTCGTGACGATCTTCTTGAAGATTACTCTTGGAAAGACACTGAAGGAAAGTTCATCAACAAACCAAGAGTCGGAGATTCATTCACTCTTCATAATATCGGTGAAACCGATACAGGTAAAAAAATCTCAGCCAAATTTACCTTTAAATCAGTTGTTCCAGAATGGCAAAAAATGGGTGTAGAATCCGTTTACTCTCGTCTGTTAGTTTCTCACAACAAGAAATCAACAACTAATGCATTTGATTTCAATGTGTTCAATATGCAGGCGGTTGATACTGATATTGAGTATTTTGAAGAAGGTACAGGTAAGAAAATTAAGCTAGCAATGGTTTCTGCATTTAGTGATATTGACTATGGTCAAGAATTACGCTGGGAGTATGAAGATGGTACTACAGGAATTGTGAAGAATCCAAGTGGATCAGATGTTGTTGAATCCAACCGTGATGGTAAGACTGTTTATAAAGGTGAACATCGTTGGGATGTTCCAATGGGATATGATGATCCTTCTGGTTTGAATCGTTGGAAAGCCAGCGATCTTTACTATAAAAATGTGAAGGATGAAGCTGATGTTCCTGTTGGTTCGATTTTGTCTGCTGGTTATGGTGAGCGTATGCACTTATTTTATTCGACTGGAAACAAGTCTCTTGCGACACGCTCTCAAGCTGAATGGGATGCGGTTCGTAAGGCTTCTGATGAACGTCGAAAAGCTGAAGGAAAAGATCCAATGAGTGATGAAGAGTTATTCATGAGTGATTATGCTTTTCAATTATGGGGTCGTAATGCCTCTATTTCTAAACCGATTATCTCTCCGACACCACCAGTTAAGCCTACTCTTGAAAAACATGAAAAGGATACAATTCCTGATCCTGAATATCTTCCTGAGCCAGGTAAAGTAAAAACTCGTACTGTGCATGTTCGCTATGCTAACCTGCGCTACAAACCATCTGTAAATCCTACAAAATCTGTTGAGGATACACATGGGAATAGTATTAACGGAGCAACAACATTCGACAAGAATGTGAAATTTAAGTTGAAGACTGACTATGCTCCTTATTCAAAATTTACTGCGTCACCTAAATCTATTGCAAAACGTTTTGCGATTGTAGACGATGTGCAAGACGGTGCTTATACCGTTGATAATGCTAAAATTAAGGCAACTGACGACGAAGGAAAAGATGTGAAGCAACTGTTTGACATGTATCACGTTTTGTCTGACAAAGGAAGAACAGATGTTGTCAATGGAATCTTGAAAGAAGCAGGATTGTCACCGAAAGGTGAATTCTATATGTGGGTTCCAAAAGACAACGCTGCTTACTACAAGAACTATGTTTCTAAGGGTAAAAATGTGACTTTTGATTTGTTTGCTAAATTGTTGGTAAAAGAAGGTCAAAAGGTTCAGAATGACTTCCATCAGATTGATTTCGGTATTGATCATAAGTCTAATTTGGTAACTGTTCAAGTTCCTGATTTGAAACCTGAAAAACATGCTTTGGATCAAAAAGATGATTCTAAGATTCGTGATGGTCAAGAAATTCAAATTGGTGAGTATATTCGTTATCTTTTGAGTGGTGTGACCGTTCCTGCGAAACATGATACTCTTCATCAGTATGATGGTATTGATATGCTTGATTTGAAGCATGACCGTTATACTGGCAACTGGAAAGGAATTATCAAGGGTACTGAGTATACGGCTGAAAAAGACTTGGTTCTTCCTTATGATGTGACTCTAAAAAATGGTCAAATTATTAAGGCAGGTAACAAAATTCCTAAAGGTTCTGACTATACCTTCCAATTTGAGTTTGATCAAAGTACAAATTCTGACTTTATCAAGAAGATTGTTAAAGTTTCTTGGAACGAACAAGAAGGTAAGTGGTCGTACACTATTGACAAAGAGTTCTTGAACTCTTTAGGAGTCAAGGGTAGCTTCGATGCGGACTTCTATATCGAAGTAGAGCGAATCTCAGCTGGAGAAGTTGAGAATACATTTGTAAATGTTGTCAATGGTCAGGAAATGGATGCTAAGGTTGTAACGCATACACCTGAGCAACCAGCTCCAGAAGAGCCACGTAAACCACAACCGCAACCATCGCTTCCAAATACAGGAGAGGCTTCTAGTGTGTTTGGATCTGTTGGTATTGGTATCTTGTCAATGCTTGCTTTATTTGGCTTGAAGCGTAAGAAAGAAGCAGAATAAAATAGTTTAATGTGTTGTAAAAGGTGGTAGAGTAACAGGAACTACCGCCTTTTTATTTTTTTTTGAAAAAAATGTAAGTAGAAAAGGAAAATGAAAAAATGGCAAAAATTAAAAAAATCCCTGTTGGGTTGGAAGCGATTGGTACAAAAGTAGTAGTGAATCCGAAGTATCGTGAAGTTGTAAATGGAAATGGTGAAAATTTTGTTCCGTTTCGTGAATTTGAAGTTTCAGGTGATCAACAGAACAGTGTTACTATTCGTGTCTATGGACTTGGAAATTCAGATACTCCAAAAACAAAAGGTTTGACAATGGTCAAGTCTGCTAGTGGACTTAACTTTGTAACTCGATTGGTTGGTCGTAAAGAAGAAGTTCAATTTGAAGCAAGTGAATTGCGATTTGAAAAATAATTAGAAGATAGGAGAAAAAAGTAATGGCTTTTAATATTCGTAAGTTTAACAATGCAGAAATTCCTGTGAATGTGAAGGAAAAATTCGGTACGCTTACTTTTCTTGGTTTTGATGAAAACTGGAAAATGGTAGAAGGAAATCAAGTTGATTATCCTACGCATGCAGAGGTCTTTTCAGACAAAATGCAGGAGACGATTGCTGTCAAATTGGAAGAAGGAATTGTTATTGAAGAAATTCCGTTCATGTCTGAAGTTGAAATTGTTGGTGATGCTACAATTTGGATTTATGACTATGAGGATACGGTTTACCGTGGGAATAACAATGTATCTGAAATCAAGGCACTTGCTTTCTCATTGCGTGCTGAAAGCGTTAAGCGTGTAGGTTTTGGTCAACCAAAACAAGAACAGAAGCAGGATCAAAAACCTGATCAAAAACAAGAACATAAAGGATAATTCCTAAAGGAGAAAAGATATGAGTTTACTTCCTGCGTATCGTGGAATTAAGATTAAGCCTTATATGGTGAATCTAAGATACTATGTCTTTTCTTTTTTCTTTTTGTTGTTTAGTCCTATACTAGCTTTATTTATTTATTCTCATTTTGAGAAAATTAGGGCTGTAGATATTTTCTCGATTGTTGTATCAGTAGTTATGCTGATATTGATAATTAGTGTAAGTGTCTATTTGACTTGGTTATCGCAAGAAAGAGTATTCTTTTTTCAAAAGATAGAAAGACTTGCTAAATTAGCCTTCTTTCTAAAGGAGAATGGATATACCTATACCAAAAAGGTTAAAACTGAATCAGGAACAGTTGATAAGGTTACGTTTCCAGTGGTTTACATGAAGCAAAATCGGTATGACTTGGAAGTTGCTTTTAAGATGGCTGGCAATAAATTTCAGGATAAGTTTAAGAAGATTGGTAGTGATTTAGAAACTACTTTTTTTATGGACTTTATGGAAGTTCAGGACGATATAAAGTTTAAAACTTACAAATTAGCCTATTCTGCTTTCTTGAATCGTATCAAGGTAACTGATGTGGAGTATTCAGATAAGGGTATTCAACTGATGAAAAATCTGTTTTGGAATCCTATTGACGATCCTCATTTACTTGTTTGCGGTGGTACTGGTGGTGGTAAGACGGTATTACTAAGAACGTTGATTCGTGCTATGGCTAAAGTTGGAGTGGTGGATATTTGCGATCCAAAACAAGCTGACTTTGTTACTATGTCGGAGCAGAAAGCCTTTGAAGGTCGTATTTCATATCAGGTTGAAGATATTGTTTCAATGATTGAAAGGGCTGTTCAAATTATGTTTGTTCGCTATGCTTATATGCGAGAAAAACGTGAAGAAAATGGCGACAAGGATTTGAAGAAGTTCTATGACTATGGTCTTGAACCTTATTTTTTGGTCTGTGATGAATATAATGCTTTGTGTGCTATGCTTGATTTTCAAACTAGACAGCGCTTGGATAATGCGATGGGTCAATTTTTATTACTTGGAAGGCAAGCTGGTTGCTTTGCGGTTATAGCTATGCAGAAGCCTTCAAGAGAAGATTTAGGCTCAAAATTACAAGCGAATATCAATTTCCGAATTTCTGTTGGTCGATTGGACGAGGTTGGATATGATTTAGCCTTCGGAGAAGTCAATAGGAATAAAGAATTTAAGTATGTGAAATATCTTGGTGGTAAGCGTGTTTATGGTCGTGGATATGCTAGTGTATATGGAGAAGTTGCAAGAGAATTTTATTCTCCTTTGTTAGAAAAGGGATTCTCCTTTACTGATGAATATGAGAAGATTGAGCGACGAGGAAATCCTTTCAATCCTTTGGAAAATCCGAAAGCTGAATTATCAGAAGAAGAAAAAGAAAATCTTCAAGCTGAGATGGAAGCACAAGAGGAATTGGAAAAAGGAGAAGTTAAGAAGGCAAGTCCTGAACTTGTTCAAGATTTAATATCTAGCAGGCGACAAAAAGAAGAAGGAAATCTTGGTGATCTAAAAAAGGCAAGTGATTTTTCACGGTCAATCAATGTTAGCTTTGCTTCTGTTCAAAATCTTTTGAAGAAGTTGGAAGAAAAGGAAAAATTGGTTGTTCTGAGAGAAGATGGTATTTTGTACTTGGATAAAAAACAGATGTCTTTGGTCAAAGATTTGTTTGAATTAAAAGAAATTTCTAGTCAAAACTGGAATGAAATTATAGATGATTTCCCTTTTGAGGAATATGAGTGATGGAAAGAGGGTTTATGCTCTCTTTTTCCTTTTTTATGTGCTAGTTGGTACAATCCAGCTTGCTAGTAGCTAGTAGCAGGAGCGAGGAAGCGAGTGCGACGAGCGACTGCGGTCACTAGCGGTCACTAGCAGGCTGGATTGTGCGAATTAACCCCCTATGACTAATAGGGGGGTAGAAGATGTGCGTAGAAGCATAAAGCCTTGATAATACTGACTTTTTGGCTTCAAAAAATGCAACACTATTGAAAAATGAGGAGAAATATGGAATTTGAGAATCTAAACAAGGTACAAAAGATGTACGCTTTTTCAGATCAAGAAATGTCTAACTATTTAGAAATAGATAGAGCAACATTTTATAGATGGAAAGAAGCTGGTGAGATTCCTGAGTCTTATGACTCAAAAGTGAATGCGTTGATAGCTTTTAAGGAAGGTGTGCGAGATAGTGGTTTTTCCTTGGAAGGGAAAGTTGACTATGTGAAGGTTACATTTAAAACGCAAGATTATATAGATGTGATAGCGAAGGTGTTGTGTCTGCAAAATAAGCCTTTTCTTGAAGAAGAAAAGGGTGGTTCAGGGTATGATACAAAATTTACTTTTCAGAATATCAATGTTTTCATTTCAAAGAAAAGGGAAGATATGGGCTGTATGATTGAATTAAAGGGTCAAGCATGCAGACAGTATGAGTGGTATTTTGAGAATGAGCAGAAGTCAAGCTGGCGAGATTTCTTTATTCGTTGTTTTGAGTATGAACGTGCTATTTCACAAGGTGAAGGGAAATTCATGAATATTCCTCGGCTTGATATAGCGCTGGACGAAAAATATAACGAAGATGGAAATTTTGAACTTGGAAAACTGGTTGACCTTTGGAATAGAGGTTTGGTTGAAAGTCGATTGACCATGAAGCAAATTGAAGATAATGGTCAATATGGGAAAGCAAAAACGATTTACTTTGGTTCTCGTCAGTCTGCTTATCATTTCTGTTTTTATCAAAAAGATATTGAGCAGGCAAAGAAGCTAAGTCTTGATATAGACTTGATTCATTCATCATTGAAATTCAAAAATCGTTATGAGGTGAGAATGTGTGATGATGTCGCTTTGGACTTTGTTAGAAAGTCATTGAATGAAAAAATTGATATGGCTAGACTTGCTGTTTGGGTGATTAACAGTAAGATAAAAGTTTTTGAAAGAATGAATGGAGATAAGGTTCTGAATCGTGAGTGGTATTCACTTCTAGGCGAAGTTGATAGAATTGGCTTTTCAACCTCACCTGTAGAAACTGGTTTCTTTGACAAACAGTATAGATGGCTGAATGAAAATGTTTCAGGTGTGACTGCTTTGATAAAAAAGTGGGAGAATATTACTGGTGATAATAAGCTAAAGAAGATTCTCTTTGATGGAGAAATAAGTGATAAAAATTGGAAAAAATTGGAGCAAGCGAGGGTAGCTTATGAGAAAAGTCTACAAGAAAGTAGGTACTGAGTCCATAGTAGTAAATAACAGTAACTTGGTATGTTTAACTGCTTGTGGGCTAAAATCAATTAGTCATTATTTGCCTTCATTTGAAGGAAATGAAAATTTGACTGTGATTCCCATAGAATATGAGCGATTGTTTTTGCCTTATTTTAGAGATTATGTGATTGACTGGTCAAGGATTTCTGATGAAGTGAATGCAATTCTTGATATGAAAAAGAAGGCAGGAGAGGGTACATGATATGAAAAATGAGAATAAAAAACCTGTTGGTAGTTTGTTGGCGCAGAAACTTTTAAAAACTGAAGATATTAGTTCAGAAGAAGAGTCTGCATTTTGTTTAGGTTTAGTGTTGGCTTCGCTTTTAGTTATACTACTTCTTACTATGCTTATAACACAATGGAGCCCTTTTGATTTATTTGTGGGTGTTTAGCTATGAGTAAGAAAAAAATTACTGATGATAAATTGAGGAAGTTAGTTTTTTTAATTCCTGCTCGGTATTTCTATGATGGAGTTGTGACAAGTGATAAAGCTATAAATTATCAAGATTATATAGATATTCAATGTCAAACCTATAGAAAGACTAAAAGTCGTAAAGACTGGCAAGAAGTAAAAAGATTGACGAAAGAATATGAGGAGTTTTTGGCAAACGAAGTAGATATTAAACGAAAGTTGCTGTTGTTTGGTTTGATGAAACGTGATCAGAAAGAAAGACAAAATATGTATTCGTTGCTGGTTAAGAGGTATCATTTAGAAAGATGGGTTTGAAATTGTGTAATGGAAAAGGATATTTGTAGAAGATGTGGTTGTAAGTGGAATACAGCCTGCGTTGATGAAATGTATGGTTCTTGCTGGTGGGTAGATAAAAACAGAACGCTGTGTAGCCACTGTTTTTATGGATTTAATG
>ERZ773069.1285-NODE-1285-length-14809-cov-55.572590_pt1 | contig 14809 bp, 15 predicted proteins | sample MGYA00580619_ERZ773069 | MGnify/ENA primary metagenome ERZ773069 (study PRJEB29015, sample SAMEA2738007) | human oral metagenome | biome: human oral; feature: human-associated habitat; material: dental | place: China | collected 2108 ...
TTAATGCTTATGGTTGTTGACCTACTGGCACTCTACCCCCGCGAGTGCTAAGGCTCAAGCAGTTACGCTTTCAGCGAACATTGTCTTGGTTTTTATCAAGTGAAGCTTATTCAGGTGCTGGGAAATACGTTCGGCTTCTCAAGACATTAACGCACGTGACTGTTCTCTGAGGATAAGAATAACCAAGGTAGGTAGCATGTTCTTTCCGATTTGTCATCATTGATATGGCCGGGCTTTCCCAATAGCTGAATAAGCTTCAGTCTTACACCATCACGCAGCGCATTTGTTACCCCAGCTTGATGCATGATGCGATCATCATGATGTCCACGTAAGGTAATGCATTCCTCTGGTTTCATCGCCCACCGTAACGGTTTTTCGTCCCACAACGCCACATGCTTCACAAGTTCTGAGCTGGAGTTTGGAAGATGAGCCCACCAACGAAAAGCATCTGAATCGAGAAAGTACAGCTTGGTAGCTTGGCACCACATCCCCGCACCCCACGACCGGTCCAAACTTTGCATAAGCCACAAACAACGTGTGCGCCCCACCATAAAACCCCAAAACCCCACACATACACACTGATGTTCGAGTGCATAACCTATGGTTTAGGATTTTCGCCGGAAGTATGTGTAGATGAACATAGCGGGTGCGATAATAGGAAGAGAAACCACTATGCAAGTCGCAAAGATCTTTTCTGCTAGACGTATATCAATAGCGCTAATCAATGCAATCACATATATGGTGAGAATCACATTGAAGATAATGAGTGCTATGAACGCTACATCATATGCCTGTGGTGTTAACGGATTCATACCTTTTCAGTTTACCGTCAAAACCCAAAAACATAGCACACTACACTATTCTAAAATCACTCCGATACTAGGGGGATTTCAACTTCCAGAGAGGTATCAGTACCAATCGATAATGCCGATGGCTGAGCACCTTCATGAATCAGTTGGGCGGCTAACGCTGCGATCATTACGCCATTATCTGTGCACAGTGTAAACCTGGGAACCCTAAGCTCAATGCCCGCAGATTGACAACGCCGGCCTGCCAATTCCCGCAAGCGAGAATTGGCTGCCACGCCACCACCGAGAAGTAACACTTGCGCCCCGGTGTCCTTGCATGCCCGAATAGCTTTAAGAGTCAGCACATCACATACCGCTTCCTGGAATGATGCGCACACATCTTCGATAGAAATTGTGGAGTTGTTTTGCTCTGCCTGCTCCACATAGCGGGCGACGGCGGTCTTTAGACCGGAAAAAGAAAAATCGTAGGGACTATTTTTCAGCCCCCGGGGAAATGCGATGGCCTTTTTATTGCCCTGCTGCGCAAGCTTGTCGATAATTGGCCCACCGGGATACCCCAGCCCCAATAGTCGCGCTACCTTGTCATAGGCCTCCCCGGCGGCGTCGTCAAGCGTGGAGCCTAGTTCCCGCATAGGCTTCCCCACCGCAGTAACCTCCAGGAGCTGCGTGTGGCCACCAGACACCAAAAGCGCGATAGCATGTGGCAGGGGCTCACCCTCCAAATTCGCTACCGCGACATGCCCACCAAGGTGGTTGACACCATAGAATGGCACACCCCAAGCCGCGGCATAAGCCTTGGCTGCGGACGCACCCACCAGCAGGGCACCGGCTAACCCAGGCCCCACCGTTGCGGCGACAGCATCGGGGGCCGTAATGCCAGCTTCAGATAGCGCCGCATGCATCACCGGTTGCATGGCCTCCAGATGGGCGCGCGATGCGATCTCGGGGACCACACCGCCAAAACGAGCATGTTGGTCCATGGAACTGGCAACCGCATCGGCAAGGATGGTCATGGTGCCATCTGCCGCCAAGTCGATGATGCCCACACCTGTTTCATCGCAGGATGATTCGATGCCCAGGATAATCATGGTTTTGTCCTATCCCTTTCGCTTAATCGTGGCCGCAACATAGTGTATGCATCGGCGCCAGACGGCATATAATACCCCTTCCGCATCCCTATCGTCGCAAATCCGTAGCTGTGGTACAACGCCATCGCCGGCTCATTGTCGGTACGAACTTCAAGGAATATCGGGGCGTCCTGAGCGTCAGCAATGCGGGTAAAAGCATCCATAAAGAGCTTGCCGACGCCACGGCCTTGGTACGTGGGATCCACCGCAATGGTGCGAATCTCACATTCCACATCATCAGGAGGCCCCAACACCGCCATACCGGCGTATCCCACAAGCCGCCCAGAAATTTCCACGCCAAAATATTTTGTTAGAACATGGGTGATCTCTGACTGAAACTCTTCAACAGACCAAGGTGAGTCGCCCGGGAATAGGAGTTGTTCCAGCTCGGCGCACCATGGGGCATCAGCGAGGGCCAGTTCCCGAAGCTTCATGATTCTTTCCGAACTATCGCTGGTGATGGCGCTTTTTTGGTGGGTTCTTTCGCATCTGGGCGCCGTAAATACAGCGGTTGCAATGGTTCAGGTTTGCCCGTAAAATCGGCCACCGCCACGAGATCCGCGGGAAGCGGCACACCCGAAACTACTGTGGTTTCCTGCAGCACCGCAGGCAACATCGGCGCTAGTTTTGCCGGCACACTCATCACATCCACACGATCAAGTCGATAGTCGGATTCCGGCGTGGGTTCCCCAAGCCGAGCGGGTTGGCATACCTCGGGGCCGGCTACTCGCTGCCCCCCACGATAAGACGACCAATAGACTTCTTTACGACGCGCATCGGTGGCCACTAGAAGGTTATCCGGATCTCCCAGGTTATGGGCTATAGCATCGTGAGTAGGCACACCATACACGGGGATATGGCGAGCATCACCAAAAGCAGCGGCGGTGGCCATGCCGACCCGAAGCCCGGTAAACGGGCCTGGCCCCACTCCCACCACAATGGCATCAAGATCCAAGAATGTGAGGTGGGCGTCGTTAAGCATGTGTAATGTTGCAGGCACCAGAAGCTCATTGTGCGCACGGGAATCGTTGAGCACCGTTTCGCTTCGGGTAGCACCATCGCACACTACGCCCACAATAAGCGCGGGCGTAGCGGTATCAATCGCAAGAATGTTCATATATTAACTCACCAAATTCCAGGCACCAGACTGGGACTTTTTCAACGGCAACAACGAGTCAGCTCTAAACGACTGCTCCTTCTGAGTGCATAGATCCGCAACCCGACGTTCCAGCTTCTCCACCCGAAAACCTGACGTATTATCAGAGAGAAGTAAATAATTATATTCGCTGGTAATTGGCTTCTCTGGCAGGTGAAGTTTCGCAGCATCTATCTTAAACTTAGCGGCAACAGACTGCCGAGTCTCCCCGGGACACACCACAGTGGCTGCCACATAATTATCGCCATAAATATCAACCAGTCGCACAGCAGAAACCCGTAACCCCGCAGCATCAAGCTTTTCGATAGTTCTTTCGAAATTACCCTCTTGATCGGCCAGTTCGGTATTTGTATGAGCCGAATAAATCATGCCAATAACCAGCAACAACATGCCGGCAACACCTGACGCAACAATAATGCGCAGTGTAGGGCTTAGATTCATATCAGTTTCACTTTCGTCTTAAAATCCAATGAAATCAGGCGGGCGGGCCATCCAGGCACGCCTAACTTTCCGATGTCTCCACGATCCGCCATGAAATGTAGCGTGCTTGCGAACTGGGGTCTTCTCGGACAGCAGCTTCCCTGTCGATTGTAACAAGCAGGTATTGCGGCACGAGTTGCCCGACTAGCCCCCCGCCCCATTCCGCTACCACCACGGCATCATCCAGCTCAGTGTCTAAATCCAGGGAGTCGAGACCGCCTGATGCATCATGATCCAAGAGTCGGTAGGCGTCAACATGTATGAGCGTGGGGCCACCGCTGAGAGATGGGTGTTCCCGGGCGATGATAAATGTTGGTGACGTTACTCGGCCTTTTACACCCATTCCGCGAGCCAAGCCTTGGGTGAAGGTAGTTTTACCCGCCCCTACCGGACCATCGAGAATCACCACGTCACCGGCCTCCAGGGCAGCGCCGAGCTCGGCAGCTAACCCCTGTGTGTCTTCCGGGGTCTCTAGCCTGCGACTACCGGATGTTGGGAACATATCACGCATGCTGACCCCCAAGGTAGCGGCGCACGGTGCGTCCTGTTGGCGCGCAAATCACCGCATAATTAATGTCTTGAATCCTTGAGGCCAACTCGGTGGCGCTCATGCCGCCAGGCCCAAAGATAATTGCTTCATCACCTGGGCGTACGTTGTGTGGATTATCCCCCAAATCAATGACAAACTGATCCATGCATATCCGCCCTACCTGCGGATACCTGTGCCCACCAATGGTGACTTCCACGTGATTTTGGGCGCGCCGCGGCAACCCATCGGCATAACCTGCGGGAATGACCGCCAAATACCCCGGCTTGGCTGCCCGCCAGGTGAGGTTATAGCTGGTCCCTTCACCTGGTTCGATGGGTTTAACCACGGTTACCTTCCCAACCCAGCTCATTGCAGGTTGCAAGCCATAATCGTTGCCATCGGCGAGCGGGCTATAACCATAAACAGCGAGTCCAGGGCGAACCATCTCGTGGTAAAAATCGGGGCGAGTGAGCACTGCGGGCGAATTGCTGAGGTGGTTGACGGGCAGCTCTAAACCGAGTTTTCGACCCAGGGCAATGGCCCGATTGAATGCGGCGGCTTGGGTATCGTTGGCCGGGTTACCGGGCTCATCAGCGCAGGCCAGGTGGCTCATGACCCCAGTTACCTCAATGTTCCCAGTCGCAGTGCCCGCATCCTTAAGCAGGGTGAATACCGCCTCCCATTGGGATTCATCCACGCCCGAACGATGTAACCCCGTATCAATTTTTATGGTAGTTTGGACGAGTTTTTCTGGCTTGCCAGCAGCATACTTCACGATGGCCTGAGCATGAGCCATGGAAACCACCGCCAGATGAATGTTAGCGTCTAGGGCAGCAGCAAAATCCTGTTCAGGCGACCAAATCCAACACAATATGGGAGCGGTAATACCGGCTTCGCGGAGTTCTAAGGCTTCGGCAAGAGTGGCCACACCTAATTGGTCGGCACCATTAGCTAGGACTGTGCGAGCAACGGGAATCGCTCCGTGATTATAGCCATCCGCTTTCACCACACACATTAATTGCGCTGGCTGAACCAGGTTTTTGAGGATCCAAGTATTGGTTGCTATGGCATCTAGGTCGATGACGGTTTCCAACAAATTCACGACAACCATTGTGCCATCAGGAGCGTAAAGCACCGAACTGAAAGCATCTTCACGATGCCACCAAGCTTGCTTTACTATCGGAATCTAATGAACTACATAATGAGCTGCAGCAACAGTCAAGTACAAAAGCTGGTTTCAGACATGACGAGTACATGCCAACACTTGCTGATGTCTGCCAACATCTGCCAACGCCTCCCTGCGCCTACTAGCTGGTGCCCACATGCCACTCATATCACATGTGCTGAGCTGGAGTTCTGGTTAGAAGCATTCCTACACGCCACAAACCCCCAGGCAGAAAAACAGCACAATCGTTACCCCAGCTCAGCACAATTGCGACAACACACCTCACAAGCGATAGCAACCTCGAAGCCCAGTGAAACCACGTGCAAACCCCGCAAAACCACCCGAAAACCACCTTCAAACCCCACACACCACCCCGTAGCATAACTGCTGAGCTGGAGTTTAGCCACGGCCATCACACAACCCCAGGTGGCCCCAGCCGGAATAATGCCGCACAGCCACTACTCCAGCTCAGCATTCAAGCTACCACCAGCAATCAAGGGGCAATCGAGGGGGCGATCAAGGCGATCAGGACAATCAACGACTGCGGGGCAGAAAAATCATGACGATTCCGGCGTTCACTCACACAATTCGTCCCGCTACCGTGATGGCAGCCTTGATGAATGGCATTGCACGTTCCATGCGCTCCGCAACACTACCGCTCACCACCACGGAGGGCACGTCTTCAGCCGCGGCCGCATCCACAAACCACTGGTGCATTTCATGGCGAATGTGTTCGCCATCCCGGATACCGTCTTGGACGAAGGGGATTTCATCACCAGTGATGATATACAGGTCAGCCCGGTCGTGGTTAGCAATGTTTCGCATGGTGTCGGTGACGTGCCCGAGATAGCGTCGCTGCCATTGCAGAGTGGCCCAAGCATTGGTATCACAGATAATGACACCATCACTACGAGCCGCCATGGTGTTTTCGTATTGTTGTTGCAGGTTACCGATGCGATGAAAATCATCGTCGGTCCAGGTGTAGTCGGTTGTGAGGATGGATTCGGTGTAGTATCGACCCACTTCAGGAACCCATTCCACGCCCAATTCTTCGGCAATTGCGCGAGTAAGGGTGGTGGTTCCGGTGGATTCGGCGCCAACAACTACGATGCGTGCGGCAAGCCCGGCGCGCACGGGATCGGAGAGGTATTGCCAGTTTCCAAAGAGGTCGGCCCGAATTTTGGTGCCGGATATGGGGTAGCGGTTTCGATTGTGGTCCACGGAAATGTGGGTAGCACCCATGTGGTAGGCCCACGTATCCCCGTAGGTTTCGCTGGTGAAGACGGCATCGGGAACGTAGTGGAGAAATTTGGTTGTGTGGGCGGCCCAGGCAATGGAATCGTCATCTTTCCCAATGTCCGGGATGACACGCAGATTGGCATCGGGGTGGACAGCGGCAAGCCAATCCCGGCGGTGTTCCGCTGGGATTTTCTCGCCAGGGTTGTCGACCACCAGGACATCAACGTGGTCGCTGTTTCTTAGGGCGGTGTCGATGAGATGATGGTGTCCGACGTGGGGTGGGTAGAATTTTCCGATGGCAACGCTACGCGGATAGTGGTGGGTCATTTAGTTACGCACCTCCGCTGGGATTTTCTGTTTGTGCGCAGTTGGTTCCGGGGTGTTTTGGTGGTTTTTCCAGTCCCACCAGCCGTAGAAGGCGTTGATGAGGAAGATAGCGTAGAGGATAGCGACAAATGGGACGTGTTTATGCCAGTAAAGTCCGACAGCGATGACGTCGAGGATGATCCATAGGTACCAGGATTCGAGTTTGCGACGCATCATGAGGTATTGAGCTGCGAACGCGGTAGTGGTGGTAATGGAGTCGAGGATGGGGAAGTCGGCGGGTGTGGGGAATTGCGCTGGGAGCCAGAGGTGAATGTTGGCGATGACGAGCCCGAGGGCAATGCCGCTGACAAGGATGGCGCCGACCCACATGAGGTTGTGACTCAGGGGCATGGTGGTGATGGTGACTTTATTGTGATCGTCTTTGGAGTTCGTGCGGGCGGCCCACAGGTACCAGCCGATCACTCCGGTGATGAAATAGTACACTTGTTCGGCCATGTCGGCGTAGAGGTTGATTTGGTAGAAGAGGAAGCCGAAGAGAATGACGCCAATAATGCCAATGGGCCAGGTGAGAATGTTGCGTCGGGCCGCCAGGATGACTGCAGCAAGGTTAAAAATGGTACCGGAAAGCTCCAGCCAGCTAATTTGATAACCAAGCACGTCGAAGGCGATATTTGTGACGCTGAAGAAGTTGCTGAGCATACCCCCATAGTAAGTGTCATTTTTACACTAAGTCAAGCTTTACGACGCCCACCCCAGCGTCGCAAAGCAAGCTACAGGGAAATAAAATTGAAAATCTCCAGCTCAGAAGAATTAAACCGATAGAGCTTCGCCGGCCGGTGCGCCCCTTCGGCCCACATATCGCCAGTCTCGGTCACCAACCCCAGCCGCAGAAACTTCTTGCGGAAATTCCGCTTATCCACAAACCGACCCAGCACCGCCTCATAAGCCGTCTGCACCTGACTGAGCGTAAACGTCTCTCCCAATAACCCCGAAACTGCGTTCGAATAGCTTAACTTTGCGATTAACCGATCCCGCCCATACGCAATAATCTCTTGATGATCAAACGCCACCTGAGGCAATGAATCAACCGACCACAACGCATGCGTGCAATCCCCACCCGACAGCGACAGGTTATACCCACAACCCAAATACACCACACTCACCGCATGCCCACGGGGATCCCGCGCCACCGTATCTACCGTCACCAACTGCTCAAAAAACCCTAATCGCTGACCAATATCCATCCCCACCTTGGTTTTCATCACTCGCTCCACCGCCTGCGTGGTGGTTTCCCCCGCAGCATTATAGCCCCCTGGCAACGCCCATTCACCCTGAAACGGTGGCGCCGTACGGTTGATGAGCAGGACCTTCAACTGCGCGTCTTCAACGCAAAACACCACCATGTCCACGGTGAGAGTAGGAGGGTGATAATCACTAGTGTTAGCCATAATTACTTCCAGCCTAACATTGATATCTGCCACAAATTGGCGGAAAGAATGCAGCAGAAAAATAACCACTCACCACCAAATATCGACTACCCTTAACACCGTGGCTGAGAATCTATCCAAACTGATGAGCAAGCTGTCAAAACGCGGCCCGCACCGAGTCATGGTCGGCAACCTCGACTACGTGGGATTACCGGGAAAACTCTATACCCCATCGGAGGGAAAACAATTGCCGGCCATCGCCTTTGGGCACGACTGGCTCAAAGACGTCAAGGCCTACCACGCGGCACTCCGACACTTCGCCAGTTGGGGAATCGTCGTGGTCGCCCCCAACACCGAAAAAAACTTCAACCCTAACCATCGCGGATTCGCATCCGACCTGGAGACCTGCCTGCAAATCGCCACCGGCGTCAAACTAGGCAACGGTAACGTCTCGGTCGCCCCGGGCCGCCTAGGCCTGGTGGGACATGGCATGGGGGGCGGGGCCGCCGTACTGGCCGCGGCAGGCCGACCCAATGTGGGCGCAGTCGTGGCAGCCTACCCGTCATCGGTAACCCCCAGTGCAGAAGCCGCAGCAGCCTCAGTCACCGCGCCGGGGCTCATCCTAGGCACAGGGGAATATGCGGTGCTTGATTTCGGCAATCCCGCAGCTATCGCGGCGAAATGGAAAGGCGAGGTGGCCTATCGAGAAATCACCGGTGCCGACCAAAGTGCTTTGGCCCACGACCCTGTGGCGAAACTCTTGACTGGCCAGGGCACGAAGGCGAACGTTCGAGAGAAGGTGTGTGGACTCATCACCGGCTTCCTGCTGGCTACCTTGGGGTCGGATAAAAAGTACCAGGGTTTTACCGCAGCCAACGCCTATGCGAAGAATCCAGTGCCATTCCGTCACACCGCCGATGTGGTGTCGTTCACCGGCTCGAAGCTGCTGGAAAAAGCCGACTTTGCCCAGACGTCATCGACGTAGAATTCCCTTCACTCGACCCCGATGCCGCCGCACCGCACCGCTTTTCGACGTGCCCACCTCCGGTTTCGGCCGTGAGACTCGCTGTTGGGCTTGTATTTCATCGGTGACCATTGCTAGCGATCGCTCAAACTCGGCCATTTGCCTAGCGGTTTCCTGCCGAAATTGATCCACAAACTCTTGATAATCCATCATGACCATGCACCCGCCTTATGCGGTTGAAAACCAACCCGTGGCGGCGCCGGCGGGTCCTGTGGTGGCGCTGCCGCTGGTGGAACGCATTGCTGTACCTCTATGGGCGTGACCACCTGCGGCGGGTCGGGTACGGCCTCAGGTTCGGGTACGGCCTCGGGGATGGGAGCGGGATCAGGGACGGGGTCAGGTGTGGGATCGGGGACTGCTTCAGGCGCGGGGGCCTCGCTAGTCGCTAACGCCTGTCCCCCACCATCATCTGAGACGGCTATCGTCTCCCCCGTATTTACCCCCGACGTCTCCGGTGTGGCTGGCACCGGCTGCGCAGTAATCACACCAGCATCACGCATTGGGATGGCTGGGTCGGGCTCAAACCCGCCAAAGGCCTGATGGGCTTGATGCAACCCGGCCTCCAGTCCAGCTTGCAACCCCGACTGCACCTCCGCCCGCAATTCCGCCACCATCTGTCCCATATCAGGCACTTCACCGGCGTCGTTCCCACCACGGAAGCCGGCATTACCGATGCTGCCCATACCCACGGATGCAGGCCGGGTGGCAGCTCCATCATGCATCTGATCCAACACATTCACATGCCCATGGAGTACTTTGTCAATCCCACAATTACGCTGCTCATACACACCGCACGACCCAGTAATAGCATGGTCGATGGCCGCGCCGCCTAACGCCACTAACTTCATAAATTGGTGGGGGTTATTCGCTGAATCGATGCCACCTAACACCTCACATACCTTATCCACGCTGCTGGCAGCCTGCGTCGCCATCTGTTCGCATGAATGTTCAGCTTCCTGCCCCATGGTGGTAATGGCGGCAGCTGCCGCATGAGCATCCGACACCACGGTGTTTATCGTTTCGGCATGTCGAGCCCAATCATCCACCAGTCGGAAAATCCCCTGGATAAGCTCGTGTCCAGCGAAATCTCCGATGGCGTTTGTCAGACCGGAACGAAACTGGGTGGTGAATTCTTCCGGACACACCGCCATGCCAGAACCCTGAGCAGCGGATAGAAGTCGACCAGTATTGGGTGTTTTCGAACAATCAGCCAGAGAACACAACCGATCGAATGATGCTGGCTTCCGATAAATACCACCAGAAGCCTCGCCCAAAGTAGCAATTGCACCAGCCAGAATGGTCACCGAGGCGTCCATGCTGCATCCCCCATCGTGTGGGCAAAATTAGCATCATGATCTGCGAACCGCCGCACTTCTCGATGCGCGGCAGCGCACGCTTCTCGCAGTGCTGTAACATGCGCAGCCTGGTCCGCATGTAGTTGGGCATAATGATTCCGTAGTGGGGCGGCGAAATCCGCAAACTCGGTGCCCAAGTCGGTGGACTCCAGCTCGGGTGTATCTAGACCATGGGATTTCTGGGCAACAAGATAGTGGTCAATGGCTTGGAAAATGGTTTGGACTTCGTGCAGATCTACCGCAACTGAGTCAAATGGCATGGCAATCTCCTTGTAGTTGAACACGTCTACTACATAATTGGACTGCCAGAACCAAATTTTGGGCTACCAAATGCTCTTAGCCATGCATGCAACCCATAAAACCCCATGGCTTCATAAGTGCTGAGCTGGAGTTCTGGTTAGAAGCGTTCCTACACGCCGCGAATCCCCAGGGGTTGGAGGTAGTACAGCCGTTACCCCAGCTCAGCACAATTGCGGCAACCCACCCCACAAACAATAGCTAGTCTGAAGCCCTACCAAACCACGAGCAAACCTCGCAAAACCACCCGAAAACCACTTTCAGGCTCCACACACCACCATCCATAGCATAACTGCTGAGCTAGAGTTCCGCCGCGTCCCCCACGCAGTCCCAGGTGGCCCCAGCCGGAATAATACTGCGCATCCACTACTACAGCTCAGCACTTATGAAGCAAACCCCGGATATGGCTTCAACGCCCACCGAGGGGACGACGGCGACCAAAAAACTAGACGTGAGCAACCACGGCCGCAAGCTTACCTGCAATCCGGCGCGCATTCTCCTCGCTAGACGCCTCAACCATGACACGGAACAGCTCCTCAGTGCCGGAAGGTCGCAATAGGACACGACCGGCATTCCCTAACTCATCCTTTGCCATCTCCATTGCCGCCACCACCTCGGGGTGTGTGGCAATCACTGATTTATCCGACACCGGCACGTTAATGAGTACCTGCGGCAAAACATGCATCACCTCGGCCAGCGTCTTGAGAGACAAGCCAGTCTCGGCCATGCGCGACATCAAGGCCAAGCCAGTCAATGTGCCGTCACCGGTTGTACCGTAATCGGGCATTACGATATGACCAGACTGCTCGCCACCAAGGCTGAGACCATGCTCATTGAGATCCTCCAACACATACCTGTCCCCCACCTTTGTGGTACGCAAGACAATTCCAACGCTATCCATGGCGAGTCGCAAACCTAGGTTACTCATGACCGTCGCCACCAACGTGGACTTGCGTAATTCCCCGTTCTCCTTCATAGCTACCGCGAGAATAGCCATGATTTGGTCGCCGTCCACCACGGCGCCTTCAGCGTCCACAGCCAAGCATCGATCGGCGTCACCATCGTGAGCCAGCCCCAAATCGGCACCATGCTGTTGAACCGCAGCTCTGACCTGATCAATATGCGTTGAGCCACAATTATCATTGATATTATAGGCGTTCGGATTGTTATGAATGGCGATTACCTCCGCTCCCGCCGCCTTATATGCCATAGGAGTGACGGAAGAAGCTGCACCGTTGGCGCAGTCCACAACAACCTTGATGCCGGCAAGATTGCGCGGCATGGATTCCTTCAAATGGTCAAGGTAGTGCTGCTGCGCATCCACCGCCTCCTCAATGACCCTACCGACACCATGACCCACAGGGCCGGTCTCAGGCAAGGACTCCATGGTCACTTCGATCTGGTCTTCCACCGCGTCTGGCAGTTTGTGTCCACCCTTGGAAAAAAACTTGATGCCATTATCCGGCATGGGATTATGGCTAGCGGAAATCATGACTCCCATGTCAGCACCATAGAATTCCGTGAGGTAGGCAACGGCAGGCGTGGGCAGCACCCCAACCCGCAACACATCCACGCCGCGGCTGGCCATACCTGCGGATAGCGCAGCCGCAAGCATTTCTCCAGACACACGCGGGTCTCGCCCCACCACAGCCAGTGGGCGGCGTTTAGATGACCGATGATCCACGGTAAGCACCTCAGCCGCGGCTGCCCCCAGCCGTAATGCCAGCGAAGCGGTGAGCGCTTCATTAGCCAAGCCGCGCACACCATCAGTTCCAAAAAGACGAGTCATATTGTGTTCAAATTCCTTGAGTCTACGGACAATCCTCTATAGGATAGCCGTACCCCCAAGAGAAAAAACAAAGCATTCAGGCTTTTCAGACAAATACTAACTGGCGTTCATTATTCCCTCAGAGCCCTCCTCGCTTCCGGGATAAGCACGCCTCACGTAGGTACGTGACCCCTAAGCCCGTCCGATATCAACCAACAATTTAGCCCCTGCCAACTTCCACCAACCCCCATCAAGAACACTAAAAACTGAATTCATTGAGCCGCCTATCGGGCCATTCATCAGATTGGCCAAATATCCTAGATAAGCCCCGCAACGCACACCTGCACATGAGCACCAAGCTGGGGTAACCACTATGCTACTTTCAGACCCTGGGGGTTTGGAACAAATAGAAACACCTCTAACCAGAACTCCAGCTCAGCACTTATGAAGCTTTAAAGCCCCTCCCCCAAACCTCTCAAAACATATCTCCCGCACCCCAACCGCAAGCCAATCAAAGCATTAGTCCTATTCAATCTCAGCCACTATTAATCTAATAGCCAGTACAAGGAGACCCCTTAAAATACCCCCAGATCTTTCGTCTATTAATATGGTGCAGTAATATAAATATTAATAATCAAGACTTTCATTAAATAATTCTCATAAAACCATGCCCCCGAAATTGGTTATTTTGGCCAATTTTTAGCAGATCACCTACATCAATATTTCTTGTTTATAAATTACACATATAAACCCAAGGTAATTATAATATCCGCATTTTGTGTGTATAATTATCGGATAAGTAACTACAGAATCATCCGGGCAAAAACTGATTAAAATCGGCGTGATTCTGGGTTATCATGATTTTGAGCCAGATCTGGGCGCGTTTTTCCCTCTGGCAAATGTTTAAGTTTAAAGTTAAGAGATAGTCTGATCCAAAAGCTAATTCTTCCCTAATGGAATTTATAAAAGAAGGCATGGTTATTGTGAAGCATTCGCATGGTTTGGTGGCGACAATCGTTGCCGCCTCTTTGGTTGCTACTTTCATTTCGCCTACCACATCTATCGCATATGCACAGCCTGCTGCTCCTATAAATGGTGCTGGGGCTAGCGCCACCAGCACTACACCCGCAAATCCTGAAGATAATCCTATTGGTACTCAGGGTGACCCTAATGCCCAGCCGGGGTCGCCAAGCACGGAGCCTAAGGCCCAACCAAACCAGCCGAATGGCGCACAATCAGGCACAAATCCTTCGGAGGGTAATAAAGCCGGTTCCAGCAGTTCGGGTGACAAAGACAAGATTGGGAGCGTCGATGCTGGATCGTCGTTAGCGGATAACCTGGCCAATAAGGATCGGGACAAGGAGGGCAGTCTAGAAAAGAATGGCAGCGCCAATAATGTGCTGCATGGCCCAAATTCCAAGACCGATGATCCCAAAGCCAAGGCAGAACCATCCAGTTATGGCCCATTCGCGCATTTTCTTCGCACCATTCTAGCCAGTGGCACGAATGCTAAAAGCTCGACCGGTAAGGGGTTGAAGTTTTTATTGGGATTGTTGAACCTGTTGGGTTTGGGGCATTGGAAGTTCCCAGACCGGTTCCGGGATCACCATTCCGAGTATCCATTGCCCACGGATGATTCAATCACGGAACTCAAGGTAGTGGATAAGCAGGATGAATTCGATGGCCGAGTGCAACGGTGGTCAATTCAGTCGCCGACGATGAAACGCATCGTCGAAGTTGAGGTAATGGCACAGCCTAATGCTGCTACCCCAGCCCCAATGTTGTATCTGCTTGATGGGGTGAGTGCGCCCCGGGTGTCGGGATGGTTTGGTCCCGGCGATATCATTAACCGGCTGGGCAATGAGAACGTAACGGTGGTCGCCCCCACCCAAGGCAATGGTAGCTTCTATGCGGATTGGTCGAATACCGATCCGAGCCTGGGCTATATGAAATGGGAGACGTTTATCACGGAGGAATTGCCGCGGGTCTTGGAGGCTCCACAGGCAGATTCGCGCATTAACTTCAATGGCAAGCGCGGTATCGGCGGGCTATCTATGGGCGCATCGGGTGCGGTTCGGATTGCCGCGAAGAATCCCAACTTATTCC
>ERZ773069.1286-NODE-1286-length-14784-cov-14.872361_pt1 | contig 14784 bp, 7 predicted proteins | sample MGYA00580619_ERZ773069 | MGnify/ENA primary metagenome ERZ773069 (study PRJEB29015, sample SAMEA2738007) | human oral metagenome | biome: human oral; feature: human-associated habitat; material: dental | place: China | collected 2108 ...
CGAACGACATTGTGTCCGTGCGCATTGACCGCACGCGCAAGATGCCTGTGACCTACCTCATCCGCGCACTCGGCTACGAGTCGGATGCGGAGATCCGTGCGCTTTTCGGCGACGATCCGCGCATGCTCGCGACGATTGAGCGCGACACGGAGGAGGTCAAGACACGCGGCAAGTCCGTTATTGAGATTTACCGCCGTCTGCGCCCGGGTGAGCCGGCGAACGAGGACAATGCGCGTCAGCTGCTCGAGGTCCTGTTCTTCGACCCGCGCCGCTATGATCTCGCGACCGTCGGGCGCTACAAGCTGACGAAGAAGCTCGGCTGGCGCCGCCGCCTCCTTGGCAAGGTACTCGCAGCGCCCGTTGTGGACAAGGAAACGGGCGAGGTCGTATTCCCGAAGGGGGAGCCGATCACGTCGGAGATGGTGGATGCCGTGAGCGAGGAGCGCGAGAAGGCGATCTTCGGTGACGGTGAACTCATTGTGCTTGACATTCAAAAGGCGGACGGCGATGTGCACCGCATGATCTGTGCGCCGACGCGCGACTACCAGTACCGCACGATCACGCGCGAGGATGTCATGGCGGCGATCAGCTATCTGCTGGGTCTCATGGACGGATTTGGCTATACGGACGACATCGACCACCTCGGCAACCGCCGCGTGCGTGCGGTCGGGGAGCTGCTGCAGAACCAGTTCCGCATCGGTCTCTCGCGCATGGAGCGCGTCGTGCGTGAGCGCATGTCGATCCAGGAGACGGAGAGCATTACGCCGCAGGGGCTCATCAACATCCGCCCCGTTGTGGCGGCGGTAAAGGAGTTCTTTGGCTCCTCGCAGCTCTCGCAGTTTATGGATCAGCACAACCCGCTCTCGGAGCTGACGCATAAGCGCCGCCTCTCGGCACTCGGCCCCGGCGGTCTCTCGCGTGAGCGCGCCGGCTTCGAGGTGCGTGACGTGCACAACTCGCACTATGGGCGCATGTGCCCCGTCGAGTCGCCCGAAGGTCCGAACATCGGTCTGATCGGCTCGCTCGCAAACTATGCGCGCGTGAACCAGTTCGGCTTTATGGAGACTCCGTACCGCCGCGTGGACAAGGAGAACCGTCGCGTGACGGAGGATGTGCGCTACCTGACGGCAGACGAGGAGGACGAGCTCATCATCGCACAGGCGAACGAGCCGCTCGATGAAAACGAGTTCTTCGTCAACGAGCGCGTTACGGCGCGTTTCCACGAGGAGACGGGTCTGCACCACCGCGACCGCGTCGACTATATGGACGTGTCGCCGCGTCAGGTCTTCTCGATCGCGACGGCGATGATCCCGTTCCTCGAGAACGATGACGCGAACCGTGCGCTCATGGGCGCGAACATGCAGCGTCAGGCGGTACCTCTCCTCAAGACGCAGGCACCGCTTGTTGGCACGGGCATGGAGTATAAGGCTGCGTGCGACTCGGGCGTTATGGTGCTCGCCAAGCACAGCGGCGAGGTCACGGAAGTAACGGCGAATGCGATTACTGTCCGCACGGATGAGGGCGCATTTGACAACTATAAATTGCAGAAATTTGTCCGCTCGAACCAGGCGACCTGCATCAATCAGAAGCCGCTGGTCTACGTAGGCGACCGCGTGGCGGAGGGACAGCCCATCGCCGATGGTCCGTCGACGGACAACGGCGAGCTTGCCCTCGGCTACAACATCATCGTTGCCTACATGCCGTGGGAGGGTTACAACTACGAGGACGCAATTCTCCTCAGTGAAAACCTTGTCAAGCGCGACCTCTACACATCGATCCACATCGAGGAGTACGAGTGCGATGCGCGCGACACGAAGCTCGGCCCCGAGGAGATCACGCGCGACATCCCGAACGTCGCGGAGGACGCGCTGAAGGATCTCGACGAGGACGGCATTGTCTCCATCGGCGCCGATGTGCGCCCTGGCGACATCCTCGTCGGCAAGGTCACGCCGAAGGGCGAGACGGAGCTGACGGCGGAAGAACGCCTGCTGCGGGCCATATTCGGCGAAAAGGCGCGCGAGGTGCGCGACACATCGCTTCGCGTGCCGCACGGCGAAGCGGGAAAGATCGTCGACGTCAAGTCGTTCAGCCGTGAGAACAACGACGAGCTGCCGCCGGGCGTCAATCATCTCGTGCGCGTCTACATCGCGCAGAAGCGCAAGATCTCGGTCGGCGACAAGATGTCCGGCCGTCACGGCAACAAGGGCGTCGTCTCGCGCATCATGCGTCAGGAGGACATGCCATTCCTGCCGGACGGCACGCCGGTCGATATCGTGCTCAACCCGTTGGGCGTGCCTTCGCGCATGAACATCGGACAGATCCTGGAAACGCATCTGGGCATGGCGGTGCGCGCCCTCGGCATGCAGATCAAGGCGGGCGACCCGACGGTGGGCGAACGCCTGCGCTCGATCGGCTACGACGTCGAGGCGCATGGCGTGCCGAAGCCGGACGTCGCGGGCATCCACATCGCGACGCCCGTCTTCGACGGCGCGGGTGATGCCGAAGTGTTCGGCACGATTCGCGCCGCAGGACTGCCCGAGGATGGCAAGACAATCCTCTACGACGGACGCACGGGAGAGCCGTTTGAAAATCGTGTGACGGTTGGCTGCGTTTACATGCTCAAGCTCCATCATCTCGTCGACGACAAGATTCATGCGCGTTCGACGGGGCCGTACTCGCTCGTCACGCAGCAGCCACTGGGCGGCAAGGCGCAGTTCGGCGGCCAGCGCTTCGGTGAGATGGAGGTCTGGGCGCTTGAGGCCTACGGCGCGGCGTACACCCTGCAGGAAATCCTCACGGTGAAATCCGACGATGTCGTTGGCCGCGTCAAGACGTACGAGGCCATCGTCAAGGGCGAGAACATCCCGGAACCTGGCGTGCCCGAATCGTTCAAGGTGCTCATCAAGGAACTGCAGAGCATTGGCCTTGACATCAAGGTACTCACGGAAGACGCACAGGAGATCGTCATCCACGACGATGACGACGATATCAATGCGACGGCGCACGAACTCGACCTCGACGTCGCGGGAGTCGCTGCGCAGAAAGATAAGGAACAGCCGCCTGCGGACGCTGAAGCGGGTGAAGAAACCGAGGAAGAATCCTCCGAGGAGTTGAACGGCGATGAGATCATTGCCGATTTCAGCAGTTTCGAGACTATGGGGGAGATGGATGACATCGCGGACGATGTGATGAGCGATGACGATTTCTCGGATAAGTAGAAGGGAGTGAACCCTCGTTGTTGGATGTAAACGAATTTGACTCGATGCGCATCGGTCTGGCATCGCCGGACAAGATCCGCGAGTGGTCCTATGGTGAGGTCAAGAAGCCGGAGACGATCAACTACCGCACGCTGAAACCCGAGCGCGACGGGCTCTTCTGCGAGCGCATCTTCGGACCGACGCACGATTGGGAATGCCACTGCGGCAAGTACAAGAGGATTCGCTTCAAGGGCGTCGTCTGCGACCGCTGCGGCGTCGAGGTGACGCGCGCCAAGGTGCGCCGCGAGCGCATGGGTCACATTGAGCTTGCTGCTCCCGTTTCCCATATCTGGTACTTCAAGGGCATACCGAGCCGCATGGGACTCATCTTGGACATTTCCCCGCGCGCGTTGGAAAAGGTTCTCTACTTCGCTTCCTACATCGTCCTTGACCCAGGCGATACGCCGCTCATCAAGAAGCAGCTCTTGACGGAGAGCGAATACCGCGATAACCGCGCCAAGTATGGCAGCGCCTTCCGTGTCGGCATGGGCGCTGAGGCTGTGAAGGAGCTTCTCGTGGAGCTCGATCTCGATAAGATGAACGAGGAGCTCAGGAAAGACTTGCGCGAGGTCAGCGGACAGCGTAAGATTCGCGCGATCCGCCGCCTGGAAGTCGTCGAGGCATTCCGCAAGTCGGGCAATCAGCCCTCATGGATGGTGCTCGACGCCGTTCCCGTCATTCCACCTGAGCTTCGCCCCATGGTGCAGCTCGACGGCGGACGCTTTGCGACGAGTGATTTGAACGATCTCTACCGCCGCGTCATCAACCGCAACAACCGATTGAAGCGTCTCCTCGATCTCGGTGCGCCGGACATCATCGTGCGCAACGAGAAGCGCATGCTGCAGGAAGCCGTCGACGCTTTGATCGACAATGGCCGCCGCGGCCGCCCCGTCACGGGACCGGGCAACCGCCCGCTGAAGTCGCTTTCCGACATGCTCAAGGGCAAGCAGGGACGCTTCCGTCAGAACCTTCTCGGCAAGCGCGTCGACTACTCGGGACGCTCCGTTATTGTCGTCGGCCCTGAGCTAAAGCTCCACCAGTGCGGTTTGCCGAAGGAGATGGCGCTCGAACTCTTCAAGCCTTTCGTCATGAAGCGGCTCGTGAGTTCCGCTCTCGCACAGAACATCAAGAGCGCCAAGCACATGGTTGAGCGCGCACGCCCAGAGGTCTGGGATATGCTTGAAGAGGTCATCAAGGAGCATCCTGTCCTCCTGAACCGTGCTCCGACGTTGCATCGCCTCGGCATCCAGGCATTCGAGCCGGTATTGACGGAAGGCCGTGCGCTGAAGCTTCATCCGCTCGCGTGTACGGCGTACAATGCCGACTTCGACGGCGATCAGATGGCGATTCATCTGCCGCTGTCGGCAGAGGCGCAGGCAGAGGCGCGCATCCTCATGCTCGCCGCGAACCACATCCTTGCGCCGAAGGACGGCAGACCGATTATCGTGCCGACGCAGGACATGGTGCTCGGCTCCTACTATCTGACGATCCTGCGTCCTGGCGCCCTAGGCGAAGGCAAGATCGTCACGGGCATCGAGGAAGCGCTTTTGATGTATCAGCATCAGGAGCTTGCGCTGCAGGCGGAGATCCAGGCGCGCATCGAGGGATACGGCCTTGTCAAGACTTCGCTCGGGCGCATGATCTTCAACGAGATCCTGCCGCAGGAGCTTCGCTATTACCACAAGGATGAAGAGACGGGGCAGTGGTGCCTCGGCATCCGTATGGACAAGAAGCAGCTCGGCAAGCTCGTGGCAAACTGCTTCGACCACTTCGGAGCAGCACGTACGGCCGTCGTCATTGACGACGTCAAGAACCTCGGCTATCACTATGCGTGCCTTGCGGGCATGACGGTCGCGATTTCCGACATCATCGTGCCCGAGAAGAAGCAGGACATCCTCGCGGCGACGAAGAAACAGGTCAACGGCATCGAGCGCCAGTTCAGCCGTGGTTTGATCACGGACGAAGAGCGCTACAACAAGGTCATCGCGCTTTGGACGCAGGCGACGGACGATGTGACGGACGCCATGATGGACAACATGGACGCCTTCAACCCCATCTTCATGATGGCGGACTCGGGCGCGCGCGGCAACAAGCAGCAGATGCGCCAGCTCGCGGGGATGCGCGGCCTGATGGCCGACCCGTCGGGTAAGATCATCGACCTGCCGATCACGGCGAACTTCCGCGAGGGTCTTACGGTTTCCGACTACTTCATCTCCTCGCACGGCGCGCGCAAGGGTCTTGCCGATACGGCACTCCGTACGGCGGACTCGGGCTATCTGACGCGCCGTCTCGTCGACGTGGCACAGGATGTCATTGTCCGCGAGGAGGACTGCGATGTCTCCGCGATCAACCTGCTGCAAGTCCGCGCGCGGCTCGCGGAGTCTGCATTTGATGCCCTCGAGCTTCTGGTTGACAGCCTGATGGGGCGTCTCCTGGCGGCGGCGATCTACGATCCCGAGACGAAGGATGTGCTCTATCCGCAGGATACGGTTCTCGATGACGAGGTGCTCGAGACCATCGGTGAGCGCGATGTGCGTGAGATCATGGTGCGTGGCTCCTCTGTGAACGTGGAGGGCGCTGTCAGCAACGCGATGGTGACGGAGAGTATCACACTCGGCGAACCCGACGCGAAAAAGCGCAAGAAGGTGCGCGCAGCAATCATCCGTGAACTCAGCGGCAAGGAGGTCGTGTGCGAGGCTGTGCTGGATGACGGCACGGTGCTTGCCGCCGAGAGTGCGATCCTCACGGACAAGGCAGTGGAAGCCATCATCGACTCGGAGCTGCATGAACTCCACATCCGCAACAACAACGTGCGTGGTATTGAGGTCGAGGCAATCACCGAGGGCACGGGTGTCATCGAGTCTCTTGCCGACCGCATTGTCGGACGCGTGCTCGCCGAGGACATTGTGGACGAGGCAACGGGCGAGACGATTGCCCATATCAACGATCCCGTGGACGAGGCTCTTGCAAAGCGGATCGAGGGCGTGCGCAAGCACGTTTCCATCCGCAGCGTGCTGACCTGCAAGTCGCAGTTCGGCGTCTGCATGAAGTGCTACGGCCGCGACCTTGCCAACCAGGCGGAGGTCGAGATCGGCGAGGCGGTCGGCATCATCGCCGCGCAGTCCATCGGCGAGCCGGGCACGCAGCTCACGATGCGCACGTTCCACTCGGGCGGTGTCGCGGGTGACGATATCACGCAGGGTCTGCCGCGCGTCGAGGAGCTCTTCGAGGCACGCAAGCCCAAGCACAACGCGATCATCGCGGAGAACGAGGGCGTTGTCTCGATTGAGGATACAGGCAAGGGCATGCGTGCGGTCACGATTACGCCTGAGGGCGGCGTGCCGCGCGAGTATGCCGTGCCGTTCGGCGCACGCATGGCGGTGCGCGACGGTGCCGTGCTGAAGCCCGGTGACAAGATCACCGAGGGTTCGATCAACCCCCACGATATCCTGCGTGTCTGCGGTCTGCAGGCGACTCAGCGCTACCTCGTCTACGAGGTGCAGAAGGTCTACAAGTCGCAGGGCGTTGAGATCAACGATAAGCACATCGAGGTCATGGTGCGTCAGATGCTGCACAAGGTGAAGATCGAGGAGTCGGGCACGACCGACTTCCTGCCCGGTGAGTACATTGAGATCAACGCGTTCGAGGCGGCGAATACGAAGGCCATCGAGGAGGACGGCGAGCCCGCTGTGGCAAAGCCAATCCTGCTCGGCATTACGAAGGCGTCGCTCGCGACGGACTCCTTCCTCTCGGCGGCATCCTTCCAGGAGACCACGCGCGTCCTCACCGACGCCGCGATCAAGGGGAAGATCGACCCGCTCGTCGGACTCAAGGAGAACGTCATCATCGGCAAGCTCATCCCTGCAGGCACGGGTATGACCCGCTACCGCAACCTTGAGATTCTGGACTTTGCGCCGCAGGTTGTGGAGGAAGCCGAGGAGGAAGAGATCGTCGAAGAGGTACACGAAGAGGTTGACCTCTCGCGATTGGAGCAGCTGACGAACTGACTTGCAATATGCGATTGAACGTGTTATACTATACCCAGAAATCTTGGTGAGGATTTCCAACCAACAAAAATCCCGGCAGGTCGCACTGCCGGGATTTTCTATGCCGTTCTTGCGCGGGTGGCTTGAGCCCGATGCTGGTTGCCTAACTCATCGCTCTGTCCAGCCATTTGCAAATGTAGTATGAAACTACATTTGCTGCGACAGAAATACAAAAAATGGTGAGTATCTCCAAGACCAACACCCCTTTCTGTTGCCAGTATGGGGTAAGCAACATACTCAGTATATCATAGAAACGTTTGTTTTGTTAGTAACATTTTAAAGTGAAAATTGTTTACTCGTTCTCCATAAACAGGTTGACGAATTGCTTCTTTCGCGTTAGAATACGAACGTGAAAAAGGAGCGATTGCTATGACATCTCTGGATGATAAATTCTTTTCCGTTCGCAATACGACACGCATGGCTCTGTGCATCGCACTGATCTGTGTGAGCGCGTACATTGCAATTCCCGTGCCGTTCATGGCGCCGCTGACGATGCAGACCTTCGTCATGTGCCTTGCCGCGCTCGTGCTGACGCCGCGTCAGACCGCCGTCGTTCTCATCGGTTATACCGTACTCGGTGCGGTCGGTCTGCCCGTCTTTGCGGGCGGTGTCGGCGGACTCGGCATCATCTTCGGCCCGCGCGGCGGCTTCTTCATCGGTTTCCTGCTCGCCTATACGCTCATGAGCATGCTCAAGGGGCGGGAACCCTCCTTCGCGCGCTACGCGCTCGTCGGAACGCTCGTCAGCGTGCCCGTGACCTACGCAATCGCGACGCTATGGCTGACGATCCTGTTCGGGGATAAATTCGCAGGGATTGTCGCCGCCTTTATGGCGCTTGTCCAGTATATTCCGGGCGACCTCATCAAGGCAGTCGCCGCCGCCGCACTCGGCGTCACACTGAATCGGCGCCTCCGCTATTTCTGAGTAATGTAAAAGGACGATACGAAGCTGCATTCGTATCGTCCTTTTCTATGTGTCGCTTATTTGCAGATGTAGTCAATCCAGTCGAAGAGTTCCTTGAGATCGTAGTCGCCGCCGTGTCCCTGTCCCCATGAGGCGGAGAAGTTCACGTCGCTGCCAGTTCTGGCAAGGCGCAGTGCGAGGATGGCGGGGATTGCCATCGACGTATCGCGATCCTTGGCGCCGTGGCGGATGCGGAAATGTGGTGCTGTCCTCACACCCGCCGTGCCGATGTAGTTCATCGGATTCATGCGGCGGATGTCCCTGTCGGGCGCAAGGTCGCCGTGTGCCGTGTCGTACTGACGCGAGAAGTCCGTGAAGTGGCGCGGTACATTTGTCTCTGTGCCGAACACATCGTTCTCGCCCGAGCTGCGATCAAATCGGTCAAAGGCGGGTGCGCTCTTGAGGCGTGTCACCCAGACGGCGTACTTCGCGAGATCGACGTCCGTGACCTTGCCGTCCTTGACGGTGAACCAGTTCGCGCCATCAAGCGGCATCTTGGCGTCCACAGCACGCTGTGCCGATGCGCGATAGATACCCTTGATGTAGTCTGCAAAGCTGCCCGTTCCGTCTGCATTCAGCTGCATAAGCGTGCCGCTTGCATCCCGAAGACCCAGACCGTTCAGATAGGCGGGGAAGAGTGCTTTCAGGCGTGCGGAGGCTGCGATGGCGTCTGACGTCATCGGGGTTGCCGCAGCGCTCTCCATCGGGGCATTTGCGGGGCGGTTCGTCACTACGCCCTGTGCAGTATTGCTCGTTGGTGGCGCAGGCGGGTGCATTTGATCGCCGCCCTGATGGTAGTCGTTCACGCCCGCAAAGATCCACTCATACGCCATATCGGCATGCTCGAGGTTCGTGATGGGGCAGTAGCAGCTCGCGGCGTAGATGTCGTCGCGTCCCGGAGCGGCGGCGATGTCGGCAAGCTCCTCGTCATAGTCTCGGCTGTTTCCCGTTGCGCCGAGGAGGGCGGAGAGTGCGCCTCCTGCGCTCGTGCCGTTTGAGATGATGCGCTCCGTGTTCCCCGCAGGCAGGAGCGTGGCGTTGTAGCGGAGGAAGCGGACGGCTGCCTTGTAGTCGACGATGAGTGCAGGAGCCTTGCCGACGTAGACGCCGTCAGCATTCACATCTGTACGTCCGCGAATTGCAGGTGCGGCGACGACAAGACCGCGCATGAGCGCGGTGAGGGAAGCATTCGCCTCTGTCCCTTTGACAGCAGGCGCGAGAATCTCACCCGGCATATAGCCACCGACGCCATTCGGCAGGAAGATCGGTGCCGTCTTTGCCGTGTAGCCGTTCACCGTGCCGCCTGAGAAATAGGCAGCAGGGATGAAGATGCTCATGCGCTGGTGCGCAGCATTCCGTGGATGCACTGCATAGGGAATGTCGCGGTAGGCGCGGAATGCAACTGCCTGCCCGCCTACGATCAGTGTTTCATCCGTATAGGAAGTAGGATCGAATTTGAGGTGCGGCAGATTTTCCCCCGCCAGTACGCCAGCAATGGCGGCAGCCTCCCCCATCAGAGGCGGGAGAGGCTGCGTTCCTGTATCTGCGGCTGCAGATGTATGTGCGGATGGGAGCGGGAGACTGAGCAGCGCGGAGAGAAATGATATTTTCAAAAGCTGTGTACGTTTCATGCGCTTGTTCCCTTCTGGGTGAGTTGGATCAATCCAATCAGCTCTTCGGGGTCATATCCTCCGCTGTGAGCGTGCCCTCCTTCGCGCGGTCGGCGAACTCCGCTGTTGCGGTGAAGAGAACGTCGGTGGAGCTGTTGAGTGCAGTCTCACAGGAGTCCTGCAGGACTCCGATGATGAAGCCGACGCCGACGACCTGCATCGCGATGTCGTTGCTGATGCCGAACGAGGAGCAGGCGACGGGGATGAGCAGCAGCGAGCCACCCGCAACGCCCGAGGCACCGCACGCGCCGACCGTGGCGATGAGGCAGAGGAGCAGTGCCGTCGGCAGATCGACGTGGATGCCGAGCGTGTTTGCCGCAGCGAGCGAGAGGATTGCAATCGTGATCGCCGCGCCGCTCATGTTGATGGTCGCGCCAAGCGGGATGGAGATGGAGTAGACCTCGGGGTTCAGCCCGAGGCGCTTGCAGAGCTGTAGGTTCACGGGGATGTTCGCCGCCGAGCTGCGCGTGAAGAAGGCGTAGATGCCGCTCTCACGCAGCGTCGTGAAGACAAGTGGGAACGGGTTGCGACGGATGTGCATCCACACGATGATGGGGTTCATGATGAGCGCGACGGAGAAGAACGCGCCGATCAGGACGGCAAGCAGCTGCAAGTAGCTGATGAGGGCGTCCACGCCGCTCGTACCAACTGCATCTGCCACGAGTCCCATGATGCCAAATGGGGCGAAGCGGATGACCCAGAGCACGATCTGCGTCATGACGACGGCAAAGTCGCGCACGGTGTTCTTGGTCGTTGCGCTTGCCTTCTGCAGGGCGACGCCCGCGAGTACGCTCCATGCGAGGATGCCGATGTAGTTCGCGCTTGCAATCGCATTGATCGGGTTGTCAACGACTTTGAGAATGAGGTTGTGGACGACCTCGACAATGCCGCTCGGCGGCGCAACGCTCGCGTCTGCCACGACAAGGTGCAGCGTGGACGGGAACGCGAAGGAGAAGCCGACTGCTACAACGGACGCGAGGAAGGTCGCGATGATGTAGAGGCGTACGATGGGGCGCAGAGCCGCACCCGAGCCGACCGTGCGCTGCGCCATCGCGTTCATGACGAGGACGAAGACGAGGATCGGTGCGACGCCCTTCAGCGCGCGGACGAAGACATCGCCGAGTACGGCGACGACGGGGATGAGCGCGGGCGCATAGAGCGCGATGAGGATACCGATGATGAGACCGATCGCGATGAGCTTGATGAGCGCCGTTTCGCGATACTTGCGGCTGATGTTGCTGAGCAAGAAGATTCCTCCTTTAGTTGGATAAAAATATGCCCCATTATACACTAATGGGGCAGGATTGTCACTGTTTTATCGGGGTATACATGGAGAGGGGACTTTACTCCCCCGCCTGCTTCAACTCCTTCAAGAACCTCCCGACGGCATCCTCCCACGGCGGGAGACGGGAAAAGCTCGCATCGTCGAGCGACTTCTTGCTGAGGCGCGAGTTCTTCGGGCGCGTTGCCTTCGTTGGGTACATATGCGAGGGGACGTTGGTGACGTTGACCGCCACGCCCGCCTGACGGAAGATCTCGCGCGCGAACTGCGCCCACGAGCAGAACCCCTCGTTCGTCGCGTGGTAGATGCCGTACTTTTCGGACTCAAGTATGTCCGCAAGCAGCGGCGCGAGGTCGCGCGTATAGGTGGGCGAGCCGATCTGATCGTTGACGATGGAGAGAATCTTATTGGTTTTGGCAAGCTGCAGCATGCTCTTGACGAAGTTCTTGCCATGCAGACCAAAGACCCACGAGGTGCGCACGATAAAGTATTTGTCGAGATCCTGCTGCACAGCCTCCTCGCCCGCGAGCTTCGACGCGCCGTAGACGTTGTGCGGGGAGGTGAGCGCGTTCGTCTCGTGGGGCGTGTCCCCCGTGCCGGGGAAGACGTAGTCTGTGCTGATGTAGAGGAGCTTCACATCGCGTGCGCGGGCGAGGCGTGCGAGGATCTCCGTGCCCGCCGCATTGATCTTGCGGCAGAGCGAGGGCTCATCCTCCGCCTTGTCGACAGCGGTGTACGCCGCCGCATGCAGGATGGCGTCCGGTTCGACCGCCTCGAGGACGGCGCGCATGACGTTCTCGTCGGAGAGCGGGAAGAGCTCCGAGGAGACGCCGTGTACCTCGTGGCCGCGTGCCCTGCACTCCTCCACGCAGTCGTGACCCAGCTGTCCCGTTGCGCCTGTGATGAGGATCTTCATAGCAATCCATCCTTTCTGTATCAATACATCATCGCATACAATATCGCAACATACATAACATATAGAGTTATTGTACCATAAAAGACGCTGCCCGTGTACTAGATAGGCAGCGTCTTTTCATATATTTTATGCAGTTTCGTCATGAACGATCGGGATCGTGAGTGTGATCGTCGTACCCTCGTCGACAGCGCTCTTGAGTACGATCTTGATGTCGTGCCGCTCGGCAATCCAGCGCGCGATGGAGAGCCCGAGTCCCGAGCCGCCTGTCTCCTTCGCGCGCGAGGAGTCAACGCGGTAGAATCGGTCGAAGATGCGCGTCTGATGTTCGGGTGCAATGCCGATGCCGTCGTCGGTGAGCGTCACCGTGACCGCCGAATTGTCTGGTGTGCGGATCGAGTAGGCGTGGATGTGACCACCGGGTGGCGTGTACTTCAGACTGTTCTCGAGGAAGATGCGCAGCAGCTGGCGCAGGAGGACGGGATCGGCCTCGACCGTCGCGGGATCGTTCCTGCCGAGCGTGACCTCGTGCGAGGTCGTGACCGTCTGCATCTTCTCCATCGTGTCGGCGAGGAGCTCGGCGAGGTCGACATCCTCCTTGTTGACCGCCTGCCGCTTCTGGTCGGCACGCGCGAGGAAGAGCAGCTTTTCGATGAGCTGCTGCATATTCTCCGCCTCCGAGCGGATGGAGGTGATGCCCTCGTCGAGGATGTTCTTGTCCTCGCGCCCCCAGCGCGAGAGCATGTCGGAGTATCCGAGGATGACCGTGAGCGGTGTGCGCAGCTCATGCGAGGCATCGCTGACGAAGCGCTGCTCCTGTTGGAAGCCTTCCTGCAGGCGATCAAGCATGCGGTTGAACGTACGCGCGAGCTCAGACAGCTCATCGCGGGCACGTGGCACATCCAGACGCCGTCCGAGACGTTCCACCTCGATGCTGCGCGCCGTCCAGGTGATCTCGCGGATGGGTTTCAAGATGCGTCTGCTGATGAAATGACCTGCAAGGAGTGCGAGCACAAAGCATCCGGCGACTGTGTAGAAGAGCAGTCGCTGCAGGGAATTGAAAAAGTCCGTTTCCGTTGTGATCGTGCGGAAGAAATGGATTTGATAGGGAATACCGTCGTACTCAATGTTGCGCCGCGCATGATAGACGGCACCGCCCTTGAACTCGGAGACCTCCATATCGGGATTTGCCCAGATCGGCGTCGAGATTCGGCCGCTCTCGACCGTTTCAATCGAGGGGAAATGCGCGTCCGTATCGAGCACAACGCGCCCCGAACGATCTGTAATACGTACGATGACACCCGGGATAACGGGCCCCTCGAACCAGAATTTTGCCTCTGCCGCATTGCCGCTTTCGATATTGCTCATCACGTGGCGTATACTGCGGTCGAGATCGACCTCCGCCTGCCGATAAAAATAGATGTACGCGCCAATCCCCAGAATCGCCGTCGAGAGAATGAGTACGAAAAAGAGGATTGCCGCGTACAGCAGGGTAATCTTCGTTGAGATGCGGATGTAAAAGTAGCGATCGATCCAGTGAGCCAGGCGTGCCCTAGTCGCGTACCACATATCCGACACCCCGCACCGTGTAGATGTACTTCTTGTTGAAGCGGTCATCCAGCTTAGCGCGCAGGTAACGGATGTAGACGTCGACGACATTGGTTTCGCCTGTGTAGTCGAATCCCCATACCTCCTGCAGGATTTGATCGCGCGTCAGAACGGTGCGCTTATTGCGCAGGAGATACTCGAGCAGATCGTATTCGCGCTTCGTGAGCGCCACGGTCTCGCCGTCCACCTGTACCTCGTAGCGGGAGAGGAACATGATGAGGTTCTTCACCGTGAGACGGTCCGAGGCATCCTCGGTCGAGATGTCCCGGCGGCGCAGCGCATTCTTGAGGCGCGCGATCAGCTCCGGCACGGCGAACGGTTTCGTGATATAATCGTCTGCGCCGATGTCGAGTCCCTCGACGCGGTCCTCCACCGCATCCTTTGCCGTCAGCATGATGATGGGCACGTTGGTCACCGCGCGGACACGCCGGCAGATCTCAATGCCGTCCATGCCGGGCAGCATCACATCGAGCAGAATAATGTCGAAATTCTCTTGGATGATGCGCTCGTACGCACGCGTACCGTTCCCCTCGGTCTCCGCTTCGAAGCCCTCGTGTTCCAGCTCCATCTGCAGGAAGCGCGCAATGCGTGTCTCATCCTCTACAATGAGGACCCGTGTCTTTTCGTCCATAATAATCCACCTCGTCATTCCTTAAGGAAACGCGGATAAAATAAACCATATGCTTATCAGCACTTCCTTTAATATGTCCCTACTATATATGAATACAGAGAAAATGAAAAGGCAAAAATGAGAAATATAATCGACTTTTAACGCGGGTGATTTTCATGCGTTTTTCTTGACAACATGCTCCTTCCAGTATAAAACAAAATGAGAACGTATAGAAAACGGAGGAACCAGAGTGGAACAGACGGGACGGCTTTATCTCTGCGGAACGCCCATCGGCAACCTCGGCGACATCACCTACCGCGCCGTTGAGACACTGCGTGCAGCGGACTGCATCGCGGCCGAGGACACGCGGCATACGCGCACGCTGCTCGCGCACTATGACATCCATACGCCGATGACGAGCTACCACGAGCACAA
>ERZ773069.1287-NODE-1287-length-14774-cov-3.627420_pt1 | contig 14774 bp, 18 predicted proteins | sample MGYA00580619_ERZ773069 | MGnify/ENA primary metagenome ERZ773069 (study PRJEB29015, sample SAMEA2738007) | human oral metagenome | biome: human oral; feature: human-associated habitat; material: dental | place: China | collected 2108 ...
AAAATACAAATTATGATTGTAATACCCTCCACCATTGTTCTGTAAAGTGTTTCTTAAGGCTTCATCAGATACAGAAGATAGAGAAGATAGAATCTCTTCTACAGATTTATCGCTAAGACCTGCTTTATCCACTGCTTCATTAAAGTTCTTCGTATATGCTGCATGGTGTTTTCCATAATGAGTCTCCATAGTTAATGTATCAATGTGGGGCTCCAAAGCATCAAAAGCATAGCCTAATTTTACCTGTTCAATTTAGATGTCTCAATCACTTAAGTGTTCTTTTTCTCATACTGTAGATTTAAGTCAATTTCTATTTCTCCTTGGCTATTACTACGGTATGAAAAAACTAATTTATGATTCTAGTATAACAAAGTTTATGGACAAAGTGTATGAATATTACATTAATCTAAGAAAAAACTATCCTCAATACACAAAACTATCCATCATTTATCTTGTATTATCGTTAAATTCCTCTTTAACAAGATCCTTAATATCACTCTTAATATTCTGCGTATCAACAATTGAATCTTCGCCCAGCTGATGAAATTCTTCTCTATCCCCCTTGGTATATTCTTGATTGTCATCATACTTTTTAGTGATAAGTCGAATCATTTTCCGTCTCAGAAACTTCTCCCCTTTTATATTTGACCTTTCTTTTACCCATGCAATAGCCAATATGAATAACATTAAAAAGCCAATATATCCTAAAAGCGGATACATAACAGATACTAACGATTTAAAGCCCATAAAGGATAATACATAATCTATCACTACTGCACCAATCAGAATAGGATAGAAACGCTTGGGCTTATCGGAAGAAAAGCGTTTTGCTAAGGCATAGAATAAACTGAAGGCAGTATTAAATATAAGACCAAAAATAGTAAGAGCATATACCAGTGAAAATACCGGGTGAATCTGTTCTGCAATCGCTAGCATAAGAATATCAACAATGGAAACGAGCTTAACATTTGCATATAAAATACAGGTAGCAACAGTAATAATTATACTAACTACGAGTCCACCTAAAAGACCACTTTATTCGGCAACTCCAATTCTCATAATGGATCCACCTAATACAAATGCCATAGACACACCCGTCATAGCAGTGAGTGCAAAATAGTTTAATAAAGAAATCCATACATTTGGCATTGGACTAGGGATTGTGGCTGAAATTGCTTCTAATTCATCGAAATCAAAGCTCCGATTTGTAAAAGTGTGGACTGCAATAATTATAATCATGATAAAAACTATGGGTGTAAATATTCCAAGTACACCAGTAATTTTTTCGAAATCAAGAAAGCTGACAATGATTATTAGTGCAGCACACAACAATCCTCCTGCCCAAAATGGGAGACCGAACTGCTGATTAAGGTTTGAACCGGCTCCGGCAATCATAACTAAACCGACTACAAAGCAAGAAACGATTAAAGCTATATCAAGGATTTTATTCGTAATCGGTCCGGCTATTTGTGAAAGAACTTCAAAGTGATCATTCGATCGATAATAACTCCCACATAAGCCAATGATATAAAATTCTTTTTAACACCTTTTATCTCCTTACCTTTATAAATACAAACCATAATTTATGTATTAAGCATACATAATATCTATATCTATGTCAAAATTAGAATACATGTTATGTTCTAAAATTCTTCCAAACTATTACTCCACATCTCTTATGTCATTTTGCCTTGCAGTGTAATTTTCTTAAGATTAAATACGCTAAATATACAGCACCGAATTTGACTGCCATGATTTAGCATGATAAAATGCACATATAAGCTAGTGATATACAAAAATAATTATTTAATGTTACATTTCAACCCATTTTTTATATTTAATTACTTTTATAAATAGTAACTAACTTTTACAAAAGGAGGATGCTTATCTTTGGTGTTGATATTACATTCAAAGAATTACCAGTATCAAAAATAACTGTTGGATTAATTATTCTAGTAGTTAGTGCAATATTTCCATTACCTATGATGTTTGGGATTTCAGGTATAGTATGGAGAATTATTATTGCTATACTAGGTATTTTTTTACTTATAAAAGGCATCAACAAAATATCTAGAAAAAATAATCTCATCAATACATCGAAAAGAAAAAACGAAGCGAGATAAGGCATTATGATCTTGCTTCGTTTTCTGTTCCATTCCTATTGTATTAATCAAAATCACAGTCTTATAACAGATGTCTCTCTATTTAGTCTAGCCTCCCCTCTCCTATTAATATAGTTTTCCACGTTAAACCTATTTTTCATATCATAGTCCTTTAGCAACCTATAGTTCTTATGCTTTGTTATATCATACTTATCCGAGAAAAAAGGTCTGACACCTCTAAGCTGAAAGATACATTTTCCACCGTCCATCACTGTTATCTCGTCTTGGCTCATTAGATCTTTTCCGGTCTTTTGATAGTTCATGGCAAAGCTGTTCTGATTGGACTTGGTTTCCGAGATATTGTATAAGTCAATGGTTTCCTTTCCCAAAGTTTCTGAAAGTTCTTTTAATGTAGTCTTTTCCTTCCCTCCCAGGAATAAAGTACTATCGCAGTTTCCAATAATCGTATCCGCATTATCCTTGTAAATAGCTTTCAGCTGAGATTGTGCCTGTAGAATAATACTTGCAGAAATTTCTCTGGAACGAATTGTGGCTATAAGCTTCTCAAACTTTGGGATTAAGCCGATATTTGCAAACTCATCTAGGAGAAACCTGACATGAACAGGTAATCGTCCTCCATAGACATCATCTGCCTTGTCACATAGAAGATTAAAAAGCTGAGAGTACATAATTGAGACCACAAAGTTAAAGGTATCATCTGTATCAGAGATAATGACAAATAGCGCTGTTTTTCTATCTCCAGTGCAATCCAGCTCCAATTCATCTTCGCTCATTAAGTCCCTTAGTTCTCGAATATCGAAGGGGGCAAGTCTTGCTCCACAAGAGATAAGAATGGACTTTGCTGTTTTTCCTGTTGCTACTTGTCAAGGACTTTTTAATCAAAATCATCTTTTTTTCGTCCGATTTTCTCCGAAATTCCCTCAACATTATCCTTTTTAGTTTATCTTGCATAGTTTCACTGCTTTTATCATTAAAATGAACAATCACCTCATAAGTGGTCTTTCCAATCTTCTTTATTGTCTTTGTTCCTGTAGTTTGTTCATTTCTTTTTTCTTGCATATTTTCTCCTTTCTTTGCAATAAAAAATGAAGATTAGTGATTTTTTCCAATCGTCATTAGCCAATATTTATTCATTTCTTTGATGTTTTTAATTATCCGTATCTATTTCTTTGATCTTTTTCTCTATTTCTTCAATACTCGGCAAACTGCTCTTATATTCTGCTTCTAGTAATTTAGTAATCTCATATTTGCTTATACCTATAGGTTGCGATATTTGTTCTAATGAATATTCACAAACGACATCGTTTTTATCTTTGCAAATAAGAAGTCCAATCGTAGCATTATCTCTATCAGTTTTTAGCTCTCTATTCACTGCTGTTACATAGAAATTAAGCTGTCCTAAATGTTCCGGCTTAAACTTCTCCGCTTTCAGTTCTATAACAATGTAAGAATGGAGTTTCAAATTGTAAAACAGTAAATCAATATAAAAATCATCCCCATTTATATTTATGTGATATCCTTTGCCTATGTAGGCAAATCCCTCGCCAAGTTCAAGTAAAAAATCAGAAATCTTGTCAACCAGTTCTTTTTGAAGTTCCCTTTCATCATATCCTTCACGAATGGTAAGAAAATCAAAATTATATGGATCTTTTAATGTCTGTCTTGCAAGATCTGATTGCAAAGCGGGTAACCTTTTTTCAAAGTTTGTTATAGATTTTCCTTCCCTGCCATATAATCCGCTTTCAATTTGATGTACGAGTACATTCCTGCTCCATCCGTTCTCAATAGTTTTATCAACATAATATATGGCTTCATCAATGGTCTTGCACTTATTTATTATCCTTTGATTATGTCCCCAAGGTATCTGCTTAATATGGTTGATAACTCTTTCATCAAATTGGGCTACAGGCTGTAGTCCTTTTGAATTTCTGTCGTTATTTTCTATTTCGGCTACACCTTGTAGCCCTTTTATATAAAATGAATACCATCTTCTGATATACTTAATATTTGTTTCAGAAGTAAAGTTTTCTTCTATAAATTCACTGATTAACTTTATTCTCTCCTGTTCATTTAATTCTCTTGGCAGTTCAAAGAGTAGATTTCTTGCAAGTTGTGAATTTTTACTTTCTTCGATTTTCTCAACTTCATTCCATAGGTATTCTCTGTTTGAAAATTCTTCCGGGACATGTTCCGGCAGGAATATTTTTGAAAATACAAGGTCTGTTTTTTTAGAATAGTCATGTGTTTTTCCATAGTATTCATCTTGTAATTTATCTCTTGCATTGTATGCAGCTTTTGCAATTACGCTTGCTCCTTTTGCCCTTGTAACGATATCTACATGGGTATGCAAACTTTTGATTTCCATTCTTTTTCGCTCCTTTTGATTTATGATTTTTGTATTTTCGGGCATAAGAAAAGCAGATAGATTTTCTTTGACAATTTTCTATCTGCTAATCTTTGTCTGATATTTAGTTTTCATATTTTAGTATCCTTATTATGAGAGGTATCTTCGCTCCCTTTTTCAAAGGGCGCAAAGATACACCGACTAAATTCGGTGCTTTGCGTTCCTGCGGAAAGCTATTAGCTCCGCTAAGGAAACAAAAACGCTAAAGTATTTTTATTTGTTCAAGGGGGCTACTCCCCCTTAGACCCCTGTGAACTTTGCTTTTTGTAGATTTTCAAATCCACAAAAAAAGCAAAGTGTTAAAATGTTTCTCACTTTGCTCCATCTCAATCCCTAATACATTTTTGTCTTTTCTTATTCTTCATCTTCCGGTTCTTCAAAATCATCATTTACGTTTTCTTCTTCAAGATTTTGATTTTCTTCTAATGAGATTTCTTTTTCTCTTAAATGAATTTCTGTAAGCTCTTTTAGCTTTTCTCTATTTTGATTATCAGAAAGTACATAATCTAAAAAGGCATAGATTAAATCGTTATTTGTATCTTCTTGCCTACCTGTAATTTCTCTTTCAAAGGCTTCAAATACTCCACCTTTTTGTACCTTTCTTTTTGTTTCAGCATTCCTTTTAAGTTTGTTTATCTTTTGATTGAGTAACTTCGCTCTGTTCTGTGCCTTTTCCATTCTGTCGTTTTCTTTTTTTAATTAATCAATCGCTTTTTCTAACTCTTTCATTTTTCATTCCTCCGTTTCAATATTGTTGCGTTCCAAATAAAGAAAAGCTAAGCACCTTTCTTTGACATAAATGAAATATTCTCTTTTATCTTTATTCACCCAGTATTCCTCCTTTTCTGTTCTCTGATTTTGCTTTTTGAGAACAAAAAAGGAGGACTTCTACACTTTGGCGTAAAATGTCCTCTTAGGTTAAAAACTAATACTTTATATGATTTTCTACTTTGTTGGTTTTGATAAAATGATATTGCTATGTGTAAGCAATTACAAACATAAAAAAGGATAAATATATCTTATGTGAATAACAGAATTTAGTGTTTCCATTATTTATCCCTCCATTATTTAGCTACATATTTTTTCCTCCTGAATGAATCTTTTATAAACTTTAAATGCCATCTTTTTTGCATTTATCATTAGCAAATTTTATTTTCCTAACTACGATAACAGCTAAACCAAATGACAAAACATCTGCCACTGGTTGAAGCAAATATATTCCAAATTGCCCAAAGATATTTGATAAAATATATAATAACGGAATATAAAATATTCCTTGTCGTGAAATTGAAATTATTGATGCCCAAAAATATTGTCCAATATTTTGCATTAGCATACTACTAATCGCAAAGTATCCTAAAAGTGGCATTGTAATACATTGTATACGCAGTATCTCTGCACCGACTAAAATAACTTCATTATCATTTGACATTGTTTTAATAAGTGGTTCAGAAAAAACATATAACAAAATAGCCGCTATAATTAAAAATAAAGTACCTCCTATTACTGCAAATTTAAAAGCCTTTTTGACTCTATCATATTGCTTTGCCCCATAATTCATCGCACAGATAGGTTGAAAACCCTGACCCCAGCCTATCATTATCATATATGCTAATGCTAATATCCTTGAGCTTATTGTTAATGCTGCTATAACACCATCACCGTATTTTGCGGCTACAACATTCAGTAAAATTAAAGCGATACTTGTAATAGATTGTCTTGAAAAATTAGGCATTCCTCCTGCCAAAATATGATATACTCTATTTTTATTTATCCTTGCTTTTTTTAAGTCAACAGCAATATTTCCATTTTTTTCTGATAAATTCGTTAATACGATGCAGCCTGTAATTTGTCCTATCAATGTTGCATATCCGGCTCCAATAAAGCCGAATTTAAACCCAAACATCAATACAGGATCCAGAACCATATTGACAACCATTCCTATCAATAATCCTATCATTCCATCTTTCACATTCCCACAAAGTCTTAATTGATTGTAAAGCGTAATAGAATAAAGACCAAACGGAATGCTGATAACAATTACCTTTAGATACTCTACTGTGAAAATCAACAAGTTTTCAGAAGCACTTCCACCTATAAATTTTGACAGCGGTAAAACAAAAAACCATGATAAAATAGCTATTAAAATACCAATGACAATAGCAAAGAGAATTCCAATAGACGATATAATTTCTGCTTCCTTTTCTTCATTTTCTCCAATCTTTTTTGACATTATGTTTCCACTTCCATACCCAAACCAAAATCCAATAGCTTGAATAAAACTCATAAAGCTAAACACAATACCGATAGCAGCTGTCATGGATTTATTATTTAAAATACCGACAAAAAATGTATCAGTCAGATTATAAATTACCATGACGAGCATACCTATAATGGTAGGAATAGAAGTTTTCACTAATAATGGTAGAAGAGCATCGTTTAAAATAGCTTTTCTTCTAAATTCTTTTTTATTATTACTTGAGTTCATGCTACAAACCCCTAACTACACCTTTATTACCATCTACTTGAATCATATCCCCATCTTTATATTTTGTAGTTGCAAAGCCCACGCCAAGCACTGCCGGAATATTAAACTCCCTTGCAACAATTGCAGCATGGCTTAATGCCGCTCCCGTATCAGCCACAACTGCACTTGCCAGCTTAAATAACGGTGTCCACTCCGGATCAGTGAGATGGCAAACTAAAATATCGCCTTTTTGCATCTTATAAAATTCTTTCGGACTATTTATTATGCACACTTTTCCGGCTGCAATACCGGCGCTTCCACTTACCCCCTTTAGGACATCACCATTTGTTTCAAAAATTAACAATTTTGATGCATCCCATACTTTTATTGCTAAAGGAAATTTTTCATTTCTCCTATTTATTTTTTCCTTATCCGATTCATTTAAACTGCCCCTATTCATCACCTCCAAAAGTTCTTTATGAAACAGATTTGCAATCCCAACTTCATAATCTTCACTGCCAAGAAGAATGTAGTTTATTCTTTTGACACATTGTCTTACATAATAAAATAAAGTTTCCCAGATATATTGACTTTCTTCACGAACCACATGAAAATATCTGAAATATTCTATTTGTTTTTCTATATCTTGATACTTGTTTCCATAAATTTCTTTTAGCCTTATCATTAACTTGGAAAAATCTTTCCCTTGATTAATCTCATCACTATTTTCATCCGTATTTAATATAGGTCTTAATATATTTATTAGCCTATCAGGATCTTCAATAAATGTTTTTGCAGATAAACAATAGCAATTATAATCAGATTTAAATCCGTTATCTCGCATAAACTTATCTGTTATATCTCTAAAGTCATCATAATTTTCATATAATATTTTATAACTTTCTCCTGAAATAACAGCTCTTTTTAAAGATTCATTTTTTCTTATTTCACAAGCCATTTCATAAATATCATTTGTCACTACTGATGTTTTGTTATCCAAATTCCAATAAAAATCAAATGATGAATAATTAGCATTTACTTTTTTGATTATTTTAGTGAATTTTTTATCGTTTAAAACAGATGGGAATAAAGCGTATTTGAATCTGTCATAAGCCAATTTTTGTAAAAGAATGTAGCTATCTTCCATAAAATTTTTGTATTCTTCTAATGTCATGTTTTCAAAATTTAAATGCTTAATTTTTTCTATTTTAGACTCATATATTTTCATAAAATCTTTGCACTTATGATAGCAACCATTAAAATCTTTCATATTTTTTAAAATCTTAAAAAACTTAAATATATTTTTATTGATTCGCTTACCTGCGTCAGAAAAAGTTTGTATTCCATCATCATCTATAATTGGATTTCTTGGTAAAACAATTCCGCCTTCTAATAAAATATTAACTTTCTGATCATTTATTGCTGCCAGATAGTCGAAGTCAAGCGCTCTATGTGCAAAAGGCATTTTTTCTAAAAAAAATGACATCACTTCTCGTGTACTTCTATTGATTTTATTACCCTTTGTATATTTTTGTACTAAATTATCTTCAGATATGTGATTGATAGAACTTTTCAAAGTAGTAATAGCTCTTGCCTGTAAAATATATACTTCATCATCTTTAATTGCCCACTCAATATCCATTGGCATTTTATAATGCTTTTCAATTTTCAAACCAGACTTTATTAGCTCTGATATTTCCGTATCATTTAATGCTCGTTTTTTTCGATCATTGTCATCTACCTTCACCTCTACCGTGTTTTTCTCTCCATATATAATCTGTGTTTCTTTGCTTCCAATTACTACTTCAATAATTTCTCCATTTTTATCAACAATATAGCTGTCTGCTGTAACTCTTCCGCTTACAACACTCTCTCCTAAACCATAACTCGCATTGATTTGCATCTCATTTTCTTTTTTGCTTACCGGATTCACAGTAAACAAAACACCTGCTTTTTCGCTTTCTACCATTTCCTGAATAATAACAGCAATCGAAACGGAGCTTTGGTCATAACCTTGATGTAATCTATAGCTCACAGCTCTGTTACCCCATAAAGAAGCGTAACAACTACGCACCTGTTCTAATACATCATCTAAGCCTCGTACATTTAAATAAGTTTCCTGTTGCCCTGCAAAACTTGCATCCGGCAAATCTTCTGCTGTTGCAGATGAACGCACAGCAACTCTTACATTATCTCCAAGATTAAAATATTTTTCTCTTATTGCATTCTCAAGTAGTGTAGGAAATTTACCGGACTTTATCTTTGTTCTAAAATCATCAGCTGCATTTAATAGAGCTTTTTCATCATTCCTTGATTTTTTAATTTCATTTTCAATAAAAATATCAATGCTATTTTCCTTTAAAAAATCTCTATAAGCATCTGCTGTAATTACAAATCCTCTTGGAACATTTATTTTTGCAGAGGTCATTTCCCCAAGATTGGCACCTTTCCCTCCAGCAATTAACACATCTTCCTTTTTTATCTCATCAAAATTCAGTATCATAATGTTCTCCCTTTTTTAACTATATTTCTACATACCTGCTAACAATACTCTCTATGTAGATATGTAGTACTTCCTCAAATGTATCTTCATTGAAATGAATATAATTTGAACATAGAACAAAACTACCAACAAAAGCATTGGATAATCCTTGCTTGTCCACAGTTTTTACTGCATTATTTTTGTACCAATAGTCTATTAACTTGTCTACAAAATCTCCATAAAGATTTTCTACTCTGTTTACTTTCTTTGAATCTTGACTTGCAAATATTTTAAATGCCTCTTGATAAATAGGCTGCGTTTTAATCTTCAGGATAATATCTATGGCATACTTATAAATCACATCTGAAAGAAATTTTTTAGGATTTGTTAATGAATTTGAGAATTCTTTTTCTATGCCATTCAATTTCTGTATGGATCTATATGCCATTAAATCAATAATGAGAGATTCTTTGTCCTTCCAAAAATTATAGAAGCTTCCTTGAGCTATCCCTACTCTTTTTGTCAGTTCTGAAATACTAAGGGATTTTTTCCCTTTTTCATGAAACAAATCAAGAGCTGTTTCCATAATATCTTCTTTTATTTTAATCTTCTCTTCTTCTGTAAATGCTTTTGCCATTTTAAGCCTCCAAATATTATAAATGCATCTATGAATTTTTAATTTTTTATTCATAGATATCATAGCACCAGCAAACATAAAAGTCAATGAATATTTTATTTTTTATTCATTGACTCCTGAGATATATTATTCAATTAAAATGTTCTGCATTTCACATACCGGTATCCCCGCTCTTTTCAAAACCTTTAGCTTTTCCTGTTTTTTCTCCTCTCTCCTTGCCTTATATCTTTCCTCATATTCTTTTTGCTTGCCGTTTGCTTTACGCTTGAGGTAGTTTTGATGAAGTCGGTCTTTTCTTTCCCGTTCTTTTTCTTCCTCCTCCCTTAATTTCTGCATTTCTTCTTCGGATAATTCTTCTTTCGGCGGTTCATAGTTCCCGATAAAGTTGAAGTAGATTTCGACTTTCTGATTGGCGGTTTGACTGCCTTTTCGATCTCGTTCGTAGACTAAGATTTTTTCTACAAACTCGTTGATGATGGTCGGTGTCAGTTCATCAAAGTTATCATAGCGTTCAATCAACCGGATAAATTTCTTGGCTCTATCGGTTTCTTTTTCGTATCGCTTGATGGCTTTTTCCAACCCGTCGATTTCTTTGCTTAGTTCTCTTTGCTCGGTTTCATACTGATTGTTTAAGATTTCATATCGGGTATTCGGTATCTTCTCCAGTATCATATCTTCGTATATTCGACACATTAAGCGTTCCAGTTCCTGAAGCCTGTTTTTACTATCTGTGAGCCTTATCCTTTTCTTTTCCATTTCCATTTTCTCGCTTTCTTCCATTTCGTTTTGAATGGAATGGAGAAAGGCTTCGTTATCTTCATCAAGATATTTTTTTATATCTTTTAGAGTTTCCCTAATAAGGTTTAAGACCACTTCCACTTTTATTCTGTGAGCGGAGGGACAAAGTGTCCCACAAGGTACTTTCGTGTAGGCACTACAAGTATAATAGGGAATATTCTTGTAGTTGCTCGTTCTGTGAACATACATTTTACTGCCACAATCGGCACAATACATTAGTCCTGTGAGTGGGTGGTATTCGCCCCAACCATCGGGATAGCGTTTGACATTTCCTCGTATTCTCTGCACATTATCAAAGGTTTCTTGGTCGATAATCGGTTCGTGGGTGTTTTCAAAGATGAGCCACTTATCTTCGGATACATATTTGCTTTTCTTGTCTTTGAAATGCTTCCTTGTTTTGAAGTTGACCGTATGCCCTAAGTATTCTTGTTTTTTTAAGATACTTGCAATCGTGGAACTGCACCAACGATACGGATATTCAAACACTTTGCTTTGATGTAGTCCATATCCCAATTTCTGCTGATGATAGGCGGGTATATCTATCTTGTCGGCTTCTAATATTCTTGCGATGGCATAGGGTCCTTTTCCGTCCATCGTCAGATGGAATATTCTTCGGACAACTTCTGCTGCTTTCTCGTCGATAATCCACTGATTTTTATCGTCCTTGTCTTTGATATAGCCATAGGGTGGACTGTTTCCTGTATGCTTTCCACTTTCTCCTTTCGCTTTGAATGTGGACTTGATTTTCCTTGAAGTATCCCTTGCATATCACTCGTTCATAATGTTTCGGAAAGGAGTGAAATCATCGTCTTTGTAAAAGCTGTCTACATTGTCGTTGATGGCAATGAGCCTAACTCCCTTTTGTCTTAGGATTTCCATACATTGACCGACTTTGAGGTAATCTCTCCCAAGTCTACTCATATCCTTTACGATGATACAACCGATATTTCCTTGATTGACTCCGTTCATCATTGCCATAAATCCCGGTCTGTCAAACTGTGTTCCGCTGATTCCGTCATCGGTAAAATGAATGATGTTCTCCAAATGATTTTTCTTTGCGTATTCTTCTAAAATTTTCTTCTGAATGACGATCGAGTTGCTCTCGCCTTGTAGTTCATCATCTCGGCTTAACCTTTCATACAAGGCGGTTATTTTCTCATAACTTCTCACGATTACCTCCTTTCGCTCAAATTCTTCAATAAAAAAAGAATTAAGCAAAACATTTTTCACTCAAATAGTGATGAAGTGTTCTTCTTAATTCTATTACTCCGGCTGCAAGCTTATATTTCTTATATTGCTTCACTGCAAAATGCCTTGGTTCTTTCTTTTTCAATGCCTCAAAAAGCCTGTCTATCGGATTCTTATAATTTTCATCATCTTCTCTGACTTCTGAAGCATCTATCATGTCCAGCAGTGTTGCAAAGTTCTTTTCTTCTTTCGGCGCTTCATAGTAGATATAGGCAATCAGAGCCGTGTAATAAAGCTTTTCGGCTTTCACCCAGAAATCTTCCCCTGCCTTTTCTCCTTCCCCTTTGGTATTGGCAATAATAGTCTGCACCAATTTCAGAATATCTTTTTCTGAATGGATATAGCTAAAGGGATTGTATTTCATACTCTTTTTGAAGTTAATGGTATTTAAGATCCGAATTTCATACCCATTTTCTTCCAGCATTTTACCACACTCAAGAACTATCGTCTCTTTTGGGAAGATTTGTCAAGGACATAAACAAAATTTTTTTGATAAATTTATATCTTCTCTGTTTCTCTCTTGATTAGCTTTAGTATTTTATCCTTGTATGTTTCCCCTGTACCTTGCTTGAAATGTAGGTTTACAGTATATTTTGTCTTTCCAATATCCATTATTAACTGTTTATTGGGTGGTGCTTGTATTTTCCTTTTTTCTTCTTCCATAAGTTCTCCTTTCCATTTTTGACAAAGAAAAAACAGTAAATCTTTTTTGATTTACTGTTTTGAGAATTGCATATTATATTTTCTTAAATTAAATTGTGTATCTCAATCATCTGTAAATTCAAATAAATCTTCTACACTAACATTAAATACTTTTGCAATATCCATGGCTAATTTTAATGATGGATTATATTTCCCATTTTCAAGATGTACAATAGTTTCTCTTCTGGCATTTACCATTTCAGCAAGTTCAGATTGCTTATATTTTGCCTTTTCTCGATATTCTTTCACTTTCGTTATAAATGCCATAATTATACCCCTTTAGAATCCATAATTAAAAATATAATCGTACGAAGTATTGTAATTGCAATTACGCTTCCGATAATAAGCCATCCCATAATTGCTGTTGAAATTGCGTTTACATGACCTAAAATTCCTCCTAAATATGCTATAATCACCATCAAAAGACAAAAAACTTTCAAGCATATCGCATCACATCTGAGTAGATTTTTTTCTGCAAATTCATCAAAGTATTCTTTCTTATATTTTCTTACTCTAAAATAATGTACTATCAGTATTAAAAATAAAAGAAAACCCCAATAGCTTGAAAATTGTCGATATTCAGGCTGATAGTCGCTTCTACTCCACAACCAATAATACCCTGCAATTAAAATTGCAATAATAATTTTTGTTGCAACAACTTCTCGTATAGATACTTTGTTTTTCATTTCAAATTCTCCTTACATATAATTTCAAGTGATATATTTCTAACTCGCTGTTATAAATATATCACATAATAATTTTAATGTCAATAGCAAAGTTATAGATATTTCACTTTTGTTTTTACAGACCTAACTCATTGCTCTTTACCTGTGATGGTCGCTTTTCTTGTTCCTGTAATCGCTCTATACAAGTCTTAACTTTTTCTGCCTGTTTAACTTCTTCTCGTATTTCTAATATTTGATTATATAGACTCTTTTTTTCTTTCTTCAAAGTATCAACTTCCGATTTCCATTTGGATATATTTAAGGTCTTGTTATCTCCTAAATGTTCTTTCAGATATTTCTTAGCACTTTCAAATAAAATAATCTCTGCCGTATGCTCATTATAAAAATCTTCTTGTTTGCTTTTCTTTATCTTGGTATAAGCTTTGTAGGTGTCTTTATGTTTCAAATATTTTTCTGCTTGGTCGATAAGCTCTACTTTGTCATTGGTTTTCTTTTCAGTATCTTTTATGGCTCTTGTAGTCTTGTAATTCTTATCTCTTAATGCTGATATACTTTCTTTCAATTCGGATATTGATGTAATATTTTTTTCTTTAAGGAATTGATAGCTTTCAATATATTTTTCTAAGTCTGCATTGTGGTTATCTGAGTTTTCTTTTATGAAATGAGAGAGCATATCTGTTAAATCATTTTGTTTTGGTAGGGTGGTTGATTGTAAAGATATATCCTCTTGGTTCTCTGTTATATTATCTTTGTTCTTGTTTGTTGTTAAATTCCTTATCCATCTCATTAAGGCTTTTATTCGTCTTGCAATTTCTCTTAATATCTTGTTTTGATGTTTGATTTCTCGGTTGATATTTCCTCTGTTGGTAACAATACCTTTTTTCTCCATTTGACTTGCCGATACTCCTAAATGAATGGTCGGTATTTGTTCTATGCCTTGTCTTTCATAGGAGCGGTGGTCAACTTTTTCCTGTATACTGTTTTCTTCAAGATATTTGTTTGTAATATCTGCCCACGACTTTCGCCACTCTTCTGCTTTGTCTTGCTCGTTCCAATCGACTGTATCTATTTTTCTTGTTTTGTAATTGCCGTTTTTGAGTTTTACTTTTTCTCAGTTTTCATCAAGGATATATTCCTTTTTTGATTTCGCTCCCCATGTTTTATCTTCGTTTAGCGGTCGCATAGTTAAAAGTATATGGGCGTGTGGGTTTCCATCATTTTTATCGT
>ERZ773069.1289-NODE-1289-length-14760-cov-5.740768_pt1 | contig 14760 bp, 8 predicted proteins | sample MGYA00580619_ERZ773069 | MGnify/ENA primary metagenome ERZ773069 (study PRJEB29015, sample SAMEA2738007) | human oral metagenome | biome: human oral; feature: human-associated habitat; material: dental | place: China | collected 2108 ...
GGTCGTGCGGGTGCTCGTCGTCGTCCTGGCGGTCGTCGGCGTCTGGAGCATCGGGAGCGCCGTGCTCGGTCCGCCCGGGGTCGGCCACTTCCGCTCGGCCGCGGGAAGAGCCGCGTACGTCCAGGCCTACGACCAGGCCATGGCGCTGCTCCCGGAGCCCGCCGCCCAGTACGACATCCAGACCGACTTCGGGGTCGTGCGGGCCTATGAGTGGAGCACGGATGAGACCGCCCGGACGACGCCGGTCGTGCTTCTGCCCGGCCGTTCCTCCGGGGTGCCCATGTGGTCGGTCAACCTCGCCGGCTTCGCGGCCGGCCATCGGGTCATCGCCTTCGATGCGCTCGGCGACGCCGGCATGTCCGTCCAGTCCGCCCCCCTGACATCCGCAGACGATCAGGCCGCATGGATCGACGAGGTGATCTCCGCCGTCGCCCCCGAGGGCGCTCACCTGGTCGGGTTCCAGGAGACCGGGCAGTCCCAGGTAGTCGAGTTCGTCCTGCGAGGTGGGTTCGGCGTGCATCCCGAAGGCCTGGGACTCGAACAGCACGTGGTCGAAGGTGGCCTGGGAGTCGAGGGCCTCGAACTCGCCCAAGAGGTCACCGGAGGCCGTTTCCTCGCGGTTGGCCGCATCGATGAGGGCCTCCGTCTCCGCCCAGATGTCGGTTTCCCCGGAGCGGGGACGTCCCAGCACGTGGTCGCGTTGCCTCTCCAGCGTCGCGGCGTGGGCCAGCAGGATCGGCACGGTGGGCAGGAACACCGTCGCCACCTCGCCGCGCCGCCTCGAACGCACGAACCTGCCCACCGCCTGGGCGAAGAACAACGGGGTCGAGGTGGACGTCGCATAGACCCCGACCGCCAACCGTGGCACGTCCACCCCCTCCGAGACCATCCGGACCGCCACCATCCAGCGATCCTGCCCCGCGGCGAACTCCTCGATCCTCCCGCCGGCCCTGGCGTCGTCGGAGAGGATCACGGTGGGGCGTTTCCCCGTGATCCCGGTCAGGATCTTCGCGTAGGCGCGCGCCACGGTCTGATTGGTGGCTATCACTAGGCCGCCCGCGTCGGGGATGGCGCGACGCACCTGCGTCAGGCGCTGGTCGGCGGCCCGCAGCACGGCGGGGATCCACTCGCCCGTCGGCGACAGGGCGGTGCGCCAGGCGTGGGAGGTCAGGTCCTTGGTGAGCATCGTTCCCAGGTCGGCGTCGAGTACCTCCCCGGAGCGCATCCGCCAACGCATCTGTCCGCCGTAGTTCATGAAGATCACGGGCCGCACCACGTGGTCCGCCAGAGCCTCCCGGTAGCCGTAGGTGTAGTCGGCCCGCGAGATCCTGACCCCCGACTCGGATTCCTCGTAGGTCACGAACGGGATCGGGCTGTCATCGGAGCGGAACGGGGTGCCGGTTAGTGCCAGGCGGCGGGTGGCCTCGGAGAAACCCTGCAGGATGCCGTCCCCCCAGCTCCTGGTGTCGCCCGCGTGGTGGATCTCGTCGAAGATCACCAGCGTGGAAACCTGGTTGCACAGTGCCTCGTAGGCGTAGGCGCGCAGGGAAACCCCCGCGTAGGTCACCACCGACCCGTCGAACTGCCTGGAGCGTCCCCGCCTCACCCCGCCGGTGCCCGGATCCAGGTGAATACCGACCCGGGCCGCGGCATCGGCCCACTGAGTCTTGAGGTGCTCGGTGGGGGTCACCACCACGACGCGTTTCACGGTCCGGGTGTGCAGCAGCTGATGGGCGACGCGCAGCGCGAAGGTCGTCTTGCCCGCCCCGGGGGTGGCCACGCACAGGAAGTCGCGGGGCCGGGTGGTCGCGTACAGCTCAAGGGCGGCCACCTGCCAGGCCCGGAGGCTCTGCGCGGTGCCCCAGGCGGCGCGCTGCGGGAACGCGGGGGAGAGGTGTTCGAACGCGGAGGAAGTCATACGGCCCCGAAGCGTACCCCAGCTCCGCGGCACCCCTGCGCCGGAGCCGTCTACTCGATCAGCTCACTCGTCAGCACCTCCAGCGGGGTGGCCCGCCGGCGTTCCTCCGCGACGGCCTGCCACTGCCGGACCCGGTCGGTGATCACGGCATCCACCGGCCAGTTGACGAACTTGTGCATTGATTCCTCGGTGTTGACGGTCCAGACCGCGGCGCGTTTACCGGCCTCATGGATCTGCGTGATCGTGTCACCGGTGGCGGCATCCTCTTCAAGGATCAGGTAGTCGCCGACCAGGTGCGCGGTGTCCCCGAAGGACAGGAAATAAATGAAACCGCTCGTCACCTCGGGGTGGCGTTCCTCAATTCCGGTGATCAGCTCGTACTTGAGCGATATCACCACCACGCGGTCCAGCATGTCGTGGCGTTTCACGGCCGCCACGGCGTCGTCGGCCATCTGCTGGTCGGCGCTGCGGCCCTTGAGCTCAAGGAAGATCCCGATACGCCCGCGGGTTCTCTCCAGGAGCTCCTCCAGGGTGGGCACCTTGACGTTGCTGAACCTGCCATTCGATTTCTCGCCGAGATCCAGCTCCCGGATCTCGGCCAGCGTCATTTCGTGAACCGCGCGGCGTTCGTGGGTGAATCGCGAGAAATTCTCGTCGTGGAAAACCACGTACTGGCCATCCCGGGTGCGTTGGATGTCCATCTCTACGTAACCGGCCCCGGCGGTGATCGACTGCTCGACCGCCTCCAAGCTGTTCTCCACCGCGGTGTCCTCCGGTCCGCCGCGGTGCCCCACCACGGCGATGTCGGGCGCGGCCGTCAACTCGTCGGCGGTGACGGTGAAAAGACCGGCGATGCCGACCACGAACGCCGCGACGAGAAAACCGAGTGCGACCCGGTGCCCCAGGACGCGGTCCAGAAGGCTCGGGCGTTTCTTGGGGGGCATGGTGGGCACGACGTCGGCCAACGGCCTGAGCGGATCGGAATCGGGCAATTTCCGCAGGAAGGCGTAGTAGCGGTTGGTGAGCAGGTACAGCTCCAGCGGCACCGCGAAACTGGCCATCAGGCCGACCACCAGGGCCAGCAGTATCACGAAAACGGAACCGACGAAGGTCGCGAGGGTGGTGGCATCCTCCGGGACGGCCATCATGCTCAAGAGATAGAGGCCTGCGACCGCTCCGATGATGAGCGCGGCGAGGACGGCGAAGAACAGGATCGCGAGAATCATGAAAGCCGCGAAACGCAGCACGTTCGGTTTTACCAGGCGAATGCTCGCCCTGATTGCGGCGAGGGTCTTGAGATCACCGAGCAGCATGAAGTGGAATACGAAGACCATCATCAGGACCGCGACGTACATCAGGGCCACAAGGCCCCAGTAGGCGACGGTGTACAGGGGATTGGCGAAAATGGTGGCGGTGATGAAATTCGGAATGCGAAACCTGATGAGGAAACTCGGGTTCAGTGCCGAACCCGTCAACGGCAGCGCCACCAGCGCGAACGGCAGGAGAAGGATCAGACCCGGCCCGGCGATCTTGAACAGGGAACGGAGGATACTGCCGATGACGGTGAGGTAGGAGGGTTTTGTGTCGCTCCCGATCGCGATGGCGCTCAGCTTCACGAACCCGCCGACCTCCAGCAGGATCGTCAACAACACCATCGTCAAGGCGAGCAGGATGAACAGCGCTCCTGGGGTGGAGAGCAGGAACCGGCTCGCGTTGGCGTTGTTCAAGGACGCCAGGCCCCGCATCGCGAACAGGTACTTCGCGGCCCACCAGAACAGGGGAAAGAGGACCGTGGCCTGGAGGATGCTCGTGACGACCAGATACCGGAACATGAGGCCGGTGGATCGCAGGAATCCACCGATCCCCTCTCGAAGTTCCCTGAACACGTGCACCGCCTACCCTCATCGGACGAGTGCCTCATTTTTCCGCATGACCGGGCCTCCCGCCACCGGGCGGGCCTGTGCGTCCCCGGGTTCATGGGGCTGCCGGCACCGGAAAACCGGTGCCGAACGGGTCAGTCGTCGAGGAGCCCCATCAGGAGGGAGAACCCGCCGAACAGCAGCGCGCCCTTCGCCAGTCCCTGGACCACCGGATCCAGCCCGTAGGGTTCGTAGTAGCCACGCGCGTAGGCGGCGTGCCCCTGATCCTGCCAGTAGGGAACCGCCTGGTAGCCCTGCTGGACCATACGGATGTGCGGGTCCGCCCCGGATGTGACGCGGGCCGCGTCGAGCGCACAGGCCGGGACCTCGCGTGGCGCGCCACCGGGGGGAGCCCAGGTGACGTTCCTGGTGGAGGGTCCGTGGGCCGGGTCGAAGAAACACGGCGGGCGGCGTTCCGGCACCGGTTGGCCCTGGGCGCGGGACTTCACGCAGGCCATCGCATAGCGCCCTTCCTCGAGGATGTGGGCGATGGCGGTGGCGTCGGATTCGTAGCGTGCCTGGTTCATGGCCTGTTTGGCGTTCTCGTAGGCGTCGAGGGCCTCCGAGTAGTTCGCCCGGGCCTCCTCGCTCAGCTCGAGGCCGACCACGTCCAGGTCGAGATCGCGCAACTCGTCACCGAAACGCGTGATGTCGGCGTCCAAGGATGCGCGTGCCGCGTCCCCGAGGGGGGTCTCGCCGTATTGCACCGGTCCCGCGCCGAGTTGCTGCGGCTGCTGACCCCTGTTCAACGCACGCGAACCCCTTAGTGCCAGGAAGAGCATCCCAGCCACGATAATCATGATCATCAAGCCACCAAGGCTCACGGCAAATCACTCCTAGAAAGCGCCCTGTACTCTCAGGTTACGCCACACCACCAAAACGGGGACCGGGCGGTTCCCGCGGGTTTCCCGTGGTGGGGTGAAGGGAGCGGGCGACATCGTGGAAACCTCGATACAGGTCAGGAGCTGGGAAGAACTGACCCGGGATGAGTTCTTCGAGATCGTGTCCTTGAGATCCGAGGTGTTCTTCGTGGAGCAACGCATCGACATTCCCGACCTCGACGACCTCGACAGGCATCCCGGGACCCTTCACTGGTGGATCGCCGACGAAACCGGTTGTGCGGGATATCTGCGCACGGTGCTGCTCGGCGAACCCGAACTGGGGGCGACCCGGTCCTTCGGGAGGGTGGCCGTCAGGGCCGACAGACGCGGCAACGGCCTGGCGCGCGCACTGGTCGCGGCCGTGCTGGGACGCCTCGGCGGGCAGCCGATCGTGATCCACTCGCAGAGCCACGTGGTTCCGCTCTACCGCGGATTCGGATTCGAGCCGGTGGGGCCGGAGTACTCGGAGGCGGGCATCCCGCACACGAGGATGAGAAGGCCGGGGGAGATCCGGGTCAGCGCCGTGGTCCTCACGGACACGACGGGCCGGGTGCTGATGGTCCGCAAACGCGGCACCGATGCCCTCCTCAATCCGGGTGGGAAACCCGAACCGGGGGAAACCCCGGAGCAGTGCGCTGTCCGCGAGTTGCGTGAGGAGCTGGGGCTGGAACTCGACCCGGAGGGGCTGCTGCCTCTGGGAAGGCATCGTGCCGCGGCCGCCAACGAGACCGGCACCGTCGTTCTCGCCGACGTCTTCCGCGCACCCGACCCCCTCGACCGGCTCCCGGTTCCGCGGTCCGAGATCGAGGAGGCCCGTTTCGTGGACCCGGCCTCTCCGGAGCCCGGATGGGCACCCCTGTTCACCGAGCGGATCCTGCCCCTGCTCAACCATCCAGCCGGCTGAAGTCCAAGGTGCGCAGCACGAGCTCCCCGGCCTCGTCGCAGGCGTCGAGATCGACGGTGGCGAAGATGGACCAGTCGCGGTTGCCCGCGGGGTCGTCGATGATCTGACGCACCTCCCAGAGCCGGCCGCCCCGTCTCGGTTCGACGACGAAGAACGCGGGGCCGCGCGCATCCGCGCCGACGCCGATGTCCTCGTGCTCGTCCCAGTAGTCGCCCAGGGCGTCGTCCCAGCGCTGCCGGGTCATGGGATCTCCGCTGGTCAGGACGGTCAAACCGTCCACGTCGTCGTCGGCGCACAGCTCCACGCGCCGCCACATGGCGTTTCGCACCATCACCCTGAAGGCGCGTTCGTTGCCCGTGACGGGCCGTGCAGGGGGAACCACCTCGGCCCGTTGCTCCACGGGAACCCCGGCCAGGGCGGCGAGTTCGTTCCACTCGTCCAGCAGCGACGAGTCCACCAGCCTGGTTACCTCACCGAGCCAGGCGATCAGGTCCTCCAGCTCGCCGGTGCGCAGCCCCTCGGGAATGCTCTGCCGCAACGCCCGGTAGGCGTCGGTGAGGTAGCGCAGCAACAACCCCTCGGTGCGTTGCAGTTTGTAGTGGGCCACGTACTCGCCGAAGGTCATTCCCTGGGCGTACATGTCCCGCACCACCGACTTCGGGCTGACCGGGGTCTCCGACAGCCAGGGATGCGCCACCGAGTACTCGATGTGGGCCTGCTCCAGCAGCTCGGCCAAGGGCTGGGGCCAGGTGATCTCCTCCAGGGCCTCCATGCGTTCCTCGTAATCCCAGCCGTCGGCCTTCATCTCCGCGACCGCCTGGCCACGCGCCCTGAACTGCTGGGCAAGCAACACCACCCGGGGATCCTCCAGGGTCGCCTCGATCACGGAGACCACGTCGAGGGCGTAGTCGGGGGAACCGGGGTCGAGGGTCTCGACCACCGCCAGGGCGAAGGCCGACAGAGGCTGGTTCAGCGCGAAGTCGCGCTGCAGGTCGACGTTCAACCGGTAGCGGCGACCGCCGGGGGTCGGTTCGGGCAGGCGGGTGATCACCTCGGCCCGCAGCAACGACCGACCGAGCCCGGCGGCGCGGCGCAGCATGGCGCGGCGTGCCTTCGGATCCGGGTTGGTGGAGTCGATCAGGCGGGCGACCGCGACGGCGGTCTCCTCGTCCCGCTGCAACAGGTTCAGCAGCAGGGCGTGGCTGATCCTCATCCGGGCGTGCAGCTGCTCCGGGGACGAATCGATCAGTTTGGTGAAGGTGGCCTCTGTGTAGTTGACGAAACCCTCCGGTGGTTTCTTGCGCCGCACCGAGCGCAGTTTCTTCTCGTCTCCCTGGTGTTTGGCCAGGATCCGGGCGTTCTCCACCTCGTGCTCGGGGGCCTGGGCCACCACGTTACCGATGGAATCGAAACCGGCGCGGCCCGCGCGGCCCGCGATCTGGTGGAACTCGCGGCTGCGCAGCACCCGCTGGCGCCGGCCGTCGAACTTCGTCAGGGAGCTGAACAGCACGGTGCGGATGGGAACGTTGATGCCGACCCCCAGGGTGTCGGTGCCACAGATCACCGCCAGCAACCCGCGCTGGGCCAGTTGCTCCACCAGGCGCCGGTAACGCGGCAGCATCCCGGCGTGGTGGACCCCGATCCCGCCGCGCAGCAGCTTGGACAGCGTCGCCCCGAAACCACCGGCGAACGGAAACCCCGAGATGGCCTGCTTCAGCTCCTCCGGGACCGCGGCACCGGCCTTGCGCACCACTCCCTGGCTGAGCAGGGCCGTCGCCTGCTCGACGGCCGCCCCCTGGGTGGGATGGACGATGTAGACGGGCGCCTGGTGGGTTTCGACGATCTCCGTGATGGTCTCGTGAAGCGGCGCCAGCGACCAGCGGTAGGTGAGCGGGACGGGACGGGTCGCCCCGCCGATCACGGCCGTCTCGCGGCCGGTGCGCCGGGTCAGGTCATCGGCCAGTTCCGTCACGTCCCCGAGGGTCGCCGACATGATCACGAATTGCGCCTGGGGGAGTTCCACCAGCGGAACCTGCCACGCCCAGCCGCGTTCCGGTTCGGCGAGGAAGTGGAACTCGTCCATCACCACCTGCCCGGCATCGGCGCCGCGTCCCTCCCGCAACGCCAGGTTCGCCAGGATCTCGGCGGTGCAACAGACGATGGGGGCGTCGGCGTTGACCGAGGCGTCCCCCGTGACCATCCCGACCCGCTCGGCCCCGAACGCTTCGCACAGGGCGAAGAACTTCTCGTTCACAAGGGCCTTGATGGGGGCGGTGTACCAGGTGCGGCGCCCCTCCGCCAGGGCCGCGAAGTGGGCGCCGAGCGCGATCAACGACTTCCCGGAACCCGTGGGTGTGGTGACGATGGCGTTGTCGCCCGCGAGAACTGCCAGCAGCGACTCCTCCTGGTGCGGGTACAGCGAGATCCCCGAGGACTCCACCCACCCGGTGAAGACGTTTAGGAGGGCATCGGGGGAGGGATCCCGGGGCAGGAGGTCGCTGAGGTTCGTCATGGCGTTCCCGATTCTCCCACGAAGTCTGTGGAGGGGAACCGGGCCGTGGAGGGCATTGCACCGAGGTCGCGCCTTCTGAACCCGGCATCCCCGGGCTGTGGGTTCCCTGTGAACCCGGCCGCTGGGGTTTACGGTGCCGGATTCCTGCATAGCCTCGACAACATGGAAACTGAAACAGTGCATGGCCTGGTTGCGATGTCACAGGGTTCCCCCGTGATGGTCGAGGAGGTCGTCATACCCGACCCCGGTCCGGGGGATGCGATCGTGCGGGTCCTCACCTGCGGGGTCTGTCACACCGACCTGCACTACCGGGAAGGCGGCATCAACGATGACTTCCCGTTCCTGCTGGGACACGAGGCAGCGGGGATCGTGGAACGTGTCGGTGATGCGGTGACCAACGTGTCCCCGGGGGATTTCGTGGTGCTGAACTGGCGGGCCGTGTGCGGCACCTGCCGGGCGTGCAGACGGGGTGAACCCCAGTACTGCTTCGCCACCTTCAACGCCTCCCGGCCGATGACCCTCACCGACGGCACGGAACTCACCCCTGCGCTCGGGATCGGTGCCTTTGCCGAGAAAACCCTCGTCCACTCCGGGCAGTGCACCAAGGTCGATCCCGAGGCGCGCCCGGCGGCCGTGGGGCTGCTGGGCTGTGGCGTGATGGCGGGTCTCGGGGCCGCCATCAACACCGGGGAGGTGGGGCGTGGCGAAAGTGTCGCGGTGATCGGCTGCGGGGGAGTCGGATGCGCTGCTGTTGCCGGTGCGGCGCTGGCCGGTGCAGGCCGGGTCATCGCGGTCGACCGGGACGAGAGGAAACTTCACTGGGCCAGCGTCCTGGGGGCCACCGACGTCGTGGACGGCAGGAAACAGGATCCCGTGACGGCGATCCGTGCCCTCACCGATGGGTTCGGAGCCGATGTGGTGATCGACGCCGTCGGCCTGCCGGAAACGTGGGAGCAGGCCTTCTACGCCCGCGACCTGGCGGGAACCGCCGTGCTGGTCGGAGTACCCACCTCGGACGAGAAGGTGCCCCGGATCCCGCTGCTCGACGTCTTCAGTCGTGGTGGTTCCCTGAAGTCGAGCTGGTACGGGGACTGCCTGCCCAGCCGCGACTTCCCGATGCTCGTCGATCTCTACCGCCGAGGACGGTTGGACCTCGACGTCTTCGTCAGCGAGGAAATCGCCCTTGACGAGGTGGAGCGGGCCTTCGAACGCATGAAACAGGGTGAGGTCCTGCGATCGGTGGTGCTTCTGTGAACGCCGGATGGGCAACGGGTTCGGTGATTCCGGACCGTGAGGGTGCACGACGAGTGAGCCACGGAAACGTTCTCCTGCTGCTCCTCCCGCCGCAGGAAGGTTGATCCCGGTCAATTCCCGGGAGGTGTCGTGTCGGTGGTGCCCGTTACTCTCTGGGCCCATGGGTGAACCGTGGACAGTGGATCGGGTCGAGGCAGCCGCCCCCGACGCCTCGTCGATCAAGGCGGGCCGCAAACTCGCCACACCGGGCCCGTGGTCCGAGATCGGATTCCAGGGGGATCTGCTGTGGGGGGCCTGCCAGGGGTCGGGAAGGACACCGTACCGGGTGAGCGTCGACGTGGCCTCACCTGCCTACAAGTGCTCCTGCCCCAGCCGCAAGTTTCCCTGCAAGCACGCCCTCGCCCTGCTGTTCCTGTGGTCCCAGGGCCGGGTTTCCGAATCCGGTGAGGTGGCCGGGTTCGCTTCCCAGTGGGCGGATGCGCGCGAGGCCCGCGCTGCCAGGAAAACCGAGCCGAGACAACGAACCGAGGAACAACGGGCAGCCGCAGCCAAAAGGGCCGCGCAACGCGAGGGGAGAGTCACTGACGGTCTGGCCGAGCTCGATCGTTTCCTGGCCGACCAGCTCCGCGAGGGCCTGGCCACCCACGCCGGGGATCGGTCACGGCGCCTGGAACACATGGCGGCACGCATGGTCGATGCGCAGGCCCCGGGCGTCGCATCCCGGCTCCGGGAACTCGCCGCCCAGCCGTCGTCGGGCGACTGGCCCACCCGCGTCGTTGACGAGTACGGTTCCCTGCACCTCCTGGCCCGGGCATGGGCCGGGCGCGAGAAACTACCCGGTGATCTCGTGGCGACCGTGCGATCCCGCATCGGGCTGAGTACCCGCACCGAGGACGTGCTTGCGACTCCCGGTGTCAGGGACCGCTGGGTGGTGCTGGGCATGCGTGATACCGACGAGGAACAGGTCAGCGTGCGGCGCGTGTGGCTGTGGGGCCGTGCCACCGGAACCCGTGCTCTCGTGCTGTTTTTCGCCCGGGCCGGAGACGGTTTTGACACCGGCCTGTACCCGGGCTCCGAGGTTGATGCCGACCTCCACTTCTATCCGGGAAGGCCCCGGCTGCGGGCCGTCGTCGGAACCAAGCGTGTCGAATCCCGGCGGGTCGGCGGCTGGGACCTCGTGGGCGATGGTGTCGCAACCGCGGTGGCCCAGCTTCGCGAGGCAGTCGCGGCTGACCCGTGGTGTGAGGCCTGGCCGGTCGCCATCCACGGATCGCTGACCTGGGACGACGGAGCGTGGCTGGTCGCGGGTCGGGCCGTGCCCCTGACCGGCAACACCACCGACCACTGGCGCCTGCTCGCCGAGCTCGGCAGCACACCCACCACCGTGTTCGGTGAACTCGGTTCCGACGGCCTACGACCCATCGCCCATCTGCAGGAAGCGACGGTGCACCCACTGTGAAACCAGCCCAGCTCATCGCCGGTTCCCTGGTGGGCAGCCCCGAACCGGATCTTCTCGACCACGCAGCCCGGCAGGCCTGTGTGCATCGCGCCCATGTTCGCACTCGCGATCTACCGATTCCCTTACCCGCACCGGCGCAGGAGCCCAACCAGCCCCCCAGAGCATTCGTCACCACGATGAATGCGGTTCGCGCCCGTCCCCCGGCCATGCGCGACCCGATCCTGCTCGAGGCGTTGACGCTGCTCGCCGAAGCGGGACTGGTGCTGCCCACCCGGCTCATCGTCCCCCTGTTGGAGGTTGCCGAGGGCAACCGGCAGATCGCGGCCCGGCTTCCCGCGGTGCTGGGTTCCCGGGGCCGCTGGCTGGCCGGGCTCGGCGATACCTGGCTGAAGGGCCGAGCCGTGGCTGAACCGGAAGCATTGGACTGGGACGAGGGCAGTCTTCCCGAGCGCGTCGCATGGCTGCGGCACCTGCGCGCCACCGATGCCGCCGCGGGACGAGAACTGGTGGAACAGACCCGGAAGGAAAAGGCCCCCGACCGGGCCAGGTTCGTCGCCGCCCTGGAGGTGGGATTGGGGCCGGAAGACGAAGAACTGCTCGAGGGATTCCTGCGCGATCGATCCAAGGAGGTGGGACGTACCGCCGCCGGGCTTCTCGCCCGACTCGAGGGTTCGGCCTACCTGGCTCGTGCCGTTGAACTGGCCCGCACCGGCTTCTCGTGGGTGGAGGAACCGCCCAAAGGGCTGCTCGGAAAACTGCGTGCCCCGAAACGTTCCATCGTTGCTGTCGCACCACCCGAGAAGGAACTGGCAGCCGACTTCCACGCCGATGTCGCATCGATCCGTGTCGCCGAAGGGCCAGCTGGGCGGGTGCAATGGCTTGTCGCGGTGATACCACCAACCTGCTGGGCGGAGCTGGGGTTCAGCGTCCGCGAACTTGCAACCGGTGTGCTGCTGGACGACGAACCGGTTCCGCTCGCGCCGGCCCTGACCAGTGCCGTGCTCCGCTGGGGTGATGCCGATGCTGCCCGTGAGCTGCTCGACGAGCATCCCGCTCCGGCTCTCGCGCTGCTCCTGCCTCCCGCGACCCGCGACGCCTTCCTGGCGGATGCGATCCGCTCCACCGCTCTCAAACAATTCCCCGACATGTGTCACCGGTTGCAGCAGCAGGACGGGCTGCGTCTCGGCCCCGGGACGACCGGTGCCGTCCTGGACGGTATCCGGGCCTGCGCGAACGCCAAGGCCGGTGTCCACCAGGCCGCCACCCAACTCCTGGCGTTCTCGACCGATCCCCGGGAGATTCCCGAGCTACTGGACCGTCTCACAGTGCTGAAGGGGGAATCCAACGCCTCCCCACCCGGTCAGCGCGCCGTACGCGACGCCGTCGCCGCCCTGACCCTGCGCCAGAGCATCCACGAATCCATCGCCCACACCAAGGAGCCCAAATGACCGAGACCGTGCTTCGCCCACACGCCGAACAGGCCTTCGCCCATGAACTCGACGCCCTGGCGAGGGTCGACGACAAACCGCGCCCGGCGAACTGGCGGCTCTCACCCTGGGCGGTGGTGCAGTACCTGATGGGCGCCACCCTGGCCGACGGGACGCAGATCACCCCGAAATACGTGGGAAACCAACGGCTGATCGAGGTCGCCGTTGCAACGCTCGCCACCGACCGGGCGCTACTGCTACTGGGGGTGCCGGGCACCGCCAAGTCGTGGGTTTCCGAGCACCTGGCAGCCGCGGTCTCCGGCGATTCGACGCTGTTGGTGCAGGGCACCGCGGGCACCGCCGAGGAGGCCGTGCGCTACGGCTGGAACTACGCCCGCCTGCTCGCGGAGGGCCCTTCGGAGGCGGCACTGGTGCCCTCGCCGATCATGACCGCGATGGAGCGTGGCGCCATCGCCCGGGTCGAGGAACTCACCCGGATGCCATCCGATGTCCAGGACGGCATGATCACCACCCTCAGCGAGAAGACGCTGCCCGTACCGGAGCTGGGCATGGAGGTGCAGGCCCGCGCCGGATTCAACTTGATCGCCACCGCCAACGACCGGGACCGCGGCGTCAACGACCTCTCCAGCGCGCTACGGCGCCGTTTCAACACCGTCGTGCTGCCGCTGCCCTCGAGCGCCGAGGAGGAACTCAGGATCGTCACCAAACGTGTCGCCGAACTGGGACGTTCCCTGGAGCTGCCCGAGGCCACCGACGCGATCGCCGAGATCCGTCGCGTAGTGACGGTTTTCCGGGAACTGCGGCAGGGACACACCGAGGACAACAAAACCTCCCTGAAAACCCCGTCCGCCACCCTCAGCGCCGCCGAGGCTATCTCGGTGGTGACCAACGGGCTGGCGCTGGCCGCGCACTTCGGCGACGGTGTGCTGCGGGCCGAGGACGTCGCGGCCGGCATCGTCGGAGCGGTTGTGAAGGATCCGGTGGCCGACCAGGTGATCTGGCAGGAATACCTCCAGACAGTGGTGCGGGAACGCGACGACTGGAAGGACTTCTACCGTGCCTGCCGCCAGGTGGCGCGGTGATCGAGGACCGTCCATGAGCGAGATCCGGATCTACGGGATCCGTCACCACGGACCGGGATCGGCCCGGTCCCTGCTGCGCGCCCTCGACGACTTCGCCCCCGACGCGATCCTCATCGAGGGACCCGCGGACGCCGACGCGATGGTCTCCCACGTGGCCGGTCTGAAACCCCCGGTAGCGCTGCTGGCGTGGGTGACCGGCGAACCATCCCGGGCCGCGTTCTGGCCGTTCGCCACCTTCTCACCCGAATGGCAGGCCCTCGACTGGGCCACCCGCAACTCCCGGCCCGCATCGTTCATCGACCTTCCCAGCTCGCTCGGCCTCGCCCGCTCCCGGGAGGAACGCACGGTGGAATCAGATCCGCTGGGCCTGCTGGCCGGGGCCGCCGGGTACGACGATCCGGAACGTTGGTGGGAGGACCTCGTCGAGCAGCGCGACGAGAACGTCTTCGACGTGATCGCAGAGGCCATGGCCGCAGTCCGCGAGAACGGCGAAGACGGCGAGGAGACCCTGCTGCGCGAGGCACACATGCGCAAGGTGCTGCGCGCGGCGAAACGCGCCCACGAGAAGATCGCGGTGGTGTGCGGGGCCTATCACGTCCCGGCGCTGACCGCGAAGGTGAAGGTGGCCGACGACAACGCGCTGCTGAAACAGCTGCCGAAGGTGAAGACCCAACTCACCTGGGTGCCGTGGTCCCACGGCAGGCTGGCCGCCGCCTCCGGTTACGGGGCCGGGGTTCGTTCCCCCGGCTGGTACCACCACCTGTTCGCCGCCCCCGACCGTCCCGTCGAACGCTGGCTGACCCACGTCGGCGCCGTGCTGCGTGAACACGACCTGCCCACCTCGTCCGCACACGTCATCGAGGGCATCCGGCTGGCCGATGCCCTCGCAGTGCTGCGCGGCCGTCCCATGCCCGGGCTGTCCGAGGTACAGGAGGCCACCCTGGCGGTGCTGTGCGAGGGAAGCGACCTGGCCCTCGACCTGGTCACCCGGGAGGCGATCATCGGTGAACTGCTCGGGGAGGTGCCCGACGACGTGCCCCGCACCCCGTTCGACGCGGACCTCACGGCGACCGCGCGGCGGCTCAGGCTAAAACAGGAGGCCGCTGAGAAGGAGCTCGACCTCGACCTGCGCAAGGAGAGCGGTCTTGCCAGATCCTGTTTCCTCAGGCGCCTGAGGATCCTCGGCATCGACTGGGGCACGCCCGCCGGAAGTTCCGGCACCGGCACCTTCAAGGAAACCTGGCGTCTGCTGTGGGAACCGGAACTCTCCATCGCCGTCGTGGACGCGTCGCGCTGGGGCAACACCGTTGAGGCCGCCGCGGCGGCCCGGCTGTTGGACGACGCCGGCGACCTGGCCGGGGTGACCCGGGGCGTGAACGGGGC
>ERZ773069.1291-NODE-1291-length-14757-cov-11.094817_pt1 | contig 14757 bp, 12 predicted proteins | sample MGYA00580619_ERZ773069 | MGnify/ENA primary metagenome ERZ773069 (study PRJEB29015, sample SAMEA2738007) | human oral metagenome | biome: human oral; feature: human-associated habitat; material: dental | place: China | collected 2108 ...
TGATTCGTGAGGATTATTTGCACCAGAATGCGTTCCACGAAGTTGATACATTTACGTCTACGAATAAGCAGTTTAAGCTTCTAGACCTGATTCTGCGTTACTATGATGAAGGACTAATGGGACTTCATGAGCATGCCGACTTTAAGGCAATCACTTCACTTCCTCTAAGAGAGGATATAGGAAGATTTAAATACCTCGAAGAGGATGAGGTAGATAGAGAGTATGCTGCACTTGTAGGCAAGCTAGAGGCTTCTATAGAAGAGCTTATTAAGAAGGCAGGTGAAATGAATGATTAGAGAATATAAGACTATTTCTGAAGTAGCCGGCCCTTTGATGGTTGTTAAAGGTGTAGAAGATGTAGGCTACGATGAACTAGGTGAGATCGAGCTTGCAAATGGCGAGCTAAGACACTGCAAAGTTCTCGAGCTTAACGGAACAGATGCTATTGTACAGTTATTTGAAAACTCCGCAGGAATGAACCTAAAAGAGAGTAAGGTGAGATTCCTAGGTCACGGAAATCAGCTGGGTGTATCTCTAGATATGCTCGGAAGAGTATTTGACGGAATGGGCAGACCTATAGATGGTGGTGCTGAAATTATTCCTGAAGAGTACCTTGACATTAACGGACTAGCTATGAATCCGGCTGCGAGAGAGTATCCATCTGAGTTCATTCAGACAGGTGTATCCGCTATAGACGGACTTAACACCCTAGTAAGAGGACAGAAGCTTCCTATATTCTCAGGATCAGGGCTTCCTCATGCAAATCTCGCAGCTCAGATTGCAAGACAGGCTAAGGTTCGTGGTACCGACAGTAAGTTCGCTGTAGTGTTCGCCGCCGTAGGTATCACTTACGAGGAAGCTGAGTTCTTCATGACAGACTTCCGCAAGAGTGGAGCTATCGACCGTTCAGTAATGTTCCTCAACCTTGCTAATGACCCTGCTGTAGAACGTATTGCGACACCTCGTATGGCGCTCACTGCAGCTGAGTACCTAGCATTTGAGCAGAACATGCATGTTCTCGTTATCATCACAGATATTACGAACTACGCTGAATCTCTTCGTGAGGTTTCCGCTGCTCGTAAAGAAGTTCCAGGACGTCGTGGTTATCCAGGATATCTGTATACTGACCTTGCTACAATGTATGAGAGAGCTGGTAAAAAGAAGGGAATCGACGGTTCAATCACTATGATTCCAATCGTATCGATGCCTGAGGATGATATCACTCATCCAATTCCTGACCTTACAGGATATATCACAGAGGGACAGATTATCCTATCTAGAGACCTATATAGAAAGGGTGTTACACCACCAATCGATGTACTACCGTCACTATCACGTCTGAAGGATAAGGGTATCGGTGAAGGCAAGACTCGTAAGGATCATGCAGACGTACTGAATCAGCTCTTTGCTATCTATGCAAGAGGTAAGGAGTGTAAGGAGCTCATGGCTATTCTCGGTGAAGCTGCGCTCAGCGATGTTGATAAGCTTTATGCAAAGTTTGCCGATGAATTTGAGAACAAGTACGTATCTCAGGGATACGAGAAGGATAGATCCATTGAGGAAACACTAGACGTTGGCTGGGAGCTTCTCAGAACTATGCCTAGATCAGAGCTCAAACGTGTAAAGAAAGAGTACCTCGATGAATTTTATGAGCAGAAGTAGCTCAGTAAGAAAGGGATGATCTTATGGCAAGACTAAATGTTAATCCAACTAGAATGGTCATGTCTAAGCTTAAAGGGCAACTCAAGGTAGCTATCAAAGGTCACAAGCTCATGAAGGATAAGAGAGATGAGCTTATGCGAATCTTTCTCGATCTCGCTAGAGAGATTAAGGCACTTCGTGAAGAGGTGGAGCCAATGCTTGAAGAGGTATATGGAAGCTTCTCTGTAGCGCGTGCTGTAATGACACCAGAGATGCTGGAAGAAGCTTTAATGTACCCTAAGCAGAGCGTTAAACTCGTTGCGACAGAGAAAAACGTAATGAGTATCGATGTTCCGTCTTTCGACTTTGAGCAGGAGAATACGCAGACTGGAAGCGTATATCCTTACGGATTCGCGACCACATCAGGAGAACTCGATAAGTCTATTGAAAAGTTGTCGATTCTATTTCCTAAACTGCTTCAACTTGCAGGAATGGAGAAGGAAGCTATGCTAATAGCTGACGAGATTGAGAAGACCAGAAGACGTGTTAATGCTCTTGAGTATGTCAAGATACCAAACTACCAGGAGACCATCAAGTATATCAAGATGAAACTTGATGAGAACGAGAGAGGTAATCAGACAAGACTCATGAAGGTTAAGGACATGATGCTGAAAGAGAATATCGAACAGCAACGTGCCAAGGATGCTGAAATGCTCGCCCAGATGGCAGAGTAAGAGTTTGGGCATAACAATCTAATTAATAAGAAACTAGCGAGATGTAGACTATCTGCATCTCGCTTTTTTAGTGGTAATTAATTATTTTAGCTATCAAGATACGGAGAACCACGTGCTAAGAATGTACATTATTTGTACAAGAGAATACGTTGACATATGATATTAAAGTGATATCATAATAATATAAATGGCACAGTAATTATGATGAGGACAGAGTATCAGTCCACAATCGTTCTTATGGTAAGAGCGATAAATGCGGCGAAGGAGCCTGTGTGTGATTACATAAAAGTGCCAGATACCATACTCTTGAAAGGAGGATGAAATGAAGAAGGTTACAACTTATATAAAAAATCATATTCCTCTGAGGCAGGTTATTCCATTAATTTTGCTAACGATAATGTTCAGATTAGCTATAGGAGGATTATATGAACTTTCTGTTGAATATTATATGGATACGTATGGCAATGAGAGTCAAAATGCATATGTATCGGGCTTAGACATAGTCCTCACGGGATTTGGTATATTCATGTGTTTATACGCGATAGTTGTCTATATCGTTGAGAGGCGAAGTCATCTGCCATTTTGGTATGGGAGATGCCAGAGCGCGGGATCTAATGCCAATGCAGTTTTTGAAGCAGCCATTGGAACATCGCTCTTACGTCTCTCGCCAGCTGCAACTGCAGTCATTGCGATGATATTCATTATTTTATTTACAATAGTAAGCAATATTACGGCTAAGCATAGAGAAGAAATAAAACAAAGGTATGTAGGTCATATTGGAAGAACAGTAGACGATTTGAAGCTTAAAGGTAAAGTGGATTTTGGCGGCGAGGTGCTACATGCTCTCGGTAGAGAGGTTATTCCTAAAGATACAGAAGTTAAAGCTGTAGACATTGATGGATATAATATCGTAGTAGAGAAACTTATAAAAGAATAACAATAAAAGAGCTACGAAGTTAACTTCGTAGCTCTTGCTTTTGCATGTTGTGAAGATAGCTTGAACTTAGTTTTTATAAAATTGTAAATTTAGCTGAGTACGGAAATATCTATTCCTTCTCTACCTTCGAGAAATTTCTTGATGAGTGAAAGTGCTATTTTTACTCCGCCCTCGCTGACAGACTCAATATTAAGCGGCATCACAGGGTCGTGAAGTGACTTCCTAAGCAGGAACCAACCATCATGACCATCAAGGCTATAGTTAATCCGTACTCCTTCGTAGTTAGGAAGCTCGAGCGATAGACCTTCATTCTGCTCAACCCAAGCTTTCATGTCCTCGAGGATTTTATCTCCAACTTCACCAAAGTTACCTGTAGTCAGATTAAATCTAATCTCTACTGATTCAGCAGGCTCGGCGAGGGTTGCAATCATGTGCTCAATGCCTTTGCCTTCCTTTTTGAGGTTAGCCGCATTGATAATAGTTTGAACAGCAAGGAAAGCACCGTCATCTAGATAGTAGTTATCAGAGTAAGCTGCGTGGCCCGAAGTCTCGATAGCGAGGAATGCATTTTCACCTTTCTTTGATAGCTCAATTGCCTTGTTGATTACGTTCTTGTAGCCTCTCTTATACCTGAGGTGTTTTAAACCGAGTTTATCTTCGAGGAACGTATGGAGCTCATTTGATGTGATGCTATCAGTAACGACAGTTCCGCCAGGATAGTCATCTGCCCCAATGGCAGCAGCAAGAGCAACGATTGCGTTTCTGCTGATTGGCTTACCCTCTGATGTTACAGCGGCACTTCTATCAACGTCCGTGTCAAATATGATTCCGAGGTCAGCACCAGTCTCGCGCACCTGTTTGCAAATCGACTCCATAGCATCCTTGTTCTCAGGGTTTGGCTGGTGGTTAGGGAAAGTACCATCAGGATCAAGAAACTGGCTACCGCTGATATCCGCACCAAGAGGGGCGAGGACGTTAGTAGCAAAGAAGCCGCCAGCACCATTTCCAGCATCTACAACAATTTTCATGTTGCTTAAATCACCACCAACTCCCGTGCTGATTATCGAACGGAGGTGAGCAGCATACATCTGCATGAGGTTCACGCTCTCAGCGTTGTATTCGAAGGGAAGTACGTGTGCGCTTGCCGCGTATTCGAGCACCTCCTTGATATCTGCTTTGTTGAGTCCGCCTTCAGCGGTAAAGAATTTGAAACCGTTTCTGTTAAATGGCAGATGACTCGCCGTAACCATTATTGCTCCATCAAATTCGTAGAACGGCATAACTGTCGACATGTACATAGCCGGGGTGGAAGCTAGACCTGCATCGCTTACTTGAACACCTAGATATGCCATGCCAGACATGAGTGCATCAGCTAGGTCTGGACCAGTGATGCGAGGATCTCTTCCTACGCATATCTTGAGGTCGAATGAGTTCTTCCCTACCTTGAAGCCTAACCAGTGTGCAAATGCCGCACCAATTGCAAGTGCATTGTACCTTGTCAGGTTTACGTCCTCACCTTCAACTCCGTTCATAGCGATTCCTCGAATGTCGCTACCGTTTTGAAGCTTTAAAATTTCTTTGCCCATTTTCTACTCTCCATATATAAATGTATTAAGTACGCTATGACGTAAATCACAGAACCGTCAAAATCATCGCTTGCAAATTGCTATAATAAACTTGCGCTGATATCATTATACAGAATAATGTGATGAAAATGTTATGATACTTGTTAATAATACAGTTCGTTTCATGATATTGAGTTCAATATTTTGCAATGATATAATTTAGTTTCATGAGGTGTGTTCATAAGATTTAATACAGAAGGGGATATGATTATGATAAGTGATAAATATAAAGGCATTGAAATAAAGGCATTGAAGCAAGTGACCACGTGCCTTAAACTCGTGAGTTAGAAGCAAAAGAAACTTATAAGATAACGGTGGCTAAGAAAAGTAAAATGGATAAGAAGGAAAATATGAGCAAAAAGACCAACAAGAGTGGCAAGAGAAATAGTGCGATGGACTGGGCATTTAGGGTAATCATATTCTGCTTGGTCTGTGTGATTGTGGTAAGTGGATACAAAGTCGGAACGGCACTTTATAAATACTACCATTCGAGAAGTGGATTTAAGCAAGTTGCAAAGGAAGCAAAAGTGGATCCTAATCAATTCACGGGTGTTGTAGATTTTGATGCACTTAAGAAATTGAATCCTGATGTAGTTGGATGGATTTACCAGAAAGATACCATAATCAACTATCCAATAATGCGCGGAAAAGATAATGACCAGTACTTACACTCTGACATTAACAAGAAGTATAGCGTTTCCGGTTCGATTTTTATGGATTATAGGAACAGTGCTGATTTCTCTGATTTCAATACGATTATTTACGGGCATCATATGCATGATGGCAGCATGTTCAAATCGCTAAGGGGTTACACAAAAGAGACGGACTACTACAAGGATCATAAGACTTTTGAACTTATTACACCTGATAAAAAGTATCATCTGCAAATAATTTCGTCATATATTACTCCGGCTACGAGTGATGCGTACAAGTATTCGTTTAATAATCAAGCAGATAAACAAGCATTTATTAACTATGCAATAAAGAATTCTAAAATTAGTACAGGCATTACTGCGACAACGAATGACAAGATTATTACACTCAGCACTTGTGCATATGACTATGATGAAGCTAGGTATGTTGTAGTGTGCAAGGCAATACCTTGGACTAAGGACGAAATCAAGGCGGGTAAGAAACTGCAGGCGAAGCTTGATAAGCAGAAATAATATTTAACTCCATCGTGGAATAAGAGAATAAATATCTATTTACAATGATCATAAATTAAAAGACGCTTAACATAACTGAAATCAATGGCCTTTGAGTTTGCCAATGACATGATTCACGGTTAGGCGTCTCTTTTATTTATATACTAGTGACTATGTTGAAATTTCAATTAAGACTAGTCTGCATCTATATATGCAGTAATTATTTTGAATTTACATCTTATTCAATATAATATAAGTATAAATAATCTTTGTGTCTACTATCACTTTATAATAACTAACAGCAAAAATACGAGAGGCGTCAATATGAGTATCGATAAAACAAAGATTCGCGATGAACTGCTGCCCGATATACGGAGTTACGCAGATAACACACCGCTTGCAGATGAGAATACCTTAGATTGTAGTCTGGGCATAAACCCTTACGGATTCCCTGATGTAGTTGTGGATATTGTCCATAGCTTTGATGTAAACAGACTTTATCAATACCCTCATAGTGAAGAAGCGCAGGAAGCTGTCGTCAAGTACTGGCAAGACTATGCTTTCATTGAGCCGGAAAATGTTGTTATGACCGACGGAAGTGTTTCGGCATTAAATCTTCTAGTAAATGTTTTTGCAAAACCCGATGCTGAAGCAGTCATGTTTATGCCGACATTTACCGACATGGTCGAGTACTCGCGGATAATGGGCGTGAAAGTGCACGGGATAGCTATGAGTGATGAGAATAATTTTAAAGAAGACGTGGATAGATTAATTGCTGCGATAGATAGCAATACTTCGTTCGTATACATTGATAATCCCAACAATCCGACAGGGCAGTTTCTATCCAATGCTGAACTTGAGCGCATAGTTAGCAAGTGCGAGGAGCTGAAAGTGTATGCAATAATAGACGAAGCTTATGCAGACTTTATCCCGCGAGAAGAATCGGCGGTAATGCTCGGACCAAAATATAATCACATGATTAGTGTTCGTACTTTTTCCAAAGGGTTCGGACTCGCAGGGGCGAGAGCGGGCTATATTATCACCAACAAAGAACTTGTCAAATACATCAAGAAGGTCAGCAATCCCTATATGATGAATGAGATGAGTCGTGCGATAACAGCTGCAATTCTCAATTACGACGTCCAACCTGTAGAGCATGGAACGGACTTTACCATTATCAAGGGTGCACTTCGTGATGCGTGCGGAAGTAAAATAATCATGGCTGAAACAGATGATAGAGTGCCTATTTGTCTATTAAGACATATAAATGAAGAGGTGGATCTACAGAAGCTTCTAATGAAGGAGAACATCTTGACCTGTAGTGGTAGCGAGTTTGAACCGCTCGGTAAGAACTGTGTCAGGTTGCGTGTTCCAACGTTAAAAGATGCAGGTAGGCTAATCAAAGCAATTAGGAATATAGTTAGTGCGTGAAATGCGTACTGTGAGCGATGATTAAGAAATAAATATAATTATGTGCATGGAGAGGGGCGAAAATAATGATTAAGGACTTAATTAAGAAAAACAGAAGTGTAAGAGGTTACGACATTTCAAGAGAAGTAACTAATGAAGAGCTCCGTGGGATGGTTGACTGTGCCAGACTATCTGCATCAAGTGTTAATATGCAGCCACTTAAATATGTGACTGTAAACACTCCAGAAGGAAGAGACAAAATAATCGGGCAGATATCATTCGCGGCAAAATTGTCAGAACTTCATCTCCCCTTCTCGGGCACTGAACCGATGGCATACATAGTTATCTGTCAGGATAAAAATATCAGTAAAAGTGAAACAGGGTATCTCACGGATGCGGGAATCGCCGCTCAATCCATAACTTTAGCAGCTGCAGAGATGGGTCTTGGAGCCTGCATATTAGGATACTTTTCGTCAAAGGAAATGGCTAAAGTTCTAAGACTGACTGAAAATCTTAGACCGCTACTTGTGATAGCATTAGGCAAATCAATCGAAGATATAAGGATAGTTGAGATTGAAGAAGGTGAATCAACCGATTATTATCGTGATGAAAACGGGGTGCACTATGTTCCTAAACGAAAGCTGGATGATGTGATAGTTGAGTGGGAGTAGAGCATATTTTCCAAGAAATGGCTTATTTTTAAGGTTTATAGCCTGTCAAAATGAGCAACTGGGACAAAAATGGGTAAAGATTTCAAAAAGAATAATTTCAATAATTGTTCAAAGTGGCTTGCAGTAAACTATAAAAAATTAGACCGTAGCTTAATTGTTACGGTCTTTTTGTGTATCTTTGTGTTTTTTCAGGAAACGAGATTTTGGAGTTGTAACATTTAAGTAGAGTCTGTAAATCCACCAAATTCTCATGGTAGTATATCAATGAAAGGATTGGTGAGACTATGCAATACGACAATTCATTCAAGCAAGAAGCTCTCGAACTTTCGGTGTCAGAAAAGCTGTAGAGCAGCTTGGCATTCCACATTACACACTTGCTGATTGGTGATATATCCGAAAGCATCAAGGTGCTTCATATTTTGTAGGCATTGGTTACAAACGTAAACCTGTTGACGAGAAAGACCGTCGGATGCAGGAGCTTGAAGCCGAACTGCGTGAAACCAAGCGAGCCAATGAGATACTCAAGGATGCCCTCGGTTTTTTCGCAGAAAGCCGAAAGAAGTAAAAGCGCACCATTGCTATGAATTCATACACTCCAGAGAAGGCATATGGCCTGCAAAATCTATGTGTCATTTACTGGACGTGAGTGAGTCAGGCTACTACAGGTATCTTAAGAATCTTGGTAAGCCTGACAAGGATGCGGTTCTTTCGGCAGCTATACAGACCATCATTGATTAGTCTGTATTCAATGACAACTATGGAGTTTCCCGTATGCAGATGGCTCTTGCGCTAAGATGGCAAAAGGTCGGTATGCGCAAGCTCAGACGGAGTATGCTCAAAATGGGACTAATCCATGAACGAAAGCGTAGACCTAAAGGTCTGACCAAAGCTACATCCGAGATTCAGGAGAAGGAAAACCTGATACGGCAGGACTTCTCCGCAGATAAGTTATATCCCAAGCTACTTACAGATATATCTTAGATCCAATGCATCGATGGAAAACCGTACATTTCACCGATCATCGACTGCTTTAATGGGGAGATCCTATCGCTCATCATACGTGATAACATGAAGAAAGAATTATGTATCGATACTCTTAAAGCTGTACGGATTAGATACCCAATCAGTGAGGTGACCCTGCATTCAGACAGAGGCAGCCAATATACAAGTGACGGTTTCAGAGCTATACTGGCAGTAAATAACATATAACAAATTCTGAGCGGCGTTGATCACTGTTATGACAATGCCAAAATGGAAAGCTCCTTCGCTACTTTGAAGAAGGAACTCCTGTATCGTATCCCGACATACAGAATGAAGATATCAGAAGTAAAGTCCTGGAACTTCAAATATGTATTCACCTACTTAAAATACGGTACGAATATATAAGTCTAATCCGAGCGGGCTTTCTCCTGCATAATATAGAATGATGCTGCTCGACGAAGCCCTAGCGGCTTAAATCAATTTTTTTTGGGTGGGTAGAGACTGAACTTTTCTTGACATCTCCATGGAGAGAGGAATCACCAGTTGAAAATTTATCTAAACGAAGAAGAAAAGGAACTTTTCAATGAAAAAATGAAGCTTGCAAAATGCAGAACGATGAGCCATTTTATTCGCAAATGTGTCGTGGAAAAAGAGCTTTAAGAAGTGGATTTAGAACTTTCAGGGATCTCTAAGGATTGTTGTCCAATGCAACGAATAGCCTAAATCAGATTGCAAAAAGAGTGAATCAAACGGAAATTGTCTACCGAGATGACATTGAAGATGTGACGAAATCCATTGAGAAATTTTCAAAGTAACTATGGGATATTCATTCGCTGCTTCTAGGAAGGGCGATAAAGATAAGTTAGTAAATTTATAATATAATTGCTTTGGTATAGATATTGGGCAAATTCATTGCCTAAATTGTGCTGGTAAAATGTTTTAGCCACATCAATTATTTAGCGTTAAATCTGATTCTAATTATTAGTAATATTTTAGCGAACTCTTTTCGATATATGTTATAGTATTCTTTATATGTTGTTTGTAACAGAAATTCGATAGGAGATTACATTATGCCAAGAATATTTAGAATACATGGAGATAATATTGTAGAATGTGAACGTATTGCCAAGCTCATTTTAGAAGAAACAGATCCGACATCTGTTGAAATTTCGTTGTTGTCTCCATCAACTATTGTTTATAATTTGCGATTCAACTATCTGGGTCTCAATTTTGAGTGGCAGTTAGAATTGCTTCCAGGTTTTAACAAGGCAGGACGCAGAAGATGGGAAGCTAACATTTTTGTAGGACTTAAAGACAGTGGCAGTTTCCTTGATGAAACTCCGGATGCGATTGTTACCTATATTGAAAATGGTCTGGAAACAATTCTTTATGCAATCGAGTTCTGTAGCGCCCTGCAGGCCGGTAATCAGGCGTGGCAACGAAGCGGTCGTGCATTTTCTACTGGTCGCACAGGGTGCCCGTATTTGTATATCGTAGATTTTGTAAAATACGAATTGGATGCCCGTACTCGTGAGAGAAAAGCGCTTCGCTTTCCGAACCCCGCTGTCCCATATAGCTATATTAGCTTTTCAAAAGAAATTGATAATTTTGTCGCTCAAGTTTATGTTCGTTCAGAAGAATTTGATAAAAAATTTGATTGTTCCTTGAAAAATTTCGATGAATATAATTTTGCAGATCCAGAGCTTTCTCGTTACATCGTCAAAAAGATGTGCGGTTTTGATACTAGCGATGAGGAAGAACTAATCCTCCAAAAAAATCTCAATGTGGTACTGTTTTTGGCAAGCAGTTCTCGCCCAACCACGAATTTTACACCTGCACATTGGAAGCGTTTGTATGCATACCATCAGGGTATCGTTCAATTTTCAATAGAGAATTCGAAATTTAATTTTCGAAAAACAATTACTGCCAAAGGACATCACGGTAATTCTTCCGAATTTCTTAATTTGGTAGAAAGCCTTAGTGTAGGATTAGCGTCCAAAGATCTTCCTTTTGGAATTATTCCTGCAGCAAACAGAAGAAGGCTTGCAAAAGGACTACAATGCTTATATCCGACTTATGATGTCAACATCCTTAATAGAATTGCTTCCGAACATTCGGATTTAATTCTTTGTATGATTAAGGGGTTCAAGCCAAGAGGTGATGATAACCGACCAGATAGAGGAATTCTGCCGTTAACTGCTATGCTTGCATCGACCGATATTGAAGTAATGACCTATATTTATGGTCCGGTTATTGAACGCAATTTCAATGACCTTATCACAAATCCGGGACGCCTTGCAGCTTCCAATGGTTTCTGGCGTGCTATCCTTGCTTTGAGTAATTATATCGCGCTTGATATTCCTGTAATTGCTGGTCATTCTTATGATAAAGAGGTTCTTTTAGACACTTCTGAACTAAAAGAACACTATGTAGGACAACTTCCTGATGAAAGTGAATTGACGCAGAATGATTTTTCCAGCATCCCTCAGTCTTTCCACGAAGATGATGTAGATACTGGAATTCATTTCCTATTTTCACATTTGCTCCACGAAGTTTGCTTTGAGGGTATGTGCAATCCTCCTGGCGGCGATTGGAGTGGATTGTCCCTATATTATGGGGAACATGAGGTGCGATGGTTATCCTTGCCCCGTGTAAGCGAGGAAGTTAACGGGAAGCGTCCTGACCATGTGTTGGAACTTTTTGGTGTGTTTGATCGCCCTGTTCTGCTTTCCATCGAATCCAAAGAGCGATCCTTTTATTTAGAGACAAACGTTGGGGAAGGACTTGTAAATTACATCTACAATCTTATGAATTACGTTCCTAATGTGGAACGGTTGGTTCATCCTCGCCTTGGAGAATGGACACAATCAGGGCATCTTGTCGATTTTAAAGGATTTGAAGTAATCTCTGCCGCAGCCTATCTGCGTGGCTCCGCACAAGACAATCACATTGTTTTTGAATGCAGCCACTGTGATATGCTGTTCATTATGGAGCCAGTTGGGCATGGTTGGGAGATTGAAGTTGTTGCAGCTACCCCGGCCACAGAAATCTTGAAAAAGTTTATCTGTGACAAAGTAGTCGAAATTGGATTTGACGACATAACTCTCTTCTAAATTACCAGTTCAGATACAGGGACTCTAAAACTTGGATACTTTTTTTATCCATAACCTTTTTGAAACTGGAGTTGCCCGAATGGATGAACTCATGACGCTTATACAATTCCTTTGGTAATTCAACAGTAAAGTCATCCTCACCTCTGATACCATCAAACGAGAGCATATATTTAATTCCTTTACTGTTTAACTTTTCAAGATTGGTAAGGAAAGCCTCAAAATCAATAGTTCCGTAATAACGACCCTTCGTATGAAAGTACGGAGGGTCTAAATATATCAGATCTCCTTCTTTTGCCGTTTCAGTTGTAATTGTGTAGTCTGCAGCAATAAACTCCGTACCTTGGATATGTTTAGACCAATCCAAAATAATCTTTTCTAAACTGTCTGGAGATATGCCGGGACGAGTATGATGTAAAGAATTATTGAAGTCGCCGTTTGTATTAAAACGAATTAGCCCATTGACGCAAGTTCTGGATAAGAACAAAAGATCTTCAGGAGAACGATTTTTGTTGAAATCATCTCTGATTTCGTAATATGTTTGATAACCTTCTATTTGTAATCTTGCCCAACGAAGTCGGTATGCTGCAGATAATTCGACAGGGTTGTTTTTGATTTCATTCCATAAATCAATTAGCGGCACACAAATATCTCCACAAATAGCATTGCTTGGATTTATAGCATATAGCATTGAGCCGCCACCAATAAATGGCTCGTAGTACCTATTGAATTTATTGGGTAGGAATTTTTTTATTATTGAGGATTGGCTTCGCTTACTGCCGCTCCACTTTATAACTGGTTTAAACATTTTAGTCCTCCATGGATGTTGTTTCGCTTTCAATTAAGATTTCATGTGGATCTACATTTAAATAGTCACATAAACGAACAAATGCTGCTGACAGCGGAGATTTTCCGTTTATATATTCATATATTGTGGGTTTGGATACTCCAGCTTTTGTTGCCAATTCATTGATAGTCTTAATATTCAAATCAATCATCTTTTTGCGAAGCTCTTTTTCGTTGAGTATCAAGTTCTTCATTTGGCAGCCTCGCTTTTGAATAGATTTAAGCGAAGTTGGCCAAACTGATATCCATTTTCCTCGACGTGATTCAAACGTTCTGTTGCAATTTCACAGTAGGAATTATCAAGTTCAATACCAATGTATTTTCGTCCTGTCATTTTTGCAGCAACACATTCACTTCCTGAACCTGAAAAAGGCGTGAGCATAATATCGCTTTCTCTGGACGCCAGTTTAATCATTCTTTCGAGGATTCTAATTGGTTTTTGTGTAGGATGCTTGCCGTATGCAATCTCACTTTTTTCTTTATTATTGGATATATCCCATACGGTTCGCATTTGTTTTCCAGGCATTTTTAGACTATCATAAGAAAAATCTCCGCTTTTTGAATACTCATAATCAAAATAATATTCTCTTTTCTTTCTGCCCTTATTGCACCATAAAATAGTTTCATGACTGGCAGTCAACCTTCTTCCTGCCAAATTAGGGAAAGCGTTTCTTTTGTACCAAACAACTTCATTGATAATCTCAATTCCAAGCATTTGGCAAGTGACATTGATAACACCGTTGTTGTGATAGGTACCAAAAATCCACATAGAACCAGTCGGCTTGAGTATTCTTTTGGCTTCAGCAAGCCACGCTTTTGTAAATGTCATGTAGGATTCAAATGTGAAATCATCCCAATCTTGCATGACTTTATTCCAGTTGCCCCCCATGCCTTGTAACTTAGCACTGTTGTACCATTTCCACTCCCCACCTTTCGAGAGGTTATATGGCGGATCCGCAATAATTAAATCAATGCATGAGTCAGGTAGTTTCTTCATTTCAGATATGCATTCTCCATTGATGATAGTATTAATTGGTAATGTGTTATTCATAGAAAATCCTCCTTGTTGATAAATATAGCATACTTCTTTTTGAGGGTAAATATATTTTAACTAAAAGTAAGAAATTATTAACTAAAAAATTGTATTTAGTGACGAACATATTATAATTATATATGGATAAGAACATAATGACATAAAATTATCTTGAAGTTATTCGTGGAAACAAAGGTGTTGGAACTGTGACTGGAACGGGTAAAATAATCTAAAAACAAGCCGAAATTAGGCGATTTTTTCCAGCACTCAAAGAATTAAAAGTGTGCTATTTGAATACGTTGGAAAATAATGAACATCAGAACAAGAAGAGTGGGAGTAGCCCGAGCGAGTTTACGGAGAGTGTGAAACTTTTTCTGTAATTAGCCTTCTGTGGTAGATTGGTGAATGTATCCTGCTATTTGCAAGGGAGACACCTTTAGGTCAATATATTAAATTTGCTTACGCATGTCAAGAGAAGCCAAACCATTTGGGCTGGCTTCTCTTGAGGTATAGAGTATATGACACTACACTACTGCTGAAGCCCGTCCCTCTACAGCTTTCCTGCATGGGATTTTGCAGTATAGGAATCTATATTTATTTCAATCACCGTAACCGCATCTGCCA
>ERZ773069.1293-NODE-1293-length-14754-cov-15.653786_pt1 | contig 14754 bp, 19 predicted proteins | sample MGYA00580619_ERZ773069 | MGnify/ENA primary metagenome ERZ773069 (study PRJEB29015, sample SAMEA2738007) | human oral metagenome | biome: human oral; feature: human-associated habitat; material: dental | place: China | collected 2108 ...
TCTCTGTCGTCTTCGCCCACAACTCACTTTCTTCTTGAATTTTAGAAGACGCATTCGAAAACTTATTAACAAGTTCATCATAAGAGAGCCCTAACTCCTTAGCATTCCTTTTCATTTGATCCAAAAGTGCTTTTTGAGCTTCCGGTGTAGATTTGCTCAAAGCTGTTTCAGTTAATTTTTGTTGTATTTTAACCCATTTTTCACCGTAAGCATCCATCTTGGCATTGTGTTCTGCTTCTAATGTTTGCATTTTAGTTCGGATTTCTTCACGAGCTTTTAAAGCAGCTTCATCTTCTCCACGAATATCATCATAAAGTTTTTGTAAATTACTTTTACGCTCTTTATAAGCCTTGTTTTCATCCTTAATCCAACCCTCAACGACTTTCTTAGCCTTTGAAATTTGACTATCATTGAGTTCATCTAGCTGTCCATTCATAGCCTTAGTAATAGCGATTTTCTCATTACCAGAATATTTCATCAAGCTCAATTGCGTTTTGATAAGTTCGTTCTGGTTTGCCAAGACAACCGCTTTTTCTTCTGCAGTCAATTGACGATGTTGTTCACTAGCATTTTTGTAGATGTTAATAACTTCATCCGACATCTGCTGAACATTGTTTTTTATCTGCTCAGTCTGATTTGTTAAGGTGTTAATTGTTTCTTGGCTAATTCCTAGCTTTTCAGCTAGCTTAACTTTTTTTGCCAAGTCCTTATCAGCAAGTTTTGTGATTTCATCAGTTAAACCCTTAAAAGCTTTTCTGACATTCTCAATATCCTTGACAGCACCCGAACCAAATTCAGTCATTGCATGGTTGGTTTCGTCCACCTTGTTTTTAAAACCTTGTAATTCAACGGCTTGGGTGGAATTAACAGCAGTCCCCCACTCTTCAGCTCGTTTTCTAGCATCAATAGCTTTCTGGGCAAAGTAACCAATTACTGCAGCAGCAAGCACACCACCAGCTACAAGAGCACCAGTCGGGGTAAATAAAGCCCCCAATAGTCCCGCCTTACCAGCAAGACCACCGACAGCTCCTGTCGCTCCTGTTGCACTTTCTCCCAACAGAGCGATACCTTGCGCCGCTCCAGTTGCTTCTCTCGAAACATTTAATAGAGCCTTTATACTTTTTACTTTCCCTGCCATGCTAGCTATACCTGATAAGGTCTTGCCCGTCACGCCAGTAAGAAGGCTAAGCGCCCCAGTGAAGGGACTGATAGCAGCCGCTCCCAAAGCAAACTTTAAAATCATGTCCTGTGTAGCAGGAGATAGGTCTTTAAACCAATCTATGACTTTTACCCCTTCTTTTAAAAGATTGTTAATATTTGGCAAGAGCTTTGAACCAATCTCAATTCCAAGAACTTCTAATTCTGCTTGGGCTTTCTTAAGTTGATTTTCAGATGATTCCATCATCTGGTCGGACATCCGTTTAGTAGCTCCCTTAGCATTATTAGTTTCTTGTGTGAGACGTCTCAGAGCATCTCCGCCTTGAGCTATCAAAGCATTAAAACCAGCTTGCCCGGTTTTTCCAACAGCTTGTGAATAAAGCGCGGCCTTTTGCGCACCTGTCAAGCCCTCGGTATTCACTCGTGCAAGATCCAAAACATCTGCCAGAGAAAGATTGCCAGCTCGGAATTCCTCGAGAGAGATCCCCATTTTTTCAAACGCTACAGCTTGCGATTTGGTTGGTTTTACAAGAGCTGTCAAGATATTACGCAAATTAGTACCCGCTTTTTCGCCCTCAATACCACGTTGAGATAACAAACCAATAGCTGACGCTGTCTCCTCAAGAGAGATTCCAGCAGTAGCCGCCATAGGCCCGACATATTCCATTGCAACACCAAGACTTGAAAAGTCCGAAGCTGTTTTATTGGCTACGAAAGTCAAACTGTCCGTAACACGCTGCGTATCTTCCGCTTTCAAATTAAATTGCTCTAAGATAGCTGTCGTTGCATGCATAACCGTTCCAAAGCCTTCACCGGACGCCTTACTAGCTTCTAGTACATGTGGCATAGCTGCCATAGTTTGATTGACATCATAACCACGACGAATCATTTCAGTCATCCCTTCAATGACATCGCCAGTAGATATACCATATTCAGCAGCATATTTTTTGACAGCATTACTCAACTGATCCATCGTAGAGGTCATTTTGTTTGCAGGAATATCATCGCTAATAAGTGCTTGAATCGTCTTCATTCCATTTTCAAACGAAACGGCACTTCTCGTTGCTTGTGCAAAACCTGCTCCCAGAGCTGTTGTCATCCCTCTCGTCGCAGAACTTATTCTTCCTAGCCCTTGACTTATCTTTGTCAAACCTTGTCCCAGTCGAGCGGTAAGACTATATTGCGAATATTGCTCTCGTACAGTCTGTGCTAACTCACCACGGTAAGTTGCCAGCTTCGTTTGCCCGTCTTGATACTGTGCCGCCAATCTATAAGATTGGTCAGTTAGTGCGCCTGTCGCTGTCTTGCTTCGCTCAAAGTCATTAGCTAATTTCGCTTGAAAAAGTGATTGTTGCTGAATAAGACCATTCAAAGTATTTGCCTTAGCGCCATAAGCCTTAAACACCGCAGCCCCGCCATTCGCATATTTGATAAGAGCATTATTTGTATTGAGTTGTTTTTCCATTAGCCCAATACTTCTTTTAAAAGATTTGAGACTATTACTTGACTCTGTCAGTTTTCTGGCAAATCCGCTATTATCCAGCCCTAAATGAACAACCATATTTCCTATTGGCGTAGCTATATCAATCACCTCCAGTCATATTGATAAAGTCTTCCAATGACATGATTTCTTCTTTATCTTGTTTTAATTCTTCGGCATTAAGAACATTAAGCAAAGTCACATAATCCGTTTCCATAATGTCATTGATAGTAAAGCCGTTATTACTAGCTACCAAGTCCCTTACAAGACTTAAGAAACGCTTTCGGGCTTCTGTTGCACTAATTCCATCAGCTTTGGGTCTACTTCTTTTTTGACCCCCACCGCAGTCAAGATAATATCGTCAATCGTTTCTTCAAGCTCCCAAGCATTCAGCCCCTCTAAAATTGCTTCTCTAGTAACTGATTTTGCACTAAACAACGAAGCACAATAATCAATACGATCCAACAGATATTTTTTGGGAGTATAGCTAGTATCACCAGCCTCTAACTTTTCTTGTATATTCCAAAAATCCAACACACGACTAGCTGGTACTTTGTCCTGTTCATAAACTACCACATCGCCATTTTTCTTTTTTAATTCCAAACGTAATTTTGTCATTAGAAATCCTTTCCAAAGTTCTAAAAAATAAGAGAAACGGGAAAACCCGTTTCTTTCTATTCTGCAATTTTCATTTGTTGTTTCAGTTTCTTGATAGTTTCTTCTTCTTTACCAATATACTTAACAACGTAATTTCCTTTTGTATCTTCATCGTCTGAAGCAACAGATGTAAATTCATATTTATCCCCATCTGGTTCTTCTTGTGTTCCTTTTTTGGTCTTCATGTTGACGGCATCACGGGAGAACTGTCCTTGCAAGAATCCGAAGTAGGCTTTTTCGCCAGCTAGTGTTTCAGATTCTAAGAGAAGTGAGCAGTATGGCGGTTCAGACTCTTCACCAATATAAGTTAGCTTGTCTTTTACTTTGTATCCCAGTAGAATGTCGTTTACTTTCTCAAGGATGTCAAGAAGTGTGAGTTCTGCTTTCACATCACCTACGCCTTTGTTAGCTACGTAATAAGCAATATTTGATCCAAAAACTTTAATAGGAGTAGAGGATAGACCCGTAACGTCAGCTGTTTGAGTTGCACCTTCTCCTTTCTTCCCTTCAACAACAAATAAATTTGTTCCTGCTGTTGCGGCTTGACCATCAAGCACACGAATTGTGGCACGTTTAAAACCAACTAATGTCATATTTAATTTTCCTTTCAATATTCAATGTCATATACAGAGCTAGAACCTCTGTATGTCCTTGCGTCGACATAACGCTTTGTTTCTTCAAAATATTCATCTAAGCCGCCTGTATTTTGATAAAAGGCCGCTTCCAAGAATACTTTCTCAACCTCATGAGCTATTCGCTTTGTTTTGTAGTAGTCACTACTTTCAACATTCACCTGATAGCTAAACCGCTTCTGTAAGAAATTATCACTACCAAATGTCTCTTGCTGAGGAGGAGCAAGAGGTATCAAAACAATGCTACTATCACTTTCTGACAAGCTTTCAGGACGTTGGAAATAGTGAATAGCAATATTAGATAAAGCTGGCACTTCTGCCAGTTTATCTGCTAATGTATCAAGCATGCTTTTCATTCAGCCAACTCCTTCATCTTTTCTACCATGTGTTTAGTAAATGGAGCTTGTTGCGCTTCAGCATATTGCCGCAATTTCCCAAATCCTCGTGGTACATATGTCTTACCCCAACGAGTATAACCAAACTCATTTAAGTGTTCCAGACGCCAACGAGAACCCTCGCCCCAACCAACCTTGGATTGAAAAATCTCTCCCCCAATCTTCCGAGCCTTGGAATGCGTCGTCTGTTCCGTTGTTCGTCCTGTACGTTGAAAGCTAGTCGTAACTTCCTTTAAGTCTTTTTCTGCTTCCTCTGCAGCATAATTGATTGCTTCACGAGATATGCGGTCACGTCGAGTTTTTCCGAGTTTTTGATTAAGAGTGCGAATAACCTCATCCACTCCCTCAACACTAATTCCCCAAGTCTCCATTGACCTCTCCTTTCAAAAGTAAAGTGATATAGTCTGGCTTAGGGCGAATATCCTCAACATTCCACCTCTCATCTTTATAATCAACATGTTTAATTTCTACTATGTGATTATTCTTCGGACGATAAGATGACAGCGGATTACGAATAACAATCGTTACCGCTCTTTTTATCCCTTTTCCTCTCATGATTTCAATATCCTTTAAAGATGGATTATAAACCTCCGCCCATGCAGTGAAAAGTTTTTTCAATTCCTGCTTATCACTAGGTAAACGCCCTCTAGGCTTCGCATTGTAAAAGACAACCATTGTATTCAACTTTCCGTTGTCTACTGTCTCATTTTTAATCGTCTTTTTTCCTAGCATGTTCCGCCTCCTTTAGAGAATGAACCATTGCTTGTAGCTCGATTTCATTCGCATAGTTTGTCTGAAATTCATCAAGGGCATCGTGATACACATAGCGAGCTCGCTCAAAAGCCAGCTCAACCAGCATATCATCAATTTCATCCGCTCCGACCAGTAAAGCAACGGCTACGATACTAGAAGAAAGCATCTTTTTTAGATTATCATCTTCATCATCGCTCGTAATTCGCATACGCTCCTTAAAAGCAGCTAACTGCCCATCAGCAAACTCTGTTGTATCAATAGCCATTTTCATCTACTCCTCGTTTTGAGTATCAGAAGCACCCACTTCTTCTACAAATCCCGGAAGACGAGCTTCTAATTCAGCAAAGCGCTCTTTGTTGACTGTGATAATTTCACCAACTTGACGAAGTACATTTTTGTTCAAATCCTCAAAAGGCTTTAAAACCTTAACTTCCATAAGCTACCCCTTTCTTAACCACCAGCTAGTGTCAGCAATGCAGCAGTATGATTATCTTTCGCTTTACCGTACCAGTAAGATTTAGCAGTTACAAGCTGCATATCTTCAATAGCTAATGTTTGATCAAACTCTTCAATTGCTACACCGCCACCAATATAAGCATCATAACGGTTTGCTACAAAAGCAATCGCCTTGCCTGTATCTACCGCTTTTGATTCTGCTAATTGAACACCAAATGGCAAAGTAGTTGTATAAACACCGTTCAAATTCATAGAAGTGAACTTAGCTACCAAATCGTAATAATCCGCTGGGTTTACTAAAAGATAAGTTTGCCCCGCAATGTTTAGACGATTCCCTTTATTTGAAATAGACAAAGCTTTCATGACTGGGGCAAGTAGTTTAGGAGCGTTGGTTGGCTCTAATGTGGCAAGACTAGCTAGAGCTGTTTTGTCAGTATTGTAGACAACTTTTTCACTCTGAACAGTCCCTTTTGCTAAGTCTTTGATCAAGCCAATAGGTTGTTTGTCCCCGTTACCTTTTACGATAGCTGTTTCAAGAGCTACTGACATAGCTTCCTTGATTTGTTCCATGACAAACTGTTTCAGCCATGTTGCACCAAATTTCAATGCATCTTTTGGAATAACGACAAGGGCAGTCAGTTTGTTTTGCTCGAATGCTGTTTCTTGGAAAATCGCATCCAGTTGACCTGAAATTTCTCCATGTACATTTCCCCAAACTGCAGTACCAGTTTCACTTTTTACAGTCAGAGCTTTTAGGCGCATACCTGCATTTTTAAAGTTGATAATAGATAGCAGCGGATGTTCTGTAGTCAACTCATCAAACACTTGATTGTAAGTTTCTTCTGGAATTAAGATACCATTCTTTGAACCAACTTCTTTATTGATTTCATTAAAGAACTTGATTTCGTTTGCAGTCAATTTAGGATTCTTTTGGAAGCTATTAAACAGCTCTTCCGCTTCCTTTTTGCTAGCGTCTGAAACGACTTCTAATAGTTCTTCTCCCATGATGCTCATAGCATCAGCGTATAGCTCATTGCGTTGCTCAGCTTCCGCTCCGTTTGTTACTGCTTCAGTAAATTTTGTTACAGCCTCCTGATAACGAGGCAATTTAGTAATGTTAATTGTCATTTACATTTCCTTTCTTTAAAATAAATAATCAGCCAATACATCATGCACGGCTGGTTTTTCAGTCTGTTGTTGCTCTTTCTGAGACTTCTGCAACTCATTCAACTGCATCTCCATACGATCAAAGCGAGTCAATAAGAGATTCAATTGATTGTCTTGCTCCATATTTGCTTTTAGCTCCACTAGCTTCGCATGAGATACGATACCGCCGAAAGAAGCTGCTAAGTCTGGAGCAGATTCTGCAAAGAGAACTTCGTCTACCAAGCCAATTTCAAGAGCTCGCTGCGCTGTGAAAAAGGTTTCCTTGTCCATCAATTCCCTTACTTCATCTGTAGATTTACCCGTTTTTTGCTGGTATAAATCCGCAAGTGAGATAGAAGTATTTTCGCTCACCTCGCTCGCATGTGCCAAGTCACGATAATCTCCTTGTGCATACATACTTGCATTGTGAATCATCACTTGTGCAATCGGTGACATCTTGATGGTATCTCCTGCCATCATGATAATGCTAGCGATACTTGCTGCAAGCCCTGTAACCACGACTTCAACATTTCCCTGATAAGATTTAAGCAGCGTATAAATCTCACTACCAGCAAAGACAGAGCCGCCCTGTGAGTTAATCGCAACTTGAATAGCTTCCTTACCATCAGTCTTAGCCAGAAAATCTTTTACATCCTTTGGAGATACCGCACTCTGCTCAGTCCAATCATAAAACCATTTGTCGTCATCGTTAATGACAACTCCGTTAATATCAAGTCTTTTCATCTTTCTCCTTTCCTATGGAGCCTAACTCCATATAGTTTTTCGTCAGCAAGAAGACATCCCCACCTTCTACTGGGTCATAACCAAGCTCACGTCGGATTTCATTTCGTGTAAATGAACCAGAGCTAACCAGCTTGTCGATGTTAGAAGACAAAGAAAAAAGGTCATAGTTTTTAAAACCGACCATTTGAACTTTATTGCCTTTTTGAAGCTCTCTACGATTAAAGATAATGTAGTTCATTGCTGAAACAATTTTCTGTGCCAACGGCTCAATCACCGTAGCAATATAAGTGTCATAGTTTTTCTGATTATCCGCTAAATCCCCATGAATCAGCCCATTCGGTATACCAAGAATATCTGCAACATCATTGATATACTGTTGCTTCATCTTAGCAATATCTTCAACATAAGAAACTTTTATTGATGTTTGAGAACGATATTCCTCATATTTAGCATCCTTCGGTAGTAAAATAGGCACAACGCTATCATTCTCTAGCTTTTTAGTTATAGTAGCTAAAAAACTTTCCTTTTTCTCTGACACGGACTCTTTAGTATCCTCTGACTTATCAGAAGCCTGATTTGCTAAGTCACGAGCACGCTCACGAATCTTATCACGAGGGAGTTCCATGTGAAAACGCAGTTGATTAGCAGTTTTTTGATTTTGAAATAACCGCCCCAAAACAGAACCGTAATCATTCCACAAATCATTGATGAATGCTTCCAGATTATCATTCTCAACCCGAATAAATAGTACCTCATCATAATGAGCTGTGATAGATACAGGCACATTCTGGATAGTAGATATATCGAAAACATCACCAGTAAGCGAATGTTTCTGTACATAGCTATCAACCACAAACATTTCTTGTCTATTATTGATATACGCTAACGCTTCACCATTCTTGATGAGAGATTTTACAAATTCCGACCAAAATTCAGCCGCCGTCTGATTAGGATTAGCCTTATGATTGATTCGATAATCCCAAATATCCCGTTTCTTTGTTTCATCACAAAAGAAAACAAAAGAAGATTTAGAAAAAGTCCTAGCGATATAATTCGCACAGGTTTCAAGTGCTATAGATTTCATTGAATTCTGTTGCACATCTTTAAAAATATCATCAAAATCATAGGACAAACGTTGCTTCCCGCGATTAAAAATATAATCAAGTATCCCCATAGTTTCCTCCTTTCCAGCGGTAATAAAAAGAGAAGCATTTCTGCCTCTCTATGTCCACAATACTATTTTAAAATAAAAAAACGTCAAAATTTCCACTCTTGAAAAAAATAAAAACGGGAGTACAAATGCACTCCCACCATCTAGAAGAATGAAAAATTTAGAGAGGCTGACAATCTACCACCATAGATTGCCAATAGACCCTGCAGGAATCGAACCTACGTCAGCAAGCTTGCACCTCCTATGTTGCCACTACACCAAAAGTCTGCCACTTTGCCTGAACCTCATCTAGCAAAATTGTTACACGCAACCTGTCTTGTGTAAAGTTTTAAAATATGCTCACCATCTTGACATTGATTAGGCTTTATTTTTGACGATAACGAGAGATGGCCACGCTCGTCCAGGAAATCATATAGGGGTTGATGGAATCGAACCATCATGCTTAGTCAAAAAAATATTACCGTTTCAGCAGGAGAGCTAACTAGCCTGTCCTTACCCCATTGATAACTTCATTATACAAGATAAAAACGTCAAAATTTCCGCACTTTACCCCACCTCATACCAATCCATTACATCATCGTAAAAGTCCTCAAAATCATAACTAGGCTCATTCAGCTCATCAGCTCGATACATAGCACACTCAAAGGCCTTAAAACCATCTATCTTTCTTCGGACATCTTCTTTCTTCAAGTATTCAACATTCCCATCAGATTTTAATTTTCTAAGAACGTTGTTAGTATACCAACGCATCATATCATTTTCACCAAATAGGATTTTATGACCAGCAAAAGCATTCTCTATTCTAGGAGCTAGTAAACTATCTATCGCACGAGGATTTCTTACAACCTCCAAACGATAACCTGACGGCACACGCTGCCTATCACGTTCACTAACCACCTGCTCAAAACCTGCTTCTAAAAAGATAGGACGCAACAGATCCATTCGGAAATAGTCCCCAAGAATCGTATCAATATCAAAAGCATACAAATCCCGTTGCTCCACAAACCAATTAACAATCACATGCGGATCGATTGTCGGTGTATCAACAACCGTCAACCAGCCCTTTTCCTCCCATAGACGAATAGGAGCAAACTGCCGCTTGCCATTGATTGTATCCTTTGGCTTTGAATAACCATAAATCGCATCCACAAATCCCTTGCGCACAAAAGAATGTGTCTTCCATACATATTTCTCATCACTCTTAAACAACAAACCAACTGCAGCAAAGTCCCTAGTAGAAGCAAAGTCAAACCCACCAATACAACGTTGACCCTCATAAGGCTCTTTCCACTCCTTCGTTGCCACTAGTTCCTCATACGTAGCAACACTCCGCTCCGTATCTGTGACCGGCAGATTCATCCGCTTCGTCAAAAATTCCTCACGGTTAGAGGGATCATCTTGCAAATCCTCGTATTGTTCTAACACCGTTTCAAACAAATTAGCCGCATAATCGCTCATCGGCTCATGAAACATTGGATTTGCCAATTGCCACTTCGTCTTATCGTCCACCTGTTCCACACTATCCAACTTACAAATAAAAGGGAATATAGAATTCCAACGAGCACGCCCTTTTAAAACAGCTTTTGCCTTTTCTTTTTGCTTGTCAATGAAGCCTTCACGAACATACCCATCCGTCCCAATATAGAATTCTCGTGGATTGATAACCTTACCAAGCCCAGACAAATGAACCCGCACATCTCGATTACTTTCATACTGATGAATCTCATCAAAAATAACCGCACCATCTCGCAGACCGTCTTTCGTATTCCCATTAGACGTCCGAAATTTAATAATACTTTTCGTCTGCCTACTCAAAATCTCGGACTTCGTCTTATAGAATAATCGCTCTAACTTCGCATTTTCCTCTATGACTGTATAAATTTCATGAAAACTTGTCTTTGCTTGGTCTTCACTATTAGCAATGATAGAAATATTATAATTCTTCACCCCATGCATGGGTGTCAAAAGAAAACTCGCAACACCAGAAATCAAACCATTCTTCCCAGCACCACGAGCCATCATATAAAGAAACTTACGATAGACAATAAGATTATTCTTCTTAAAATACAAAAAGATAAATGGTATCAGAAACTTTTGAAACGGCTCCAACGGAAAGAACCACCGCTCAATATACCCAACACAATCATCTATCTGCTTTTCATTAAAATAAATCTCTCCACTTTCTAACCGAGGAACTATCTCACGTTCTAAGTATTCAAAAAGCTCAATCCTCTCCTGATTGAGCTCTATACGACCGGTGTTATAATCCTCGATATATGCATCCACATACCGTTGAATCATGTAAAGTCTTCCTCATCAATTTCATTACTCTTAGCCATCTTCGCTTCATACTCCTCTCGCTTCTTATCAAAGAATACATCAAGCTTAAGCAAAGAAGCATTAACCTTGGTCTTAGCAGTAACTGCAGGATTTTCTTTCAAAAAAGTTTGATTAGCATTCACCGTCTCAACCATTACACCCTTATCTTTAATCGACTTATCAAGGTCATAAAAAATACTAACCAAGTTCAAATACCTATCAACCTTTTCAACCTCAATCTCATTATCTTCGTCAATTAAAAGTCGTAATTCTCGCTTTAATTTCTCCATTTTTATCTGTTTTTTTGTTTTAGCCATATTTTTTCACTTCCTATATACTTTACAGAATTTTGTTCGGATTTTTCCCAAAAATACCCCCCTAATATGTAAAAATAGCGCACATTTTTGGTTAGTTGAGCATCCACCGGTTTACGGATTTTGGATAAAAACGCACATTTATTCGGTAGGGGGGTATATCGTTCGTTTTTTATATTTTTACTTTACAGAAATTTACAAAATTGACAAGTTACCAACTAAAAAGCTCATCATCAAAGCTTTTAGATTGCTTTTGATAGCGTCCATGACGCTTGTTGTGACAATCTTTACAAAGCGTTCGCAGATTGTCAAGCTCATAAGCAAATTGCGGATAGTCTTTTACTTCTTTAATGTGGTCAACCTCAAGCCTTGACGTCGTCAGTCTTCCTGCTCGTTTGCACCAAACGCATTCTTTATTATCCCGTTCTATTGCTTTCTCTCGTAATCTTTGCCAATCCCTTGTGTTATAAAACGTGTCATATATAGTTTTCTTGCTCGTCGTGTCAATCTCTCTCATATTATTAAAGTAACAAATATTTTTTAAAAAATTTCCGCAAATAAAAAAAGCCCGAAAAAAATCGGGCTCCAAAAATTTTTTAAAAAAAATTATAAAAAAGTGTTGACAAAATAAAATCCTTGGATTATAATAGACTTGTAAGGTTGAGATAGACCTTACAAAAATAAAAAACTTGCTACACTCTCAAACGCCAATCCGATAGTGTAACAAGCCGTCCAACACTCAATAGAGTGCCGATATACATAGTATATCACAGCGTACCTATTGAGTCAACTAGGTACGTTTTTTCGTACCTCGCCAAAAAAGAAAGAAGGTATATTATGAAAGCAACTGACATCAAGAACGAACTTAAAGAATTAGGTTACAACGTCAAAGATTTAAAAATAAGCGTCAAACATCGTGGCTGTGCTGATATCTATATCAATGTGACAGTTAAAAATGTAATGCTTAGTTTAGATGAAATTGATAGCATTTTAAAAGAACAATATGAATCAATCGATCATGACTATCGAACGGGTGAAATTTTGCAAGGTGGAAATACTTTCGTAATGGTTGAATACGATGAAGAAGCTATGTATCAAGCTATTAAACAACGCAAAGCCGACGCTCAAAAGATTCTTGATAATTTAGATAAATTTGAGTGTGAATCTGGATATGGAAAAATATTTTATGAAGATGAAAAAATTAAAGTCTACATCTTCCCTAATGAAAAGATCTTGTCATTTCATCAAGGAAATAAACAAAAACGTTTCAGCATTTCTGACTCTTACGACATGGCAAAAGCCATGATAAGAATTGAAAGATTAACAGCATAACCGAGCAGAACACTCCGCCCCCCTAAAAAATAAAAAAAGAGGTAAACATCATGAAAAAATCAATCACTATCATTACAACAATCATTATCATGCTTACTATCGCATTTGGTTTTTATAGACTTGAAAAGAAAAATCAAGAACTACAACAACAAATAAACCAGCTTTACGAATACAACGAAAAATTAGATTATCACATTTCGGGATTGCTTGAAAAAAATAAATAAGGATCAAAAAAATGAAGAATAAAGAAATACTAACGATTAATAACGCAAGCAGAACACGCACATTTGAAACAGTCAAGAAAATTCCAAACGGTTTCCACGTTTGGAACATCGGACAACGAATGGGAACGGATTATTATATCCCGCTTTGCGAAAGCCTGCGCCCTTGGAATAAAAACTGCTTTTCTGTCAATCGCAAAACATTAAAAGCCATTTGTCTACCTTACCATGAAGTTATGTTACTTCGTGATGCCGCTCAATATGGAATAACAAACTTACAGAAATGCCATGAAGCTATCGCAAACAAACCCCATAATTGGTTTGAAGCTGAGCAAATGGCGCATGCTCTTAAAACAATAGATATTTTTGAAAAAATTTCTTAAATTTGAGTTATTCGTATAAGAAAGAGGTAAGAAACATGTACTATATCATGGATTATGTAGGCAGCCCTACAATCATAACTAAAACAATCAAAACAGCAACTGAAAAGCCTAAAACTAGGCAAGGTCAAGCAGCCTTACGAATGATTGAAAAAAGATATTTTAAAAATTTCAGAAATCAATTAAACTTACCAAAAATAAAGGAGATACAACAAAATGGCTAACTATCTTAATACTCTAACAGACAATCCAAATATTTGGATTGAAGAAAACATTTACAACAATTTAGAACTTGCTACATTTGATAGTCCTATTATTGCAAAGTAGTACCACCAACTATACAATTGTTATCGCTTGTTTTCAAAACAATTCGGGTTACTTCTTTTCTCTCAGAGCAAGAGAAGCGCTTCAAGATAAAGATTTTCCACGTTGGAAAATCTTAGATGACAAATTGGAATGTTTGAAGTTAAAAGATATCAATTTAAAACGTGAAGAAATTTTAAAAATAATTAAAAAATATTATAACAAAATAGCGTTGGAATATAGCAGATGTAAACGATAAGACAATGGATTTTGTACACAATTCTAATTCTTCATGTTATAATATTTAAAAGGAGCCTTTTATGTGGAATTGGTTAATCTTATTTTTATTATTATTTATTTCCTTGTTTTACTTTTCGAATATCATTATAAAAATTATTATCGGGTTTATATTATTTGTTCTTGCTATTGCAATAATCTGCCTAATAATTGATTTTCACAATGACCCAAATAAAAACTAAGAGCCTTCTCGGCTCTTTTATTTTGCTTTAAAATATGCAATAGATAGCCCCTGCAGCCATTCATAAATCATTTTATAAGTGGTCGTCTTTCCGTAATACATATAACGACGGCCAGCGCCAGAAATATTCATAGACTTTGCAACAAATACAGCTTTAATCACTCGCAAAAGGCTCTCATCTGTCGCATTTACATAATCGCAGATAACCTTTTCCCATGTCAACATCATTTGTAAGCGTGGATCTTCTTCCTCTGCTATGATAATCTGCAACGCTCGTGGAGTCGCTTGCTTATTTGACTTAATCCCCAACTTATCATTTTTTTCTTTGAATGGATAGCGCAATTCTTCTCGTCTGTCAGCAATCATTTTTTTAAGCGTACTTTTAAAATAACGCTGTAGCCATAAAATTTCAGAATTAAACTCAATTGTTAAATCTTTTTTATTCAAAAGTCATCAACCTTTCTTTAATGTTTTTTACCCTCTCGAATGTCACATATCTTATAGAGTGTTTCTTTTTTTGAATATAGCTTAATCACTATATTTTCTAAGACATCAGCCTATTTTTAAAAATATATAATGCAATATTTTTTCATTGTGTATCATTGTAAAATTTCAAAAAAATATTATAGGCTGAAATCAGCCACTTCTTTATCCTGTTCTTCCTGATTTATTCCAATATATTTTAAAGTAATGTCAGGCGACGAGTGATTAAACATTTCCATAAGTAACGCTACATTTTGCGTTTTTTTGTACATGTGATAACCAAATGATTTTCGCATAGAATGCGTTCCGATGTGATGAATGCCGAATTCTTT
>ERZ773069.1294-NODE-1294-length-14753-cov-3.040210_pt1 | contig 14753 bp, 14 predicted proteins | sample MGYA00580619_ERZ773069 | MGnify/ENA primary metagenome ERZ773069 (study PRJEB29015, sample SAMEA2738007) | human oral metagenome | biome: human oral; feature: human-associated habitat; material: dental | place: China | collected 2108 ...
CGGCAAAAAGCGCAGGGTGCTCCTCTGCAATTTTTTCAATGGTCTTGCTCGTCGCGTGTTTCCGCACAAAGAAGGGAATCCGCTTAATCCACTCTTCCGGGACAAGCTTCAGAATCTTCTCTCCCGCCTCTCTGTCATTCAGTACCGCTTCGGACAGTCCCTTCTCAATCTGTTCCTGCTCTTTCTCTGTAAAATCCTTCAATTCCATCCTCTACTTCCTCCTTAGACCCTGGTATTATAAAGCAAAACGGCAGAAAAAAGTTCTTACGAATCAACAAAAATCCTTATATAAGTCTAAAACCCTCATTTCTTTTTCCTGTAAAGATAAGTACCACTCTTTACATTCTATTCCATTACATTTGGCATGAAATTTACAACATTGTTCCATTTCAAAAGTCATGGAGCACAATATAATGAAAGAAATAGAGTAAAAATCATTCAAAAGGAAAGAAAAATCTTTCCATTTCAGCATAAGAATGGGTTCAGTGGTCGATTAAAATTATCTCTTATCCATCTGTACGCAGGGATTCTGCGCAATCCATGCGCTCTCTCCCTTCACTTAATACAGAAGACATGGAGTGGCAACTCATCCATTCTTTTTCTTGTATAAAAATTTTTGAAAAGGAGAACTATGAAGATTGCAGTGATTACCGGCGCGAGTTCCGGTATCGGAAAAGAACTCTGTTATGCCGTGCAGGACTATATTCCTGCCGTGGATGAGCTTTGGCTCTTTGCAAGAAGAAAAAATGCTCTACTGAACCTATCGAAGACGCTCTATAAAAGGACGCGTATTTTTGCCTATGATTTATGTGAGGACGAAGGTCTTACCGCTTACCGGAACGCACTGAAAGAAGAACAGGCGGAGATTCTTTTCCTGATCAATGCTGCCGGTTTCGGAAAATTAGGAGAAGTAACGGAAATCCCGATTGAAGAGCAGCTCGGCATGCTTTCCCTCAATGCTCGTGCGCTAACCGCTTTTACTTTATATTCCCTTCCCTATATGCGAGAAAATTCCAGAATCATCCAGATGGCGTCCGCAGCCGCTTTTCTGCCACAGCGGGAATTCTCCGTCTATGCCGCCAGTAAAGCCTACGTCTACTCTTTCTCTCTTTCCTTGCGAGAGGAACTCAAAAAGAAAAAGATTGCTGTAACCGCTGTCTGTCCGGGGCCTGTAGATACCGCTTTTTTTAAGGTTGCTGGAAACGAAGGAAAACTAAAAACAATCAAGTCCCTTTTCATGCAAAAACCGAAAAAAGTCGCGAAAGAAGCGCTCGTTGACAGCGTTCTGAATCGTCCGTTGTCCATCTGCGGTCTCCCGATGAAACTCTTCTATTTCCTGACACAAATTGTTCCGGATTCGATTCTACTACGAATCATCGATAAACTTTACAGGTGAGACATGCGCGAAATCATCATTTCTGAAAATGAAAAAGAGCAAAAGCTTCTGAAACTGCTCCAAAAATTCTTTAAAGGACAGAAGGACTCTTTCCTTTATAAAATGCTTCGAAAGAAGAATATTCTTTTGAACGGAAAAAAAGCGGACGGAAAAGAAAGCTTACACCTGGGTGATAAGGTGCAGCTTTACTTCAGTGAAGAAAGTCTGGAGAAACTTTCCTCCGTAAAAGTAGAAGAAAACGGACTTTGGCAGGAACAATACAAAAAATATATTGTTTACGAAGATGCGCAACTGATTCTTTTCAATAAGCCTGCCGGCCTTTTAGCGGAAGAAGATGCCAAAACCCGCCTCTCCGTGAATACCCTCCTCTCTTCCTACCTTTTACAAAAGGGAGAGCAAAATGCGAAGACCAGAGAAACTTTTCGTCCGGGTATTGCGAATCGTCTGGATCGGAATACTTCCGGTCTCATTATTTTCGGTAAAACACTCGCCTCTCTCCAAAGTTTGGGAAGACTTCTTCAATCGCATAGCTTGAAAAAAAAATATTACGCTCTGGTTTCCGGTACATTTGACCGGGAAGGTCTTCAGGAAGCATATATCCGAAAAGACGAGAAGCGGAACAAGGTAACAAAAGCAAACAAAGAAACGGGGAAGTATCTGGCTTCCGTCTTTTCCGTTGACAGGCGCTACCGTTATCAAGGTTCCCCATTTACTCTGCTTACGGTCGACCTTTTAACAGGAAAGACACATCAAATCCGCAGTCAGCTCTCTTTCCTGGGCTATCCCATTCTGGGAGATATAAAGTATGCAATACCGGAGATAAACGGAACAAAGCAAGACATTAGCACATTCCCCGATGCGGAAAAGGCGTACAGGAAGCTCTCTGTGAAACGACAGCTTCTGCACGCCTATTCCCTTTCCTTTCCGTCTCTTCCGAAAAAAGATGCGCTCTACCCTCTATCCGGGAAGACTTTTCAAATCCCTCTGGCAGAAGACTTCGAAGCCGTTCTAAAACAGATGGAACCTTTATAATGAGGTTCTATGCCTTCGGACTTTCTTTCTTTACCGTCCGTCTTCTTCTGTGCGTTTTCTTCTCTCCCGTTCCTTCCGCACTGTTTTCCGGTTTGTGTTCTTTCTTGTCTTCCTGCTTATTCTCTTGCTTGTTTTCTTGCTTAATCTCTTGCTTGTTTTCTTGTTTATTTTCTGCTTTTTTTACTGCCGCCGCTTCTTTTGAAGGATTGTTGTCCTTTCCCTTTCCTCTTTCTTCCCCTTTATGCGGATTGCTGCCCTTTCTCTTTTCTCTCGATTTCGGAGAAGCTGATGTATCCGCCTTTTCCTCAGGTTTCAGCGTTTCTATGGTCTCTTCCTGATGCATTGCTTCTTTCTTCGCGCTTGTTCTTCTCCTTCTGCCGGTCGATTTCTTTTTATTTCCCGCTTCCTTCTCTTGCAATACTTCTTCTTTCTCGTTCGGAATATCTTCCTTCTTTTTCCGCAAATCTTCCTTTTCTTTTTCTTTCGTTAATCCCTCTATCTCATTCGGTAAATTTTCTTGCTTTTTTAGGCTTTCCTGAGGAAGACTTTCTTCTTCACTGCCTTCTTTTCCGCTCGAAGGGAAGGTTTCATCCTTTTTCAAAGCAGCGGGAACAGAACTTTCTTCCCTTTCCGACCCTGTGCCGGAAACCTTGATCATCGCTTTTTTTACGGGATCATAGACAAAACGAAGCTGATTTCCGGGCTTCTTCTTCGCTTTTTGTACTTCCTCTTTATGAATTTCTGTGTCTTCCGTCTTCTTCCGTACGTCCGTTTTCTTTTCTACGGCACTTTCCAAACGACCTTGTTTCTCTTTTTCCTTCTCCTCCGCTTTCGTCCTCTTACCGTCTGTCTCCATAGGACTAGCTTCCTCCGGAATCTTAAGGGAATCTGCAAGTTCCTGCAAAAGAGCCATTCCGTCCACCGCAGCTTCTTCATCAGAAGCGGAACCCTCTTCCAGTCCCGGTTTCGCAAGCGGATTCGGCAGAATCTCAACCGGATTTAGGTTTTTACTAAGGTCAAAGTTGGTCTGTTTCTTTCTCCTCCAGTAATTACTTCTGCTCAAGGTTGGCTTTGTCGGAATATTGTTCATCGTATCGAAAGATTCTGTAAGAAGAATTTTCTCACTTCTTTCTTTCGCTCTACGGATTCGCTCATCATCATTTCCCTCCGAATGAAGAAAACACTCTTCAATCGTCTCTCCGAGTAGGATTTCCGCCCCTCGAAGACTATGCCAGAAATCTCTTACAGCGGCATACCCTCTGTCTTTGGAAACAATGCAAATCTTCTCCCCAGTGTCCAAGAACATCCCGGTCGTAGAGGCAATGTACATATCCAGTGCGTTGCTATGCTGCTTTAACAACTTCACCATGCGCACATGCACATTTTTCTCTTTTAAATCGTCTACTAATCCCCTACTCACAGCGGAATTCTCATCACTGTAATACACAACCAGTGTATCCTTTTCATCCAGATATTCCACACCCTGGAATCCGCTGCTATGCGTGTTTTCAAAATCAATTAAAATAATCACCGTCTCTCCTTTTCAAAAGCCCTAAGCTTCTTGATCCGGATTATCGCCTGCTGAAAAAGAATAGAACTCGCCTTCATCAATTTTCCGCAATATAAATTTTGTTTTTTCCAACGGAAACGGCACATTCTCTTCTCTACAATACAGAATATCGGAAATCATCACTACGGTCTCCGCATTTTCCTGCATGGCACTGGGAACCAGAACGAAATCGCCGATAGAAAGATTATCCTCTTTACTCCGGTAATAATAACTTTTTCCGTTCGGTTCAAAGATGCAGGAAAGATAGATATACTCGCCTTTTTTCACACCATGATGATAGAGGCCCGCATCAAATATCGCTCCAAAAACGCCGTGATAGGCGAGCGTCTTATGAAAATCCTCCAGCAAATCCTCCCAATCATCGGGAAGACCATAGCGATCATAGCTTCTCTTCAAAATACGGGTATGTCCATCCAGGTAGTGAAGGCCGATTGTCACCTCGGCAGCCTCCTCTTCCTTTCCCTTCTGCCCTTCCGTTTGAAAGGAAGAAAAATAGCGTTCGATATTCCCCAATAGATAATCCGCTATATCAGGTACATTGTACTCATGCTTTGCCGTGGAAGTCCGGTTGATAAACTGCTGATAAATCAATTTCTTCTGTTTTCTCGAAAGATAAAGAAACTCCTGATATTCTACCTCTACAGAGTCTTCTTCTTTGCTCAGAGGATTCCAAAGAAGTCTTTCTCTCCGGTCCCTTACCTCCAAAGTAAAAGTGGACAGACTGTTACTCTTCCGGGAATCGACCTCTGCCGTAAGGTCGGAAATCATCCCCATCAGACTGCTGAACCCTTCCGGATAGGCATTTTCCCCTTGAAACTCATGCGCTTCCTGCCCCACTTCCTTATAGAGAATATACCAGCGAGAAGAAAATTCTCTTTTCTCCGAAAGAGTAATCTTCTTCTCATCAAAATATCGTTCTTTCCAACGATAAAGCTGTAAGTTTTCCAGGTTTTTTAAAAAAGAGGCTGCCCGATCGCCGGATACATTTAAAATCATAGCAGGACCTTCTTCAGACAGCGCTGTATCATACGCATAACGTAGACGTCCGTTCTTCATCCAGATATTCAACGAACTTTCTCCAACGCCCATTCCGTCCAACTTTACATTCAAGTATTCCAGCATCTTCTTCCTCCTTTCCCCAGTTAAACTTATTATACAATATTTCACTTGAATGAAAAGGAATATTATAAAAAGTCCGCAGTCTCAGGCAATTCGTCTGAAACTCCGGACTTATATTCAGAACGACGAGGATGGGACTTGAACCCACAACCCACATACGTGAGCACCAACTTTCCAGGCTGGCCGACTACCATTATCACACCTCGTCAAAAACAGCTTGCTCAGTCTACCATAAAAATAAACTTCTCGCAAGTGTTTTATTCAAACTTTCCACTATATTGATCGATTTTTCCTTCTTCTGCATCTTTAAAGATTTCGTCCATGGTATGCCATGCCAGAACAGCACACTTCACCCGTGCAGGCATATGGGAAATATCTTCGAGAATCCCCGCTTCCTCCAGTTCTTCCTTCTCTTCGTCCGTTATCTTTCCGCGAATCATACGAAGAAAAATCTCCGAGAGATGAAGCGCTTCCTCCTTCTTCTTTCCGATAATCAAATCGCACATAATATCACTGCTTGCCTGTGATATAGCACAGCCGTCTCCGTCAAAACTGGCATCTACAATCCGCTCATCCTGATCCAGCTTTAAATATAAAACGATATCATCTCCGCAACTCGGATTCACTCCTTCCAGAGAAAAATCAGGATTGTCCATCTTCCTTTTATGAAGCGGTCGAATATTGTGCTCTGTCAAAATCTCATTGTAATAGGTATTAGTCCCCATAGCCCATTGCTCCTCTAATTGTCTTTACTGCAGACAGAAACGCGTCCACATCCGACTTTGTATTGTATAATCCCAGACTCACCCTGCTCGTACTCGGTGTACCCATGAATTTCATAAGGGGTTGTGCACAGTGGTGACCGGCACGGATGCAAAGATGATGAGAATCCAATATCTCCGCAATATCGTGCGGATGCACGCCATCAATGGTGAAGGTCATGATGCCGTGATGATGCTCTCCATTCTTAGAACCCAAGATGTGAATGTGCGGAATATCCTTCATCCCATCCATAAGGTACGCGGAAAGCTCTCTCTCCCGCTCTTCGATAAAAGAAAAGCCGAGCTTTTCAACATAGTGAATCGCTGCCTGAAGGCCCACTGCACCTCCCACATTCACGGTTCCCGCTTCAAATTTATGGGGAAGTTCCGCCCAGGTCGCTTCTTCTTTTGTTACATATTCAATCATTTCTCCGCCAAAAAGGAAAGGCGGCATCTTCTCCAGTATCTCTTTCTTCCCGTACAGCACGCCGATGCCCATCGGGCCATAAATCTTATGCCCGGAGAAAGCCAGAAAATCCACATCGGATTCCGTCACGTCCACCTTACGATGCGGAACGGACTGCGCCCCGTCACAGACAAAAATAGCATTCTTTTCATGTGTAAGTTTCACAAACTTTTCGATATTTTGCCTGTTCCCTAAAACATTGGATACCTCCGCCATAGCAACGATTTTGACTTTATCGTTCAGCGCCCTTTTGAAATTCTCTTCGCTAATCAGTCCTTCCTCATCCGGCTCCAAGAAACGCAGTACAGCGCCTTTTTCCTTTGCAATCTGCTGCCAGGGAATCAGATTGCTGTGATGCTCCATAATGGTAATCAGGACTTCATCTCCCTCTTTCAGAAAGGCCCTTCCGTAACTCTGCGCAACCAGGTTCAGTGCTTCCGTGGCATTCCGAACAAAGATAATCTCTTCCAGACTCTTTGCATGAATAAACTTCGCCACGCTTTCCCGCGCCTTTTCATAAGCATCCGTAGCTTTTATGGAGAGATCGTAGAGACCGCGAAGCGGATTCGCATTCTCCGTCTCATAATAATGCTTCATCGCTTCCACTACGGTATAGGGCTTCTGAGTTGTTGCCGCATTATCTAAATAAATAAAGTCCCCGCTTTGAAAAATCGGAAAATCCGCTTTTATTTTCTCTATCTCTTTCTCTCTGTCCAACATCACTCTTCCCCCTCACTGCTCTTTCCTCGAATCTCCGACTCGATAAAAGCTTCGATTTCACTATCCTTTATTCCATGAATGGCACTCTCCATCCTTGCTTCCGCAATCAACTCATACGCAGCCTCTAAAGAAATCCCGCGGCTTTCCATGTAGAAAAGGCTTTCCTCATCCAGTCTGCCAATCGTCGCACCGTGATTTCCCTCTACATCATCCTCATCACAGAGAATCACCGGAATGGTTTGATTGACCACATTGTCATCCATCAAAAGCACATTTTCCTGCTCTGTACCGGATGCGCCCTTCGCTCCATGCTTTAAGTCAATGGTACCGCGAAAAATCTTCACGGCATCTTTTCGGAGAACCCCGTCCGATACAATATTGGATAATGTCTTCTCTCCAAAATGATTTACAACAAGGTTAAAGTCGGCTTTTTCTTTTTCGGAAAGCATATAAGCAAGATTCAGCTCTGTCTCCGCCTTCTTTCCTTTTAAATCGATCCGATAGGAAAGGGAGTGACTTTGTCCGGAAAAAAGTAAGGAAGTCAGCTTGAGCTTTGCTTTATCCTCTAAAACAAAAGAAAAATCCTGTAGGGCTTTAAAGTCCTTTTCTTCCTTTGCGGCAATCACGAGTTCCAACTCGGCGTCTTTCTGAAGATGAAACTTCTCCTGCAAAATGGATATTCCTTTTTCTTCTACAGAAGCTAAATGGAAAAATAGTTTTAGCTTCGCCCCTTCTTCCAAGATAAACTCCTGGGCGCTGTGCTCTGCCGGATGTTTCCCGTTTTCCAGTGAAATCCGCAGGAAATCGGGATGCACGGTATTCTTTTCAACAACATAGCGGTCAACCGGAAGATGCTCTTCCCGGAAATAATCATCCATTTCCGTACTCATGCTCCCCGTAAACGGTGAGGACACGGACTCTTTTTTTATGCCCTTCTCCTTCTCCACCCCTCCGATAGAAAGAGAATAAGGAAAAACTTCTTCCGGAATCTCTACCTTACTTTCGTTCATTTTCAACCAGCGGAAGGTCGGTGCGGGCATTTGCTGAATCACAAATTCTTTCTCTTTCATTTCTCCTCCTTCCCTAGCCGATGGCGCCTACCATCTCCAAACGAATCAGGTTATTCATCTCTACCGCATACTCCAAAGGCAGCTCCTTGGAAACGGAATCCGCAAATCCGCTTACAATCAGGGACTTTGCCTCTTCCTCCGAAATCCCCCGACTCATCAAATAGAAAACGGCTTCATCCGAAATCCGCCCAATCTTCGCTTCGTGCCCGACATCCGCTTTATTGGTTCTGACATCAATTGCCGGAATCGTATCCGAACGGGATACATCGTCCAACATAAGAGACTGACAGGAAACCGCCGACTTCGCATTCTTTGCCTGATTTTGTATCACCACTGCCGAACGGTAGGTGGAAATTCCGCCTCCCTTGGAAATCGACCTTGTATTGATATAAGAACTGGTATTCTTCCCGATATGCATCATCTTTGCACCGGTATCCAGGTTCTGTCCTTTTCCGGCAAAGGTTACTCCGGTAAATTGAGAACGCGCGTTGTCTCCTTTTAAAATGGTCATCGGATAGAGATAGGAAACGTGCGAGCCAAAGGAGCCGGATACCCACTCCATAATCCCGTTTTCTTCCACCTTCGCTCTTTTCGTGTTTAAGTTATACATATTCTTAGACCAGTTTTCGATGGTGGAATAACGAAGCTTGGCATTTTTTTCTACAAAAAGCTCTACACAACCCGCATGCAAGTTTGCCACATTATATTTTGGTGCGGAACATCCTTCAATAAAATGCAAATCTGCGCCTTCATCTACAATAATCAGGGTATGTTCGAACTGTCCCGCTCCTTTCGCATTTAAACGGAAATAGGACTGCAAGGGGATATCCACTTTGACACCCTTCGGAACATAGACGAAGGATCCTCCTGACCAAACTGCACCGTGAAGCGCGGCAAACTTATGGTCCGTCGGCGGAACCAGCTTCATAAAATGCTCTTCAATCATCTTTCCATAGGGACCGTGAAGGGCGGACTCAATGTCCGTATAAATCACGCCCTGTTTTGCCACTTCCTCCTGCAAATTATGGTATACGAGTTCCGAGTCATACTGTGCTCCCACCCCTGCAAGACTTTTCCGTTCCGCTTCCGGAATGCCCAATTTCTCAAAGGTATTCTTAATGTCGTCCGGGACCTCTTCCCATGTTCCGGACATTTTTGTATTGGGCTTCACATAGGTCACGATGTTATCTACATTTAATCCCGAAATATCCGGTCCCCAATTCGGCATCTTGGATTTATTGTATATTTCCAAAGATTTCAGACGAAAATCCCTCATCCATTTCGGATCATTCTTCTTTTCGGATATTTCTAAAACAATATCCTCTGTCAAACCTTCTTTAATCTTATAAAATTCGCCGTCTTTCTCTTCATAACGAAAGTCGTAGAGAGAGCGGTCAATATCTTCTACGATTGCTCTATCTTTTGCCATATTTCCTTACCTCTCTAAACGAGATATCGTACAGTGCACACAATATTCGTTATAAATAGGATTCAAATCCTTCCTCATTGATCTTGTCCACAAGACTGCCATCTCCGGTTGCCTTGATTCTTCCTCCCACGATAACATGGGTCTTATCTACGGAAAGAGCCTCCAGAATTCTGGTGGAGTGCGTGATAATCAATAATGCGCCCTGCATATTTTTCTGGTACGCTTTCACCCCTTCCGAAACCGTACGAACAGCATCCACGTCCAGACCGGAATCCGTCTCATCCAAGATGGCGAGCTCCGGGCGTAACATCAGAAGTTGCAAAATCTCCGCTTTCTTCTTCTCTCCGCCGGAGAATCCCACATTCAAATCTCTTTCCGCATAACTGTGATCCATTCCCAATATATCCATGGATGCCTTCAGCTCTTTTCGAAAATCCCAGAGACGAATCCGCTTATCGAACCGTTCTTCCATCGCAGAACGAATAAAATTACCGAGACTCACTCCCGGCACCTCCAGAGGATTCTGAAAAGATAAGAAAATTCCTTTCTTTGCCCTCTTATCCACTGCTTCTCCGACAAGATTTTCCCCATTGAAAAGAATTTCTCCATTGGTCACGGTATAGCGGGGATTTCCCATGATGGCATTACCGAGCGTGGACTTTCCGGCTCCGTTCGGTCCCATAAGAACATGGGTTTCTCCCTTCTTCATCTTTAAATTCACTTCGTGTAATATACTTTTTTCCTCAACGGAAACGGATAAATCTTTAATGTCCAGCAAATCTGCCATACGTCCTCCATCTGTAACAACAGTTTCATCAAAATGCTTACAGCATCTACTTCTATTTCCATCCCGGGAACAAGAAAAAAATACCCTTTCTCCCTTTACATTCCCCGCATTATAAAGCAGGACTACCGGTGTGACAATAGTATTCCTAGTAATTTTATAGGATTATAAGAAAAAAAACATAATCCGCATAAAAATAACGTTTTTCACTTTAATGCACCGCACTTGTTAAACTTGCTTTTAAGGCCTTCTTCCATTCATCCAGCTTCTTTTCCCTCTCTTCCCGAATCATTTTCGGGAAAAATTCCATTTCTACATGGTGCATGGCTTCGAGGCTCTCCATTGAGCGGTAAAAACCGCAGTACAGACCGGCAAGATAGGCTGCGCCCAGTGCGGTTGTTTCAATACAGGACGGACGAATGACGGACGCTTGCATGATATCCGCCTGAAACTGCATCAGAAAGTTATTTCCGGAGGCTCCTCCATCCACACGAAGGCTCCGGAGTCTCTGTCCGGTATCCTGCTCCATGGCACGCAGCAGATCCCTGCTTTGAAAAGCAATCGATTCCAGAGCGGCACGAATCAGATGATTCTTATTGACCCCTCTCGTTAAACCGGAGATGCTCCCCCTCGCTTCCGGATCCCAGTAAGGAGCACCGAGTCCGGTAAAGGCGGGAACAATGTAACAGCCATGGGTATCTTTCACCTTCGTCGCAAAGTATTCGGAATCCTTCGCATCTTCCAAAAGATGTAACTCATCCCTTAACCACTGAATTACTGCACCGGCTACATAGACGGAGCCTTCCAGGGCATAGTAGACTTTATCATTGATTCCGAAAGCAATGGTACTCAGGAGACCATGGTGAGAAGGTACACAGTCCTCTCCCGTATTCATTAGCATAAAGCAGCCGGTACCGTAAGTATTCTTCACATCTCCCTTTTGAAAACAGCACTGTCCGAAAAGAGCTGCCTGCTGATCTCCCGCAACACCGCAAATGGGAATTCTCCGCCCGAAAAATTCCGCATCGCTCTCTCCAAAAAAAGCGGAAGAAGGGGACACTTTCGGAAGAATCGCTTTCGGGATACGAAAAATACCGCACAATTCATCATCCCATTCCAGTGTATGGATATTAAAAAGCAGAGTACGTCCGGCATTACTGTAGTCCGTAACAAAACTCTCCCCCTTAGTAAGATTGAAAATCAGCCAAGTATCTACGGTTCCAAAACAAAGTTCTCCCTTCTCCGCTCTTTCCCGTGCCCCTTCTACATGATCTAAAATCCAGCAGAGTTTACTGGCGGAAAAATAGGGGTCGAAAACTAAGCCAGTTTTCGACCGGATCTTTTCAGATAGAGAAGGGGCTTCTTTCCGCATTTTTTCCACCATTTCCGTTGTTCTGCGGCACTGCCAGACTATGGCCGGATAGAGGGGTATTCCGCTTTTCCGATCCCAAACCAAGGTCGTCTCTCTCTGATTCGTAATCCCGATTGCCCTGATTTCTTCCGGAAGAATACCCGCTTTTTCTATCGCTTCTTGCGCGGCCGCAAGCTCTGCCTGCCAGATTTCATTTCCATGATGCTCCACATAGCCCGCCTTCGGATAGTACTGCGGAAATTCCTTCTGGGCAGAAGACACCGCTCTCCCCTCTTCATTAAAAAGAATCGCTCTTGTGCTGGTAGTTCCCGCATCGAGTGCCAGTATCATCATTTTTTCCTTTCTTACAATAAACCGCGAAGCTGCAAATCCTGCAAGGCATGAAGCAATATGCTGTTTTCCTCCGGTCCTAAAGCACCGAGATGACCGACCCGAAAAACCGTTTCCTTCTGCTCTCCCCCGTTCGGGCAAACCCAGATTCCATATTCCTTCTCTAAAAGAAGAAAAATAGAGTATGCATTGGCATGAAGAGGATGAAGAGCGGTCAACGCATTAGAGGGACTCTCGGAGAGGAACGAAAAAGGCAAATCTTTTATTTTTTCTCTAAAATCCTTTGCTTGCCGGGAAACCCTTTTCACTTCTTCCTCCACTCCTCCGCGTCTTTCAATCTCTTTTAACCTGGTATGAATTTGCAGCAGGATTCCGACAGCCGGAGTAAAAGGAGTTTGCCCCCTCTCCTGATCTTTCAGCATCAAGTCCAGATTAAAATACAGGCTCTCTACTTGCTGCTTTTTTACCCTCTCTACCGCCTTTTCGGAGAACACGATGACAGAGACTCCCGGAGGACAGGCAAGCGCCTTTTGTGAGCCGGTAATCATAATATCGGCATGCACTTCCTCCATAGCGAAAGGATCCGCCAAAAAGGAAGACACCGTATCGCAAACAAAGAAGAGATCATTTTTCCGACAAAATTCTCCGAGCATTTCCGCATCATACAAAACGCCGGTAGAAGTTTCTCCCACGTTCACAAGGAGCCCGGTAAAACCCTTTCCATCATACTCATACAAGCGCTCTTTTGTCAGCCTCTTACCGATTTCGAGGTCTAGGGAAACAGCGGGAATTTGATGAATCCTGCATAGATCTGCAAATCTTTGTCCAAAACTTCCGCCGTTGATGACCAAGAGTTTATCTTTCTCGGAAAAACAGTTCATCACCACCGCTTCCATCGCACCCGTGCTGGAACAGGTCATAAATACAGCACGGGATCCCTTTCCCGCTTTACAATATTTTAAAATATAGTTTTCATTCTCCAGCATCAGCTCTGAAAACTTCCCGGTTCTGAAATACGGTACCTGTTCCGCTCCGATGGCGCATACCTCCTCCGACAAGGTCACCGGCCCCAAAGCAAAATTAATCATTTTTCCATTCTCCAAAATTCTTTCTTATCGATCTATTTCTTCATTTCTTTCGATTCTTTATACGCTAAACTCCGGAATAAAGCTTTCCTTCGCACTCTCTTCTTCCTGCAAAAAAGCGTTCTCTATTCCTAAATTGAGAGCATAGTCCGTAAATCTTTCATATTCCTTGCCATAAACTTTTCGATTGATCTCCGGATAGTCCTGAAGGTCTCCGAAGGGAGTATACTGCGAAAGAAGACTGTATAGTATCCGGTTTCTATATCGACCGAAACTGTACTTTAATATACATTTTCCCTGACGGACCTGTCCCGGTAGCAGAAGATGTCGAAGAATTACTCCCTTCTGTAAAATCCCTTCTTTAAAAATAAGCTCCGGGCACTGTCGAACCGCTTCTTCTAAGGCTTCTTTTGCCACCTCCGGATAATTTCCCGCTTTGGAATAATGCTCTGCCGTACTCCTATCCCAATACTTAAAATCCAGCAGGTAAATATCAATCAATCCGGAAAACGCCTTTAACACTTTTGCCCTTTGGTATCCGGAAGAGTTCCAAACAAACGGAAGAGAAAAGCCTCTTTCCCGCGCTCTTCGCATCGCTTCCAAAATAGATGCACTGTAATGCTCGGGGGTTACAAAATTGATATTCGCGCACCCTTTCTCCTCAAGCGCATAAAACAAGGCAATCAGCTCCTCTATGGAAACTTCTTTTCCCCCTTCTTTTCGGGACAAGTTCTGATTCTGACAGTACACACAGGAAAGCCCGCAAGAAGAGAAAAAAATAGTACCGCTTCCTTTTTCTCCGGTAATGCAGGGTTCTTCCCAAAGATGCGGTGCCGCTCTTCCGATATGCATCCTTGTCCCTGCTGCACAGAAACCTCTTTTTCCCTCTTCCCGATTGATTTTACATTCTCTCCCGCATAATATGCAGGAACGATAACCTAGCATGAACGCCTTTCTCTCTCTACTCTTTTTCTATACTTCTTTCCCCTTTTGTTTCCTTATCCACCCGCGAAGTTTCCTTGTGCTTAAGACAAAAAACTGTTACACTCTCTTTGCTGTTTTATTCACTAAAGATGTAAAGGAGAAAAAAATGACAAATCCTATTGTACGAATAACCATGGATACTGGCAAGACTATTCGACTGGAATTATATCCGGAAGCGGCTCCTCTTACGGTGGAAAATTTTCTTGATCTGGTAAAAAAAGGCTTCTACAACGGACTGAGCTTTCATCGCATTATCCCGGGTTTTATGATTCAGGGCGGTGATCCGGATGGAAACGGAACCGGCGGTCCCGGCTACAGTATCAAAGGAGAATTTCGTTCCAACGGGATAGAGAATCCCTTGAAACATGAGCGCGGGGTCATTTCCATGGCAAGAGCCTTTGATCCGAATTCCGCGGGTTCTCAGTTCTTCATCATGCACGAAGATGCCCCGCACCTCGACGGTGAATATGCCGCTTTCGGAAAGGTCATCGAAGGAATGGATACCGTGGACGAGATTGCAGCAGTGGAAACCGGATTTCAGGACGCACCGGTAGAGAAAGTGATTATGCAGAAAGTGGAAGTGGAAGAATAAATCCTTCCTTCTGTCCTATCGGGTGAAAAAAGGGGCTGTGCAA
>ERZ773069.1298-NODE-1298-length-14730-cov-13.022078_pt1 | contig 14730 bp, 16 predicted proteins | sample MGYA00580619_ERZ773069 | MGnify/ENA primary metagenome ERZ773069 (study PRJEB29015, sample SAMEA2738007) | human oral metagenome | biome: human oral; feature: human-associated habitat; material: dental | place: China | collected 2108 ...
GTGAGTCTGCTACGTTGATACGGTAGAAAGGTTTTTTCTTAGAACCCATACGAGTCAAACGAATTTTAACTGCCATTTTTAAAGTCTCTTTTCTTATTTTTTATTTCGGTGAAATAGCTGAGCTATTTATCACATGTTCTATTATAGCAGATTTTCAACAGGTGTCAAGAAAAAAACTTGACAGACTTTAAAATTTTTAATTTTTTTGACTAATAGGGATAAATTAGAAAGAAAAAATTTATGAATACTACTTATGATACTATCTATAAAGACTACCCTGTCAAGTCCTATATCTCTCCAAATCGTGATGTCGAAGCTTGACTACTAAATCCCAAGCCCGTTCCCAAATGACACATGGTCTTATTAACGAAACTATCCAAACCAAATCCGATGCATTGCTTCAGAGAATTCTTTAGTTGTTTGACTAGCGAGGTCTTTAATTAAAAAATTTTTTCAAATAATTGCCACCTTGGCACATAAATTCTTGCTTTCCAAATTTAAATGTGATATATTTATAACATAAAAATTAAGTGTTATATATTTATAACATAAAAAAGGAGTCTATCATGAAAAAAAGTCAAAAAATGCGTGGCCTCATTGCAATGATTGCCGTAGCTCTCTTTATTGATTTTATTGTTTTATTTGGTTCTAATCTTAGTTGGGGACCCAAGTTAGTTATTGTTGGTATTTCAGTGTTAGGTCAAATTATAGCTATTTGGAGCTGGCTACATATGAAACCACGGCCTCATAAGATTAAGAAAGGTAAGGGGAAGACTATTTTTGACTTGTCCGCTAAGCTTTACACGGTACTTTTATTTGCAGCAAGCATTTTATATACAGTAGGAATTTGGGTTGCGACCCCAAGCGAAAGTTCTGGTATTAGAGAATGGATTTTGGGAATTGGCCTCGTTATTGAAGTGATTTTATTTGGTTTTTTCTGTTTGAAAAATGTCAAGGAAACTCCGGACGAACGCTTTTATGCTAATTTAGCCAAGGTAGCTAGCTTGATGTTTGTTTTTATACTAGGCGCACTAATGATCCTAGCAGTTATCATTGGGTATATGGGGTCTCTCACTCTTTACATGGGTCAGATATTTATTAGCATAGCTGCCTTGATTTTCATCTTTGCGATTGTCTATCTTATCTTAGAACGGAGAGGATAAGCATGTCCAAAGAAAGCAAGATTATTACTAATCTCAAATCTGTTCGTGAGTCCACAGGCATGACCCAGCAAGAGTTAGCAGACCTCATCGGCATGCGACGCGAGACAATTCTTCACTTGGAAAATAACCGTTACAATCCTTCACTGGAAATGGCTCTTAAAATTGCTCAAGTTTTTAATCTGAAAGTAGAAGACCTCTTTGAACTCAGACAGAAAGAGGAAGCATAATTCTTTTCGACACCTAGTACTAAGTTCATTGATTCATTAGGAATTGAAGTTAAAAGAAAAATCCTTTGAAAATATACTCTTTTAAAATATAGTAATTCTTATGGCATTGATATCCCAAAACATTTAGATATGCTTGTTGAAAAAGGATATGCTACTATCGAAATCGCCTTTGACTCGCTTGACCATCTAAATGCTACTATGAAAAAGAGTAGCCTTAAAAAGAAGGGGGTTACTGGACTCTCCAAGATGAAGGCCACCGAATTGAATCAAGCACTTCATGATCATTTTTCAGAAGAGGAATTAGCTAACTGCTTTTCGATTCGTGGCTATAAACTAACTCCAAAAGGAGAGCGGATACTGGAACAATACCAGGACATTGTCGACCGTCATCCGAAGAAAAATCTCTAATCAAGCCACTTTTTGGTTGACTTCCTCTTAAACTACCTTGTCACTAATATTTGAAATCCACTTTCAATTAGGGTACAATGGTAGAAATGATTTTTGAAAGGATTCCCATGAAAAAAATAGTAACACTTCTATTAATCTCAACTTTTGCCCTTGCTGGATGTAGCAGTATCCAACGTAGTCTGCGAGGGGATGACTATGTAGATTCTAGCTTGGCTGCCGAAGAAAGTTCCAAAGCAGCTGCCCAATCTGCCAAGGATCTTAAAGACGCCTTGACAAATGAAAATGCCAATTTCCCACAACTATCTAAAGAAGTCGCTGAAGACGAGGCTGAAGTCATTCTCCATACAAGTCAAGGAGATATCCGCATCAAACTCTTTCCAAAGTTAGCCCCTCTTGCGGTTGAAAATTTCCTAACTCACGCTAAGGAAGGCTACTACAATGGCGTTACCTTCCACCGAGTGATTGATGGCTTTATGGTTCAGACTGGTGATCCAAAAGGAGATGGTACAGGTGGCGAATCCATCTGGCACGATAAGGACAAGACTAAAGACCATGGAACTGGTTTCAAGAGCGAAATCTCTCCATATCTCTATAACATCCGTGGTTCTCTCTCCATGGCTAATACTGGCCAACCAAATTCCAATGGTAGCCAGTTCTTCATCAACCAAAATACAACAGACATTTCTGCCAAACTTCCTACAAGTAGCTATCCAAAGAAGATTATCGAAGCCTACAAAGAAGGGGGCAACCCTAGTCTAGACGGAAAACACCCTGTCTTTGGTCAAGTCATCGACGGTATGGATGTTGTTGACAAGATTGCCAAGGCTGAAAAAGACGAAAAAGACAAACCAACTACTGCTATCACTATCGACAGTATCGAAATTGTTAAGGACTACGATTTCAGTAAAAAATAGGATAAGTCTAAAATAAGGAGATGAGACAATGATTTTATTCTGGGGTTCAAAAGGTTACCAAAAGGTCTTAGGACATACTCAAACCACTATCGAGTGTGGTCATTGTAACAATGCCGACACTTGGGAAATTTCAGAAACTGGACGTAAGTTTACCCTTTACTGGATTCCACTCTTTCCTTACGGAAAAACTTATTTCGTTTCTTGCCCGATTTGTCACTACGGTAAAGAAATCCAAAAATCTGATATTGAAACCTATTTGAATTACTAGCCAAAAAGCCAAGTCTGTGTGACTTGGCTTTTTCCTATTCTAGTTTTGCGAGTTTCTCTTTTTATGTCAGCTCATTGAAATCCCAGATTTGGTCCATCCAGCCTTCATAGAAGTCTGGTTCGTGGCAAACCATAAGGATTGAGCCCTTATACTCTTTTAGAGCTCGTTTGAGCTCATCCTTAGCATCCACATCCAAGTGGTTGGTAGGCTCGTCTAGTACAAGGACATTGTTCTCACGATTCATCAAGAGACAGAAGCGCACCTTGGCTTGTTCCCCACCTGACAAGACTTGAATCTGGCTTTCGATATGCTTCGTTGTCAAACCACAGCGGGCAAGAGCTGCACGAACTTCTGCTTGATTGAGCGCTGGGAAGGCATTCCATACCGCTTCTAGTGGTGTTTGGCGATTGCCTCCTTCCACTTCTTGTTCAAAGTAGCCAAGTTCTAGGTAATCACCACGTTCAACTTCCCCAGCAATTGGTGGGATAATTCCTAAAAGACTCTTCAAGAGGGTTGTTTTCCCGATACCATTGGCACCGATGATGGCAACCTTTTGATTGCGCTCAAAGGTAAGATTTAATGGTTTTGTAAGTGGGCGGTCGTAACCAATCTGCAAGTCTTTGGCTTGGAAGATAAAGCGACCTGGTGTACGTGCAGATTTGAATTCAAATGATGGTTTTGGTTTCTCGCTTTGAAGTTCGATGATATCCATCTTATCCAATTTCTTCTGGCGGGACATGGCCATGTTTCGTGTTGCAACACGCGCCTTGTTTCGAGCCACAAAATCCTTGAGGTCCGCAATTTCTTTCTGTTGACGTTCATAGGCTGCCTCTAGTTGCGATTTCTTCATGGCATAAACTTCTTGGAACTGGTAGTAATCTCCAGAGTAGCGAGTCAACTGTTGGTTTTCTACATGATAGACGATATTGATCACATCGTTGAGGAAAGGAATATCGTGAGAGATAAGAACAAAGGCATTTTCATAGTTCTGCAGATAGCGCTTAAGCCAGTCGATATGCTCAGCATCCAAATAGTTAGTTGGCTCATCCAAAAGCAAGATATCTGGCTTTTCAAGAAGAAGTTTGGCTAAAAGTACCTTGGTTCTTTGCCCACCTGACAAGGCTGTTACGTCTGTATCCATACCATAATCCATGACACCAAGAGCACGAGCAACTTCATCAATCTTAGCATCCAAGGTATAGAAATCGCGGCTTTCCAAACGGTCTTGAAGTTCGCCAACTTCTTCCATCAATGCATCAATATCAGCTCCCTCTTCTGCCATTTCCATGTAGAGTTCATTGATACGTGCTTCTGCCTTAAATAACTCATCAAAAGCAGTACGAAGGACATCACGCACGGTTTGGCCTTCTTTTAACACAGCGTGCTGGTCAAGGTAGCCTGCAGTCACATATTTAGACCATTCCACCTTACCTTCATCAGGTAACATTTTACCAGTTACGATGCTCATGAAGGTTGATTTTCCTTCACCGTTAGCACCAACTAATCCGATGTGTTCACCTTTAAGGAGACGGAAGGACACGTCTTCAAAAATCGCACGGTCACCAAAACCGTGACTCAAATTTTTAACTTCTAAGATACTCATTTTAATTCCTTATCTTGTGTTTATGTAGTAGTTTATAGAGGATCCAAGCTAGGTAGCCACCCAAAGTATTGGTCCACAAATCATCAATCTCAAAGACCCGATTAAAATCAAAGAAAAAGTCTAAAGCTAGCTGTGTGCACTCGATGCTTAAGCTCAATAAAAAGCTTAACAAAATCACTTTCTTTGTTTTTCTTAATCTAGGATTGAGATAGAGAAGCTGGAAAATCAATGGAAAAAGCAAGAGGATATTTAAGGCATTCTGCAAAAAAATCCAAAACAGCTGTAAAAGGCTGGTTACTTCTCCAAGTTTCCAAAAGGAGTTAAAAGGCGTCAAAAGAAAAACCAGGCGTCCAAGATGTTGAATACCTGGAGTTTCCACTCCTGTAGGAAGTTGAGGTTGGGGAGTAAAGCAAAAACAGACGATACTAAGACTGTATAAAAGCACTCCCAAGCTTAGTAATGTTTTTCGATTCATCTTATGGATTTACTTCAGCTACTGCTTTTTGACGATCACGCTTCATGGTATTTGAACGCAATTGTCCACAAGCCGCATCGATATCTGTACCATGTTCCTGGCGAACGACACAGTTGACACCTTTTTTCTTGAGTGTATCATAGAAAGCCATCACGCGCTCTTTGGGACTACGACTATATTGGTCATGTTCACTAACTGGGTTGTAAGGAATCAAGTTGACATAAGACAGTTTCTTGATATTCTTCAGCAATTCAGCCAACTCAAGCGCTTGTTCAACTCCATCATTGACTTCATTTAGCATGATATACTCAAAAGTTACACGGCGGTTGGTTGTTTCGATGTAATACTCAATCGCTGCAAAGAGTTTTTCAATTGGAAAGGCACGGTTAATCTTCATAATGCTTGAACGTAGTTCATTATTCGGGGCATGAAGTGAAACAGCAAGGTTAACCTGGACACCTTCATTAGCAAATTCACGGATTTTGTGAGCCAAACCAGAAGTTGAAACAGTGATATGACGAGCACCGATTGCCATTCCCTTATCATCATTGATAGTACGGATGAAGTTCAAGACATTATTGTAGTTATCAAATGGCTCTCCAATCCCCATTACAACGATATGACTAACACGTTCATCTTGTCCACGCTCGTCAAAATATTTCTGAACCAACATAATCTGCGCAACAATTTCCCCGTTATTGAGGTCACGTTGTTTCTTGATCAAACCTGATGCACAGAAGGTACAACCGATATTGCATCCTACCTGAGTTGTTACACAGACTGATAAGCCATAGTGTTGACGCATCAGTACTGTTTCAATCAGCATGCCATCTGGCAACTCAAAGAGGTACTTGACCGTTCCATCGGCTGACTCTTGAACAATGCGTTGTTTCAAAGGATTTACCACAAATTGGTCGTTGAGTTTGGCAATCAAATCCTTAGACAAGTTGGTCATTTCTTCAAATGATTGAACACGTTTACGGTAAAGCCATTCCCAGATTTGATCAGCACGGAATTTCTTTTCTCCCTGCTCCAAGACCCACTCTTGCATGCCTTGACGTGTTAAACTATAAATCGACGGTTTCATCTTTTCTCCTTATTTTCTAGTCCTTCTTACGGATGACGAAATGACGTTGTCCCTTGTCTTCTTTCTGAAATTTTTGTTCTTTTGAACGGCGTCTATTTCTCTTATCCGTATGATTTTTTTTCTTACTTTGGGAAGTCTTTTTCCCTTTGCGAGAGTCCTTTTCTTCCTCTTTTTTGCGCATCTTTTGATCAAACGGTGCTCGTTTTGGAGCTTCATTTTCTAGAACAAAATAAGCACAACCATAGCTACAATACTCAAGTAGATAGTCTTGCAAACGACTGATTTTTTCTAAAGATTCTTCAGCTCGTTCATTCTTATAAAATCCCCGTAAGCGTAACTGCTCATTACTCCAGTCTCCTACGATATAGTCGAACTTGGTCAATACTTCTGAAAAACGTTGAGTAAAAGCTGTTGCATCAAAAGCATCCTTGCTATTTTCAACTAGAGTAAAGGCAAAATCTTCAGCTTCCACTCTGTTTCCAGTCAGTTGAAATTCGGGACCAGGGAATTTATTGTAATTATATAATTCGGGTGCAATTTCTTTACGCATAATCTTCCTTTTTCAACGATTACTTAATACTCTATTTTACCATATTTTCGCCACATTTTCACCTTTAGCATTAAAATGAAAAAAATCTGACGATTTAATACTCTTCAAAAATCTCTTCAAACCACGTCAGCTTCCATCTGCAACCTCAAAACAGTGTTTTGAGCTGACTTCGTCAGTCTTATCTACAACCTCAAAGCAGTGCTTTGAGCAACCTGCGGCTCGCTTCCTAGTTTGCTCTTGGATTTTCATTGAGTATAAGAATCTTTATCTAAAAAACTCAACTTACGTGAACAAGAAAAAACTGGGAAACCCCAGTTTTTTAATAATTACATATAAAGGAACTTGAAGAGCATTACTGCTGTAATACCAGCTGCAATCGGTGCAACTACTGGTACCCAAGCATACCACCATTTTGAATCACCCTTGTGTTGACCAAGGATTGATTTTGGAAGGAAGGCATGAAGGAGACGTGGTCCAAAGTCACGAGCTGGGTTCAAACCAGGTCCTGTAGGTCCACCAAGAGAGGCAACCAATGCCATAACCAAGAAACCTAGTCCTAAGTGAGCTACAGAAAGGCCTGCAGCTGTATGTGGTGCCACTTGTGCTTTAACAGCGATTTGTGATAAGTCAAGTGTTTGGCCAGATTGGCTAGCCATCTGTTTCATGTATTGGAGCACTTCAGCACCAAAAAAGTTCTTTGTCATACCAAGTGCTGCAAAGAAGAGAACGAATGAACCAACAAACTCGTTGATAAAACCGTTAACTGTTGCTGCAAAGCGTGATTCTTTTGTACCTTGGTCAATACTTGAAATTGTTGAGAATGTTCCCAAGATATTGTTTGCTTTTTCAGTTTGCAAGTAGTATGGACGGTGAGTTGCAACAACCAAGGCTTGTCCGAAGATTGCTCCCAAGACTTGTGCAACGATGTATGGTACTACTTGTGCCCAAGGGAAAAGTCCGCTAACTGCTAGACCAAGAGTGAAGGCTGGGTTGATGTGGTTACCAGAAACATTACCAAACATCAAGGCAGGGATCATAACCCCCATACCGTAACCAACAGCGATAACGAGCCAGCCACTTTGGTGACCTTTCGTACCTTTAAGTTCAACGTTGGCAACTGCACCATTTCCCAAGATGATCAAGATGGCTGTTCCCAAAAATTCAGTGGCATATTTGACTGCCCATGCGAAATCCATTGATAGATTCTCCTTAATATTTTTTAGACAATCCCTATTCTATCAATTTTTAAGCCTTTTAGCAACAGATTTTCTAAAAGAATACTGCGGGAAAACGCTTTTATTTTGGTTCTTAAAAAAAGACCTAACAAACCTAGTTTGTTAAGTCAAAATTTTGATTATTCTTGACGCTGACCAAAGTCCTTAATCATCTGATCCATTTCCTCACGACTTTGTGTCGTTAGCATATAGAGAAAGTCTCCTTGCAATTCAGCAAAGGCTGCAGGCATGATTTTCTTAACCTTAAATTGCTGACCGTATTTGGCGAGCAAGTCTTCTTCTGAATAAACATAGTTGGCATTGACGCGACGAGATGTTGCCAAGCAGTACAGGGGCTCGAATTGTGAAGCAGGGAATGGCTCACCCGCAACGATCGCTGCATAGCCCTTGTACAAATCAAAAGAATGGGCATAGTTATAAACATCAATGGTGAACCCACCCGCTGGACGGTTATTGTACTCAATGGCAATATAATCATCACTTTCACGGAAGAACTCGATATGGAAGAAACGTTCTTTCATGCCAAATTCTTTAACGATTGCCTCACCATACTTGCGCAATTTTGGATCCATATCTTTAAGAACATAATAAGAATTGTCCATCTTGTAAATCATGAGATCAAGGGGTGTATGGGCATAGTCAAAGGTCGTAGAAAAGACGATATTCCCATTTCTATCTACCAAACCATCGAAGGTACAGATTTCACTAGAGGTGACAAATTTTTCAAAGAAATAAACGGTTGAATGGTCCCATTCTGCCTTGAAATGATTGATATCCTCTTCTGTTTCAAGCTTGAAGGTTGCTGCCGCTCCCACTCCATTGTCAGGTTTGGCAATCATAGGAAGGCCAATTTCTTTCACAGCTTTGTCAACATCTGCATCTGTTTCAATGACAGCACCTGGAACCACTGGAACTCCAGCTTTTTTGAAGAGTTTCTTCATTTCAGACTTGAACTTGGTCTTTTTGAGGTCGTCTGGTTTGGCACCAAAGACATTAAATTGTTCACGAAGAGCAGCATCCAACTCTAGCCAGTATTCATTGTGAGATTCGATACGGTCAATTGGACCATGCTTATAAAAGAGAAAGGCAACTGCACGTTTAACTTCATCAATATTTTCAAGATTATCAACACGGAAATACTCAGTCAAGCTATTGCGCAGTGGCTCATCTAGTTGTTCATAGGGTTCTTGCCCAATCCCTAGAACGGTGATTCCTTTATTGGCTAGTTCAATACTAAACTGTTGGAAATTTTGTGGGTAATAGGGTGAAATTACAAGATAATTCATAAGCGACTCCTTTTATAGACTCATGTGACCGAGGAAATATGGCATTTGTTTGCGCCACCATTCCCAGTCATGGGCAACATCGTGCCCCCATTCTGCAAACCAAGCAGGAATTTGTTTTTGGTCAAAGGCTTCTTTAAGCTTGTAGTAAGAAGGCAGGCCATCATGTTCCCAAGCACCTAGACCTGTACAGACTACAATTTCAGCTTGACGATAACGATCGATAAACCAACCATCATTTTGATTCCAGATATAGTCTACTGGTGAATTTTGATAGATGGCATCATCATTGTAGTAGTCACCTACAAAGAAACGCGCATCATAGACACCACTGAGGGCGATTACCTTGGTAAAGACATCTGGATGCTGAAGGAAAAAGTTAAGTGCATGATAGGCTCCCATAGAGCAGCCTGTCGTCATCATGCCGTCGAACCAGCCTGTCTTGTGCTTGATAAAAGGAATGGCTTCTTCAATCACATATCGTTCATAGGCACGGTGCATCTCAGCTTGATCATGACTATTTTTCCAAGTCGCAAGCCAACTCTCACTATCTACACTTGAAAGTGTAAAGAACTGCACGCGACCTTCTTCAATAAAGGATGCACAAGCATCAATCATTCCAAAATCATAGTACTCATTGTGGCTACCACCTGAAGAAGCAAAGACAACAACTGGGATGCCTCCATGTCCGTATCGATTGACATACATTTCACGGTTAAGATGACCACTCCAGTGGCTTAGATGTTCAATATTCATATCCTGTCTCCTTTATACTATTTACCAATTCTCTGCAAAAAAGCGTAAGCAAGCTGGTAGATTTTCTGACCATGGCACTTCATGGTGAATGGCTCCAGCCTGAACCTTGAGAGAGAGATTTTCCAACTGCACTCCTCCTGCTATCAAATCATGATAATAGCGAAGGGAAGAATCAATGTAGGCCTGCTTAATATTGCCAGCCATGAGGGTCTTGTCTGTGTCGTCTGCTTCTTCCGTACCAACATAGATAAAGACACGCTGGTCAGGCAATAGTTTTTTTCGCTCGATATAGCGATCAAAGGCCTCTTGGTGAAGCCAGTTAGCTGATGAGAAAACTCCCAAACATCCAATCTGATCCTGATACTCCAAGCCAATAAACTGAGTAATATTTCCACCCAGAGAAGATCCAACCATAGCAGTGTGCTTACGGTCAGACTTTGTCCGATAGTTTTCGTCGATAAAGGGTTTGACCACTTCCATGACAAACTCAGCGTACTCGACTCCCTTACCACCAAATTGTTGGCCAGGAATGTTGGACTCTTGGAATTTCCATGCCGCATACTCATTCATCCGTCCAAGTCCATCATTGTCAATAGCCACAACAATCATACGGCTGATATCTGGATTTCGCTTGATGGCTGGGATAATCTTCCAGGAATGTCCAACGTAAGATTCCTTACTATAAAAGACGTTTTGTCCATCGTGAAAATACACAACTGGGTAGCTTCTATCCGTGTCTTTATCATAGTTTTTGGGGAGGAGAACACGTACCCGACGCTCCTTACCTGTGTAGGGAACCACTAATTTATGCTCTCGCATTTTTAGATAAAAATAAGATTGATTCATTGTCAGAAAACTCTCTATATTCAAAATTTTATCTTATTATAGCACAAAAATAGAAAAAAAGTCAGTTTCCGTCTAAATTTAGAACAAAAAACTAACTTTTCTACTTATTTTCTCTATTCTTCTGGATTTTCTAATTAGAGGAGATCGTCAATTAATTCATCAACAGCATCTTTTTCGGCTTGCGGTGTGATTTCTGTGATCATAATCCCTGCCACTGCTCGCTCAACTAATCCTTCAACATCCATACGTGTTTCATACTGTTCAGCATTCTTAATCTTTGGATTTGTTTTCGGACGATCAGGAGCAAAAATTGTACAACAGTCTTCAAAAGGTTGGATAGAAATTTCAAAGGTGTCAATTTCCTGAGCAATATCAATAATTTCCAACTTATCCATAGTTACAACTGGACGGATAATTGGTGTATTGGTTACGGCATTGATAGCCTGCATACTTTCAAGAGTTTGGCTAGCCACCTGACCAAGACTTTCACCATTGATAATGACCAAACCGTTTCTCACTTCACGGATACGGTCAGTAATCCGCATCATAAAGCGACGTGTCAAAGTCATAAGATAGGCTTCTGGAGCTTTGGCTTTAATTTCTTCTTGGATTTCGGTGAAAGGTACTTCGATAAACTGGATATTCCCACCAAACTTCGTCAATTTACGGGTCAAATCTTGAGCTTTCTTGAGGGCACCTGGACTAGTATAGGGTGGACTAGCAAAGTGGACAGCCTCGATATCCACACCACGTTTGAGGGCAAGATAACCTGCTACAGGAGAGTCAATCCCTCCAGATAACATGAGCATTCCTTTACCAGAAGTTCCAACTGGCAAACCACCTGCACCACGAATGGTTTCATAAGAAAGGTAGGTTGCTTCCTCACGAATCTCCACTTGCAGATTGATGTCCGGATTTTTCATTTGAGCTTGTACATTTGGAATGGCTTCAAATACAGCTCCACCAAGCGTTTGGTTTAGTTCACGACTGTCTAGTTCAAAATTGTGGTCACTGCGCTTGCTTGAAATTTTAAAGGTCATGCCTTCCTTGTAGATGTCCTTCATAATCTCTTGAACAGCAGACTTAAGAACCTCTACAGATTTTTCAACCTTATACACTGGTGAAAAGTTTTGAATCCCGAAAACTTGTTTGAGAGACTCAGCTACTGGTTCATAATCAGCACCATTCAAATAAGCATGAGCACGGTCGCGATCAGCCGTTACCTTGACTTGAGGATAGATAGATAAAACGTCTGAGATATTATTACGTAGTTTATTAATGAAACGCATCCGGTTTTTACCTTTGGTTGAAAGCTCCCCATAGCGAATCATAATTTCTGAATACTGCATGAATGCTCCTATCTTACTTTTCTAGTTTGATTGTAAATTAATTTTAGTTTCGTCAAAAATTGCTCAACTTGACTCATGTCATTTTCTAGGTCTAGGCTGAGGCGTACTGCTGACTGGGCTTTATCCTTTTCAATACCCATGGCAATCAGGGTCCCAGCAGGTTTTCCTGCCTTGGACGAGCAAGCAGAAGTTGTGGAAATGAAAATATCATAGCCTTCAAATGCATGAACAATGACTTCCCCACGAACTCCCTTAATCCCAAAGGTCAGAATATGAGGAGCAAAGTCTTCCTCACCTGAAAAGACAAAAATATCTGGATAATCGAGAAGGGCTTGGCGGATGACTTCCTTCATCTGACTCGTTTTGTTAGAAAACAATTCCAATCTTTCCATAGCTAGACGCAGTGCCTTGGCTGTTGCTGCAATTCCTGCTACATTCTCAGTTGTTGAACGATAGTCACGCTCTTGGCCACCACCAGTTAAAAGCGGTGTAATTTTCTTGCCAGACTTGATATAGACAAATCCAACACCACGAACTCCGTGGAATTTATGACTAGAGAAGGTCGCAAAATCCACTCGGTCAGTCAAATACTTTTCTGTTGGTATTTTAGCCAAGGCTTGAACGGCATCAACGTGGAAGGAAATCGTTGGCTTATCAGCTAATAGTTCTGATATAGCTTCAATAGGCTGGATTGAGCCGATTTCATTGTTGACTGCCATAACAGAGACTAGCGTTGTATCAGGACGAAGTAGGTTTTCTAAAGCAGTTACATCTACAAATCCTTTTTCATTTACAGGTGCAAAATCTACTTCAAAACCTTGAGTCTTGAGCCAGAGAGCCGACTCCTTGACTGCTGGGTGCTCAATATCAGACACAATAATGTGTTTACCAAATTGCGCTTTTTCAAAAGCCACACCTTTGATAACCCAATTATCCCCTTCAGTCCCACCAGAGGTAAAGAAGATTTCTTCGCTTTTCTTGCCAATCAAATCTGCAATCTGCTGTCGAGAAGCTTCTAAAATTCTGCTAGATTGGTCTCCCAAACGATGGAGACTTGAAGGATTTCCTATAATCTTTGAAGCAACCTGCATATAAGTCTCTAACGCTTCAGGGTATGGCTTGGTCGTTGCCGAATTATCAAAGTAAATCATGGTTTCTCACGCTTTCTAAAATCACTCCTTCTATTGTATCACGAAACAGTTCAGGCGACAAGAAAGGCAATTCAGGTTCATTTAAGTTTTTTTTAAAGATTTTCGGTATAATGAATTTTAGTAAAGGAGAGATATTATGTCTAATTATCGTAGAACATCAAAACCTAAAACGGAACACATCAAAAAAGGATTTACTGTCTTTCAAAAAACGATTGCTACTATCGGTAGTATTCTGGGGCTAATTACTGCAAGCATCACCATCATGAATGCTATGAATAATAACAACAATAACAACAATAACAACAATAATAACTCTAAAAAAGAAACTACGACAACCCAGACAACTGTCATAAAAGAGATTCAAAAGGAATCCCCTCAAGAGAACACTACTCCCAACAAGGATAATACTTCTACAAAGGACAACACACAAGAAGAAACAACAACTCAATCTAGTAGTAGTGAAGAAAGCAAGAAAGAAGACACTAGCAGTAAACATGAACAACCAACTGTTCCTTCTTCTAGCACTCAAACAACAGATACAAAAACTTCCACTACTAATGGAGCTTCCTAAAAGAACTATCTAATACTCTTCAAAAATCAAATTCAAACCACGTCGGCTTCGTCTTGCCGTATATTTGTTACTGACTTCGTCAGTTCTATCCACAACCTCAAAACAGTGTTTTGAGCAACCTGCGGCTAGCTTCCTAGTTTGCTTTTTGATTTTCATTGAGTATAATTACCTGTTTTTAGCATTCAAACTATCAAGGAGGGGATATGAAATATAGAAAATTTCAATTATTGATGTCCAAGTATGGCTTTAGTCTTTCGATTATGTTACTTGAACTTTCTCTTGTTTTTGGTCTCTTTCTTTACTTAGGGCGTATGGCTCCTATTCTATGGGTTATTGTCTTAATTTTTATGAGTATGGCGACTATTGTCGCAATTGTCAATCGTTCAATGACACCTGATAGTAAAGTAATGTGGTTAGTGGTAACTTTTGTTCCTGTCATCGGACCCTTGCTCTATCTGATGTTTGGTGAAAGGCGATTGTCCAAAAAAGAAATCAAGCAGTTGGACAAACTTGGTTCTATGCATTTTCGGGAGGATAACAGTAAAGCTCTCCGCCAGAAATTGAAGGAAGATGATAAGGCGGCTTACGGAGTTATCAAATCTTTGCTAAGTATGGATAGCAATGCCGATGTCTATGATCGAACAGATTCACAATTCTTTTCTTCGGGTGAAAGCATGTGGCAACATATGCTGGAAGACCTCAAGAAAGCTGAAAAGTTTATCTTTCTAGAGTACTATATTGTCGAAGAAGGTCTGATGTGGAATAGCATACTAGATATACTAGAGCAAAAGGCAGCTCAAGGTGTAGAGGTCAAGATGCTTTATGATGATATCGGCTGTATGGC
>ERZ773069.1303-NODE-1303-length-14708-cov-5.260629_pt1 | contig 14708 bp, 14 predicted proteins | sample MGYA00580619_ERZ773069 | MGnify/ENA primary metagenome ERZ773069 (study PRJEB29015, sample SAMEA2738007) | human oral metagenome | biome: human oral; feature: human-associated habitat; material: dental | place: China | collected 2108 ...
AGGCCCATGCAGCGTCATTTTTAAAATCTGTTTCGTTCGGGTGCTTTTCCGCTTCCTGTAAACGCGCCAGACGTTCCGGTGTCATGGGGTGGACTTTTTCCGCATGCTCATTCCGTTTTCCGATGTGGAAGGAGTGGACGCGGCCCTGTGACATAAAACCGCCTAAAAATATATTATCTTTTGCCAGCAGCTCTGATGAACTTTTCAGGTAGCTCATTGCCGCAGGAGAGTCGGGATAGGTGCCTGCCGTGCCGTAGATAGCGACTTTCTTTCCATGGAGGGAAGAGAGGACATTTCTTGATGGCATGTCGGCGCCCTGGCGGTAACCCCAGAATCCTACGTAAATCAAATCATAACAGGAAAGATCGTTCGGCTGACGGCCGGATTCAAAAATTTCCTTTTCACAGGGAAGAGCTTCATAAATCGCTTTTCCCACGGCTTTCGTATTTCCTGTGCGAGATGACCAAAGTACGAGTGCTTTCATAATGCCTCCTCAATTACTGATTTGCCTGTATATCTAAATTTCCCTATGTAATATAGTAACCGATACTGACATTTTCGTAAAGACGGCAGTTTGACAGCGGGCGTATTTCTTCATAAGATGAAATACGGAAATATTTGCAGACCGGAGGAGGCGAGGGGATGAGGCGGTGGATCATGCATGTGGATATGGATGCTTTTTTTGCTTCTGTTGAACAAAGAGAGCACCCCGAGTGGAGAGGAAAACCGGTCATTGTTGGAGGAAAACCCAATGAAAGAGGAGTCGTCTCAACTTGTTCATACGAAGCGAGGGCTTTTGGCGTTCGATCTGCAATGCCTACAGCAAAAGCCATGAAACTATGTCCAAAAGCGATTCTTACTCCAGGAAACTATTCCTTGTACAAAGAGATATCCTCTCAAGTTCGTGAAGTGTTTAAATCCTTTACGAATATGATAGAACCCCTTTCGATTGATGAAGCTTATTTAGACGTAACCAATAATAGTAGAGGGATTACTTCTGCCACTTTAGTAGCACACTTAATTCAAAAGGAAGTGTATGAAAAGACTGGACTTACTTGTTCTGTGGGAGTGTCTTTTAATAAGTTTTTGGCGAAAATGGCCTCAGGATATCATAAGCCTTCAGGGATTACAGTGATTACGCCCGAAAATGCGAAGGATTTTATTCGGACGATTCCAATTGGAGATTTTTATGGGGTTGGAAAAGTGAGTGCCGAAAAACTTAGAAGAGCAGGAATTGAAACAGGAGAAGATTTGCTTCAATTATCGAAAGCAGAATTAGAAAGCAGATTTGGGAATTTAGGACCTAGGTTATATGCACAGGTAAGAGGAACCTCGAATGATCAGTTGACTTTATATCGAGAAAGAAAATCCATTGGTTCAGAAAGAACCCTTATCAAGGATACAACCGACCATGGTATTTTGAGTAAGTATTTAGAAAAGTTTTCCGATGAAATAGCAAGCTTGTTACACAAAAGAGCATTAGCATCTCGTACAATTTCCTTAAAATTAAGAGATTCTAATTTTAATACAACAAGTAAAAGTGTTACATTACGGGACTATTTTAATAAAAAAGAAGAAATTCTTCAGCTTGCATTGCAACTATTTGAAGAAATGATGGATGAAAAGCCAATTCGTTTGATTGGGCTAAGTGTTTCGCATTTAGAAAAGACAGATAAAATTTATAAACAATTAAAACTGTTTTAATAAATTAGTACAGTTCTAAAAGTGAAACTAGTACAGTTTGCAAGTGAAAACTATAGGTACATTTGCTGAAAATAGATGAAAACAGATAAAGAGTTGAACAAATCGGAATAAAAAAAGACTTTATAAAGCGTAACAAAATAGAACTTTATTCACAAAGTTAACCAAAACGCTCTATAAAGTCTTCTTTGCTTGCATAATTCACAAAAGTTTGTTAAATTATTATACGATAGCAGAGGGAATAGTACAGTTTTAACTACCTGTTTTGTCTGTGAAGCACAATTTCTTATAGAAAAGGGGAAAAAAGAAGTATGGCAACGAAGAAAAAATTCAATCTCGATGCACTTTTCACACCAAATAACACGAACTTTGAAATGGTTCAAGTGTTAGACGCAGAAGGAAAAGTTGTAAATCCTGACTTAGTACCAGATTTATCTGACGACGAATTAGTTGAATTAATGACAGATATGGTATGGTCTCGTATTTTACACGAACGTTCAACTGCATTAAACCGTCAAGGACGTTTAGGTTTCTATGCTCCAACAGCTGGACAAGAAGCTTCTCAATTAGCTTCAATTAAAGCAATTGAAAAAGAAGACGTTCTTTTACCTGGTTACCGTGATGTACCTCAATTAGTAAAACACGGTTTACCATTATCACAAGCATTCTTATGGTCTCGTGGACATGTTGCAGGTAACATGTACCCAGAATCATTAAAAGCTTTACCACCACAAATCATTATTGGTGCACAATATGTTCAAGCAGCAGGTGTTGCTTTAGGTTTACAAAAACGTGGTAAGAAAAACGTTGCAGTAACTTATACTGGTGATGGAGGATCTTCACAAGGGGACTTCTATGAAGGTATTAACTACGCTGGTGCTTACAAATCACCTGCAATCTTCTTCATTCAAAACAACGGTTGGGCAATTTCAACTCCTCGTGAGTTACAAACAGCTGCTCCAACATTAGCTCAAAAAGCTGTTGCTGCTGGTATCCCTGGTATCCAAGTAGATGGTATGGACCCATTAGCAGTTTACGCTGTAACTAAAAAAGCTCGTGAATACGCAGTTGCTGGAAACGGTCCTGTGTTAATCGAAACAATCTGCTTCCGTTATGGTCCTCATACATTATCAGGTGACGATCCAACTCGTTACCAACCAGAAGGAATTCAAGATGAATGGGCTAAGAAAGATCCATTAATTCGTTTCCGTAACTACCTAACAGCTAAAGGCTTATGGTCAGAAGAAAAAGAAAACGAAGTAATCGAAGCAACTAAAGAAGAAATCAAAGAAGCTATTAAAGAGGCTGACAAACAACCTAAACAAAAAGTTTCATTCTTCTTAGAAACAATGTTTGAAGAACCAACAAACGTTATTAAAGAACAAATCGAACACTTTAAAGCAAAGGAGAATAAATAATTATGGCACAAATGACAATGATTCAAGCCATCACTGATGCATTGGCTGTTGAATTAAAACGTGATGAAAATGTCCTAATTTTCGGGGAAGACGTTGGTAAAAACGGTGGGGTTTTCCGTGCAACTCAAGGACTTCAAGATGAATTCGGTGAAGACCGCGTTTTCAATACTCCTTTAGCAGAATCTGGTATCGGTGGTTTAGCAATCGGTTTAGCTTTAGAAGGTTACCGTCCAGTTCCTGAAATCCAATTCTTCGGATTTGTATTCGAAGTAATGGATAGCGTGGTAGCTCAAGCAGCTCGTACACGTTACCGTATGGGTGGAACTCGTAACATGCCAATCGTATTCCGTTCACCAATGGGTGGAGGGGTACATACTCCAGAATTACACTCAGATAACTTAGAAGGTTTAGTAGCTCAATCACCAGGTTTGAAAGTGGTTATCCCTTCAAACCCATACGATGCAAAAGGGTTATTAATCTCAGCTATTCGTGACAACGACCCAGTTGTTTACTTAGAGCACATGAAATTATACCGTTCATTCCGTGAAGAAGTTCCAGAAGGAGAATACACAGTTCCTCTAGGAGTAGCTGCTGTAACTCGTGAAGGTAAAGACGTATCTGTAATCACTTACGGTGCAATGGTTCGTGAAGCTGTTAAAGCTGCTGAGAACTTAGAAAAAGAAGGAATCTCAGTAGAAGTTATCGACTTACGTACTGTTTCTCCATTAGACTTAGACACAATCTTAGCATCAGTTGAAAAAACTGGTCGCGTAGTGGTTGTTCAAGAAGCACAACGTCAAGCTGGTATCGGCGCAATGGTAATGTCTGAAATTTCTGAACGTGCAATCTTAAGTTTAGAAGCTCCTATCGGACGTGTTGCAGCTCCAGATACAATCTTCCCATTTGGTCAAGCAGAAAACGACTGGTTACCAAATGCTAGCGACATTGAAGCTAAAGTTCGCGAAACAGTGAACTTCTAATTTAACAATTTTCATTCTAAAGAGCCTCTCACTTGAGTGTGCTCTTTAGAGTTTTATAAAAATAAGAAGGGATGTACAAGCATGGCTTTCCAATTTAAAATGCCTGATATCGGTGAAGGTATCGCAGAAGGCGAAATCGTAAAAATCGACATTAAAGTCGGAGATACAATTCAAGAAGATGATATTTTATTCGAAGTACAAAACGACAAATCTGTAGAAGAAATTCCTTCTCCAGTAAGTGGTAAAGTATTAGAAGTTAAAGTTCAAGAAGGTACAGTAGCACGAGTTGGCGACATCATCGTAGTTATTGACGATGGTTCAGGACCTGCAGAAGCATCTGCACCAGCAGCGGCTCCAGCGGCAGCACTTGCACCAGCTGCACCTGCAGCATCAAGCACTTTCCAATTCAAATTACCTGACATCGGTGAAGGTATTGCAGAAGGTGAAATCGTTAAAATCGACATCAAAGTAGGCGACAAGATTGCTGAAGATGACATTTTATTCGAAGTACAAAACGATAAATCAGTAGAATCTATTCCTTCTCCAGTATCTGGAACTGTTACAGCAGTTTTAGTATCTGAAGGAACAGTAGCTCACGTTGGTGATGTAATCGTTGAAATCGCAACAGAAGGCGGTTCTCACGCACCTGCAGCAGCGGCTCCAGCAGCACCTGCAGCACCAGCAGCAGCTCCAGCGGCACCTGCAGCTCCAACTGGAGTTCCAGCAGCAAGCAACCCTGGTAAATTAGTATTAGCAATGCCTTCAGTTCGTCAATATGCACGTGAAAAAGGTGTTGATATTACAGCAGTAGTTCCAACTGGTAAAGGTGGACGCGTAACTCGTGAAGACATCGATAACTTCGGTGGCGCACCAGTGGCAGCTCCTGCAGCAGCTCCAGCATCAGTAGAAGCTCCAGCAGCATCAGCAGCACCAGCTCCAGCAGCATCAGCACCAGCAGCGGCTCCAGCTAAACCATTCGTTGGATCAGCAGAACGTGAAGAACGCGTTAAATTAACTCCAATGCGTAAAGCAATCTCTAAAGCAATGGTTAACAGCAAACATACTGCACCACACGTTACATTACATGACCAAGTTGAAGTTTCTAAACTTTGGGATCACCGTAAGAAATTCAAAGATGTTGCAGCTGCACAAGGTACTAAATTAACATTCTTACCTTACGTTGTTAAAGCTTTAGCAGTAGCAATGAAGAAATTCCCAGTATTGAATGCTTCTATCGATGACGCATCTCAAGAAATTGTTTACAAAAACTACATCAACATCGGTATCGCTACAGATACAGATTTAGGTTTATTCGTTCCAAATATCAAAGATGCGAATACTAAGAGCATGTTCGGTATTGCAGATGAAATTAACGCATTAGCTGCAAAAGCTCATGAAGGTAAATTAACAGCTGCTGAAATGGGACAAGGAACAATTACAATCTCTAACATCGGTTCAGTAGGTGGCGGTTGGTTCACTCCAGTTATCAACTACCCTGAAGTTGCGATTTTAGGTGTTGGTACAATCGTTCGCGAACCAGTAATCAACGAAAACGATGAAATCGTAATCGGACGTAACATGAAATTATCATTAAGCTTTGACCACCGTATCGTGGACGGCGCAACTGCTCAAAAAGCTATGAACGAAATCAAACGTCTATTAAACGATCCAGAATTATTATTAATGGAAGCTTAATTCATTAAACAGTTAGGAACGACGTAGACGCGTGTTTACGTCGGTTCCTTATTTGAAAACTTTTAAGAGGTGAAAAAAATGGTAGTAGGCGATTTCGCTATTGAACTAGATACAGTCGTAATCGGTGCCGGCCCTGGTGGATATGTTGCAGCTATTCGTGCAGCACAAGAAGGTCAAAAAGTTGCGATTATCGAGAAAGAATATATTGGTGGTGTCTGCTTAAACGTTGGATGTATTCCTTCTAAAGCATTGATTGCTGCTGGACATCATTACCAAGAAGCACAACACTCAGAAGTATTTGGTGTGACTGCTAAAGAAGTTGTTTTAGACTTCGCTAAAACTCAAGAATGGAAAGATAACCAAGTTGTTAAGAAATTAACTGCTGGTGTTGAGTACTTATTAAAGAAAAACAAAGTTGAAATCATTCGTGGAGAAGCTTTCTTAGTAGACGAACACACTTTACGTGTTGTGACTGAAGACAGCGCTCAAACATACTCATTCAACCATGCTATCGTAGCTACGGGTAGCCGTCCAATCGAAATCAAAGGATTCAAATTTGGCGGACGCGTGATCGATTCAACTGGTGGTTTAGGTCTTAAAGAAGTTCCTAAAAAATTAGTTGTTATCGGTGGTGGAGTTATCGGTTCAGAATTAGGTTCAGCATACGCTAACTTAGGTTCAGAAGTGACAATCCTTGAAGGTGCTCCAAGCATCCTTTCAATGTTTGACAAAGACATGGTTAAACTTGTTGAAGATAACATGGCTAAAAAAGGTGTTACTATCGTAACTAACGCAATGGCTAAAGAAGCTGTTGATAATGGTGACAGCGTAACTGTTAAGTACACAGTAGACGGCAAAGAAGAAGCGGTTGAAGCGGACTACGTTATGGTTGCTGTAGGTCGCCGTCCTAACACTGACGAATTAGGATTAGACGTTGCTGGTGTTGAAATGACTGAACGTGGTTTAGTAAAAGTTGACAACCAAGGACGCACAAACGTTAAAAATATTTTTGCTATTGGTGATATCGTTCCTGGACCAGCTTTAGCTCATAAAGCAAGCTATGAAGGAAAAATCGCTGCAGAAGCAATCTCAGGTAAAGCAGTGGCTGTTGACTACCGTGCAATGCCATCTGTTGCCTTCACTGATCCAGAACTTGCTTCAGTTGGATACACTCAACAACAAGCTAAAGATGCTGGTTTACAAGTGAAAGCTTCTAAATTCCCATTATCAGGAAATGGTCGTGCATTATCATTGAACGCTACTGAAGGTTTCGTTCGTTTAATCACTACTAAAGATGATAACGTAATCGTTGGTGCACAAGTTGCCGGAGTAAATGCTTCAGATATCATTGCTGAATTAGGTTTAGCAATTGAAGCTGGAATGAATGCAGAAGATATCGCATTAACAATTCACTCACATCCATCATTATCAGAAGTAGTTATGGATACAGCTGAATTAGCATTAGGTATGCCAATTCACGTTTAATTTTCATATTAATGAACTTAGAGGACTCGAATTTTCGGGTCCTTTTTTGTTGCTGTTACAGGAAAATGAAAGTATCTAACTTCTCGAATACGAACAATTATATAAGTGTTTTTAAGAATATTAGGCTTTTTGTTCAGGATAGCTTGATTGGAGTAGGGGTTATCGCTTATAATGAAGCGTATAAGACCGAATGAAGGAAAAGCTTCATCCTCCTCCATTCATCGAACCTTTATGTAAACGAAGGGGGATGTTTCATGTCTGAGGACAAGAAATTTAAGGATTCCTACGTACTTTGTATCGGTGGAATGAACGTAGACAAGAAAGTTCAATTACTCGAAAATCTCGTTCTTGAAACGAGCAATCCAGTAGTCTCGTCACTGAGTGCAGGCGGTGTTGCCAGAAACATTGCTGAAAATTTAGGACGACTAGGAATTTCTGTTAAGATGTTATCGGTAGCAGGAGATGACGAAAGTTTTACATGGCTTGAAAGAGAAACGAAAGACATTATTGATTTTTCATTAGTTGACCGACTGTCAGGAAAAATAACGTCGAATTATACAGCGATTTTGGACCTTCAAGGTGATATGTGTCTTGCTTTAGCAGATATGACCATTTGTGAGGAGATGACACCTAGGTGGCTCACTTCGCATGAAGAAGCGGTGAAAGAAGCAGCGCTCGTCATTGCAGATCTCAATCTTCCTCAAGAAACATTAGCAGCGCTTATACAGCTAACAAATGAAGGAAAAATTCCACTGGCCATTATTCCAGTGAGTGGACCTAAGATGAAACGAATCCCTGACAAATTACACGGAGTGACTTGGATTGTCGTGAATGAAGATGAGTCAAAAACGAGGTACGGCGAACACGAACTTCCTGAACTGGCTATATTGTGGCAGAAGGATGGCGTTGAAAATATCGTCATTACAAAAGAGACGAAATGTGGTGTTTTTGCTGATAGTACAGGAGTCGTAAAGACTTTTACACCGATAAAAGCAGACCATGTACAAGACGTGACAGGAGCAGGAGATTCATTTTCTTCTGGAGTGCTTTACGGAGCTCTTAAGGGGGCTAGCTTGGAAGAATCGATAGGATACGGATTAACGAATTCGTACTATACGGTCCAAGCTATTGAAACAGTTCGAAAAGACTTAAACGCTAAGTCATTTGAAAAAGAATATCAACAATTAAAGGAAAGAGGTTTATCATGAATCCATTATTATCAATCAGTAAAGAAGTGCAACACGCTTTAGACAACAACTTACCAGTCGTTGCGTTAGAATCAACCATCATTTCACACGGAATGCCATATCCACAAAACGTTGAAATGGCTAAAACTGTTGAACAAATTATCCGCGACAATGGGGCTGTTCCAGCAACTATCGCTATCATGGACGGAAAATACAAAATTGGTTTAGAAGAAGCGGACTTAGAACGTCTTGCAAAAGAAAAACCAGTCGCAAAAGTATCACGCCGTGACTTAGCAGAAACATTTGCTAAAGGTGTTTTAGGTGCAACTACAGTAGCAACAACGATGATTGGTGCGCACTTAGCGGGTATCAAAGTATTCGTAACTGGCGGTATCGGTGGGGTTCACCGTGGGGTTGAAGAAACAATGGATATTTCAGCAGACTTAGATGAATTAGGACAAACTCCAGTCACAGTTGTCTGCGCTGGTGCCAAAGCGATTCTTGATTTACCACGTACTCTTGAATATTTAGAAACAAAAGGAGTGCCAGTAGTAGGTTACCAAACAGACTACTTACCAGCATTCTACACTCGTACATCTGAGTACAAATTAAACAGCCGAGTTGAATCCGCTAAAGAAGTTGCTGAAATGATTCGTTACTCTGAATTACTAGGCCTTAAAGGTGGTATCTTAGTCACAAACCCAATTCCATCTGAACACGAAATCCCACACGAAAAAATCGATGCAATTATCGATCAAGCGGTTCGTGAAGCAGACGAAAAAGGTGTTCACGGAAAAGACAGCACACCATTCTTATTAGCGAAAATCGTTGAGTTAACAGGCGGGGAAAGCTTGAAGACGAATATTCAGCTTGTTTATAACAACGCGAAACTTGGTGCGCAAATCGCAAAAGAATACCAAGAAGGAAAATAATCAAAAATTTTATGGATTACGACGAATCCATGCGGATTTGTTTGTAGTTGCTGTGACAAGGCACTGGTCCGAGCCAATGTCTCTCACCTTCAAAGCCTCAAAGAGGGCGTATGGATTAATAATCCTACGCCCTCTTAGCACAGTGGTTGAATGGAATGAGTTTCGCTGTAAACAGCTATCTCATTCCTATTCAACTTTGTGGGGGAAAGAAAACGAAATGCCATAGATACAATGTATCCATGGCATTTCTGTCTTTCTCCCTCGTTTTAATGCTATTCCCGTTATTGCTAATATAGAATCCGTGGATACGACGTAATCCATAATTGAATGATTTTCTTTTGGGATTTGTGCCCAAGAGAAAGGGACCGGGGCTTCTCGATTTAGAGAGTGCAGCGACTTAGTTTAGAAGAGAGCTCTAAACAAATTAAAATGAAAAGCAGTTATTAAGTTAGAGCAGTTTTGTCTAATATTCGAGCGATTAACCTATTAAGTAATCTTTGGATGAGTTCTATCGAACTATAAAAAAGCACCAAGAAGATGATGACGGAGAATCCGGCGGATGTCATCGTCGTAGTAATGGGAAAGTGCATTAAATGCGAATTAGCAGGAGTTAGAAATGTTTTTCTTACTCCTGCTTTGAGGCTTTAAAGGCGAAAGACGTAAGGCTTGAGCCGGTGCCCCATTACAACGACAATGAAAAAATCCGCAAGGATTCGCAGGAATCATCTTCTTTTTTAAAAAGTTTTTTTATGCATAAATGGAAACTCTTGCAGAAAAAGTGTATACTAAATAGGTATGATTGTGAGGTGGCGAGATGGCCAATTATAGTTATCCAATTGATTTGGAATGGTCGCATGAAGAGATGAATAAAGTTATCAAACTTTGGAATGCGGTCGAAGAAGCTTACGAAAAAGGAATCCAAGTCGAGGCATTTAAAAAAGCCTACCAAGAATTTAAAACGGTAGTCCGTAGTATCGGTGAAGAGAAGAGACTTGGCCGTGAATTCGAGGAAGTAAGTGGATATAGCCTTTATCGTGTTGTCCAAGCAAGTAAAAACGCAACAAAAATTATTCGTATGGAAGGATTGAAAAAATAATGGATTTATTAGCAACACACCTATTAGTAAATGACTGGATTATGGAGGCTGGACAAAAAATCCGTCACAGCTTTGGGGAACCATTAAAAGTAGATACAAAAACAAGCCGTAACGACTTAGTAACAAACGTGGACAAAGAAATCGAACAATTCTTTATCGCAAAAATTCGCGAACAATTCCCAACACACAAAATCATGGGAGAAGAAGGTTTCGGTGACGAATTAACTTCAATGGACGGTTACGTTTGGTTAATCGACCCAATCGATGGAACATTGAACTTCGTGAAACGTCAAGAAGACTTCGGTATTATGATTGCGTTATATAAAGATGGCGTAGGTCTATTAGGTTACATTTACGATGTCATGCGTGATCGTTTCGTATACGGTATTAAAGATTACGGTGCATACTGCAACGGTCGTCGTCTTTCAACTCCTGAAATCCACAGTATTGGTGACAGCTCAATCAACGTGAATGGATTTATGTTATTAGAAGCGACTGAAAAAGAAGCTGAAATGATTCGTAAAGCAATGGTTACTCGTACTTACGGAGCTTCTTCGATTGAGCATATTCAAGTGATTTTAGGAAAATCTGTAGCGTATGTTTCAACATTATTAGCTCCTTGGGATATCGCACCAGGAATGGTGATTGCTAAAGAACTAGGATTACACTACAGTACAGTTGACGGAAAAGAAGTAGACTTCTTAGTTCCTAACAAAAAGACAACAGGTGTTATCTGTTCTAAAAATATTGCTGACGAAATTATCGCAGCATTTAAATAAAAATGAATGGAGGGGCGTAAGAGATTACGCCTCTTTCTTTTAAAGGAGAACGTATGAATATTGCAGTTTATTGTGCGGCAAGCCAAAGTAATTGCCCTGCATTTGATACAAAAACAGAAGAACTAGGCAAATGGATGGCCAAACACAACCACACGCTCGTCTATGGTGGTGGCAATACTGGATTAATGGGTGTAGTAGCGACTGCCGTGATGAAGGAAGGTGGCGAAGTGATTGGCGTGATGCCGCAGTTCTTTGTAGACCGTGAAATTGCGAAACAAGATATCACGAAACTTCATATTGTCGATACGATGTCGCAGCGTAAAAATCAGATGATCGCACTCAGTGAAGTGTATATTGCCCTTCCTGGTGGTCCTGGTACCCTTGAAGAAATCGCAGAGGTCGTTTCTTGGGTACGTGTAGGCCAAACCAATGGCATTTGTATTTTTTATAATATGGAAGGCTATTATGATCATTTAGAAGCCTTTTTCGATAAAATGGTGGAGGCGAACTTACTAAGCAAAGAAGACAGAAGTCAAATTCATTTTGCGAAAACTTTGGCGGAAATTGAAGCACTTATTGGGTTGGTATAAGTTTAAATTTCGAGTGCATTTACTTAAAAATCGATTTTATGTTTTATATAATTTACTTAGTGAATAGCTGAATAGAAAGGGGAATGAGCTAATGATGAAGTCGTTAAGTAAGGTCTACCAGTATTTGTCTTTTATCTGTTTATTGATTCAATTTCTTTTTTCAATCTATTTCTATAATCAAAGTGGTGTATTTTTTGATGAAGGAGTACAAATACTCTTTCTATCCTTAAATGGACTGTTGGTGTTTGGAATAGTAGAGCGAAGTAACAAGCAACACGATTGGCTAATTGGAGTAGGGGAAGCTTTAATCCTTCTTTTACTATTTTATCAAATCTATGCCAGTCATATTATGATTGTGGATGCATTTGTGGATAGTACCCTTCCACTTTTCTTACAAGAAGTTTTTGGGATTTGTAGTAAACTAGTTCTTTTGATGATGGGATGGAGTATTCTTCAACTATTGGTTCAGATGGGTAGAATGTTCTGTGTAAAAAGGGTGACAACGTAATTAATCGAATGTAGTTCTATTTTGGGAGTGGAAATGTAAGCCGGAATGATGCAAGTTCTGGGGGAAGTTCTACTCCGTTTTTTTGTTAGCGTAATACCCCTAACTTTGCTATAATAAAGGATATGAGTTTAAGGGAGGGCAACGAATGGAATTAGAAAAAACAACGCAAATGAACTTGCTTGTAGAGTTCTATGGCAGCCTTTTAACCGATAAACAACTCGAATATATGGAGCTCTATTATGGGGATGATTATTCGCTTGGTGAAATCGCCGAAGAATTTGACGTGAGCCGTCAAGCAGTATATGATAATATCCGCCGCTCGGCAAAGTTATTAGAAAATTACGAAGAGAAATTACATCTGGTCGCTGATTTCTATAAACGCCAAGAGCACTATGATGAATTAGAAAAAGAAATTCAAAAGAACTATCCTGAGGCAACACAGCTTGCTTCAATCGTTTCAAAATTACAAGAGATGAATAAATAAACTCAAGGAGTGAAATTATGGCATTCGAAGGATTATCAGATCGTCTGCAAAATGCGATGACTTCCGTTTCACGAAAAGGAAAAATTACGGAAGCTGACTTAAAACAAATGATGCGTGAAGTGCGTCTTGCGCTTTTAGAAGCCGACGTTAACTTCAAAGTTGTAAAAGACTTCGTGCGTAAAGTCAACGAACGTGCATTAGGTGCCAATGTGCTTGAAGCATTATCACCAGCACAACAAGTCGTTAAAATCGTTAACGAAGAATTAACAGAATTAATGGGGGGCGAACAAGCGCCATTCCGTTTCGAAGCTAAACCGCCAACGGTAGTGATGATGGTCGGTCTTCAAGGGGCCGGTAAAACAACGACTGCTGGTAAACTCGCTTCCTTCATGGCGAAACATGAAAAGAAACGCCCATTACTCGTTGCTGCCGACGTGTATCGTCCAGCCGCGATTGACCAATTACAAACATTAGGAAAACAATTAAACTTCCCAGTGTTCTCACTTGGAAATCAAGTCAGCCCAGTGGAAATCGCCAAACAAGCGATTGAAAAAGCGAAAATTGATGGTCGCGATTTAGTGATTATCGATACGGCCGGTCGTTTGCATATTGACGAAACCTTGATGGAAGAATTACAAAACATCAAGGCAGTCGCAAATCCAAGCGAAATCTTACTCGTTGTCGACTCAATGACAGGGCAAGATGCCGTAAACGTTGCTCAAACATTTAACGAACGTCTGGATATTACAGGGGTTATCCTTACAAAACTTGATGGGGACACTCGTGGTGGTGCGGCTCTATCTATCCGTTCCGTTACTGGAAAACCAATTAAATTTACAGGTCGTGGGGAAAAATTAGAAGACTTCGAAATCTTCTACCCAGAACGTATGGCTTCTCGTATTCTTGGTATGGGGGATATGATGACCCTTATCGAGAAGGCGCAACAAGACTTCGATGAAGCAAAAGCGCAAGAAATGGCTGATAAAATTAAAGCAAATACCTTTGACTTTAATGACTTTATCGACCAATTAGACCAAGTGAATAAAATGGGACCACTAGAAGACATCTTGAAGATGATTCCAGGGTTAAATAAAATGGCTGGTCTAAACGACTTAAAAGTGGATCCAAAAGATACAGCTCGTATGAAAGCGATCGTCTTATCAATGACTCCACAAGAGCGTGAAAATCCAGATATCTTATCACAAGCTCGTCGTAAACGGATTGCGGCAGGTTCAGCTCGTCCACTTGCAGAAGTGAACCGTTTAATTAAACAGTTCAACGAATCTAAGAAGATGATGAACCAAATGTCTAATGGGAATATGAAAGGCCTAGAAGGCATGATGAACCAAATGGGCATGGGCGGACGTACGAATAAACTTGCTCAAATCGGTATGCAACAATACGCACGCCGTCAAAAACAAAATAAATTGAAAAAATTAAAGAAAAAACGTTAGGAAACAGCGTTATAAAATAATAAAAACCGCAACATCTTACTAAACACGTAAGGTTGCGGTTTTTATTATGGAGAAGATAACGCAAAGAAAGGAGAACTCAATGGGAAATCAAACGAAAACATGGCATGTCATTCCAGCGGTAGTCGCAACGGCGATTATGAGCTTTTGTGGTGTGCTGATTGAAACCGCAATGAACGTTACCTTCCCAACATTGATGACAGAATTCAATACAGATTCTTCAGGGATTCAATGGGTAACAACAGGATACTTACTGGCTATTGCCATTGTCGTGCCGATTACGGCGTATTTAACACGAAACTACACAATTCGCCAACTCTTCTTGGCAGCGAACCTTTTATTTATCGGTGGGGTCTTAATCGACTGTATTTCACCAAACTT
>ERZ773069.1304-NODE-1304-length-14707-cov-15.090773_pt1 | contig 14707 bp, 14 predicted proteins | sample MGYA00580619_ERZ773069 | MGnify/ENA primary metagenome ERZ773069 (study PRJEB29015, sample SAMEA2738007) | human oral metagenome | biome: human oral; feature: human-associated habitat; material: dental | place: China | collected 2108 ...
TTATTTTATCTGGTTTACTTTATTACCTCCTCAATCCGATTGTTGACTGGATGGAAAAGCATAAGATCAATCGTGTTCTTGCTATCAGTATTGTTTTTATCATCATTGGACTTTTTATCATTTGGGGGCTGGCAGTCGCTATTCCAAATCTCCAACGTCAGATCTTAAACTTTGCAAAGAATGTACCGACTTATCTTAAGGATGCTGATAAGGTTATCAATGACCTTGTAACCAAACGCTTGCCAGATGATTTTAGACCGCAGTTGGAGCAAGTTCTTGCCAATGTTTCTAGTGAGGCGACGATGTGGGCCAGCAAAATCTCTTCTCAAGCAGTTAACTGGGTCAGCGCCTTTATCAGTAGCGTTTCTCAGGTCATTGTGGCGATTATCATTGTTCCATTCATGCTCTTTTATCTTTTGAGAGATGGGAAAGGCTTGCGGGATTACCTCACTAAATTCATCCCAAACAAGTTAAAAGAACCAGTCGGACAAGTTTTGTCAGATGTTAATAAACAGTTGTCAAACTACGTTAGAGGACAGGTTACAGTTGCTATTATTGTAGCGATTATGTTTATTATCTTCTTTAAGATTATTGGTCTCAGATATGCTGTGACTCTAGGTATCACGGCTGGTATCCTCAATCTAGTACCTTATCTAGGAAGTTTTCTAGCGATGTTGCCTGCTCTTGTTTTGGGCTTGATTGCAGGACCTGTTATGCTTTTGAAAGTAATTATTGTCTTTATTGTTGAACAAACGATTGAAGGACGTTTCGTATCTCCGCTTATTTTAGGTAGTCAGCTCAATATTCATCCCATCAATGTCCTCTTTGTTCTCCTGACTTCAGGTTCTATGTTTGGTATTTGGGGAGTCTTACTGGGAATCCCTGTCTATGCCTCCGCTAAGGTGGTTATTTCTGCTATCTTTAACTGGTACAAAAAGATCAGTGGTTTGTATGAAGAAGAAGGGGAGGAAATCAAGAGTGAACAATAGTCAACGCATGCTCCAGGCTTTGGATGAACAAGATCTAAACAAAGCAGATCAGTATTTTCATAAGGCACTTGAAACTGATTCGACCGAAGCTCTTTACGAACTAGCAAATTATCTTGAGGGAATTGGCTTTTATCCTCAAGCAAAAGAAATTTACCAAAAAATCGTTACAGAATTTCCAGAAGTGAATCTGAACTTAGCAAGCATTGCTAGCGAGGATGGCAATGTTGAGGAAGCTTTTGTCTATTTAGAAGAAATCACACCTGAAAGTGACTGGTATGTATCGGCTTTGGCTTTGAAGGCCGACCTCTATCAGTTGGAGGGTTTGACAGATGTAGCGCGTGAAAAGTTACTGGAAGCCTTAAACTACTCAGATGATCCCTTATTAGTTTTTGGTTTAGCTGAGTTGGATAGTGAGTTAGGAAATTATCAGGAAGCCATTCAAGGCTACGCTCAGTTGGATAATCGCTCCATCTATGAGCAAACAGGTGTCTCGACTTATCAACGAATTGGCTACGCTTATGCCCAGTTAGGCAAGTTTGAATCTGCAACGGAATTCCTAGAAAAAGCCTTAGAACTAGAATACGATGACCAAACTGCTTTTGAGTTGGCCAGTCTATACTTTGACCAAGAAGAGTATCAAAAATCTGTTCTTTACTTTAAGCAGATTGACACTATTTTACCTGAATTTGAAGGATATGAGTACGGCTATAGTCAAGCCTTGCACAAGGAACATCAGGTAGAAGAGGCCCTTCGTATCGCTAAACAAGGTTTGGAGAAAAATCCATTTGAAACTCGTCTTTTGTTAGCGGCCTCTCAGTTTTCTTATGAATTGCATGATGCTAAGGCAGCGGAGGACTTTCTCCTTACTGCCAAAGAAGATGCAGAAGACCTCGAGGAGATTTTCCTTCGCCTTGCGACCATTTATATGGAACAAGAACGATTTGAGGATATTATTGCTCTTCAAAGTCAAGAACCTGAAAATCTCCTGACCAAGTGGATGATTGCTCGTTCTTACCAGGAAATCGAAGATTTAGATAAGGCTCATGAACGCTATCAAGAACTGTCGTCTGACCTTAAGAACAACCCAGAGTTTCTGGAGCAATATACTTATCTCTTGCGGGAATTGGGGTATTTCGAAGAAGCTAAGAAGCAAGCAGAAGCATATTTAAAACTGATTCCAGATGATATTCAGATGCAAGAACTGCTAGAAACACTTTAAAAATATTCTATAAAGCGAAACTGTATCTCATTATTTTTGATAGATACGGTTTTTACTTTTAAAAAGAAATAGAATTTTTTTACAAAAAAAACTCCTTGATAAATTGTTTATTTATGCTATAATAGGAATAATTATTTTCAGGAGGTGTAGTATGTCTTATATATTCGAGATTTTACCAAGTTTATTGAACGGTGCAAGTATGACTCTCCAAGTCTTTGCTCTGGTCTTAATCTTTTCTATTCCTTTAGGGATTGTCATTGCCTTTGCCTTGCAAGTTCATTGGAAACCCCTCCATCATTTGATTAATCTTTATATATGGGTGATGCGAGGAACTCCATTGCTCTTGCAATTAATCTTTATCTACTATGTTCTCCCTAGCATTGGCATTCGTTTAGATCGCCTTCCTGCGGCTGTTATCGCCTTTGTGCTCAACTATGCTGCCTACTTTGCAGAAATCTTTCGTGGCGGAATTGAAACTATACCACGAGGACAGTACGAAGCTGCAAAAGTGTTAAAATTTAGCCCCTTTGATACAGTTCGTTACATCATTCTTCCTCAGGTGACAAAGATTGTCTTACCAAGTGTCTTTAACGAAATTATGAGTTTGGTCAAGGATACTTCTCTGGTCTATGCCCTTGGGATTTCAGATTTGATATTGGCTAGTCGGACAGCAGCCAATCGAGATGCCAGTCTCGTTCCTATGTTTTTAGCTGGAGCGATTTATTTGATCATGATTGGTCTTGTAACCATTGTAGCGAAGAAACTTGAGAAGAAGTACAGTTATTACAGATAGGAGGAGTGCTATGTTAGAATTACGAAACATCAATAAAGCCTTTGGTAGCAAACAAATCTTAACTAATTTCAGCCTATCAATTCCTGAAAAGCAAATCCTTGCAATCGTAGGTCCATCAGGAGGCGGAAAAACCACTTTATTGCGTATGTTGGCTGGCCTGGAAACCATTGATTCTGGAGAAATCTACTATAATGGCGAATCTCTAGCTATAGACGAACTAGAAAAGCGTAATCTACTAGGGTTCGTTTTCCAAGATTTCCAACTCTTTCCGCATCTGTCAGTTCTCGAAAACTTAACCTTATCACCTATTAAAACCATGAATATGGACAAGGAATCTGCTGAGAAGAAGGCGCGTGGTTTGTTAGAACAACTTGGGTTAACTGGACATGCTGATGCCTATCCGTTTTCCTTATCTGGTGGGCAAAAACAACGGGTCGCCTTAGCGCGCGCTATGATGATAAACCCAGAAGTTATCGGATATGATGAGCCTACATCAGCTTTAGATCCCGAGTTACGATTAGAAGTGGAAAAACTTATCCTTCAAAATAAAGAGCGTGGCATGACCCAGATTGTTGTGACGCACGACCTTCAGTTTGCTGAAAACATTGCTGATCAGATCCTTAAGATTGAGCCAAAGTAGGAGGTGCATATGAAGAGAAAGAAAATTGCCCTAGTACTTGCTTTGTTCTTTAGCTTCTTCCTGACTGCTTGTACGCAAAAGGTCAGTGATCCGAAGCAGGATAATTGGTTCAAATACCAAGAACAGGGTAGCATTACCATTGGATTTGACAATACCTTCGTTCCCATGGGATTCGAAGAAAAGAATGGTCAATATGCAGGTTTTGATATTGATCTAGCTCAAGCTGTCTCTGAAAAACTTGGAATTCAGGTGAACTTTCAACCCATCGACTGGGATATGAAAGAAACCGAACTACAAAATGGTACCATTGATGCCATCTGGAATGGTTATTCTGCGACAGATGAACGGAGAGAGAAGGTTGCCTTTACCATTCCTTATATGGAAAATCAACAAGTTTTAGTTTCTAAAAAATCTCAGAACATCCAGTCAATCAAAGATATGAATAACAAGGTTTTGGGAGCTCAGGCTGGATCTTCTGGCTATTTGGACTTTGAAGCGCAGCCAGATTTGCTAAAAAATCAGGTAAAAGATCAGAAGGCCAATCAATACCAAAGTTTCAACGAAGCTTTGATTGATTTGAAAAATGATCGTATTGATGCCTTGTTAATTGACCGTGTCTATGCCAATTACTACCTCCAATCTGAAGGGATATTAAATGACTACAATGTCTTTTCAGCTGGATTTGAAAGTGAATCTTTTGCAGTGGGTGTTAGACCTGCTGATAAAACTTTGTTAGCTACTTTGAACCAAGCTTTTGTTGCACTATACAAAGAAGGAAAGTTCCAGGAAATCAGCCAAAAATGGTTTGGAGAAGATGTAGCGACCAGTCAGGTGAAAAATCAAGAATAAGAAAAAGAGATTGAGTTTACCTCAGTCTCTTTTTGCATCAAAAAATCCTCTGGCAAGAGCCAGAGGATAAGAGTTTATTTCATTGTTGGGAAAAGCAATACATCACGGATAGTAGTTGTATCTGTGAGGAGCATGCAGAGACGGTCGATACCGATTCCCAAACCACCTGTTGGTGGCATACCATATTCAAGGGCTTCGACGTAGTCGTAGTCAATACCTGTAGCTTCATCGTCACCAAGTTCTTTGGCTTTGGCTTGAGCTTCAAAACGGCTAAGCTGGTCGATTGGGTCGTTCAACTCAGTAAAGGCATTTCCGTATTCTTTAGTCATGATGAAGAGTTCAAAACGGTCGGTAAAGCGCTCATCTTCAGGATTCTTCTTAGCAAGTGGAGATACAGCTACTGGATGACCATAGACAAAGGTAGGTTGAATCAAAGTTTCTTCAACAAATTCTTCAAAGAAAGCATTGATGATATGACCAACTTCAGTGTAGTGTTTTTCAACTGGAACTTTCTTTTCAGCTGCGATTGCCTTAGCTTCTTCCAAAGTCATATCTTTCCAGAAATCAACACCTGTAATTTCTTTGATAGCATCAACCATGTGAACACGTTTGAATGGTTCGTTAATTTTGATTTCAGTACCTTGGTAGTTGACTGGGCCATCGCCTTTAACAGCTTTTGCAGTGTGTTGGATAATGCCTTCAGTCAAGTCCATGATATCTTGGAAGTCTGCATAAGCTTGGTAAACTTCGATAGAAGTGAACTCAGGGTTGTGTGTAGCATCCATTCCTTCGTTACGGAAGATACGGCCAATCTCATAAACACGTTCCATACCACCGACGATAAGACGTTTCAAGTGAAGTTCAGTGGCGATACGAAGCACCATATCAATGTTTTGAGCATTGTGGTGAGTGATGAATGGACGAGCAGCAGCACCACCAGCTTCGTTATGAAGAACAGGTGTTTCCACTTCAAGGAAGCCTTTTTGGTCAAGGTAACGACGGATTTCAGAGATGATTTTTGAACGAGTAACAAAGCGGTCAAAGCTTTCACGGTTAGAAATCAAATCAAGGTAACGTTTACGGTAGATTGTTTCAACGTCTGAAAGTCCGTGGAATTTCTCAGGCAATGGACGAAGGGCTTTGGACAAGTGAGTAATATGTGTAGCCTTGATAGAGAGTTCTCCCATATCTGTACGCATAACTTCACCTTCGACACCAAGGAAGTCTCCTAAGTCAGCCTTTTTAAAGATTTCGTAGTTTTCTTCACCGACAGCATCTTTACGAACGTAGATTTGGATTTGACCTTCGCGGTCTTGAAGGTGGGCAAATCCAACCTTACCTTTACCACGTTTGGTAACAAGACGACCTGCAATAGTAGCAGTTTCGTTCAATTCATGTAGTTGTTCCTTATCGAGGTCAGCATATTTATCTTTTAATTCTTGTGAGTTAGCAGTGCGTTCAAATCGTTTACCGAATGGATCGATTCCTTGTTCGCGGAGCGCAGCCATTTTTTCACGGCGAACGATCTGCTGGTCATTTAGTTCTTCCATATGTTCTGTTGACATTTTTTCCTCCTAGTTTTTACTCAATTCTTGATACGATGAGTCTCTTTTGCGGTACTCCCATTTTATCATAAAAGTCAAATAAATTCACGGATATTCTACAAAATCTAAAAAGAACTTAACAGTGATTGCTAAGTTCAGTTATTATCTTGATAAGAAGTGTCGTTCCAGACTATGAGGTTGAAGTTTGTAAAGTCTTGGGTTTCCAGAATAGTAACACTAGCATTTGCTAGCCCCCCATCTTTTCTAAGTAGCGGAGTATCATATCCTAGAAGAGTTCGAATACTGGCTGTGAGATTGGCTCCGTGACCAACAATCATGACATGTTCAAAAGGTTTGGACTCTAATGATTTGATAAATTGAGTGGTACGCTGAGTTGTTTGATAGACAGACTCTGCACCAAACATAGTCGAATCAAACTTAGCTAGATTAGTACGAAAAGCTTTTAATTGCTCGGGATAGATGGCTTCTAAGGTTGCAAATTTTGCTCCTTCAAGTTTCCCGAGTTGCCATTCTCTTAGAGAGGCTATTTCTACTAAAGGACAACTGTCTTTCAGTTGACTTTGGATAATTTGAGCAGAAGTTTTAGCCCGAGGAAGATCACTAGAATAAATCACATCAAATGGAGTTTCTTGGAGATACTGCCCCAATTTTTTTAAGGTCTCAATGGATTCCTCAAGGAGTGGAGAGTCACCACTTGCTCCTTGAAAACGTCCTTCAAGATTCCAAAGTGTTTTTCCGTGACGAATAAAATAGAATTTCATGTGTTACTTGCCTCCAAGATATCTGCAAATTCAGCTTTAACAAAGGTTGCTAGATCTTGAGGGTTGATAATGATACTATGACCTACTTCCCCTGCGGAAACAATCATTTCCTCCAGTTTAATAGCAGTTTGATCGATAAAGATAGGATAGTTATGTTTTTGACGAATCCCAACTGGATTATTGGCACCGTGGATATAGCCTGTTGTTTTTTCTAGGTCTTTTTGTGGAATCATGCTGACTTTCTTATTACCAGAAATCTTAGCCAGTTTCTTTTCAGAAAGATGTTCAGTGATAGGAAGGATACCGATAATGGGTCCAGTCTTATCTCCCAGAAGTGCTAGAGTCTTAAAAATCTGACTCTTTTCATAACCTTGAGGCATCTCACCTTTCAAGGCATTAATTTGAATACCCGTATGGTTTATTCCTGCCTTGGTTAAAATTTGTTGGACCAAGGTTTTCTTAACTTTTACTTTTTTTGCCATTATTTATACTTATCCTCCAATTGACTCATCCAGATTCCCAACCAAATCCCTAGTGCGAAGAAGAAAGCAATCAGTACATATGAAACTAGTGACAAACCACTGTAACTAATACTTTCAGCATTGCCAGCGTTTGGAATAAGGATCAATAGAGTACTTGATAGTACAATTCCAATGATAAAATGGTACACACGTGAGTGATATAGGCGAAGAGCGTAGTCCATGAATTTTGAAAAGATAATCAGAGTGATAAGAAGCCCAATCCCAATTGGTAAGAAGGTTCCTAACAAATCAAAAGTCTTGAACCCTGTTAACATAGGGCCATAAAGCCCAAGAATCAAGAGAAGATTGGAAGGACTAAGCCCTGGAACCAAAATTCCAAGCGCCAACAAACAACCAGCCAGTGTAAAGTTAAGGAAGCTTGCAGATAGAGAACCAACTACAAAATTCAAGGCGTAGAGGGCAAGACCTGAGATGATGAAGGTTGCCCAAAACCATATGTGGTCAACTTTATCTCTATCAGAATCACGAGTTGATTCTTTGACAAGACTTGGGATGGTACCAATGATAGCTCCAGCAAAACTCCACAATACATAAACTTGATAGTTTTCTAAAAGATACTCAATTGGATAAGAGAAAAGTCCGATGCCCAGTAACATCCCAATACCGACAGGAAGGAAAAAGAGCACATCTTCTTTTAAATTCTTAAAAGGATGGGCAAGAAAACGAATCATTCTCTCATAAATTCCCAAGATAGCGGCAAGAACGCCACCAGAAATCCCTGGTAGAATGAAACCTAGGGCGATTACAATTCCTTTAATAATTTTTGATAGCCATGATAACATAGAGGGCCTCCGAGATTTATATTCTATATAGATAAAACAGTGATTTAATACTGAAAAATAAAGAAAAGCAAGCAGAAAGCAATGCCTGACTTGCTTATGGTGATAGTGATTAAGGATTCAAAAACAGTTTTCTAAAGGTTTCTTCCTTGTTCTTTGATGAAGAAATAAGGTTCAAATCGAGGTGATGTTCAAATCCACCAAGATTTCCATGTGAAGTGTATTGGTGAAGATCATAGTCAAGATCTGTTTTTGGAGCACTTTCATAGTAACCTGAGTTGGTTCCATAGGAAGGTATCCAGATAGCCGAGTAATTATCAACGCTGATACTATGTTCCTCCATAAAGTAAACACCAACATAGATACCAATATTTTTTGCTCCCAATGAAGCTAATTTGGCACGAAAGGCCTCAACTCCCTGATTCATGTCAGACATAGTCTTTGCTTCAACATCAAGCCAATAGTAGCTAGGATTGTAAGGAGAAGCGGCGTTATAGAAGGCTTCAGCAGCTTTTTCCATTTCTTCGACATTTTTTCCAGCTACATAGGCGTAAACAGCAACTGGAACATTTCGTTTTTGGAATTCAGTGATATGTTCTTTATAAGCCTTATCGACTCCATTTTTGAATGAAGCATCGTTTTCATCAATAGAAACTTGAGCTCCACTATGAACCCGAACAATCGCACCTGAAATATTTTGAGTTAAGGTGTCATAATTGATCTCAGATGGTCTTTGCCAGCCAGAAACATCAATAATCGGCTTGTTGATATTATGTAAAGCTTGAGTTTCTACTTGAACTGGATTTTGCTTTGTTTTGACTGGATGGTCTTCAAACTTGGGTCTGTTAATGATTAAAATACCCACGATAGTCGCTAATACAGTAAAAATAAAAACAGGATTTATTTTCTTTCTCATACTTTTATAGTGTATCGTAAATGGTGAAAAAAATCAAAAAAAAAATACTCGAAATCATGTAGAGAATGCGATGTTTTAAAGCATTTGCCCTCTTTTGTGTTTGAATGAACAAATTTATGATATAATATAAGGGAATTTCTATAGAAAAGAGAAAAATATGGCAAATTATGCAGTTATTTTAGCAGCGGGTAAAGGTACTCGTATGAAATCAGATCTACCAAAAGTCATGCACAAGGTTGCAGGAATTTCTATGCTGGAGCATGTTTTTCGTAGTGTAGGGGCAATCAAGCCTGAAAAAACAGTAACGGTTGTTGGTCATAAGGCAGAGCTAGTTGAACAAGTTTTAGCTGGTCAAACTGATTTTGTAAGACAGTCTGAGCAATTAGGAACTGGTCATGCGGTTATGATGGCTGAGCCAATTCTTGAAGGACTTTCCGGACAAACATTGGTTATTGCTGGTGATACACCACTAATTACTGGTGAAAGTCTAAAGAACTTGATTGATTTCCACGTTAATCACAAGAACGTAGCTACAATTCTTACTGCAGAAGCTGAAGATCCGTTTGGTTATGGTCGTATTGTTCGTAACGAGAATGCTGAAGTGCTTCGTATCGTGGAGCAGAAGGATGCGACTGATTTTGAAAAACAAATCAAGGAGATCAATACAGGAACCTATGTCTTTGATAATGCTCGTCTCTTTGAAGCTTTGAAGAATATCAACACCAACAATGCCCAAGGCGAATACTACATCACTGATGTCATCGGCATTTTCCGTGAAGCAGGGGAAAAAGTTGGTGCCTATACTCTGAAAGACTTTGATGAAAGTCTCGGAGTTAATGACCGTGTTGCCCTTGCGACAGCTGAAGGCATTATGCGTCGCCGTATTAACCAAGCGCATATGGTCAATGGGGTTAGTTTTGTGAATCCTGAAGCTACTTACATTGACATTGATGTTGAGATCGCTCCAGAAGTTCAAATCGAAGCAAATGTAACCCTCAAAGGTTCTAGTAAGATTGGTGCAGGAACTGTTTTGACCAATGGAACTTATATCGTTGATAGTAGCATCGGAGCAGGAGCAGTGATTACCAATTCAATGATTGAGGAAAGCTCAGTTGCTGATGGCGTTACAGTTGGTCCTTATGCTCATATCCGTCCAGAATCAAGCCTTGCAAAAGATGTGCACATTGGAAACTTTGTTGAAGTCAAAGGATCTAGCATCGGTGAAAATACAAAAGCTGGTCATTTAACTTATATTGGTAACTGTGAGGTTGGTAGTGATGTCAACTTCGGTGCAGGAACGATTACTGTAAATTACGATGGTCAACACAAATTTAAAACAACCATTGGAAACAATGTTTTCGTTGGATCTAATTCGACTATTATTGCTCCAGTAGAACTCGGAGATAACTCCCTTGTTGGAGCAGGTTCAACCATTACTAAGGATGTCCCAGCTGATGCCATTGCTATTGGACGAGGTCGTCAAGTTAATAAGGATGAATATGCAACTCGTCTCCCTCATCATCCTAACAATAGATAGGAGCTAACGATGGAATTTGAAGAAAAGACGCTTAGTCGTAAAGAAATTTATAAAGGACCTATTTTTCAACTAGTTCAAGACCAGGTTGAACTGCCTTCAGGCAAAGGTAGAGCGCAACGTGATTTGATTTTCCATAATGGGGCAGTTTGTGTCCTTGCAGTCACTCAAGAAAATAAGATTGTTCTTGTTAAACAATATCGCAAGGCGATTGAAAAAGTTTCTGTTGAAATTCCTGCAGGTAAACTGGAAATAGGGGAGAATGCAGATCCAGAAGCAGCAGCCCTTCGTGAGTTAGAGGAAGAAGCAGCCTATACTGGAAAATTAAGCCTTCTCTATGATTTTTACTCAGCGATTGGATTTTGTAACGAGCGCTTAAAACTTTACTTGGCAAGCGATTTGACAAAAGTTGAAAATCCTCGTCCTCAGGATGAAGATGAGACTTTGGAGTTGCTTGAAGTCAGTCTTGACCAAGCTAAAGTACTGATCCAGTCAGGAGATATTTGTGATGCCAAGACCATCATGGCTATCCAGTACTGGGAATTACAAAAAAATAGTGGAGGAACCCATGGGTAAACCTTTATTAACAGATGAAATGATTGAACGTGCCAATCGAGGAGAGGACATCTCGGGTCCTCCCTTGCTAGATGATGAGGAAACTAAGATTTTACCGACTTCTTCTCAAAATTTTGGCTATTCACGAACCAGAGATCATAGTTTTAGCCAGGATACACTGACCATCGAAGTTGAACCTTCTATTCACAAAAGTCGTCGGATTGAAAATACTAAGAGAAATGTCTTTAATTCTAAATTGAATAAAATTCTATTTGCAGTTATTTTTCTCTTGATTTTGTTGATTCTAGCAATGAGATTTATTTAAGGGGTCTATCATGAAAATTGGAATTATAGCAGCTATGCCAGAAGAGCTAATTTACTTGATTCAACACTTGGACGATTCCAGCGAAGAAAAGGTTTTGGGAAATAGCTATCATACTGGTAAGATTGGTTCTGTCGAGCTTGTACTTGTAGAGAGTGGAATCGGAAAAGTCATGTCTGCTATGAGTGTCGCTATCTTAGCGGATCACTTTCAGGTGGATGCAGTGATTAATACTGGATCTGCTGGTGCAGTGGCAAATGGGATTGCAGTAGGTGATGTAGTGATTGCAGACAAGCTTGCCTATCACGATGTTGATGTGACTGCCTTTGGCTATGATTACGGTCAAATGGCTCAACAGCCTCTCTATTTTGAATCAGACAAAAAGTTTATCAGTTTAATTCAAGAGAGTTTGTCTAAACTAGAACAAACTTGGCATTTAGGTTTGATTGCGACAGGAGACAGTTTTGTTGCTGGAGAAGATAAAATCAAAGCGATAAAAGATCACTTCCCTCAAGTTCTTGCTGTAGAGATGGAAGGGGCAGCTATTGCTCAAGCAGCTCACGCTTTGAAACTACCTTTCTTAGTCGTTCGTGCCATGAGTGACAATGCCAACCATGAAGCATCCGTTTCCTTTGATGAATTTATCGTAGAAGCAGGACGTCGTTCTGCCCAAGCCCTAATGACGCTTTTGCAGTCTATAAAGGATTAATAGAATAATTACTAAGAACACTCATCCAGTGTTCTTTTCTTATGTAATCTTCTAAAGTAGTCAGAAGGCTTCTGAGAAAAGTTATTTTCAAACTTTTTTGATATAATAGAAACATTGACTTGAAGAATAAGGAAGAGAAAATGAACGAATTATTAAAGGGAATGAATGACCGTCAAGCTGAGGCTGTTCAAACGACTGAAGGTCCGTTGCTGATCATGGCGGGTGCTGGATCTGGTAAGACTCGTGTTTTAACCCACCGTATTGCCTACTTAATTGATGAAAAGATGGTAAACCCATGGAATATCTTGGCCATTACCTTTACAAATAAGGCTGCGCGTGAAATGAAGGAGCGTGCTTATGGACTTAATCCAGCTACTCAGGATTGTTTGATCGCGACCTTCCACTCTATGTGCGTGCGTATCCTACGGCGCGATGCGGACCACATTGGCTACAATCGCAATTTCACGATTGTGGATCCAGGGGAGCAGCGGACGCTCATGAAACGTATTCTCAAGCAGTTGAACTTGGATCCTAAAAAATGGAATGAACGCACCATATTGGGAACAATTTCCAATGCTAAGAATGATCTGATTGACGATGTGGCTTATGCTGCTCAGGCAGGAGATATGTACACGCAAATTGTAGCTAAGTGTTATACGGCCTATCAGAAAGAACTTCGCCAGTCAGAGTCGGTGGACTTTGATGACTTGATCATGTTGACCTTGCGTCTCTTTGACCAAAATCCTGATGTTTTGACTTATTATCAGCAGAAGTTCCAGTACATCCATGTTGATGAATATCAAGATACCAACCACGCTCAGTACCAACTGGTCAAACTGTTGGCTTCTCGCTTTAAAAATATCTGTGTTGTTGGGGATGCAGACCAATCTATCTACGGATGGCGTGGTGCTGATATGCAGAATATCTTGGATTTTGAGAAGGATTATCCTCAAGCCAAGGTTGTTTTGTTGGAGGAAAATTACCGTTCAACCAAAACCATACTCCAAGCTGCCAATGACGTTATCAAAAACAATAAAAATCGTCGTCCTAAGAATCTCTGGACACAGAATGCAGATGGTCAACAGATTGTTTACTACAGGGCCAACGATGAACAGGACGAGGCTGTTTTCGTAGCTAAAACCATTGATGAACTCGGTCGAAGCCAAAACTTCCTCCACAAGGATTTTGCGGTTCTTTACCGTACCAATGCCCAGTCTCGTACCATTGAAGAAGCTCTGCTCAAGTCCAATATACCTTATACCATGGTCGGTGGAACAAAATTTTACAGCCGAAAAGAAATCCGTGATATCATTGCTTACCTCAATCTCATTGCCAACCTAAGTGATAATATCAGTTTTGAGCGTATCATCAATGAACCAAAGCGTGGCATTGGCCCAGGTACTGTTGAGAAGATTCGTGATTTTGCTAATTTACAAGAAATTTCCATGCTGGATGCTTCAGCAAATATCATGTTATCAGGAATCAAAGGTAAGGCAGCTCAGTCGATCTGGGACTTTGCCAATATGATTCTGGATTTGAGGGAGAAACTGGACCAATTAAGCATTACTGAGTTAGTAGAAGCAGTCTTGGAAAAGACAGGCTACGTGGATATTCTCAATGCCCAAGCGACTTTGGAAAGCAAGGCTCGGGTTGAAAATATCGAGGAGTTCCTTTCTGTTACTAAGAATTTCGATGATAATCCAGATAATCAAGAAGAGGAAACTGGACTGGATAAACTCAGTCGCTTCCTCAATGACTTGGCCTTGATTGCAGATACAGACTCTGTCAGTCAGGAGACGTCAGAGGTAACCTTAATGACCTTACACGCTGCCAAAGGACTCGAGTTTCCAGTTGTCTTTATTATCGGTATGGAGGAGAATGTCTTTCCTCTTAGTCGTGCCTCTGAAGATCCAGATGAATTGGAAGAAGAACGTCGTTTGGCCTATGTAGGAATCACGCGCGCCGAGAAAATTCTCTATCTAACCAACGCAAACTCTCGCTTGCTTTTCGGGCGTACAAGTTACAATCGTCCGACCCGTTTTATCAACGAGATTAGTTCAGATTTGTTAACTTATCAAGGTTTGGCGCGTCCAGCTAATAGTAGCTTCAAAGCATCTTATAGCAGTGGTGGTGTCGCCTTTGGTCAAGGCATGAGCCTAGCTCAAGCTCTACAAGATCGTAAACGCAATGCAGCACCAAGAACCACTGAATCAAAAGGACTACCTTTTGGACAATTTGCTACTGGATCAAAATCAACTTCAAGTGAAACCAGCTGGTCTATTGGTGATATTGCCCTTCATAAGAAGTGGGGTCAAGGAACTGTTCTAGAAGTTTCAGGAAGTGGATCTACTCAGGAATTAAAAATCAATTTCCCAGAAGTCGGCCTCAAGAAACTTCTAGCAAGTGTAGCACCGATTGAGAAGAAGTAAGTTATCTAAATGAATAAGATTGAGGTTGGGACAAAAGAGCCCGACCTCATTTTTTATTAGCAATCAAACTTTGACGCGGTAGCTGATTGAACTTTTTGTTCGTCT
>ERZ773069.1305-NODE-1305-length-14707-cov-4.713964_pt1 | contig 14707 bp, 15 predicted proteins | sample MGYA00580619_ERZ773069 | MGnify/ENA primary metagenome ERZ773069 (study PRJEB29015, sample SAMEA2738007) | human oral metagenome | biome: human oral; feature: human-associated habitat; material: dental | place: China | collected 2108 ...
GATGTTCGGCCCCGAGGGCGACTGCTTCGAGCGCCTCAACCTCGCCTGCCCCACCGACGTGCTGGAGGCCGCCCTCGAGCGGCTCGTGCACGCCGCCCGCGAGCGCAGGCTGGGCGCCTTCTCGGGGGGAGACGAGCGATGAAGTACTCCGTCCACGCACCGGGCGTGCCCGACGCGGCCGGCCCCTACTCCCAGGGGACCACGGCGGGGCGCCTCGTCTTCGCCGCAGGACAGGTCGCTGTCGACCCCGACGACCCCACGCGCATCGTGGAAGGTGGTGCCGCCGCCGAGGCCGAGAGGATCATCGTCCTGGTGGCGTCGCTCCTCTCCGAATGCGACTGCACCCTCTCCGACGTCGCCCAGACCACGCTCTACCTGACGGACCTGGACGACCTCCCCGCGGTCGACGAGGTGTACGGGCGCCACTTCGTGACGCCCGCCCCCGCCCGCTCCGTCGTCGAGGTCGCCCGCCTGCCCCTGGGCGCGCTCGTCGAGATGGACTGCGTCGCCTGCAGGTAGCCCAGGCGCAAGCGCTATGATGGTCTACGTACACTCCACATCGAGGGGAGCCGCCTTGACGTCCACAAACAACAGCCCCGAGATGGGCGCGACCGAGATCTTCCGCATGCCTTCCTCCGACTCCACCTCGCCCGACCTCATGGACCAGGCGAGGCCGTCGAGTCCCACGCTCTCAATCGTGAAGGGGCCCCAGACTGGTTCCGTCTTCGAGCTGAGCGAGGACGAGATTAGCATCGGCCGTGACCCCAACAGCTCCGTCTTCCTCAACGACATGACGGTGTCGCGCCGCCATGCGCGCATCGACCTCAGCGGACTCGCCTCCGGATTCGCCACCATCGAGGACCTGGGCTCGCTCAACGGCAGCTGGGTGGATGGCGCCATCGTCAACCGCGCCATGCTCAAGGACGGCTCCACGATCCAGATCGGTACCTTCCGCATGGTGTTCCACACCAACCAGAAGCCGACCAGGATCGAGACCGGGAACTAGGCCATGCCCGACGCCGGATACCTGACGATCGGCAAGGTCGTTCGCAAGCTGCAGGCGCAGTACCCCGACCTCTCCATCTCGAAGGTGCGCTACCTCGAGGACGAGGGGCTGCTCGACCCGTCGCGCACGCCCTCGGGCTACCGCCTGTACTCGCAGCATGACGTGCATCGCCTCGAGACCATCCTCTACCTCCAGAAGACCCGCTTCCTGCCCCTCTCCGTGATCAAGGAGCGGCTCGAGGGCAACGGCTCCGGGCCGGTGGGGGAGCAGGACGAGGCATTGGGGCTCCCCAGCTCGCTGCGTCTTCCCAACGAGGACGAGGAGCTTGCGAAGAAGCTCCACCCCATCGACCGCATGCCCGAGGTGCTGGGCATGTCGGTGAGCTTCGTGCGCCAGCTCTCGGACGCGGGCCTCATCGCGCTCAAGAGGTCGCCGCACGGCCGCGACCTGGTGGACGGGAAGGACTTCCCGCTCATCAGGGCCTGCGACGAGCTGCGCCACTTCGGCATCGGCCCCAAGAACCTGAGGCAGTACGTCACGGCCGCCAATCGCGAGAGCGCCATGTTCGAGCAGGCGCTCATCGTGTTCGCCCGCAAGGGCGGAGGGGTCCAGATGGAACTCACCAGCGAGAGCCGCCAGCAGTTCGAGCAGGCGTTCCGCCAGATGCTGAGCCTCACCGGCAACGTGCGGGAGGCGCTCATCCGCAGGCAGGTCTCGCAGACCTTCAGCCAGATGGAGGACAGACAGGACTAGCGCGTCGCCCACCAGGACGACCAAGATGAGAGGAACAGACGTGTCCGACCGCAAGCTCGAAAGCTACATCGTCGACATCCCCGACTACCCCGAGCCGGGCGTGATCTTCAAGGACATCACCCCGCTCCTGGCGGACCCCGAGGGGCTGGCGTCGGCCGTTGACCAGATCGCAGAGCACTACGAGGGCGCCGGCATCACCAAGGTCGTGGGCGCCGAGGCCCGCGGCTTCCTCATCGGCGCCCCCGTCGCCTACAAGCTCGGCGCCGGGTTCGTCCCAGCCCGCAAGCCTGGCAAGCTCCCCCGTGCCGTCTACTCCGAGACCTACTCCCTCGAGTACGGCACCGACGAGCTGCAGATACACAAGGACAGCGTCCGCGACGGCGACAAGGTCCTCATCGTGGACGACCTGGTTGCTACGGGCGGCACCGCCGTCGCCACCGCGCGACTGGTCAAGAAGGCGGGGGCCGAAGTCGTGGGCTTCTCCTTCATCCTCGAGCTTGCCTTCCTGGACCCCCGCAAGACCATCGCCGAGTCCTTCGACCAGGAGGTGTTCACCCTCGTCCAGGTGAAGTAGGTACGGACCTCCCGTCCGCTTTTGCAGGGGTTTCAGGCCGGTGGCCGTTCTGTGGAATGGCAGTCGGCCCCTTGCCGGAATCATAGAATTGACGGGACTAGCCTACGAAAGGAAACGCTCATGCCCAAGAGCCCATTGGCTCGTTCCTTCGGACGCAGGGCCGCCACGGCTGGCCTGGCCGCAGTCCTGGCCACTGCCGGGCTGCTCCCCACCATGGCCCTCGCCGATCCGCAGGCCGACCTGGCCCAGGCGTCCGCGACCATATCGTCCCTCAGCTCGGAGGCGTCCTCGCTGGAGCAGAGCCTGCAGAGCCAGACCGCTGAGCTCGAGCAGACCCGCTACCAGATCGGCCAGAAGCAGAGCCAGATCGAAGAGACCCAGCAGCAGCTCCAGACTGCCAAGGGCGAGCTGGGCACCACGGTGCGAAGCTCGTACAAGAACGGCTCCGTCTCGCTGCTCCAGATAGCGCTGGGCTCCAACAGCATCAGCGACTTCGTCCAAAACGTCTACTATGCCGGCAAGGTGAGCTCGGCGCAGGCCCAGAGCATCGCCCGCGTCAACGACCTCCAGGGCCAGCTCAAGGGCGAGGAGGAGGAGCTCGAGAGCCGCCAGCAGGGGCAGCAGGCCGCAGTCGACAGCCTCAACTCCCAGGTTGCCGAGTACAACTCCAAGCTCGAGCAGGCGCGCTCGTACTACAACAGCCTGAGCGCCGAGGTCCAGGAGCAGCTCGCGGCCCAGGCCGCGGCCGAGCAGCAGCAGGCCCAGGAGAGCGGGGAGCAGGCCTCTGCCGTGAGTCAGGTCATCAGCGAGGCGCACGACGGCGGCACATCGTCTGAGGCGACCCAGGCGGCGGAGACGCCCGCCCAGGCCGAGCAGCAGGATGACGCCTCCTCCCAGGGTCAGGCTCAGAGCCCGTCCCAGGACGAGACACCCCAGCAGCAGCCCCAGACCCGGCAGGCGACCCAGGAGGAGCCAAGCACCTCGAAGAGCGGCGGCGCCTCGGGCGGCGGCCTCTCCACGGCCTACTCCATGATCGGCGTGCCCTATGAGTGGGGTGGCGCATCCGCCAGCGGCGTGGACTGCTCCGGCTTGGTCTGCTACAGCTACGGCTACGCCCGCGGCCGCACCACCTACGACATGATCGACTCGCTCAAGTCCACGGGAGACTGGAAGACCAGCATGGACGAGCTCCAGGCGGGCGACCTCGTCTTCCCGAGTGACGGTCACGTGGGCATCTACATCGGCGGCGGCCAGATGATCCATGCGCCGTATCCCGGCCGCACGGTGTGCATCGCCAGCGTGTACAGCTTCATCGGCGGCGGCAGCTACTAGCAGCCGGCAGCCCTTTGGGACTCGACGACGGGCGGAGGCGAACCAGACGGTTCGTCCCCGCCCGTGGCATGCGTATGATGTTGGGTCGTCCGGTCTTTGGGCAGTTGGTCTTATCTCGACGATTGGCACGGGGCCGCTGCGGCGGCCAGCAGGGGAGGTCACGCGCAGGTGTTCGCAGACACGATGCAGGGGGAGGTCAGGAGGCGCTTCTCGCGTCGCTTCCAGATAGACATGGTCTGGGAGGGCGCGCTGGTGGGAATAGCGGGCGGGGGAGTGGTGACCCTCTACCGCATGGCGCTCACGAGGGCGGAGCACATCCTGAGGGGGCTCCTGCCCACCTTCTTCTCCTCCGGCCTCGGGCTGCTGGGATTCGCCGCCCTCGTGCTCGCCTGCTGCCTCGTCGTCGCCGCGCTCGTTCGCTGGGAGCCCTACACCTCGGGTTCGGGCATCCCGCAGACGGACGCCGAGGTCATGGGCCGCATGGACATGCCCTGGCACCGCGTCCTCCTCGCGAAGTTCAGCGAGGGCGTGCTCTGCGCCCTCGCCGGCCTCTCGATGGGCAGGGAGGGTCCCAGCGTGCAGCTGGGGAGCATGGGCGGCAAGGCCGTCTCGCGCCTGCTCAGGAGGAACAGGGGAGAGGAGCGCCTCCTTGTCACCTGCGGGGCCGCCGCGGGCATGTCCGCCGCCTTCAACGCGCCGCTCACGGGCGTGCTCTTTGCCATAGAGGAGATCCACAAGGAGTTCGCGCCGTCGCTCATCGTGTCCGCCATGGCGAGCGCCGTGGCGTCGGACTTCCTCGTGTCACAGGTCCTGGGCGTGCAGCCCGTGCTCAAGCTCGCCTTCATCAAGGACATCCCGCACGACTACTACCTCTATGTCGTTGCCCTGGGCGTGCTCTGCGGGCTCGCGGGTGCCGTCCACAATCGCGGCATGTTCGCATGTACCGAACGCCTGTTCGCTAAGATGGGGGAGTTGCCCCTGCAGCTCAGGCTCGCGATTCCCTTTGCGCTGGCCATTCCCGTCGCCTACGCCATGCCCGAGCTGCTCTGTGGCGGCGACGCCATCGTGGAGCTTCTCTCGGCCCCCGCGGCCGTGCCCCTGGGGACCTTGGCCCTGCTGCTCCTGGGAAAGTACCTCTACACGACGGTCTGCTTCGGGGCGGGGACGCCCGGTGGCACGCTGTTCCCGCTCTGCGTCATGGGGATGCTCTGCGGAGCCGTCTTCGCAGCCTGCCTGACCCGCGTCACGGGCGTCCAGTCGCTCTTCATGGCCAACTTCATGGCCTTGGGCATCGCAGGGCTCTTCGCGTCGGTCGTGAGGGCCCCCGTGACGGCCGTGGTGCTCGCCTTCGAGCTCACGGGCAGCATGGACGCGCTGCTCTCGGTCTCCATCGTCTCCATCGTCTCGTACGTCGTCGCCAACCTCACCAAGACGGACCCGTTCTACGAGAGGCTGCTCTCCAGGCTTCTCGACCTGACGCCCGTCGACCCCTCCGCCAACGGCGAGCCAGGCGAGAAGGTCCTCCACACCTATACCGTGGGTGCGGGCAGCAAGCTCGAGGGACGGGCCCTGGGCGAGGTGGGCTGGCCCGACGACTCGCGCATCGTCACCGTGTCGCGCGCGGGCGTGGAGCTCGTCCCCAACGGAGAGACCGTCCTCGAGGCCCTGGACGAGATCCTCGTGATCATGAACACCGACACCGAGGCCGAGACACAGGAGCTGATCCTGGACTACTGCCGCAGCTCGCTCGCCACGGGAAAGGTCCCGCGCGTCGGCTAGCCTTGTCCTCGGTTGCCCTCTCGTCCGCGCGAGCGGGGGATGGCGGGCAGTGCCCCTTGTGTCCAGCCCCTTCCTGAGTGTCTTTATTACTTTACATAAGATATATTATCACGGTTATAGGGGAGAAGAGAAGGAATGCCCCCGCCAAGAGGCTCCTCTGGACGGGGGCATTCCTGTGGATGCGATGGCACGAGGCCGCGAGGGCCTGCTTGCCGGCCTCAGCAGTCTATGGGCTGTCCCAGGTAGGAAGCGACGCTCGTGGCGGCGACGGCGCCGTCCGAGGCTGCCGTGATGATCTGGCGCAGCGGCGTCTGGCGCACGTCGCCCGCGGCGAAGAGTCCGGGCAGGCTCGTCTCCATGCGCTCGTTGGTGACGATGTAGCCGCGCTCGTCCACGTCGACCGACTGGCTCACGAGTTCGGAGGCCGGGATGCGACCCACGAACACGAAGACGCCAAAGCTGCCCTCGTCGAACTCTTCCACGTGGACGTCGCCGGTGAGGTTGTCCCTGAAGCTGACGCTCTTGAGGAGCTTGTCCCCGTCGACCTTCACGATGGAGGTGTTGAAGCGCACGGAGACCCTCTCGTTCTGCTCGACCTGCCGCTGCACGGCCGCCTGGGCGCGCAGGTGGTCCTTGCGCACCACCATGGTCACGTGGTCGGCGAACTTGGCGAGGAACAGGGCCTCCTCGGCGGCCGAGTTGCCCCCGCCTATGACGAAGACCTGCTTGCCGCGGTAGAACATGCCGTCACAGGTGGCGCAGTACGAGACGCCGTGCCCACGGAACTCGTCCTCGCCCTCGAAGCCGCCTGGGCGCGGGGTCGCGCCGCCAGCGATGATGACGGCACGTGACTCGTAGCTCACGTCAGGCGTGACGACGGCGAACCTGCCCGTCCGCTCGTCCTTGGAGATTGACTCCACCTTGCCCATGACCACGCTGGCACCGAGTTCCTCGGCCTGCCTCTGCATGGTGTCCGTCAGGGTGAAGCCGTCGGTGTGTGGGACGCCGGGGTAGTTGTCGACCTCGCTGGTGAGGATGATCTGGCCACCCACGGCCTCCTGTTCCAGGGTCACGGCGTCGAGCAGGGCTCGCGCCGAGTAGATGGCGGCGGAGAGGCCCGCAGGGCCCGCTCCGACGATTACGAGGTCCTTCTGCTGCTTCTGAGACATGGGTTTCTCCCCTCATGGTCTTGTTCGACGTGTCAATACTACCCTATTCAATCGCGCGCGATACAACATATGGGAACTTCATGACAACAATTCGTCGCCAGCTTGCGACAAGACACCCGAACACGAGGGACGCTCCGGCACTTTGCCGAGGCGTCCCGGGAAGATCATGGGGCCTGAGCTGGGGCTTCTCTCCCCTACTACGCCTTCTCGACGCGTGGGAGGATGAGGTTGAGCAGTATGCCCACCAGGGTGGCGGTTGCCATGCCGGGCAGCGTGTAGGAGCCCAGGGGGATGGCGATGCCGGAGGTCTCCATGCCGACGCCCAGGATGATGACCACGGAGGCGATCATGAGGTTGCGGTTCTCGTCGAAGTCGACCTTGTTGGTGACCAACATGCGCAGGCCGTTGGAGGCGATGAGGCCAAAGAGCAGGAGGCTCACGCCGCCCATGACGGGCACGGGGATGGAGTTGATGAAGGCGGCGAGCTTGGGACAGAACCCGCCCACGATGAGGGCGAAGCCCGCCGCGTACCAGAAGACCTGCGTGGAGTAGACGCGCGTGACGCTCATGACGCCGATGTTCTCCGCGTAGGTGGTGGTGGGAGGACCGCCCAGGAAGCCCGAGATGACGGTGGAGATGCCGTCACCGGCAAGGGAGCGCGGGAGCATCTCGCGGTAGTCCTTTCCCACGATCTCCCCCACGGCAAGGAGGTGACCGATGTGCTCGATGACGACGACGATGGCCACAGGCGCAATGAGCGCGATCGCACCGGGGTCGAAGTAGGGCGTCTGCACGGGGGGCAGGCCGACCCAGGCGGCGTCGGCGACGCTCTGGAGGTCGACGAGGCCCAGGAACGCGGCGACCACGTATCCCACGATGATGGCGAGCAGGATGGGAAGGGTGCCCAGGATGCCACCCATGCTCGAGAACACGACGGCGGCGACGAGGGTTATGGCGGCGACTGCGGCACCCTCGGCCACGAAGGCGTCGGTCGAGGAGTTGAGCGCCATCTTGACCGCCGTGGCGGAGAGGCCCACGCCGATGACCACCATGACGGCGGCGACGAGCACGGGCGGGAGCAGGCGGTCGAGCCATCCCGTGCCCACGAGCTTGATTATCCCGGCCACTGCCAGGAACACGAGGCCCGCCACCACGACGCCGGAGAGCGCGGTGTTGAGGTTGCCGGTGGCGGCGGTCGCCGCGAGGATCGGGCTGATGAAGGCAAAGGAGCTGCCCAGGTAGCTCGGGATCTTGTTGCGCGTCACGAGCAGGTAGCAGATGGTGCCGATGCCCGAGCACATGATGGCCACGTTGGGGCTGAGCCCGGTCAGGACGGGAACCAGTACGGTCGAGCCGAACATGCTCATCATGTGCTGGACTCCCAAGGGAATGGCGCGACCAACCGACACGCGGTCGTCGACCCCGATGACCTCTCTCTCTTTCTTGTTCAAGCAGCGCTCCTCTCCGTCTTGCGTACGGCATCCATGCAATGGATGCCCATGAAAAAAGGGGCCCGGTGAGCCGGGCCCCGAGGTGCCAGGGACTCTAGGCAGTCAGGAAGTATACAAGGAACGCGGCCGCTGCGACCCACATGAGCGGCTTCACCTTCTTGATGTTGCCCGTGGCTGCGGCGACGAGCACGTAGGCGATGAAACCCAGGCCGATGCCGCTCGAGATCGAGTACGTCAGCGGGATGCCGGCGATGATCATGAACGCGGGGAAGCCCTCGAGGATGTTGCCCCACTCGATCTCTGCCGCCTCGCTCATCATGAGGTAGCCGACCATGACGAGGGCACCGCAGGTGGCTGCGGAGCTGACGACGCTGATGATGGGGGCGAAGAACGCCGCGACCACGAAGAGGAGGCCGGTCACGACGGAGGTGAGCCCCGAGCGGCCGCCGTCGGCGGCACCCGAGGCGGACTCGACGAAGGTGGTGATGGATGAGGCGCCGAGGAAGCCGCCCGCGGCTGCGGCCACGGAGTCGACGATCAGGATGGGCCTGATGTCCTCGACGGTTCCGTCATCGTTAAGGAACTCGCCCTGCTTCGCCACGGCCATGGCGGTGCCCATGGTATCGAAGAAGTCGGACATCATGAGCGAGAAGGCGAACACGAGCAGGACGGGCGTGGTGATGACCTTCGCGATGCCCATGACCCCGGTCTCGTCGACCTGGAAGGGGGCGCCGAAGGTGCTGAAGTCGAGGCCCGACACTATGCCCGCCGGAGCGGCGGTGACCCCGAGGGGGATGCCCGCCAGGACCGCGACGATGATGCCCAGGAGCAGCGCTCCCTTGATCTGGAGGCATTGGAAGACGACGGTGGCGACGATCGAGACGAGGCCCACGATGAACAGGGGGTTCGAGATGTCCCCGAAGCTCACGAGGGTGGACTCGTTGGCGACGATGATGCCGGCGTTGGCCATGCCGATCATGGCGATGAAGATGCCGAGGCCCACCGAGATCGCATGACGCAGCGATATGGGGATGGCGTCCATGATCGCCTCGCGCAGGCCGCAGAGCACCAGGGCGAGGATGGCGACGCCCTCGATGAAGATGACCGCCATGGCGGCGTGCCAGTCTCCGCCCGCGACCTCGGTCAGCGTGAAGGCGACGACAGCGTTGATGCCCATGCCGGAGGCGCAGGCAAGCGGGCGGTTAGCGAAGACGCCCATGCAGATGGTCATGATGCCGGCGCCCAGGCAGGTGGCCGTGACGGCAGCCGATGCGGGGACTCCGGCGGCGGAGAGCAGCGATGGGTTGACGGCGATGATGTATGCCATCGCAAGGAAGGTCGTGAGGCCCGCACGGGCCTCCTGGCCCAGGTTGGACCCTCTCTCGCGCAGCTTGAAGAACGACTCCATGACTACCCCTCCCTCCGCACCCATTTCTCTGCGTCGCCTGGACCGTGGATGCATCGGGAGCAAGCAACGTCGGCCTGGTGGGACCCTATGCTCCCGAGGACCCAAACCCCCCGGAACCCCGGTCGGTCTGGTCGAGCTCGTCGACCTCGACCAGCCGAACGAGAGGGACCCTCTGGATGACGAGCTGGGCTATGCGCTCGCCCTTCGCGATGGCGATTGGCCTCTTGGAATCGAGGTTGATGGCGCAGACCTTGAGCTCCCCGCGGTAGTGGGCGTCGATGAGGCCGGGGGTGTTTGCCATGGAGAGCCCCTCGCGCAGGGCAAGGCCGCTTCTTGGCTGGACGAAGCCGGCGTAGCCCTCGGGGATGGCTATGGCGAGCCCCGTCGAGACCAGGCGGCGCTCGAGGGGCTCGAGGACCACGTCCTCGTTGGACCTGAGGTCAAGCCCGGCATCGCCTGCATAGGCATAGCTGGGTAGGTCGACCGAGGGGTCGAGCCTCTTGATGGGAAGTTCGATCCTGTCGTCACTCATTGATGAGGCTCCGTAACTCTTGGCTGAACTCGTCCAGGTCCTTGAAGTCGCGGTAGACGGAGGCGAAGCGCACGTAGGCTACCTTGTCGATGTCAACGAGGCGCTGGAGGACCATCTTGCCCAGCTCCTCCGAGGGAACCTCCGACCTGCCGTGGTCGCGCATCTCGCTCTCTATGCCGTCGATGAGGGCATCGAGCCTGTCCACGGGCACGTCGCGCTTCACGGTCGCGGCAAGGAGGCCGCGCATGACCTTCTGCCGGTCGAAGGTCTCTTTGTGACCGTCCTTCTTGACGACCATCAGGGGCATCTCTTCCCTGCGCTCGTAGGTCGTGAAGCGCTCGCCGCAACGTATGCACTCGCGCCTGCGTCGGATGGCGTCGTTGCTCTCGGACGGTCTCGAGTCAACGACCTTGGATTCCTCGCAACCACACTTGGGACAGCGCATGTTCCTCCCCTGACGTCATTCTCATAAGGAAAGATAACACAGGAAACCCAGAGATTCGGCACAGAAGGGACATACGGATGCCCCTCCCCCCACGAACGCAAGGGAGGAGGGGCGAGCGGAGGACTCAGGACCTGGGCTACCGGCCTTGGGGCACGACGAGCGACTGGCCTGGTTGGAGGGGTCCCGCACCAAGGTCGTTGTGCGCGTCGATCCAGCGCGAGACCGCCGCGGTGTCCGCGCCGTCGACGTCGATGCGACTCGCTATGCCCCATACGGAGTCCCCTTCCTGCACGGTGACGCTCGCGGGAGAGACGTCCGCGAAGGCAGACTCGAACGCGGCCTGCCGGCGTTCCTGGACAAGCACACCTCCCACGAAGAGGAGCATCCCCACGGCGACGGCGACGGCGAAAAACGAGACCGAAGCCATGAGGGGGAGCCCATGGCCCGTCGTGCCGCGCCCGCGCTCGTCGACTCCCCTGCCGCCCTCGTGGACGACGAGGCGTGGCCTACCGTTGGCCTGGGGCTTGAGCGCGAGAGACCCCTCGCAGCCGTAGCCCGCCTGACCCGCGTAGATCTTCGCCGTTTCCATCCTTGCTTCCTTCCCTCGTGGCTGACGACGTAGTTATACGGGGAGCCCGGGACATAAATGGCCGCTTCAAAACTCAGAACGCATGTACTATACTAGGTACGTACAGTTGTTCGGTCAAGCAAAAACAGAACATGTGTTTCTCTCGCGGCAAGGCCTATTCACAGGAGGAGTGGACATGCCCAAGGACCGGCTCAGCAAGAGGCAGGCTGCCATCTACGAGTACATCTGCTCCTACACGGGCGAGCACGGCTACCCGCCCTCGGTGAGGGAGATCGGCTCCGCCGTGGGGCTTGCCTCCCCCTCTACCGTCCACATGCACCTCAAGGTCCTGCAGGAGCGGGGGCTCATCAAGAGAGACTCCAAGAAGCCCCGCACCATCGAGGTCGTCACCGAGGAGCCGACTGCGACGCATGAGGGCGTACGGCTCGCCGAGGTTCGCCAAGACCCCAGCAGCGGCATCACCTCGCTGCCCCTCGTCGGCCGCGTGGCCGCGGGCCAGCCCATCCTTGCCGAGCAGAACGTGGAAGAGACCCTCTCCCTTCCCACCAGCATCGTGGGTGACGCCAGCTCGTTCATCCTCAGGGTCCATGGCAGCTCGATGATCAATGCCGGCATCTTCGACGGCGACCTCATCGTGGTGAGGGAGCAGCGTGACGCCCATGACGGAGAGATCGTCGTGGCCCTCATCGATGACTCCGCCACCGTGAAGACCTTCTACAGGGAGAAGGACCGCATCCGCCTTCAGCCCGAGAACGACAGCATGGAGCCCATCTACGCGAAGAACCCCGCCATCTTGGGCAGGGTGACCGCACTGATCAGGTCTCTGTGACGCCGTCCGTCCGCTGCGAGCGGGCTTGCCCGGCAGCCGCTGGCGAGGACGGGAGCGCATCGCCTGCGCACAGGCGCATACGCGCCCTCGATGCGCTGAGGGGTCTCGCGGTCGTCTCCATGGTGCTCTTCCACCTCTGTTACGACCTGCGCTACCTGTGTGGCGTCGGGATGCCGTGGTTCGGCGGATTCTCGCAGGACCTCTGGCGTGCCAGCATCAGCTGGACCTTCCTCCTCATCGCGGGAGCCATGTGCCCGCAGTCGAGGAACAACCTCAGACGGGCCCTTCGCTACCTTGCCTGTGCCGCCCTCGTCTTCGTGGCAAGCCTCCTGGCCGGCGTGGACACACCCATAAGCTTTGGCATCATCTTCTGCATGGGCGCAAGCACGCTGGCCGCATGGCTCGTCTCGGAGCTGGGACTTCCGAGGGGCAGGCCGGCCGAGTCCCTCCTGCTCTTCCTCGCCTTCCTCCTCGCCCTGGGCATCCCCTCGGGAGGCGTGGGGCTGGGTGACCGCGTGTGGATTGCGCTGCCCAGGGCCCTCTATTCCACCCCGTGGCTCTCTTGGCTGGGCTTCCCGGGACCCACCTTCGCCTCGGGGGACTACTATCCCCTGCTCCCCTATTCCCTGCTCTTCCTTTCGGGGGCGTCTCTCGGTGGGTGGCTCGTGGCGCGAGGGTATCCCGACTGGGCCTACGATGCCACCTGCCCTCCCCTGGAGTTCGTGGGCAGGCATGCGCTGGCCGTCTACCTCCTGCACCAGCCCCTCATCCTCATCGCCCTGGGCCTCTGGGTCTAGCTTCCGGCCACGTCCGAGGCGCGCACGACATAGGGGGCCAGGGTCTCTGCCATGCGATTCGACGCCCTGACCGTTGCCATGAGGCCCCCTTGGACGTATTCCTCGCGCACGACCTGACAGCGCTCGTGGACCATCTTCATGAGGAGCCCCTTGTCGTAGGGGACGAGCGCCGTGATTGTCACATCGTCACGTGACGCTTCCTGGGCGATGCGATAGAGCAGGCCGCGCAGGCCCCAGGAGCCAAGGGCAGAGAGCAGCACCGCGTCGGGATGCGAGGCAGAGAGCACGTTCCTCTCGTCCGCGTCCAGGAGGTCGCACTTGTTGTAGACGACGACGGAGGGAATCTTGTCGGACTCGATGTCGGCGAGCACGTCGTCCACGGCCGCGAGCTGCTTCCGTGCGTTGGGGTCTGAGGCGTCCACGACCTTGAGCACGAGGTCGGCGGCCCTGACCTCCGCCAGGGTTGACTTGAAGGACTCGACCAGCGTGGTGGGCAGCTTCTGGATGAAGCCCACCGTGTCAGTGAGGGTGATCTTGCGTCCCTCCTCGAGCTCGAGCCTCCTCGTGGTGGGGTCGAGCGTCGCGAAGAGCTCGTCCTTCGCATAGACCTCCGAGCCTGTGAGCTGGTTGAGGAGGGTCGACTTGCCCGCGTTCGTGTAGCCCACGAGCGCGACGCGATAGATTCCGGAGTCCCATCGGGCCTTGCTCTGGACCCTACGGCGCCCTTCGAGCTCCCTGAGCTCGCGCCTCAGCCACGAGATGCGGTCGCGCACGAGGCGTCGGTCGACCTCGAGCTGACTCTCTCCCTGCCCGAAGCGGCTTCCGATGCCCCCTCGCGTCTGCTCCCCCACGAGGTGGCCCCACATGCCTCTGAGTCGGGGAAGGACGTACTGGAGCTGGGCGAGCTGCACCTGCAGGCGCCCCTCGTGCGTGGTCGCATGCTGGCCGAAGATGTCGAGTATGAGGGCCGTTCGGTCGATCACCTTGGTCGGCTCGCCCAGGATCCTCTCGAGGTTCGACTGTTGCGAGGGGCTGAGCTCGTCGTCGAAGATGACGACGTCTGCGCTGAGGTTCCTCACGAGGCTGACGAGCTCCTGCGCCTTGCCGCTGCCTATGAAGGTGCGGGGGACGGGCGAGTCGAGGCGTTGCGTGACGGTGCTGACGACCTCGGCCCCGTCGGTCTTGGCAAGTCTTCCCAGTTCGGCCAGGGAGTCCTCGAGGGGCCAGCCTCCCCTTCCGAGGTCGACGCCCACGAGGATGGCGCGCTCCGGGACGGGTGCGGTGGAGAGGGGCTCGAACCGGCTCACAGCAGTCCTTCCCCCCTCAGGGTCTCGACGACCCGGCGGGCCGCCTCGCCCTCGTCCAGACGGTCATAGTCGAGCGTGCTCGCTCGTCCGTCTCGCCTGATCCAGGCGATCTGGCGCTTGGCATAGCGCCGGGTCCTCCGCTTGATGGCGTCGATCGCCTCCTCGAGCGTGCAGTGCCCCTGCAGGTGGTCGATGAGCTCCTTGTAGCCTATGGCCTGGGCCGCCGTCTTTGAGAGCGCATGTCCCGTCCCCAGGAGGCCGCGTAGCTCGTCGAGGAGCCCGTCTGCCATCATCTGCCCGACGCGCGCGTCTATGCGCGCGTACAGCCTGGCGCGGTCCATGTGGATGGCGAAGATCCTGGTGCGGTAGTGCGGCTCGCGATGCTTGAGCCCCTCGTGCTTGGTGGCATAGGACTGGCCGAGGTCCACGAGCTCGAGCGCCCTCACGACGCGCTTGAGGTTGTTGGGATGGACGAGCTCCGCGCTGGCGGGGTCAAGCCTCCTGAGCTCGTCGTGGAGCGCCTGCGGCCCGTGCTCGCGCGCGAACTCCTCCCAGCGGGTCCTGCTCTGGCTGGCCCCCCCGGCGGGAAAGTCCATCTCGTCGATGACGGCGTCGAGGTAGAGCCCCGTGCCGCCACAGAGGACGGGCGCGCAGCCCTGCGTGATAAGCCCGTCGACGCAGCGGCGCGCGTCCCTCTGGAAGAGGCTCGCGGAGTAGTCGTCCCAGGGGTCGCAGA
>ERZ773069.1308-NODE-1308-length-14700-cov-23.793035_pt1 | contig 14700 bp, 10 predicted proteins | sample MGYA00580619_ERZ773069 | MGnify/ENA primary metagenome ERZ773069 (study PRJEB29015, sample SAMEA2738007) | human oral metagenome | biome: human oral; feature: human-associated habitat; material: dental | place: China | collected 2108 ...
CGGCCAGTGCCAGGCCCAGCACGGCTGCACCGCCCAGGCCATAGATCACCGGGCGGGCCGATTCGGACAGCAGGGGGCCGGATTCGGCGGCATGATCTGCACCCGCTGTGACTGCGGGGGTGGCACCCTCCAGCCCCTTCGTGGCGGCGGCGCCTGCGGCCGCACCGCTGGTCTGGGCTAGATCCACCAGCACGAACGAGCCGTCCGACAGTGCGCCAATGGCGCCCGTGGCCGGGGTGATGTCCACCGTGCCGGACGTCGTTTCGGGAAGTTCCAGATGGCAGGGCGAGCTGACGCTGCACGAGCTGTAGAAGCCCAGCAGTTCCACGGCCTGCGGTTGATCGGCTCCCTGGGCGCCATCGGCCAGGTTGTCGACGAGAATGCTGTTGTCCAGCTGCTTGACCACGGCCTTGGCAGGCGCCTTGCCGGTGTCCTCGTCATAGAGCCGGAAAGTGTCACCCGGCCGCACGACGACGCGGGTGGTGCCAGCCCGGAGATGGGTGCGCGAGACGGACCCGTGCGAGGAACGGGTTTCGATGACGAGTGCCATGGGATATGCGGTATGCGCCGTTCAGCGGCGATGACAGAGCGTCCGTCGGGCCGACGTTGCCAGACTGGGACTGTCTTATTATCGCCGCGCTGTGGCTGACGCGCCACTGTCGGCGCACCCATCAATCCCGGAGGGTGCGCCGGGGCCCGGGGCCCCGGCGTGGGCGCGTCAGGCGTAGCTGGCCAGCGCCGCCTTCATCTTCTTCATGGCCTGCGCCTCGATCTGGCGGATGCGCTCGGCCGACACGCCATACTCGTTGGCCAGGTCCTGAAGCGTGCGCGAACCGCCTTCGTCCTCGTCACGCAGCCAGCGCGACTGCACGATGTTGCGGCTGCGCTCGTCAAGCGTGGCCAGTGCGTTGGACAGACCTTCGGTCTGCAGCCAGTCGCGCTGCCGGCCCTCAATGATCTCGGTCGGCTCGCTGCCGGGAGCGGCCAGGTAGGTGGCCGGACCGAAGCCCGGGCCTTCCTCGTCGTCACCCTGCGGCTCCAGCGCGATCTCGTGGCCGGTCATCCGCGTTTCCATTTCGGTCACGTCCTTCTCGCGGACGTTGAGCTGTTCAGCGATGTCGGTCACGGCATCGGGCGTCAGCGTGTCCAGGTCCTTCTTCATCGAGCGCAGGTTGAAGAACAGCTTGCGCTGGGCCTTGGTGGTGGCCACCTTCACCAGCCGCCAGTTCTTCAGGATGTACTCGTGGATCTCGGCCTTGATCCAGTGCAGCGCGAACGACACCAGCCGCACCGAGCGATCGGGGTCGAAGCGCTTGACCGCCTTCATCAGGCCGATGTTGCCTTCCTGGATGAGGTCGGCGTGCGGCAGACCGTAGCCCAGGTACTGGCGAGCCACCGACACGACCAGACGCAGGTGGGAAGTCACCAGCGTGCGGGCGGCGTCGACGTCCTGATGCTCCTTGAAACGCCGCGCAAGGCTGGACTCCTCCTCGGCGGACAGCATGGGCATGCGATTGACCGCAGAGATGTAGGCGTCCAGATTGCCCAGTGACGGAACGGCAGGCGCAACGACACCGGTCTGGCGAGTGGCAAGTGCAACGGAGTGAGTCGTCATCGTGGCAGTAGTCTCCTGTAAATGACTAGCGGGTTAGATACTAGCACTTCGTTGTGGAGAGTGCCAGCTTTTTTTGTGTCGGAAATGTCGTGGCTTGTCAAGCCTGTGTGGTTTCTGCAGAAAACGCGGGAGGGGGCCGTTTCGCTGACAGGATGCGCAACCTCTTGTGGAAAGGCCCCGACAGCCGGAGCTGACGGGGCCTTCCGAGCGGATACCGGGGCGGAGGGCCTCAGTAGGCGTTCGGGTCGCGGAACGACACCAGGATGGTCTTCAGGATGATCTTCAGGTCCAGCCGCAGCGACCAGTGCCGCAGGTACTCCAGGTCGTAGCGGATGCGCAGCTCCATCTTCTCGATGGTGTCGGTCTCGCCGCGTGCGCCGTTGACCTGGGCCAGGCCCGTGATGCCGGGCTTGACCTTGTGGCGGATCATGTAGCCCTTGATCAGCTTGCGGTAGGTCTCGTTGTGGGCCACCGCGTGAGGGCGCGGACCCACCACGCTCATGCGGCCCTGCAGCACGTTGAAGAACTGCGGCAGCTCGTCCAGCGAGGTCTTCCGCAGGAAGCGGCCCACCGGCGTGATGCGGTCGTCGTTCTTGGTGGCCTGGCGCACTTCGGGGCCGTTTTCCTGAACCCGCATGGAGCGGAACTTGTAGACGTTGATCTCCGAGCCGTCCAGGCCGTAGCGGCGCTGCTTGAAGATGATGGGGCCCTTGGATGTGAGGCGGATGGCCAGCGCGATGGTCAGCGTGATGGGCAGCGTGACGATCAGCGCAATGGAGGCGATGACGATGTCGGACAGGCGCTTGAGCACGCCCGTGGTGCCATAGAACGGCGTCTCGCACACCGCCACCACCGGCAGGCCGCCCACCGAATCCACCCGTGCCTGGATCAGGTCGAACATGAAGATGTCGGGCACGAAGTAGATGGAGGCCGTGGTGTCACGCAGGTCTTCCAGCAGCTTCAGGATGCGCGGCTGCGAGGCCATGGGCAGGGCGATGAAGATCTGGTCGATCTTGTTGGCGCGCACGAACTGCGCCACCGCGCTGAAGCCGCCGGCCACCGGCGCTTCCGTCACCTCGCCCAGGCGGTCCGGGGTGCGGTCGTCGAAGAAGGCCATGATGCGCGTCTGGGACAGCGGGTCGTCCTGGATGGACCGGGCCAGCGTGCGGCCCAGGCTGTTGGCCGCCACCACGATGGCGGTCTGCTCGGGACGCATGGAGATGACCTTGTGCAGCAGCATGGGCGAGAGCCAGTGGCTGACGGCCTGCACGACCGGGGTGGCGATGACCCAGGTGGCCAGCACGTTCTGGTCGAACTGCCGCAGCGCGTCGATCATCAGGCCGAAGACCAGCAGCAGCCCCACCACCAGGCCCCAGCTGCCCAGCAGGTGACGCAGGTAGCCGGCCTGGTAGACCCGGAAGGGGACGCTGCCAGGGTAGCTCAGCACGAAGGTGAGGACGGCCAGCACCATTTCCTGGGCGCGCAGGGGATGCCCGGCGGCCACGGTGACCAGCAGCAGGCAGGCCACCGCCAGGATGGGGTCGATGACTGACTTGACCAGCGACAGGATGCTGCGGTTGCCGGTACGGATGGGAACGATGGAAGAAGCGAAGGTGGGGCTGTTCATACCGCTTGCCGGGGCGCCGGGAATGTGGCGAGCCCGGATCAGGAGTCTGCTGGGGGTTATTTATACAACACCGGCCGGCTGGGGGCAGCCGTCCGATGGTAATCGGTTTGGCCCTTCTGTGTCAGGGTTCACGCAGAAGTGCCCGGGACGCTGGATGGGATCAGGTGTCGATGAAGGCAACAGCTTCGGGAATGCGGGCAGTGTTCACACAGCAGGGGTCTGGGGCTTGGCATGTTCGGCTCAATGCATTAGTGTGGAAGCAGAGCAGGGCCGTCGGTGGCGGTACCATGCCCCATTCTGAGCTTTTTAAGACAGGGTAGTCATGAAAGAAATCATCGGAACACAAAAAAAAGCCGCACGGCGTCCGGCACTGCGCGCGGCCAGTGCTGCCGTGGCAGCCATCTTCTGTGGCCTGGCGGCCAGCGCTGCCCAGGCACAGGCTCAGCTGGAAGTGCCTGATCAGGACTGGACCCCCAACGCCGAGGCTGATGTCATCAAGCTCACCGGCCGCGTCGGTGTTACGCACGATAGCAATATGTTGCGTCTGAACAACCAGTCCCAGGCTGGCATCTACAGCAACAAGAAAGCGGGCGACACCTATCTCACGGGCGCCATGGGCATCGAGTTCGACCGCCTGATCAGCCAGCAGCGGCTGCGCGCCAACGCCGAGGTCGAGGGCTTCAAGTACAAGGAATACGACGACTTCGACCACGTGGGCTACAACGTCGGCTCCACGCTGGACTGGGTCGTGGGCCGTCCGCTGTTCGGCCGCGCCGGCATCAAGCTGGACCGCCGCCAGCCCACGGTGCAGGACCGTATCTACAACCAGACCACCAACGTCTCGGGTGACCGCAACAACATCAGCACCCAGAACCTGTTCTTCAACGCCGGCTTCCGCTTCACGCCGGCCTGGTCGGTCATCGGTGGCGTCGACTACGTCCGCAGCCGCAACTCGCTGGAAGTCTACAAGGACACCGACTATGACCTGAAGTCGGCCGAAGGCGGCGTGCGTTATGCGCCGGGTACCGGCATCGAAGTCGACTTGGTCTATCGCGCCACTGACGGCGAGTACAAGTCGGCCCAGCGCTATGGCGACAATGGTGCCGCGCTGCTGTGCAACAATAACTGCCGCAAGAACGACTACGACGAGGATTCGCTGCAGGCCCGCATCCAGTACCGTCCCAGCGAGGACAGCAGCCTGGGTGGCTTCGTCGGCTACACCCGTCGTGACTACGATCAGGGCAACCGCAACTTCCGCGGTCTGACCACCGGCTTCGACACCGAGTGGGCCGTCAGCGGTGCGGTGCAGATGCGCGCCTCGCTGGGTCGCTCCATCGAGCCTGATGACGACGCCGTGACCGGCTCCTACGCCGACACCTGGTCGCTGAACTTCAGCCCGACCATCCAGGCCACCGGCAAGATCACCGTCGAGCCGTACCTGCGCCTCTACGACCGTCGCTACAAGGGTGACCAGCTGGCCGCCGGCCAGGTCGAGCGCAAGGACAAGATCTACATGGTCGGTGCCGAGGCTGACTACGAGTTCCGTCGCAACATGTTCCTCATGGCCAGCATCTCCCGTGAGCAGCGCGACTCCAACCGTGCCAACCTCGACTACAAGGCCAACGTCTTTGGCCTTGGCCTGAAGGTTCAGTTCTGATCCTTCCCTGCCTTTCGGCCCGGGCCTGACCCGGGCCCGTCACCAGGCCCCGGTTCCCCCGGGGCCTGGTCGTTTCAGGCACGCCTTCCCATTGCACCTGCTGTCAGCTCGCCTTTGCTGGACAATCTTACGAAAGCAAGGGATATCATTCACGCAGGCGCCACAAAGGCCGGTCTAGAATCGGCGTTCACGGCCTGTCGGCCGCTTGGCGTGCCCGGGCGTTTGATTCTTGCGCGGGGCAATTCCCCTTTCCGTTCGCAGCCCTTCGGGCAAGCTGATCTCCCTTCATAGGACGGCATCCATGTTTCTTTCTCGCTTCAAGAAGTTCGTGCTGGGGCTGATGGCCCTGGCCACCATCGGTCTGGCATCGTCCCAGGCCGTGGCCCAGACCTCCCGCAGTGACTACCTGCTCGGGCCGGGTGACGTGCTGCGCATCCAGGTCTTCCAGTCCCAGGATCTGACCGTCGAGGCCCGCATCTCCGAAAGCGGCGTCATCTCCTACCCGCTGCTGGGCGTGGTCAAGCTGGCCGGCCTGTCGCCGCAGCAGGCCGAGAACCTCATCGCCACCCGTCTGCGTGAGGGCCGCTTCCTGCAGAACCCGCAGGTCACCCTGAACGTGCTGCAGTTCCGCAGCCAGCAGGTCTCGGTGCTGGGCAACGTGGCCAACCCCGGCCGCTACCCGCTGGAGACCACCGGCATGCGCCTGTCCGAGATCCTCTCGGTGGCGGGCGGCGTCAACGAGACCGGCTCCAACAACGTGCTGCTCATGACCACCCGCAACGGCCGTCCGCAGCGTCTGGAGATCGACCTGGTCGAGATGTTCAGTACAGGCGACCTGAGCAAGGACGTGGTCCTGCAGGCTGGCGACACCATCTTCGTCAACAAGGCCCCCAACTACTATGTGTATGGCCAGGTCCAGCGTCCGGGCCAGTACGTGCTTGACCGCGGCATGACCGTGGCCCAGGCCGTTGCCAAGGGCGGTGGTCTGACCCTGCGTGGTACCGACCGTGGCATCCGCCTGCACCGTCGCGTGGGTGACCGCAACATCCAGGTGCTGGAGCCCAAGCTCGACGATCCGATCCGTCCGGACGACCTGATCTTCGTGCGCGAAAGCATCTTCTGATCGGCCTTCGGTCCGATCCTGCCCAATGCCGGCTATCCTGGCCGGCATCCTGAAAACGGCGCCTTTGGGCGCCGTTTCCTTTTATTCCTCACATCGCCGGAACCCGAACATTTGCCGTGTTTTCCCGACGAATGGCGTCTTTCGTCCCCCGGAAGAAGCCAAATGCCAAGTCTGTCGTCGACGGCTCTCCCGGCAGTGTGGTACGTTGCAGGCATCGTGATCAGGGCCCTTTGGGGGGCCTGATCGCCGCTCACCCTGGAAGCCACCGCGTGTGGCCGTGACCTTCGCCGGTCTTTCTCCTCTCCTTCATCACCATGTCTGCAACCCAAACCTCTTCCGTTGCCGATCGCAAGGATCTGGCCGCTCTGGCCGCCACCCACGCCAAGTGCCGTTTCTGCGGTACCCAGCTGCGTCACACTGTGGCCAACCTGGGCATGTCGCCCATGGCCAATGCCATCCGCAAGCCGGAAGACCTCAACAAGATGGAGCCGTTCTTCCCGCTGCACGCCTACGTCTGCAGCAACTGCTTCCTGGTGCAGCTGGAGGAGTTCCAGAGCGGTGAGGCCATCTTCTCGGACTACGCCTACTTCTCGTCCTACGTGCAGGCCATGCTGGACCACGGCAAGCGCTACGCCGACGAGATGACCGAGCGCTTCAAGTTGGGCGCTCACAGCAAGGTGGTCGAGATCGCCGCCAACGACGGCTATCTGCTGCGCTGGTTCCTGCCCAAGGGCGTGCCCGTGTTGGGTGTGGAGCCCGCGGCCAACGTGGCCGAGGAAGGCCGCAAGCTGGGCATCCCCATGGAAGTGATGTTCTTTGGCCGTGAAAGCGCCCGCAAGCTGCGCGACATGGGCCATGCCGCCGACCTGATGGCCGCGAACAACGTGGTGGCCCACGTGCCCGACCTCAACGACTTCGTGGCGGGCTTCTCCATCCTGCTCAAGCCGCAGGGCGTGGCCACCTTCGAGTTCCACCACGTGCTGAACCTGCTGCAGAAGAACCAGTTCGACAACATCTATCACGAGCACTTCTGCTACCACTCCTTCCTCACCTTCAGCCGCATCCTGGCCCACCACGGCCTGTCGGTCTTCGATGTGGAAGAGATCCCCAACCACGGGGGCTCGCTGCGGGTGTACTGCCAGCCTGCCAAGACCGGCAACCAGCCCGTCAGCCCGCGTGTGGCCGAGATGGAGGCCCGCGAGCGTGCCGCCGGCCTGGATACGCTGGAGCCGTACCTGGCCCTGGAAGAGCGCATCCGCGCCAGCAAGCGAAGCCTGCTGCGCTTCGTGCTGGATGCCCATCAGCAGGGCAAGCGCATCGCCGCCTACGGTGCGCCCGCCAAGGCCGCCACGCTGCTCAACTATGCCGGTGTACGTTCCGACTACATCGAATACACGGTCGACCGCAACCCGCACAAGCAGAACCACTTCCTGCCGGGCACGCAGATCCCCATCTACGGCCCCGAGCGCATCCTCGAGACCAAGCCCGACTACCTGGTCATCCTGGCCTGGAACCTGAAGGACGAGGTGATGAAGCAGATGAGCGCCATCCGTGAATGGGGCGGCCGCTTCGTCATCCTGGTGCCCGAAGTCCAGATCTACGACTGACCGTCTGCAGGGCAGGCCACGCAAGGGCCTGCCCGCCACCCGGGCATCCCGTCTTCTATCCAGATCCCTATTCCCGTCACCATGACCCAAGCCATCGTCGTCGAATCGGCTGCTGCCCTGGCCCGCCAGGCCGAAGGGCAGGGCGCTGCCATGCACGCCTTCTGCACGCAGCTCTACCCCATGCTGCGCAGCATCACCGGGCAGGGCGTGCGTGACACGCTGGCCGCCATTGGTCAGCACATCCCGCTCACCGTGACCGAAGTGCCCACCGGCACCAAGATCTTCGACTGGGAAGTGCCGGCCGAGTGGCAGGTGCGGGGTGCCTGGATCAAGGGGCCGGACGGGAAGAAGATCGTCGACATCGCCGAGCACAACCTGCACCTGGTCAACTACAGCGCCCCGTTCCGGGGCACGCTGTCGCTGGAAGAGCTGCGCCCGCACCTCTTCTCGCTGCCCGACCGGCCGGACTGGATTCCCTACCGCACGCAGTACTTCAAGCGGGACTGGGGCTTCTGCCTGACCGACCGCCAGCTGCAGTCGCTCCAGCCGGGCAACTACGAAGTGTGCGTGGACACCGACCTGGTGCAGGGTTCGCTCACCTTCGGTGAATGCGTGCTGCCCGGCGAGAGTGTCGAGGAAGTGCTTGTCTCCACCCACGTCTGCCACCCCTCGCTGGCCAACGACAACCTGTCGGGCATCTCCACCGCTACCTGGCTGGCGAAGACGCTGGCCGCACTGCCCAAGCGCCGCTACACCTATCGCTTCGTGTTCATCCCGGCCACCATCGGTGCCATTGCCTGGCTGTCGCAGCGGCAGGACGTGACGAAGCGTGTGGCGCACGGCGTGGTCATCTCCGGCGTGGGCGATGCCGGCGACTACCACTACAAGCGCAGCCGCCGGGGCGATGCCGAGATCGACCGCATCATGGCGCTGGTGCTGGCCGAAAGCCGTGAAAAGCACCACCTGCTGCCCTTCATGCCCTATGGCTATGATGAGCGGCAGTTCTGCTCGCCCGGCTTCAATCTGCCCATGGGCTGCTTCTCACGTTCCACCTACGGCAGCTACCCGCAGTACCATACTTCGGCTGACAACCTGGACTTCATCCGCCCCGAGCACTTGGAGCGATCGCTGGGCCTGCTGCTGGCGGCGTTCGGCATCGTCGAGCGCAACCTCAGCTTCAACAACCTCAGCCCCTTCGGTGAGCCCCAGCTGGGCCGGCGTGGCCTGTACTCGCTCATCGGCGGCCACAATGAAGGGCAGAAACTGCAGCTGGCGCTTCTGTGGGTGCTGAACCAGTCCGACGGCAGCAAGAGCCTCCTGGACATTGCCGGGATGGCCGAGCTGCCCTTCGATCTGGTCCATCAGGCCGCCGAGGCGCTTCTGCGCAACCAGCTGCTGGAAGTCGTTGTAAGGTAGCCGCAGATCTCTTTGTTTCGTTGCGGTCGGTGCCGTAATGTTCAGAATACGCTCCGACTTCTCTATCTCATCGCCGGTCGACATCCCATGAACAGTACCCAGAAGCCGAGCGTTCCCGGCATGGTGGAACGCACCTGCTTCGACAAGTCCGCAGCCCTGCGCAAGAAGGTTCACGACACCATTCCCGGTGGCGCACACACCTACGCCAAGGGCGATGACCAGTATCCCGAGCGCTCGCCCGGCTTCATCGAGCGCGGCAAGGGCTGCCACATCTGGGACGTGGACGGCAACGAATTCATCGAATACGGCATGGGCCTGCGCGCCGTCACCCTCGGCCACGCCTACCCGTCCGTCATTGAGGCCGCCTACCGGCAGATGCAGCTGGGCAACAACTTCAACCGCCCGGCCCCCATCGAGCTGGAATGCGCCCAGATGCTGCAATCGCTGGTGCCCAGCGCCGAGATGGTCAAGTTTGCCAAGGACGGCTCCACGGTGCTGACCGCCGCGCTGAAGCTGGCCCGCGCCTACACCGGCCGTGACCTGGTGGCCATCTGCAGCAACAGCCCCTTCTTCTCGTACAACGACTGGTTCATCGGCACCACTGCCATGGACGGCGGCGTCTCTCGCGTTGAAGTCGAACTCACCGTCAAGTTCAACTACAACGACATCGACAGCCTGCAGAAGCTCTTCGAGCAGTACCCGAGCCGCATCGCCATGGTGCTGCTGGAGCCGGCCCGTACCGAAGAGCCCAAGGACGGCTTCCTGCAGAAGGTCATCGACCTGGCGCACCGCAACGGTGCCCTGGTCACGCTGGACGAGACCATCAGCGGCTTCCGCTTCCATCAGGGCGGCGCCCAGACGCTGTATGGCGTCAAGCCCGATATGTCGTGCTTCGGCAAGGCGCTGGCCAACGGCTTCTCGCTGTCCGCGCTCACCGGCAAGCGCGAAGTGATGGAACTGGGCGGCCTCTACCACGACAAGGCGCGCGTCTTCCTGCTCTCCACCACCCACGGTGCCGAAGGCCCCAGCCTGGCGGCTGCCATCGAGACCATGCGCATCTACCGTGATGAGCCGGTCATCGAGCACCTCTACCACGTGGGCGAGCGTCTGCGTGCCGGCATCGAGCAGGTCACGGCCGCTCTGGGCGTCAGCGAATACCTGTCGGTGGCCGGCCGGGGATGCAACCTGCTCTATTCCACGCACGACCACGAGCATAAGCCCTCGCAGCCGTTCCGCACCCTGTTCATGCAGGAACTCATCCGCTGGGGCGTGCTGGCACCCAGCTTCATCGTCAGCTACTCGCACAGCGAGGCCGACATCGACTACACCATCGAGGCCTTCAGCCGGGCCGCCAAGGTCTACAAGAAAGCCCTGGAGGCCGGCAGCACCGATGGCCTGCTCATCGGCGCACCCACCAAGGTGGTCTACCGCCGCTACAACTGATGTCCGTGCCCATGCGTCATTTTGATGACGCATGAACGACACAAAAGGCCCGGCCTGCCATGCAGTGCCGGGCCTTTCGTTTCAGGGGGGGAGCTGTCAGGCCGTGACCGGCTCCAGATACATCTTCTGGATGTCCGGCGGCAGATGCTCCAGCGTGGTGCCCTGCAGATAGTCGTTGATCGGTGAGCCCGTGCAGCGCGAATCCACATTGGGTGCGCCGTCACGCGCACGCAGGTCCTTGCGGTTCACCACCCGGAAATCGATCGAGAAGCGCGTCTCGCCCGTCTGGTTCGGAATGGACGAATGCAGGTGTGCCGCGGCAAACAGCAGCATGCCGCCCGGCGGTGTCACCACCGTCACGTTCGGCTCCAGCTTGATGTCTTCCTGCAGCTTGGGCTGCGGGCGCGTGTCCTTGTTCACGTGCGTGACCGCATTGAAACGCTGCCTGGCATTCCATTCCTGGTAGTTGTAGATCTCGGAATTGTTCGGCGTCTCGCGCGCGAACCACTCCGGATGGAAGGTCATGGCGTTGCCGCCGTTCACCTCGAAGATCGGGATCCACCAGTTGATCTGGCACATCGGTGCCGAATACCAGGTGTCACGGTGCGCATGGAAGGCATAGGCAATGCCGCTGGTGAGGTAATTGTGGCTGGTGGACGTGCGCATGCGCGGCACGTCGAAATAGGTCTCTTCCAGATCACAGCCGATGTACTCCATCATCTTCGGGATGATGCGCTTGCACTCGGGATGATGAATGAAGGCCGGCTTGAGCTTCGAGAGAATCTCGGCGAATTTCTCGACCGGATAGTGATCCTGCGCCGTGCGCGGATCCAGACCGGGGAAGGCCTCGGCAATCAGCTTGCGGGCCAGCTCGATCAGCGCCAGCGAATGCTCATTGGCGGAATACACGAACAGGTCGCCGTCGAAGATCATCTTGCGGCGGCTGTCGTCGTCGATCTTCCGGTCAAAGTAGACAGTGGTCATGGGGCATGTTGTTGCAATTCACACGATGCCCAAATTCTATGAGTGAGGTCTTCGGTGTTTATTGTTACGCCATGTACAGCCTCATCAGGGGCAAGGCAGTACTTGAATACCTTCCGTTAACCTGTTGAAGAAAAAGCGTCTATTCCGGCTCCCTGTCTTGCGCAAGCAGGGTCGGTCTATGCCCGTAGGCGAAAACGGGTATCAAGCCGGAAACCTTTGGCAGGGCAGGGAACCTGCCAAGAAAAAGGGGCGGTATGCCCGCTCCCTTTCTGCTCACGCAATGGTTGTCCGGATGCTTACCAGGACTTCCAGGGCGCCTTGCCCGAAGCCCACAGCTCTTCCAGCACGTGCTTGTCGCGCAGCGTGTCCATCGGCTGCCAGAAGCCGGTATGGCGCCAGGCCTCCAGCTGGCCATCGGCCGATAGCGAACGCATCGGCTCCTGCTCGAACACCGAATCATCACCGTGGATGCGGTCCAGCACCTTGCGATCCAGCACGAAGAAGCCGCCGTTGATCCAGGCGCCGTCGCCCTGCGGTTTCTCCATGAACGAATCGACCAGCGTCTGGTCGGCCTGCAGACTGAACGCCCCGAAGCGGCCCGGGGGCTGAACGGCCGTCACCGTCGCTTCCTTGCCGTGCTTGCGGTGGAACTCGATGGAGGCGGTGATGTCGACGTTGCTCACGCCATCACCATACGTGCAAAGGAAGGTGTCACCCTTCACATACTTGGCAGCCCGCTTGATGCGGCCACCCGTCATCGAATCCTGGCCCGTCTCGACCAGCGTCACCGACCACGGCTCGGACTCGTTGCGGTGGATCTGCATCTCGTTCGTGCCCAGGTTGAACGTCACATCCGCACGCGAGATGGCGTATTCGTGGAAGTACTGCTTGATGATGTGGCTCTTGTAGCCGCAGCAGATCACGAAGTCATTGATGCCGTGCGAGGCATAGATCTTCATGATGTGCCAGAGAATGGGCTGCCCGCCGATCTCGACCATCGGCTTGGGGCGTACCGCGCTTTCTTCGCTGATCCGGGTGCCGAAGCCGCCGGCAAGAATGACCGCTTGCATGGTGAGCGTAGTCCTCGTTTGTCGATGCAAGTGACATGGTCGCCCGACACTGAAAGGGCGTCAACCAAAAGCGACACACTTCCGCCGGAATGCAGCCAGGAAGCGATGAAATGCGTACTCAGTCCAGAAGCGCCGTGGCAAATTCGCGTGCGCTGAACGCCTGCAGGTCCTCCACGCCTTCACCCACGCCGATGAAATATACCGGCAGCGGGTTGTCGCGCCGCGTGTGCGCCAGGGCCGCAATGGCGCCGCCCTTGGCCGTCCCGTCCAGCTTCGTCACGACCAGACCGGTCAGCTGCACCGCCTCGTCGAAGGCCTGCACCTGCGCCAGCATGTTCTGGCCGGTATTGCCGTCCAGCACCAGCAGCACCTCGTGCGGCGCATCGTCCATCGCCTTGCCGATCACCCGACGGATCTTCTTCAGCTCGTCCATCAGGTGACGCTGCGTGGGCAGCCGGCCGGCCGTGTCCACCATCACCACGTCCACCTTGCGGGCCTGCCCGGCCTTGATCGCATCGAAAGCCACCGCGGCCGGATCGCCGCCCTCGTTGGCAATCACGTGAACCTGGTTGCGCTCGCCCCAGCGCGCCAGCTGCTCGCGCGCCGCCGCCCGGAATGTGTCACCCGCCGCCAGCAGCACCGATTGGTCGATTTGGTGCAGATGGCGCGCCAGCTTGCCGATCGATGTCGTCTTGCCGGCCCCGTTCACCCCGGTGATCATCATCACCAACGGATCGGCCCGGTCCACGTCGATGGGCTTTTCCAGCGGCGACAGAAGTTCCGTCAGGATGTCGACCAGCGCCGTCTTCAGCGTTGCCGCATCGTTGATCCGGTCGCGCTGCGCCCGATCGCGCAGCTCGTCCAGCAGCCACGTCGTCGTGCCATAGCCCGTGTCGCTGGCCAGCAGCGCCGTCTCCAGCTCCTCATACAGCGTCTCGTCGATCCGGTTGCGACTGAAGATGCTGCCCAGCTGCGAGCGCGTGCGCGCCAGCCCCCCGCGCAGCCGCGCGAACCAGCCGGCTCGCGCCGGCCGCACCGCCTCCGGCATCGCCTGCGTGGGCGGCACGATCTCGCTTTCGCCATAGACCGTGGCCTCACTGGCAGCCGGCGCACCAGCATCCTCGGACACTGCCGGAACGGACGGTTCTTCCGGTACGGACGCCACCGCCTCCGGCGCAGGGGATACAGTCTCCGGGGCGGGCGTCACCACTTCCAGTGTGGGCGCCTCCACCGTCGGTGCAGATCCCATCGCTTCAGGCGCAGGAGCTTCCACCACTGGCTCGGCCGGTGCTTGGGGTGCCACGGCCTCGACCGGGGCAGGGGCTTCCTTCGCGGCAACCGTTTCCTTCAGAGCAGGGGCTGTCTCGACCGGCGTGCTCTGCGGCCGTGGTGCTTCGGAGACCTCGGCTGATGGCACATGCGGCACACCCGCCACCGGCGCCTCGGCCCTCGGCGTCGGCATGGCATTCGGACCTGCTTGCGGCAAGGCCGAAGAAACCTCGGTGGGTGCCGTCGCTGGCTCCGCAACGGTGACATCCCCGGCAGTACCAACGCCAGATGTTTCCGCCGCTACAGCCTGTCCGGTCTCCGGCAGCGGCTGGGCAATGCCCTGCGCCTGCAGCGCTTCGGGGACCTGTGTCGCGCCCGCTGGCTCACCGCCTTTGGCCGATTCCCCGGCCGGCTCAGCAGCAGCCTCTTCAGTGGCCGCAAAGTCGGCCGCAGCAGCTTGGGCTGCGGCTGCATCTTCCTTCTCTTTCTTCTTGCGACGGAAAAAACCGAACATGTCGTGCGTCCTGTGTGAGTCTGCTGCGGTGTGGGTTGCTGCAATTCTAGAGCCTGTCCGCCCCCGCCAGCCTGCCGGATATCGGCACCCGGGAACAAAGCGGGTCCATGGGGCAGAGCCGGTAAACTAACGGCTTCGTTCCGAGTACCCCTCCATGTCCTCCCGCATTCGCATCATCGGCGGCCAATGGAAGCGCCGCCTGCTGCCCGTGCCCGACTCGCCGGGCCTGCGGCCCACCCCCGACCGGGTGCGCGAGACCCTGTTCAACTGGCTGGGCCAGGACCTTTCCGGCTGGCATTGCCTGGATCTTTTTGCCGGCTCCGGCGCCCTGGGCTTCGAGGCCGCCTCGCGTGGGGCCGCCCGCGTGCTGATGGT
>ERZ773069.1321-NODE-1321-length-14633-cov-11.846687_pt1 | contig 14633 bp, 13 predicted proteins | sample MGYA00580619_ERZ773069 | MGnify/ENA primary metagenome ERZ773069 (study PRJEB29015, sample SAMEA2738007) | human oral metagenome | biome: human oral; feature: human-associated habitat; material: dental | place: China | collected 2108 ...
TTGCTCGACAATCCAAAGACAATTGAGAGGCTAGGACTTTTGCCCCAGCCTCTTTTGTGTTACCTTTTATTCAGCAATCAAAAAGAACTCAAACATTTTATCAATCAAATATGAAATCCCCAAGGAATGGAGCGAATCTTGTTCATAATTTCTGAGTTCGTGATACAAAAAAACTGAAGGAAGTATAGTCCTACTTCTTTCAGTTTTTGTATTGTCTCAATTTAGAAAATACTTCTCCAATTTTACCTTCGATAACTAAATCAGCTTGGCTATCTTGAGGAGTGCTGGACTTGTTGATAACGACAAGTTGTAACCCTGAAAAGTAGTTGATTAGGCCAGCTGCTGGGTAAACGACTAAGGAAGTTCCACCAATGATCAACAAATCTGCTTGCTGAATGACTTGGGCTGCTCGACTGAATACATCCATATCTAGCGCTTCCTCATAAAGGGTTACGTCAGGTTTGACCACCTTGCCACAATCTAAGCAGTGGGGAACTGGACCTTCAAGTGCCAAAAATGCAGTCAAATCATAAAAGCGATGACAGCCCAAACAATAATTACGATCTGCACTGCCATGCAGTTTCAAAACTTTTTCAGAACCCGCCATTTCATGCAAGCTATCAATATTTTGCGTCACAATCGCCTTTAATTTACCTGTTTTTTCCAACGACGCTAGATAAATATGTGCTAAATTCGGCTTGGCATCTGGATAGACCAGATACTTTTTGTAGAAATCAAAAAAATCCTCTGGATAGCGTTCAAACAGAGTGCGTGAAACCAGTTGCTCGGCAGTAAAATGGCGACCTAGTTTCAGACTATATATACCATCTGAACTACGAAAATCTGGAATATTAGACTCTGTAGAAACCCCTGTACCACCGAAAAAGACAATTCTCTGACTTTGATCTATCAGTTCCTGTAATTGTTCAATTTTATCCATTTTGTACTCCTAGGAATTTTCAAGTTAAAAAGTTGAAAGCCTTGACTTCTTTTCAACTTGGCTTCCAACTTTATTTGATTATTATGAGGTCTTAAACTAACTCCTGTTAGTCCTTTGATACAATTAGACTTTCTTCAAATTCCTTATTCTTACCTATTTCAGGATTGATTCATTGTTGGTGGTTATCATTTTGAGAACAAGAGAAATCACATGAATGGAATCTACCTTTAGTCAGCAATCAATGTTTCTAGACCAACCTTCATCATATCAGTGAAGGTGTTTTGACGTTCTTCTGCAGTTGTATCTTCATCTGGATTAACCAAACTATCTGAAATAGTCATGATAGCAAGGGCATCAACATGATGTTGAGCTGCAAGATAATACAGCGCTGCCGCTTCCATTTCCACCGCTTTTACTCCCCACTTACCAAGCTCAATGTTCTTTTCACCATAGTTAGAATAGAAAACGTCTGATGACAAGACATTTCCAACGTGAGTAGTCATGCCGAGGTCTTTGGCGATATGGTAGGCTTTATCTAGCAAATCAAAGCTAGCAATTTGAGGAAAATCGTATTGAGGCCAATCGTTGCGGATGATGTTAGAGTTGGTAGCAGCAGCTTGTGCCAAGACCAATTCACGGACATGAACGTCCTCATTCAAAGAACCAGCAGTTCCCACACGGATCAATTTTTTCACACCGTAATCGACAATCAATTCACGGGCATAGATGGAGATTGAAGGCATACCCATCCCTGTTCCCATGACAGATACACGATTACCCTTGTAAGTCCCTGTGTAACCAAACATGTTACGGACTTCGTTGAAACAAACAGCGTCTTCTAAAAAGTTCTCAGCGATAAATTTCGCACGAAGAGGATCTCCAGGAAGAAGAATTTTATCAGCAATTTCACCTTGCTTAGCAGCAATATGGATAGACATAATTTAAGATACCAAGGGCGTTAAAGAGGCAAAGTAAAAATAGGAAATCCGACAAAGATGCCCTGCATCTAGGAGGATTTATCTTTTTTACACGGCCTCTAGCCCGGGTTCAATTCAAACCCGAACTACCCTTCCTTTCATTTTTTTTTTTAGAAAAGCTTTCCACTCGTGTTCAAATTAGAATACACGCTCTACCTTTCTTTTTTATTAATAGGACAGGCGACAGAGAACAAAGTGAAAATAGGAAACTGACGACGCATCACAGATGCTAGAAAGTTTATCTTTTTTACACAGTTCTCCGACCGTATTTAGTTTAGCAAATACGGTTAACCCATCCTTTCTGTGTGTATTTTTTGTTTAGAAAAGCTTTCTGCTCGTGTTCAAATCTGAACACACGCTCTACCTTTCTGTTATTTTTAATTTGTTAATGAATCCAAAAATGCATAGAGTTTTGCATTCATTTCTCGATAATCATAGTTACGAATAGCTTCAGGCTTTTGAACATAGGTCAATTTTTTGCTTTGTTCTTCCAAGACTTCTTCACCATCCGCAGCAATCAAGAGATCGACGGCTTCTGGATCAAATTCCAAATGAGCTTGGAAAGCATAGTGTTTAGGACTAAAGCGAATAATCTGACGTGGACAACCTTGACTGGTCGCAAGGACGACAGCATCCTCTGTTAATCCCGGCATATCTCCATGCCAGTGGCCGATATTTAAAGTTTGTCCAAAAACTTTGACATGATTGTCTTTTAATCCAGCTTCAGTTAGCGTTATTGGAAAAACACCAATCTCACGCTCTGGACTATGTTCATACTCTGCGCCATAAGCAACAGACAAGAGCTGAGCACCAAGACAGACACCAACAATATAGATATCTGCAGCAATCGCCTCTTTCATAAAAGCAAGCTCAGCCTTAGGGTCATAGTAGGGAAAGTTTTCTCTATCCTCATCAGGAGATTGTGGTCCTCCCATGACAATCAAAAAATCGATCTCATCCACTGTCTCAGGTAGAGCTTCTCGCTCGTAGACCTTTGTCATTGTCACCTGATGACCACGCTCCTGCGCCCACTTTAGAAAAGCACCCGGTACTTCAAAAGTTTCGTGCAAGACAAAATGCACTCTCATTGTTTCTTCTCCCATCTATTTTGAATCACATAAGACACACCAGCAGCTAGTGCCAGTGGTAGAATCAAAGTCCAGCTCTGTCCTGTAAAACCAAGACTTAGGGCAATGGCAGTCAAGGGAGCTTGTAAGGTCGGCCCTAAAAAGACCGTCGCTCCAAGTAGCATTCCTAGAGCTGGATCTAGATGAATACCAACTGCCTCAAAGATCAAAGTCACTAGATAGCCTGCTCCAATTCCTAAAGTAAATGACGGTGTCAGAGTTCCCCCGTAGGTACCATTTCGCAAGAGGAGATAAACCAGAAGCCCCTTCACTACTAGAGTCAATGGAAGATAGGGAATCGGCTGACTAGACAACAAGGCTTGGGCTAATACCTGGCCATTTCCCATAAAGATAGGGAAAAAGACTGCAAGGCTCGCTAGCACTAGAAAAGCTAGAGGAAGAGCCCAAAGAATCGTCTCGTCCTTGCTACGTTTGCGACTAGCCCGACTGGCTAGAAAACGAAAGGCAAGTGCCAACGGAGTAACTAATAGAGCTACTATGACAGCCTGGAAGAAACTACTCGCTGACCAATGAACCAGTGACATGTGATAAATAGCACCATGGCCAACAATAGGCTGGGATACCCAGGCCGCTAGGTAAGTACTGGACAAGACCAGTACAAAATTTTTCCAGCGATAAGATACCCCCAAGGTCTCAAAGACAAACAAGCTACTGGCAAAAGGAACCTGATAAACCGCAGCCAAACCAGCTCCAGCTCCACAGGCGATTAAGACTTTTCGCTCTTTTACAGTTAGGAAAAATACTTTCGCCAAGCGACCACCTATAAGAGCGCCAACCTCGCGTGGAGCGGCTTCTTTTCCGACCGAAGCCCCCGCTCCGACAATCACAATCTGCATGACTGCATGAAGTAGATGGGGCAAAGGAACTGGATCTGTATTTCCAACTAAGTCGATTTGCTTGCGAATAGACAGGAGCTTGTAACGTCTCTGTAAGACATACCAGAATCCTGCTGCCAAAATCCCTGTCACAGATAGAACGATAAATCTACGGAGTCCTCCAGCTTGTTTGAATTGTTGGAGCAAATCTGATCCGTCTTGACCAAAGGCTAGCCATTGCACACCTTCCAATAGATAATGGCAGGTAGTTCCGACTAGACCCGTTCCTATTCCCAAAGTGAAAGTCGCTAAAACCAGACGCCACCCGTAGGGCAGGACTTGGAGTCGTGCTTTCATTAGATTATAATTCAGCAAGAATCGCTTTCAGCAATCCTTTGAAGTCGCCTTTGACGCATTCTGTCACTTCCACTACTTCTTCGTGGTTGAGTTCTTCTTGGAAACCAGCCGCAAAGTTGGTAATACATGAAATACCAAGAACTTTCAAACCAGAGTGAGCCGCAATGATGACTTCAGGAACAGTTGACATACCGACAGCATCTGCACCAAGAGTCTTATATGCACGGATTTCAGCTGGAGTTTCATAAGTTGGACCTGTTACACCGATATAAACCCCATCATCCAGTTTAATGCCCAATTTGTCTGCTACTTGATGAGCAGTCTCACGGTATTCTGGAGTGTAAGCTTTCGACATATCAGGGAAACGTGGACCAAAGTCATCCAAGTTTTCACCAATCAATGGGTTTTGACCAGTCATATTGATGTGGTCAGTAATAGCCATCAGGGTACCAGGACCGAAGCCGATACCTCCAGCAGCGTTGGTTACAAGCACTCCTTCACATCCCAAAACTTTCATGACACGAACTGGGAAAGTCACCACTTCCAATGGGTTTCCTTCGTAGAAGTGGAAACGACCTTGAAGAGCCAAGACTTTACGTCCAGCAAGATCACCATAAACCAATTTACCAGCATGTCCGACTACTGTGGATTGACCCCAGTTTGGAATGTCAGAGTAGTCTACTACGACTGCATTTTCGATTTCTTCAGCCAATTCTCCAAGACCTGAACCAAGGATCAAGCCGAACTCTGGTGCTTCTACTCCCTTTTCTTTTAAGAAAGCAGCTGTTTCATTGATTTTTGCTAATAATGTCATTATCTGTCTCCTTCATGATGTTTTAAAAATTGACCGATTTTGTCAAATGTTTTTGCATTTCGAATAGTAATATTACGATAGAAAGGCATCTTAAACAGGTACTTGTGATAGGCTGTTTTGCTATAGGTTTCTTCTGAGAATTTGCCCCAGAAGATTCCCAGTTTCCCGAAATGAAGCACTTCATCTACCAGTTCTATACTTTCGACTTTCTCGATGACTTGCTTGATATCCAGTCCCTCAGTATAAAAGAGGACATTCTTGCGAGCCATCTCTTCTGTCCACCACTCGGGTAAATAACTGCACTCTTCCTCATAGTCTTCTTGACTTAACAAGGAAAAATGTTGGATAAATGGATAATGTTCTTTAAAGAAATCCTGTAGCCTCTCAACCAACTGAGTTCTAGGTATACTAGTATCAAAGAAAATATTGCCACTATTGATGTAGGTTTCTATATTTTCCAATCCTAACTCCGTCAATTCTTGACGCAGTTGGGCCATAACCACCTTATGTTTCCCACCGACATTGATCCCTCTAACCAGTAAAGCAAAGCGAGTCATCTTAAACCAATTTATCTAAGAAGCTTTCACCAATCATAGCCTTATCAACGCCAAAGTTATCAGCGATTGTCGCAGAAATATCAGCAAAATGACCGATTGGTAGGTGTCCATTTCCTTTAAGTGATGGACTGTAGGCCAAAAGTGGAATGTATTCACGAGTATGGTCTGTACCTGCATAAGTAGGGTCATTTCCATGGTCCGCTGTAATCAAGAGAAGGTCTTTCTCTCTCATGGCTTCTATAATTTCAGGCAAGCGTTCATCAAACTCATGCAAGCAATCACGGTAACCATGAGCATTGCGACGGTGGCCGTAAAGGGCATCAAAGTCAACCAAGTTTGTGAAAGAGAATCCTTTTTCAAACTCAGGAAGTCCCATGGTCTTAATCAAGGTATCTATACCGTGGCTATTTGATTTGTTATGGCCCATATCGTGATTGATACCAGCGCCGTTAAAGATATCGTTGATTTTACCAACAGCATAAGTATCGATACCAGCCTCATTCAATTTATCCAAAACAGTTGGGGCAAATGGAGAGACGGCCAAGTCACGACGATTTGCCGTACGAGTGAAGTTACCAGGCTCACCAACATATGGACGGGCAATGATACGACCTAGAAGGGCAGGACGCTCAAGAGTAATCGAACGAGCGTATTCACAAATACGGTACAATTCATCCAAAGGGATGATGTCTTCATGGGCAGCAATTTGTAAAACAGGGTCAGCTGAAGTATAGATAATCAATTCCCCAGTTTCCATTTGGCGTGGTCCAAAGTCATCGATTACTGCTGTTCCTGAGTATGGTTTGTTGGCTTCACGAATAACCTTACGTCCTGAAAATTCTTCGATTTTAGTAAGGATTTCCTCTGGGAATCCATTCCAGAAAGTATCGAAAGGTTCAGTGATATTGAGCCCCATGATTTCCCAGTGACCAGTCATGGTATCTTTACCTAGAGATACCTCTTCAAGCTTAGTCGCATAACCTGTTGGATTGCTCTCAGCTGGAACTGTCTTCAATGGTGTTTCTCGAGGAATGTTCCCAAGACCAAGTTTTGCCATATTTGGAACATGCAAACCAACTGATTTTGAAATATGGCCTAGTGTATCAGAAGCTCCATCTGGAACCCCTGCGTTGACAAAGTTATTAGCATCTGGTGCTGCACCGATTCCTACAGAATCGAGTACTACCAGGTGAATACGTTTAAATTTTGACATCGTTTGCCTCCTTTATTTCCCTTTTGTTGAAGTTAAAACCTGAACGCCCTCTTGTCCAGCAACGATCACTTTATCAACCATTTGATTAAATAAACCGTGCTCAACAATACCAACCTGAAGATCCAATTGACGACCAAAAGCGATCGGATCTTCAATAACACCTAAATCAAGGTCAATGATGAAATTTTTCATATCCGTCACAAAGCGTTGGCCATCTTTTTCACGAAAACTTGGCTTATAACCAGCTCGCTCAAATCGACGGAAGACCTGTTCGGCACCATATTGAACAACCTCTACTGGTAATTTAAAGGCACCGAGTTTCTCTACTAGCTTACTTTCATCAACTACCCAGATATATTCTTTAGATGGAGTTGCGACAACCTTTTCCATGAGAAGGGCCCCACCACCGCCTTTGATGCCGTTAAACTGACTGTCTACTTCATCTGCACCATCAACTGTCAGGTCTACAAAGTCCACTTGATCAATTGACTTAAGAGGAATATTGAGTCCTTCTGCCTGCTTGCTGGTCACACTAGAAGTCGTTACAGCTGTAATCTGTAGGCCTTCTTCCTTGATACGACGACCTATTTCTTCTACGAAATAGTAGGCAGTTGAGCCTGTTCCAAGCCCGACAACCATACCATCTTTGACGAACTCGGCAGCTTTAATCCCTGCCATTTTTTTCAGATTTTCCACTTATACACCTCCAAATAGAGCTACTTCTATTATATCATGAATACGCTTCAAATTCATCCTTACACTAGAAAAACCCGAACATTTTATTTCGGGTTTTGTGATGTTTACTTAACCATATCAGGGTCATAGTCGTAAAATCCTGTGTCAAGGAAACGATTTTGGGGATGAAGTTTACGGACTTCCTCGTCCAACAAGAAGGCCTGGTCATGTGTAAAGTTACCCTCTTGAATCAAATTACGCGCTTGGATAAAGAGTTTTGCAATTTCTACAAAATTTTGGCCAGGTGTATAAAGACCTTCAAGCTTCCAATGAGTGAAACCATGCTCTACCAGATCTGGCAATTTGGTCATTAAATCAAGGTCGTTATTGGCAAAAATGTGAGTTCCATGATTGTCTTCAAAAATTGAGTAGTGACTATCTGGATCACTAGGCTCTGCTAAGAAGAGGTCGCGTTGACGTGTTTTTTCATCATCAATCTGAGTAAAATTATAGTAATTCTGCAGGAGTGGACGCTTAGAGTGGTGGATGACACTAGCACCGTATACCAAGACCTCAGCAGGAATTTCCAAAATTTCAGGCATTTTAAAGAGTTCAGCTGATGGAATTTCACGAGCCAATACTGCCTCAGAAGCGCCAGCCTTTTGTCCCCAGAAATTAATCTGACGGCTGCTTGTTACCATGGTTGAGGCATCATAGATGGTTTTAAAAGAATAACCATCACGATTGACAACATAAAAAACACCCGCATCTCCAACAGTAATATAGTCTGTTTTAATTTCTTCCAAGAAATCAAGGAAGGGTTTGATACGATCCATCATATCCTGATGCATAAGAGCATTGACCGCTACGATCAATTCCTTACCTGCATCATGAACCAGACCAGCGATGGTTCTCAGTTCATCATAAGAAAAAGTCTTTGGTAGGCGAAGTCCAAAATCTTTCTCACCGACATAGATGCGGTCAACTCCCGCCTCTAGTAATTCTTTTACTTGTTCAATGCTTTCAGCAGTTGCTGTAATAATAATCTTTTCCATAAGAAAAATTATACCACATTTCTGAAAAATCAGCTATTCCCTAAAATGATAAATTTACTTATTATTTTTGTAACCTTACTGTAATAATTTTTTTCTTGAAAAATGGTAAAATGAAAGAGTACTGTTAAGGAGAGAATCATGCCCGTAAGAAAATATCAACCGTTTGAGTTTGAAGAAGAGGAAACTCAAACAACGCTATACCAAGACTATGTTCCAGAAACCACTTCCGTTGCTAGTTTGAAGGAAGTTCTTTTCTTTGTAAACATTGCTTGTTTTTGCGTCTTTTTGGCCTTGTTTAGCTTTATCTTTTTAGCCCTCAAGTTCAATACAGTCTTAGCTTTTAGCCTAGCAATTGCCTTGAGTTTAGCAGCATCAAACGTTCAACGTTCGATGATTAAGAAGAAATTATATTAGATTCAAAAGGTCGGGATTTTTATCCCGACCTATTTTTTCTACGATAGCTAAAGAGCTGCGACTAGAAAAGCGATACTTGGTCTACCGCTTTCTAAGTCACAGCCTTTTTTTATTTATTTTTACGCTTGGATGGTGTTTGAATCGCTATCTTGACTTCAAAAATCGTACCATGAGGTTTGTTATCTTTGACACTGATGGTTCCTTTAAGAGCATCGACAATCTGTTTGGCTAAGGATAAGCCTAACCCAAAACCACCTTTTTGCCGAGTACGAGCCTTATCAACCCTGTAAAAACGATCAAAAATTTTCTTTTTATCTACTGCAGAAATACCGATTCCATCATCAGCCACTGACAAATAGAGATTACGCTCTGTCGCAGCGATGACAAAATAAATAACTCCTTCTTCTTCGGTATACTTGACAGCATTGTCAAACAAGATAGTCATCAGTTGCTTAAGAAGAAGCTTGTCTGTTATGATGGTCCGATGGATGCGATTTTCAAAATGAAAAACGCGGTTATTTTCAGATGCGATCATCTCATAGTTGGTAAAGGTTGTGTTAAAGAAGTCTGGCTGTACTTCTCCTAGTTCAGGATTGATACCATCATCACGGCGGGCTAAATTTAGGAGATTGGTTGTTAAAAAGCGCATGTTTCGAACTTCTTCTAAACTAGAAGCAATACTCTCGCTAGATTCCATAATAGTAGCTTCCGGTTTTCGAAAAAGAGTTTCCAAGCGATTTTGAAGAACAGCAAGTGGAGTACGTAGCTCATGACTGGCATTTTCGACAAAACTCTGCTGCTTCTGCATACTTTCAAGCAAGGGTTTGACACTAACGCGAGCAAGATAAAGACTAGCTATGAGTGATAAAATCCAGAAGCTGGCCATGACTACTACGATTAACTGCTCATGATTTTGACTGATTTGCTCTAGCTGACTGGTATTCATCAAAACCGCTGCATACTTAATATTGGTCGAGACAGATTCAATATTCATCTCAGTCAGAATCACTCGATAAATCTCATCCTGCCCATAGCTATTCTGGACATGAAGCTGTCGAATGTGATTCAAATCCTTTTTATTAAATGTAACCCTATCAAGACCTAAAAAGCGATTTCCAGCTACTAGTTGATTTAAACTAGAGTCCAATAAAATTACTTCCGTATTAGAACTGACTGTAGGTTTTTTATCAGAAGCTGGAGCAACATTGGCACTACCTAAATCCTTAACGTCCTCAGTTGCACGATTGACTGCCAATTGAATAACGTCCTGAGGATTTTTGCTCAGTGATAAGAGTTTTTCATCCACCGATGTGTAGAGACTGGAGTGCATAACCTGTAAGATAATCAAGGTCATAGCGGAGAAAATCAGAGTAAATACTCCAAAGTTACGAATAAAGTAACTAAAATCCTCCTCATACCAATTCTTTTTAATTTTTTTAAACATGTTTTAAAATATACCCAACACTACGCAAGGTTTGGAGGTTTTCAGCAAAGACTGAGCCCTTCAATTTCTTACGAACTTTTGATACATAGACTTCTACCACGGAGATGGTTGTGTCACTGTCAAATCCCCACAAACGGTCAAAAATTTGTGTTTTTGGTAAGATTACATTTTGGTTTTGGAGGAAATAAACCAAGAGATCAAATTCTTTACCTAATAGTTCAACAACAGTATCATTGACTTTAACCTCATTGGTAGATAGATTGACTGTCAAATCACCATAAGATAGGGTATTTTCATTGAATTTGCCAGAACGTTTGAGAAGCGCCTGAATACGCATCTTGAGTTCTTCTAGGTAGAATGGTTTTGTCAGATAATCATCTGCCCCAAGCTCAAATCCATGTCCCTTATCATCAAGACTTTCCTTGGCTGTCATGATAAGAACGGGTGTAGAAACACCTTTTTCACGCAATTCTTTCAAGACTTGGAAGCCATTTTTCTCTGGTAACATCAAATCAAGCAGAATCAAATCATAAACACCACTTTCAGCCTCATAGAGACCTTCTTCACCATCAAAAACCTGCATGACATCCGCAAAATCATCCAGAAAGTCAAAGACTGAATTTGACAGGCCTAGGTCATCTTCCACTAATAGAATCTTGATCATCAAAAATCCCTCCTTATTACACCTATTATAGCAAAAATATCTTAAAAAAAACTCAACTTCACTTGTTTTTTCAAGAGAAAGTTGAGTTTTATAGTTTTTATAACTTTTAAATTTTAAGCATTTCCATATTGAGCAACAACCGCTTCAACTGCTGCTTTTTCACGCTTAATCAATTCAACGCGTGCTGCGATTTCCTTGATTCCCATACCGATGTTACGGCTAAGAGCTAGGTCAGAAAGTTGTGGCTCAAAGAATTCCTTGTATTCCGCCAAGCGTTGCTCTGTCTTAAATACATGGGCAGGAAGGATAACGAAGCTATCAAAGCTCATATCTCCTCCAAGGGCCGCCTTAATCCAAGCCCAGTTTTCACGCGCCCAAGACCAAGCTGTTTCCTGAGTTGCTTGATGACCTAAGAACTGGAAGTACCAAGCTGACAAGTCCTGTGGTTTTACCACAAATTTGTCCTTCCAAGAAGCAATCAAGGTTTGGATATTATCCGCATCTGTACTGTAGGCAAGAGCAGCTGCCAACTGGCGTTTAAAGGCGGCATCTGTCGCATGACTATAAAGATCGAGATAGGTTGCGACCAATTCCTTAGTCTCATGGTGTTTCATTTCATTGATGAGAACTTGTGAACGAATAGCTGCTGGAAGTCCTGAAAGATTATCCTTGTGGGCTGCGAAAATTTGGCTAGCAACTTGACTGGCTTCCTCGTCATTTGAACGAATCATCATGGAAATTGTCAATTGACGAACCAATTCATCCTCATCAGATTCACCCTCTTTAGCTTCAAAGCCAAGACGGTCATAATTATGACGAGCCAATTTAGCAATAAGGGCTTTAAAGGCTTTTTCTGCCTCTGTTCCTTCATCAATGAAGCGTTCAAGGGCTGTAATAACTTGAGAAACTGCTGAAACAACGAGATAAGATTCTTCTTTAGCCAATTGATCCACTACTGGAAGCAAGTCTGCGTACGAAATGTGCCCTGCTTCTGCAAGCAAACGACGTTCTTGAACGATTTGCAGTTTACTTGTGTTATCAAGCTCAACTAGGTCAGCAAGAATAGCATCCAACAAGTCTCCTTGGTAGTCTGTAATATAGTGGGCTGTATTTTCAGTATTGAGACGAAGAGCTGTCTTGTTTTCAGCAAGAAGCGCAGCATAGCCAGGAATTTCGATGCTTTCCGTTTCAAGAGTATCTGGTAGGCCTTTCCAGTTGCTGTTAAGTGGCACAACCCAAAGACGGTTCTTGTCTTCATGCTCACCGATGAAGAATTGTTTTTGAGAAATCTTCAAAACATCATTTTCAACTTTAACAGTGAGGACTGGATAACCAGGTTGTTCCAACCAAGAATCCATGAAGGCTGCTACATCACGACCAGATGCTTGACCAAGGGCATTCCAAAGGTCACGACCAATAGTATTTCCGTATTGGTGTTTTTCAAAGTAGGCATGTAATCCTTTGGCAAAATCAGCATCTCCTAGCCAACGGCGAAGCATGTGCATGAGACGGCTTCCTTTGGCATAAACGATAGCACCGTCAAAGAGCGTATTGATTTCATCTGGGTGTTTGACTTCAACGTGAACAGATTGAACGCCATCCGTCGCATCGCGTTCAAGAGCAAGAGGTACTCCACCTGTTTGGAAGTCCTCAAAGATATTCCAGCTTGGCTCGATGGCATCCACACAGACGTATTCCATCATGTTAGCGAAGCTTTCATTGAGCCAAAGGTCGTCCCACCATTTCATAGTAACCAGGTTACCAAACCATTGGTGAGCAAGCTCATGGGCAATGACAAGGGCTACCTGTTGACGGCTAGCAAAAGTAGAGTTCTCATCCACAACCAAGTAAACTTCACGGTAGGTCACAAGACCCCAGTTTTCCATGGCACCAGCTGAGAAGTCAGGAAGGGCGATGTGAAGAGATTGAGGAATTGGGTACTTAACTCCATAGTAGTCTTCGTAAAACTCGATTGAGCGAACAGCGATGTCTAATGAGAAATCAAGGTTTGAAAGTGGATGTGCCTTGGTTGAGTATACACCTACCAAAGTACCATTTTTAGTTTTAGCAGTTACCCCTTGCAAATCCCCAGCTACGAAAGCCAGCAAGTAAGAAGACATACGTGGAGTTGTCTCAAATTTCCAGATGCCTGTTTCCTTACGATTTTCAACGTCAATCTCAGGCATGTTAGACAAGGCCAATTCGCCTTCTGCTTGGTCAAATCGAAGAGCTAGGTCAAAGGTCGCTTTCGCTTCTGGCTCATCCACACATGGGAAGGCTTCGCGGGCAAAGTGGCTCTCAAACTGAGTTGACAAAACTTCTTTCTTAACACCATCAACTGTATAGTATGATGGGTAGATTCCTGTCATGTTGTCAGTAATTTTACCTGAAAATGCTAGAACCAATTCAACTGAACCAGCTTCTTCAAGTTCGATATGAAGAGCTTCATTTTCGTTATCAAGAGTGAATGGACGAGCTTGACCTGCTACTTCAACAGAAGCAATTTCCAAGTCTTTTTGGTGAAGGGAAATACGGTCACTTTTAGCTTGACCAGTAATAGTTACTTTTCCTGAAAAGGTCTTGGTCTCACGACTCAAGTCTAAAAACAAATCATAATGTTCAGGAACAAATGTTTCAATATAATGTTCTACTGCTTGCATCATATTCTCCTATTCTAAATTTCTGAGCAAATGTTCTAGTTCAAACATACCTATTTTATCATATTTTAAGTCAGAAAAAAGCTTTGGACGGTTATTTCCAAAACTTTCTTCCTTCTAGTAGTCTAGAGAGGGTAGACCTTGCGAAATTCTTCCAAAACAACCTTGCTGTCAGGTGTAAAAGTCAGACCTGCTTCTCCTAACCAGTCTTTGAAAAAGTCTTCATGAACCTGACGCCAATAGGCGAGGGATTTGTCACCTTCCCCTTCTTTGAAGGCATGATCAGCTGACACTTGATGGAAAGGCTGAACGGAAACCTTTGTAATTTCAATAATGCAAACAGCTTGATCCTTACTGTCTAAAATAACATCAAAGGTCCCTTCTTGGGGAAGGGGTTCGTCCTCTACTGCGTAGAGGTCGTAGGCAGAGGCTGTTGCTGTTTTTTCGCCTGTACACACCAGATCCGCTAAAAGATCTGGTTCCACTCCAAAGGCCCAAGCGTCTATCTCATCACCGATAGAGGGGTTGATTTGCTTATAGGCATTCCACATTTCTTGAGGTGTCATAGGTTGCTCCTTTGTATTTTTTTACTTTCTTCTTTTACACGTTTGAGATGGTCTGGATGGTCAATTTTTAAATCAAAAATCTCTGGAATAGAACTGTAGTGGATTATGCATTTGATATCCATTTGATTCATTTTTTGTATGAAAGAAGGATTCAGATAACCTGCTACAGCGAAATCTATCTTTTTCATCCTTGCTTTATCCTGCATCTGTCTCAGCATTTGTAACATAATGGGACTTTCCATATCATGCCATTGACTATTTCTCACAGTTGCAAAAATAAATGAAGTCAAATCATTCATTCCAACTACAATCTTTGAAATACCAGTTTCCAGTATCC
>ERZ773069.1323-NODE-1323-length-14615-cov-28.462706_pt1 | contig 14615 bp, 17 predicted proteins | sample MGYA00580619_ERZ773069 | MGnify/ENA primary metagenome ERZ773069 (study PRJEB29015, sample SAMEA2738007) | human oral metagenome | biome: human oral; feature: human-associated habitat; material: dental | place: China | collected 2108 ...
CGAGTTCAAGAACCTTGTTGGTAAGCGTATTGACAGGGTGGATATGTCTGAGGGTCCTGGAGGCACGTACAACCTTCAGTTCAGGACGACATCAGGATACTACCTCTACGTATCCACTTACTGGCCTATTCAGATGTCTGAGAACTTCAAGAAGATGATTGAAGGCTGCGTGGTGGAGGATGTTTACCATGTTGAGGGCACTAACAGGATTGACCTGAAGACCACTAGTATCGCCTCTTTGCTGCATGTCGAGTTCAAGTCAGGCACAGAGTACAGGATCAAGGTTGACTGGGTGGATCCTGTCTGCTCTGCACCAAGGGCGTTCTCTCATTTTGACAAGGACATTCAGGGCATTGCTGAGGCGCTTATCGGACACAGCATCATCAAGGACTTACGAGGTGATAACCAGATTTGCCTGCAGACCTCTGACGCTTCTGGGAACCATGGGACTGTCATCATTCGAGACGTTGAGCACCCGAACGAGGAGATCGTCAAGAACACCTGGACTCAGTACCACAAGGTGTTCCAGAATGGTGTGATGATTCACGACGTGAGCATTATCAGTCAATCGTCCTGGACTACTCGTTGGTTCGATTACCTAAAGTCCGTGAACGGGGTTGCTGTTGTTGAGGCAGTGGACAAGAATAATGAGCCAGTGGCAGAGTTTCATCTTGCCTGCATCTCTAATGGCACTGATGACTTCGAGCGGTTGAATCTGATTGTCATGCGAGCGAACTAGAGTTCTGTATCAGATCGCATTCTGTTATGTGACAATTGTCAATCATAGCGACTGCAGGTGACAGTCATAACAGATACACATGAAAAATCATGTCAACTACTGGATCCAGTGAAGTGATACAAGTCACTGGATCCAGTAGTTGACTGATTCTACAGGGATGAAGTACTGTTGTCTGCAGTAATAGATCCTGCTGGCCTGATAAGAGAAAGGGTTCACCATGAGTTCCAAGTTCACAACAGATGATGTATACGAGGCATTGAAACGTCTGACTGGTTTCAGGATTAGTCAAGTTGAGTTCAGCGAGAGAGAAAAATCATCATCTATACATCTGAAGACATATGATGGACCTAAGGTGTATGTTGGTGGTGCAAGGTTTGCCATTGAGCCTTGGATGCGAGGACTGGAGAATCTTGTTGTTGAATCAGTCAATATGACTTCTGACAACAAGGTTGACATCATTTCTATCAACGCTTTTGGTGTTAACAAGGATTTTAAGATTACTTTCTACAATGATGAGTCAAAAATCTATGACGTTGATGTTAAAAACAGCAATGAGTGTTCTCTTCTTTTCTCCAGTCACGACAAGGACATCAAACACATCGCTGAGTCGCTTGTAGGAAGTGTTGTCAATAGTGTCAGCCACAATGAAAACAGTGTTAAGGTCGATCTTACTGATTACCTTGGCAAATCTAAGATGCTCACTATTAGTGACAACAAGTCGGTTACTGATGACAGAAATGACATCTGGGTCAGTTACTACAAACTCTTCAAGAGTGCTCAAGTGCATGATGTCAGAATCGTTAATCAGGATTCGAGATACAACTCGTTCTTTGGTAATACCTCTGCGCGTATAGTACTTGAGGCGATTGATGACAATGGAGCGCCAGTCATGGAGTTCTATGTCATGGTTGACACCCATGAGGAAGAGCGGCCAGATCTGTTTGTCAAGATGATCTGACATATTGACACAAGTATGTCATCTACGCAAAGAAACCACCCTGAGATCACAACCAATAGTCTCAGGGTGATTTCTATTATCATCTAAGAACAAGCAAGATTTCTATTTGTCAGATGCATATGTAGACCCAAATGCACCTGCAAGAATCTCCCTGGCCTTCTGCTCGTTTCCTCTGAAATCTAATTTAATGTAGGAGTTGTTGCTTTCTTCATCCTCTGTGAATGAAGTATTGAACTCAATCCATCCATCTGCGTCAGATTCCAGGTTGAGGATTTCTGGTCCTTCTTGCATACTCTTGACATTGAATCCATGGTTGTTGATCTGTGTCAGGTAGAGTGCCAGATGTTCCAAGATCTTCATCTCCTCAACAACAAGACGTACTCCCTCGCCAAGAGAAACATGAGCATCAGAGATACGTCCAAACGACTTAGTGCCATCGTCTGACAGATAGAAGTCACACCAGAATGTGCTGAGGTGAACACCACTGACTTCACGACTGCAGGACGCCTGTGGCCCAACTCTGTCAATCTTTGCCTTCAGTCCGTTAACACTTCGACTGCTCCAGGTGTACACCTCTGTGCCAGTGTGCTCAATCTCGACAATGCTCTCATACTCAAAAGCGACGTTGAGAAGTTCAGTCAGATAGATGTCATGACTCGTGTTGTCATCGTAAGTGTTGAAGATCATTTAGTGCTCCCGGCCTCTGAGTTTGTGCAGGTTTGTACTTGTTTGGGTTTGACATAGTACCAGAATGGACAGATGACATCAATCAGAAAGCATGATTTGAGATAGTGAGATTGAATACATTTGGCAACCACCTCTTTCTTTTTGGTTATTGACATACCTTATGAAATTGTACTTAATTCATAACTCAAACCAATTTTACACCATATGATTCTATAGATCTAGGTATAGGGTAGGGGTTGCCTGGTGGAAGTTTGTGTGATACCCTTCCTACCGATTTAGGTGTGCTCGGCAGTATACAGGAGCGAGGACAAAGATGCTTGTAGAGGATGCGATTGCTCAGCAGATTGCAGCAATGCTCAGAGGAACTTCTAGAGAGCGTGGATCTGACATCGAGGTCAGCAGTTACGGTTTGTTTGGCAGTGCTCGAATCACCTGGGGTGAGCGCTCTGAGAAGATCGTGATTGAGGTTCTGGCAGCAGGCACACAGAACTCCTACAACAAGCCCAGTGTAAAGATCAAGTTGGTGGCGAGATCTGCCAGCAGCAGTACTGGATCTGGGACGTGGTTCATTAAGGGAAGACAGAACAAGTGTGCCTACTGGTATCCAGATAGTAAAGGGTTGCTCTCGATTGCTCAGATTGGCGACATTATTCAGGAGGTTTACGATCTTACTGGTCGTTTGCCGGATTACCTGAGAGTGAGTTCTCCCGGAGTTATTGCCATGGTTGCGGCCCAGTTGGCGGCTTCTCTGAAATCAACAACTCAGTGTGGTGGTAGTGACAGAATTACCATCAACTACAAGAAGGATGATGTCAACGCCAAGATTGTTGTGACAAATGGTGTTGAGAGCAATCAGGTCAGCATCTTTGCAAACATGTATCCATCTGTTAATAAGGTATCATTCCTGTTTGGCACAAAAGACGGGTTGCTAAGTGACGAGTCGATTCTGAGTGTGCACGATACGTTCAGACGCTATGGGATCAAGATGCAGGTTAAAGACATCAAGAGTCGGTTTGATGATGATTATGAGAGCAGGATGCGTCAGATAGCAGAATCACTCTGAGTAGAAGAGGAGCAAGCAAAGGGCGGGGATGTGCTTATTCAGGATACATCCCCGCCCTTTGTCATTGCCCTAAAAGATGCTGAACGAATAGTGGTGGTTGTCAGAAATGATCGCTGGCTACAGTTCCGTCATTCTCATCAATATAGGCATCTGTAAGGTAACTGACTTTGTTGTCATAGATGTCAACACTCAGACTCTTAACCTCAGGGAACGCCTTCTCTTTGTTGAAAGAGATGTAGACCAGTTGTCCTGTTACGTCTTTGATCTTCTTGTTCTTGATGATGTTGATAAGGTGAGTTTCGATGTCGCTCTTGATTTCCTGGATCTCTGCGCCATCGCTATGAATCTTGAAGTTGATAACAGGATTGAAGTTCCTGTCATCCTCGGTAAAATTAACCTCAACAAAATTGGATTCAGAGTCACCAATGATCTCACTCATGTAGTGGTTGAACTCTTCACATACCTCTTGAAGATATGCGAAACTGCCTGTGTACGCTAGTCGCCCGTAAGCCATGCTCTTGATGCACATTCCTGCGTTCTCCTATCTAGTGTGTTGTGTTTTTAATCTTGCTCAGTTTTGACTTGTAGATGCTCAGTAAGTCTCTTGCTCAATCTTCTTCAGTGTTGACTCAGTGATAATGCCAGCGGTCTTGAGCCAGTGTGCAACCTGTGTCAGGTAGTTGTGCTCCAGTCTTCCATCAGCATCAGCACGCATTAGGAAGCAGTTGTACTCATTGTTATACCAAGGATCCACCTTCTGGCCCTTGAACACCCTCTCGTCCAGTTTGACAGGGAAGTGTCGGTCCTCAGGACCTTTATAAGGAAGTATGATGATGCTGAAGTCAAAACCGTCGCTCTTGAAGGCAATGTCCACAGAGTTGTCATCACTATAGGCGACAACTGGGTTCACCAACAGATTAAGGCCAAGAATCTGATTGGTGACATGGTGTACAGGGAAGGAACCTAGTGGTTCGTCGGTATGGTTGATCATCCCGCCTCCTGAAACTTGCTCTCTTGTGCTCGCTATATGACGACACTTTGATGTCAGTGTACATGAGATAGCAAGTGAAGTCAACCATGCTGGGTTGTGCTCTGCTTGTACTAATAGTACATGTAGCGAAGCGAGAGCAACTGAGGTCCATATAGCGTCACATTACCTTGAAATCTATTGGTTGTAGTGGTATCATGAAGGAAGAGTATGAGTTGTTTGTGCCTTTATGGGTGTGAACAATGGCATCAGAGCGATAGGAGATTTTTTGTGGCAGTCGATGAGCAGGATGGAACAGATCTGAGGTGGGTGAAGATTGACCTTTATCGAGATCTGTATGAGTATAACCCTCCTGAATTGTTTGGGGTATTAGCATCTTTGAGAATTGCTAGTGTTTCTAACGACAAATCTACTCTGGTAAACATTTGTGCATATAAAAACAAAAATGACGACAAAATTTGTGTTTTCTCTATATCTTATATACTGGATTTAAAAATTGGAGAATTATTACGCAACAGAGAATATATTACTCCTGCACTACAAATTGCAAGATTACTGCAAAAGGCAACATCAATAACCAAATCATATGATAGCACACTGGAGATTTTCAAAGAAACTCCTTGTATAACAGAAAAATCATTTCTTTCTTTTATCTCAGACGCTTCAGAAAAGATTGACCTGGATGATGACATTGCCGTCATGACTCTTGTCTCTGTTATCTTCAATAAGATTTCGTACAGGTCATTTCCCGAATTGAGCCAGGACATCGAGTCAGTGAGAGATCTTATTGATGATTCTGTCATACCTTCATTCTCTTACTGCGTGGAATCCATGCTGTCAATCATATATGTTCTTGTGTGTGACAACAAGAATAACAAGATACACCCAACTGATTCGTTAATGATAATGAATAACGTCATCTGCTTCTGTCCTTATCGTAATGGGTGTATTGTGCCTTCATACAGATTGAGGCAGATCCCTTCTGTTGCTGGATATGTTGATAATGACTTGTGGTTTGTTTTAGAACTACTTGACACATCGAGGTCTTTGGAAGACTATGTTCCTGGCTTTGTACCATTTGGTGTTGTTGTGAAAGTGTCAGACAGGCTTATGTCTCTTGATCTAGTTCAGGGCGAAGGCACTCTATCAAATAGTTCTTCTATACTATCTGGCCATACTGATAGTATTCCATACAACCTAAAATATAATCTTGCTGCAATCTTTATGATCCTTGTAGAGTATCTGGATTACCTTGCTACAGCAAACAGAATTCATGTTAAGTCAGATAGATTCAGTAATTACAGGGATCTAATGTCTGATGGTAATGGTGTTATTAAAGCGTGTTACATTCCTGTAGAGATGCTACTGAAAACCATTGAGATTCTTGATGTGGTTGATCCGTCAGAACAGGTGAGTCGAAATTTTATAGGAAGAATTCTTAGAAAAGTAAGAAATAATGATGGAAGCACATTCTCCAGAATCGGTTTGAATAATGGGGATAGGATTTTTGATGACCTTAAACTATCCATGTACACCTGTATTTCGATGCGTTTTACTGAAGGTACGTTGACTGAAATGAGTCAGATTGTAGAGACTTTTATCAGCGTTATCATGGATCATATGTGCATCAGTACGAAGAGGGCTGATGGCAAAGAGTCGTACCTCGACAACTTCAATATGATGCCTATGGTCTTTGCTTTTCTGAGCGGTTGTGTGATGAACAAGATTTATGAGTCGGGAGTCAAAGAATTAACTGGTTTTGATCTCCCTGCTTTAGAAAGTATGGTTTGCAAATGAGCGTTCTTAATAGGTTGCTGAGTTCTTCCGGGTCATTTCTTCACAAGATACTTGGTAAGAATCCTATTGATGGGAATGGAACCTCTGAAACAGAATCTTCTGCTGACGAAATTCATAATTCAGATCAGACTGAAGAGTTGTCTCTCATAGGAGACTTAAGAAACTCAGAGCAAAAGTACATATTGGATACCTTACTGGAAGTTTTTCCATATGACCTTTGTGAGAAAGTCATGGATCATAATGACTACACAGATCTGAACTATCTATTCACTACTGGAAGAAAAACCAACTATGCTGCATATGACGTGGTGCTTCTGTATTTTGCAGCACTGAAGTGTGTTCTTGCAGAGGTGGATGCTGATGAGTTTGTTATCATGGCGAGGTCTCACTCCTGCTTTGAGAGCATAAGCAGGATTATCCATGAGTACGACTCGAAGTTCTCTGCGAAAAGGTACGAGTTCAGTTGCAAGAATCAGGTAATTACTAAGAACCTTGCAGCGATAGCAAGCATTCTGATAGAGAAGGCGAACTGGTCTGGCGGATCATGGAGCAAGGTTTTTCAATTAAGGGTCATGCAGAGCACCAGGGCCTATCTTGAAAGAGTCAGCATTGGTACAGGTTTCAAAAATAGGTACATACCTGTTCCATTAGAGAAGTTGTGGATTGAACTTGCTCTAGAGGTAATCAATGCCTTCAACGAGACAGTTCTTGAGGCGCTTGGTTTAAGCGGTGTTGACCCATATACTTTGCAACTTCACGACATGAAGACGTTGCTTAAGATTGTGTACATGGCTTCCAACAGTTATTCAAAGGCAGCGGAGTGATTAATCTTGTGGTTCACTAGTGATTGCGACAGAACAGAAGAAGGGTTTGTCAGTATAGATCCATTTTATCCTGTCAGAATAATGTTCTCATCTCAAGTATATGATGACATTATTGCTACTGACAAACATATTCTTCATCTGTTTAGAGACAAAACGAATAATGCTTACAGAAGTGAGTCATGTTTCTCAATAAATGCCGCCATCCTCCTTCCTTCATTGCAAGCAATTCTACACAAGTACGGTATGAACGATGCTGTTATGGATGATGTAAGATTCTCTAGGTGCGCTGGTAAGGTTGCTGGATACAAGAACTCTTACAAGAATCTGAATGGTGATGACATGTCGTCTCTTGTCGTAATGATGAAAACGATAGCGTGTGGTAGTACCATCATTGACTACATGTCCGAGAAGAACGACACACTGAAAGAGGTGTATGAGTACTGCTTGAATTTGTTGAGAAAAAGTGTTTTTGATAGTGACTATAAGAGTGCTGGCACAGATGACACTCCTGTTGTCAGAAGGATGTGTACATATGTCACTACTAGGTACAACTATGAAATCATGAATCTTTTGATGGTGGGTGCAGGTGCATATCATCGTCAGTATGTACCTACTGGAGTTTCAGGAATCAACTCTCATATGATTATTCCAGTAGTCAATGCTGTTGACAGATTCTTGAGTAAAGAGGGCGCTGATTTCAGAGGTATAGATCCGTTCATCTTTGTTGATGACGCTTGCAATCTACTGGATGTCAAGAAACTTGAAGAGAGGTTTACCACCAAGCAGAGATTTAACAAAGATTTGTGTTGACTTGCCTATTTACCACAAATAGAGAAACAGTACAGACCAGTCGGAACCTCAAAACTGCTGACTCTTGTTAAGATGTTGTCAGATAGAGCACATACTAACAACATGTTTTGACAAGTAGGTAGAAAATAAGATGAAGTCACAGATGAGTAGTACTGGCACGCATGGTTGTAGTCAGCCTGAACTTGTTGACATTAAAGCACCCGTCAGCAGTGCATCCAGAGCAAAGTCGTGTGGCTTCAAGTCTGGCTCGTCCTACCTCAAGATGCCACTGAAGTACATGGGTGGCAAGATCAAGTTACTTAACTTCATCAAGAGCGCTGTTCCATCTAGTGGTGTGCCTGGCAGGTGGGTCGAGCCGTTCATGGGATCAGGTGTTGTTGGTCTGAACCTGGCAATGACTGCATCTGTGTCCAAGCAGGCAGTCATGAGTGACACAAACCAGCACGTCATCTCGCTCTATCAGTCCATCCAGAATGGCGAGATGACGCCTGAACTGGTTGCTGAGAAACTAGTTAAGACGGATGAGAGGATTCGGTCAACAGATGGTGCCTACTACTACGAGATCAGGGACAGGTTTAACAGCGACCATGACCCGATAGACCTTCTGCTGCTGTCCAGGCTGTGCTTCAACGGGCTCATGAGATTCAACCGCAAGGGTGGCTTCAATGCCCCGTTCTGCAAGAACCCTGAACGGCTGACACCAGACTACATCAGGATGGTTGCTGAGAGCGTCAGAGGGGTTGCTTACAGGCTTTCTGAAGGTGACTGGGAGTTTCGTGCATCTGACTACAAGGATGTTCTTGATGGTGTGAAATCTGGCGACCTTGTGTATCTGGATCCTCCGTATGTTGACTTGTCCACTTTGTATCACAACCAGGTGTGGAACCTCAAGGACGAGGAGAGCCTGTTTGATAGAGTCAGCAACTTGGAATCATCATTCATCCTGTCCACCTGGGAGTCAAAGAACTCTGCTAGAGGTGGTTACAAGGAGAACAAGTGCTTGAAGGAAATCTGGTCACAGAGGTTCAGGTACATCACAACCAGTCACAGGTATGGTGTTGGACCTACAGCAGACACCAGAGGCGGGGTAGTGGAGGCACTTGTTCTCAGTGATGACCTTGCTGACATGTTGGGTGTTTGATTTTTTGCAACTATATGTGAAATTGCTGGAGAAATACTAGTCAGGAACAGAAAGATTTAAAATCATGATGAATAAAATGCCCTGCGAGAAGAAGAAAACAAAACCACTAATAGAGTTATGGAGATCTAATAAGAAGCGTATTGATGATGCTTTGTCTGTGTTTGGAAGCAAGTTAATAAACATTGCTGTTATTACATTGTTTGTATTATTTTATCTTGGTTCTGTTATTTATGTCTTCTGGCCCTCTTCTCCAAGTAGTCATTCCTCAGAACAATCAGAGAATAATACTAGTTCATCAAGTGAGTCTCTTGTGCAAAACAGCAAACACAACCATGTAAAGATATATTCAAATCGACTGGATTCGGAACCAGTTAATGCTTGTGATAGCATGGTGGATGCTGCTCCAAAAACCTCTATCGTTGATGAGAATTCTGTTACGGGTTGTCAGGATGGCGTTCTTTCTGCAAAACGTAACGGGAAAAACGTTGAGGTATACAACATGACTGAGGTGAGAGAACCTGGCGACACCAGTAGTAGCCAAGAAGTGATAACTCTTTCATATTGCAGTCAGTGGTGCTCTCTTGAGACACTTGTTAAAGCAGCAGGTGGAACTCTTGTCGATAGTCCTGATGGTGATGGAATGCTTCTACAACTGAGTGCAGGAACTTACAGGTTTAAGGTTGTGTATGATGACGATGCTGTTTCTCAAAGTATTTTAGTTCGTACAGGTAAGCGTATGTGAATCTGTTTTTACCACTGACAATTTCTGTAATACCAGAACCCAAAATTCCTTACATAGTTATAGCTACCCCAGATTCCGTTGTTTGAGAATTCATTCCAGGATAAAGATCCGTCTGATTCTAGAGACAACTTAAACCATTTTATATCCATCTTGTACACAATTCCTTCTGTATCACTTACAGATTGTTGATATGGAGTGAGATTTAATTTAAACTTAATGTCATACCTGAAATCTTCCTTAAATGGCCGAACAAACAGAACTGCCTTAGTGGATCCATTACAGATAGAGTATGCTCTAGGATTTGCAAAGAATGTGGTTGTTCCTGTTTCGCTGGGCGGGTGAACTGGTTCAACTATTCCGTCCATTCTTTCAGCAAGCCTGTTGGCGACACTTAAAGCAATTTCTTCCGACTTGCGTCTCAGCATGACTATTCTCTGGATCATCAACAGAGATACTATCGCTGTCAGTGGTGTCCTGAGAATTGTCTTCTGTGTTCTCGTTTTGCTTGCTTCTGTTAAATAATCCCATATTTTAACTTTGTTTCTTATTGAGTTGCATTAGTTGCTTTAACTTCTATACACTAAACTAAAGGTTTGTATTCAGGGAATGACATGTGCAATTTCCAGTAGCGAGATTTCCATACGTCATAACTACCCCATACATCTTCAAGAGGTCTGCTCTTTATTTCTGTAACGATTGTGTTAATCATCTCTTTTTGGATCTCATCAGAGTTACAGGTTTTACCTAGACGAATCCATGCATTGTCACTAGGCGGATTACGAACCATCACCATATTACCATTTGTGCTTAGTTTATAGCCATTCTCTTCAGCCAGAAGTGTTAACATCCTGACAGCATCAGAAACACTTCCACTCTTCTTGATGATCTCGTTGTGCACCTTCTTGACGATAGTGAATGCTGAAATCTCTTTGTCATTGCTGCTTGACATGAATACGTATTTCCTTAATATGAAGACACAAAAGAATCATTTTTTATTATTGGGAGAATTGGTCTTCTCATGTCCATATTCAGCCAAAGTGTCAAATGAGACATTGACCCAACTTTCTGGCTGGAACCAGCGTTCTTCTACTACACCATCGTTTATCACTGGTGCAGAGAACTGGATCATACTGGACGAAATCAATACCTCCTCGTCTTTAGGAAGAATGATCATACTGCAACCATCCCGATACAGAGGATGGCTACTGATGAACTTCTGGCAATCCTCAACAGAGTCAAACACTAGTGGATCTGCTTTACCAAGATTAGGATGTCCAATAGCAGAGTGCAATTTGTCCGTCATTCTGTCAGAGAACAGCCACCAATTTGAACCATCTTCATCTTTTCCGGCATAAACAGCATAGTCAGGATTGAATGAAACATTCTTCCAGTGCTTGCTAGTGGTTGGCATAAGGTTGATTCCATTGAAGCCAGAGCAGTTCCTTATAGTACGGATGAGTAGATCCCAGACGTCCTGCTCAGTGTACTCGCAGTAACTTGCTTCACCAAGGTAATCTGCAATCATGCTGGACAGAAACATTGAGTTGCATGAGCACCAGTCCAGATTAATTTTCTGAGATCCGTTTTCATCTGTAAATCTTTCAGCAACAGCGACAACACCAATCATTGACATAAATAAACTTTCTTTTTGATTTTCTGAGTTTCAAGCAAATGAAATACTCTTGCTGCAAGTTGTGTACAACCCCGTACTTTTTTCAACATACTTGGCAGTTCGGTAGATAGCGTTGTTGACAAACTCTGATGCAAGAGATGTAGAGGTGCTTTCTGTAATGCATGACATCTGAACACTCACATATGGGTTACTATACTCATACCCGTCAGAAGAATGACTGAAAAACCGAGAGGTGATTTCAGAGTTGTCAGCAATTCGACTGCGAGTCTCGTTACCCTCAAATGGGTGCAGCAGTTTGATTAAATGGCTGCTTACCATCTGAGTGATGTCTGACAGGTCTGACTCCTGTACACCATCTACCTTAAAAACGATGTCGTGACTGAACTCTTTCAGCGGTAGCGACTCGATTCCAAACAGGTTGAGCGGATAGTGAGAGAAATGTCCGTCAATCAGAAGATGGTCACTTGACTCAGAGTCAGATGCATCCATCTTGAACTTACAGGTTCTATCATTCCTGATGATTTGTAGATTCATGTTCTCAACAACAAACGACTTGTCAGGTACCTCTACATTATGTACATATGCCATTTCCGACGGAAGAATAATCTTGGTGCTGTCGTTGTCAAGGTTTAGATCCTTAGCAGAGAGAACAATGTCCTGCCCGGTTCTGATACTCTCACCATTGACACTGACAGAGTTAGAACCAAGAACATGACATCCATTGACTTCTCTCATCATCAGGGGTGCTAGATGATGTTTTAGGTACCATACTGATAGTCCGAAGTTATTATCTTGTGTCATTAATGATCACCTCTTGTCTAAGGTTAGGGGCATTTGGGCGTTGATGGTTACAGGCACACTCTGTGCCATCAATAAGTCATGAGCACTTCTGTGAACATTGTCTCACACGTCAGTGAGTATGGCAACCCCACTCGTTGAATACAAACAGATAGATAGCAGATCGTCTGTACACTGGAGGCGACATTTTGTCTTGTCATTCAGTAACTGCAACCAAGATTCCTAATCTCAAGGTTGATACCTATCTCGTTCTTGACTCTGTGTGCAATCCTGTTCGCAATGTCCTCATTGATGCTACCGGCATGTACAGCACTGGCTGCACTGATCTGGTAGACGAGTTCGACAGCACCAAGAACCGGAAGGACACGTACTGATGCCTTGTACGAGTAGTCAGAATAGCGTCTACAAGCCTCTGTGTGCCCCTTAAATCCACTTCCTGTGTCATCACTGGTGAACGGGTTGACAAGGCTCTCAGCAACGTTCTGGACAGTGCCAGCAAGAGCACGCAGGTCAATCTCAGACGAACCTGCCTGTGTGCTCGTCTCTACTGGCTTCAAGACGGCGCTGACAGAGAACGTCTTGGTGACTAGCCCTGGAGCGATTAAACCAAGGTTGTTGACATGGTTCTCACGGATTTCTCCAATAAACCAGGCAGCAGAAATACCCTCGTTGTTAACCAGATCGAAACGAACGCTCTCTTTGCCGTTTGGGTCCATCTTGTGGGAGATGTTGATGTGGTCAATAAGCACAGGCCGGTCGTCAACCTGAGCGTTGTCAATCCTCATGACATCAATCGGGAGTTTCACCTCAACAGGAAAGAAGTCGTCTTCCTCATGTGCTGACAGGGTGAAGTCATAATGCGTGACGAGATAGTTCCCGTTGATTAAGATGGGCTCCTTGGGAGAGATGCTGACTCCATTGAGGACTCGTCCAGCAAGTGGTGCAAGCAGTGAACTGATGTAGTAGATGACACTATTCTTGTAACCGTTCATCTTAAACTCCTGTCGTGTTTTTCTGGTCATGTGTTAAAAATAGAAGAGCGATTGTTTGCGCGTGATTAACTTAAGATAAAGAACTTCTTCTCAAACTTGTTGTAGGTGCTGGATTGGTCGGCGCCCATAGAAGACTTGGCACCATACTCCTTTCCATAGTACCTGGAATCCAGTATCTTGACAGCAGTTGCCACTCCAAAGCTCTTGGGTGACGTTGGAAGGATGATCTTGCTGAGAGTGCTGAAAGTTGTCTCACGAATTAATTTGCCGTCACTGAGAAAAGAAATCTTCTCCTTGGCGTAATGCATGAATTCACCATCCATGTCAGCAGCCTTACGTCGATACTTACCAATAGTCTTTGCTGATGACTTGTTGTTCTCACCATTGCTAATCATGTCGTCAATGACAGCAGATGCAGCATACAGGCACTTTGCTCTGTCACGGTTGTGCTTAATCCTTCGACGAATATGACTGACTACCTGTTTGCTGTTGACGTCAGGATTCTTGTTGTTCTCCTGAATTTCACGTTCAAGTTCCCTGATTCTAACAATGTGATCATAAGCGCATGATCGAAGGAATTGAGCGCCTTTACGAGTAATGTTCTTACGGACAACAAAACGCGCAGGAGAAACACTTTGCGCATTTTTGCTGCTCTTGGTACTCTCCTCCAACATTAGTTCGATCCGCCCTTGCTATCAGGTGTGATCTTCTTGCCAGACATCTCGGCAACAGTGCAAATGTTATCCTTTGAGGAAACAGAGTCGCCAGTAGTTTGTGTGTCGCAGGTCATCTTGACGTACTTGTTCAGAAGACGACCATTCTCGCCATCATCATTATTGTAAACTTTGGTTCCGTCAATGTTAATAAAGTGTCTAGCGTATTCACCATCGTAGCCAGTACTGATGACATGTCCATAAATAGTGTACGTGGTTCCTGGATCGTTAGCGAAAAGCATAACAGATACAAAAGTACACAAGAATAAGACAATAACAGCACAGGCATTATTTTCGCTGCTGTTATACGAGTTAACCCTGAGGCAGTCGATTAGGGTCATGTACACAAACGCTCCAAACGCAACAGCAGCAATAACCCCTGCAACTATGTAGTAAGTGTGCGAGAAGTGGTTGTCTACCGACGTGACATGTGCTGCTGTTGCAACCATTGTCTGAAACATGTTGTGACGCCCTTTCTTGATAGTGATGACACTTGTGTTCTGCCTACTATACATGAGAGCAGGCGGTATGAGAACTAGAAGTGGTGTTGTCTTGGTCACACAAGTTGGTACAGGTAGATACTTGTGTGCTACTATGGGGTTCAGAGTTGGTGTTAGTTGTACGTGACTTGTGTCATGTGCTACAATCCATCAAGAACAACGCTGCCAAAGTAGAACATACCAGATCGTAAGTATGATAGTTGTGGTCTGTGTTGTGTATCACACAAGGG
>ERZ773069.1324-NODE-1324-length-14606-cov-27.849701_pt1 | contig 14606 bp, 8 predicted proteins | sample MGYA00580619_ERZ773069 | MGnify/ENA primary metagenome ERZ773069 (study PRJEB29015, sample SAMEA2738007) | human oral metagenome | biome: human oral; feature: human-associated habitat; material: dental | place: China | collected 2108 ...
CAGCCTGAATGGCGAAACCATAGTTCAGTCCCTCAACAGGATTCTGGGACGGAACAGGAGGAAGTTGCATGAAGTCCCCAAGTAGGACAACCTGAACACCACCAAAAGGATCATCGTTCTTACGGGCGTGCTTCATGATCTTGTCAAGGTTGTCCAGATAGTAGGCGTGCAGCATGGAGATCTCGTCAATCACCAGCACATCACAGTAACGAATCCTTCTTATCGCTGCTTTCAGAGCGAAGAACTTCTGCCTTGACTTGTACATAGCACGAATGTCGATAGGCTCCTCCATGACACCAAGACCAGACCAAGAGTGTATCGTCTTGCCTCCGATGTTGGTTGCAGCCAGACCGGTTGTGGCAGTAACGGCAATGTTGAACACACCACCATAGACAGCATCAATCATGTCCACAAACCGCTTGATGACAGTCGTCTTGCCAGAACCAGCAGGACCAGAGATGAACAGGTTCTCACGATTCAGCAGACGGCACATGACCTCAACCTGTGACGATCCCTTGCAGTCATCTGTGGCCTCAGCGATACTGGAGTAACCCATGTAAGGATCGTTCATGATCCTGGACAGGTTCTCGCGTCTGATCTGAGCCTGCTTGCTTATTGCGCTACTGGTTGATCCTGCGTTAACAAAAGCCATCTATGAAGCACCCTGATCTCTAAAAAGGTATCGACAAAACATCTCTGAGAACAGATCTTAACGACAAGACGCATCAGGTGAGGCAAGAAAATCGAATTGATGGTTTAAAAGACCAAGAGTCAGTCAAGCAATAAGATAGTAGAACACAACCAAAACAGGGCGGACAGATCTGTATTAGGAGTTTTCTTCTAACAGGAGATTGAAAGAGTCAGCGAATACGCTTAGATCTTCTGACTGCTCTCATCCTGGAACACATTCTGGCAAGCATCATCTCAGTATGAATAACAGGATCGGCGCTGGATGCTCCCATGGCCTTGCTCTCAGCGTCCACCACTTGCTCAAGAAACCACTGGCACTGAGGCATACCAAACTCCTTGGCAAAGTCATGAGCAAGTCTCAGTGGGTAGTTATTTGTAACACCAAGACAGTCAGCAATCTGTCCCAGGTCCGTTATGCCAACATCCGTAAGAGCACTGACACGATATGCCAGATGCATCTTGTTCTTCAGTACACGAAGAACCAGTAGAGGATGAGAGTGCTTGACAATACGACGAAACACCTTGATCGTCTCATCTGGATCGTTGTCTTTTAGAAGAGGTTTCTCAATCTGCCAGGGAGTCAGAGAACCAGCAGACTTGGCAAGACGCAACTCAATCTTGTCCAGAGTCACAAGCCGTTGCTGACGAGGAGAGACAGAAGCCAGTTCCTCAATCAATGGGATAACGAGAGAGTAGTCATCACCAGCGTAGTCAACCAGAAAACTCTTGACATCAGAAGGAATACTCAGGCTTTTCAGCATCCGTAAGGCGGCAGGCGAACGATCCTTTGAGGTCTCTTTAGTAGTGATGACTCTGCCACCGTTACGAGAGACCAGTGACTCTAACTTCTTTGTTGAGTTACGGTTCACAGAGCACATGATGACAAGACCAGCAGACATCCTGTCAGCAAGAGAGCCATCCTTGACAAGAGTCTCCAAGTCGCTCGCCAATGACTTCACCTGCTCCACCTCAGTCAGCGACATGGTGCAGACAGGAGTCTCGCCAAACAGGTCAGGAGTGCCAACAACAGACAGGTTCTCAGCAAAAGTGACATCATCATCACTGTCAACACCCCAGGAGGAGAGAACCTGCTTACGGGTGTAGTTTAGCCATGGCTCTGACTTGTCCAGTAGCAGAACCAGCCTCAACTCATCATCAGCCACAGCAGACACCTCTCATCACTACTTCCTACAGAACAGCATAAGCGCCAGAGCAGATTGAACACTCCTCCTGACACCTTAACGACAAGCACTCACACTCACCAGTTGAAAACGCTGTCTCCATGAGCGCGAACACCTGAGACTGACAGGAATGGAGACACCTCAGAGTCAGGCCCAACAGTACAGACAACCTTCCTGGAGTCAAGAGACACTCTAGCGTTATCTCCCATCACAAACAACTCATCAGCAGACAGATGATGCGACCAGCCAGCAGGTAAAGCACTGCACTCGTAGTCATTGTCAGCAGTACTGTACACAACACTACCATTGACGAGAAACGCCTTACCGTTGAAAGATAGGATGTCGCCAGGAACAGCAACTGCACGTTTCAGCAGAGCAGATCGACTTAAACGTGCGCCAAGCGACTTGTTGGTCTTATCAGTGATGTCATTCTTGTCTGAACCTGCGACAGATGTCTGAACAACGTGCCAGGATGACGGACGATCAATCACCACGACATCACCACGAGCAACACTGTCACCTGAAGATTTGAGCATCAGAATACTTCCATCACGAAACGTTGGCTCCATAGAAGTACCAGACACACTCCACACCGAGAACCCCAAAGCAGGCAACCCAAACATCACACCAGCAGCAACCAGAACCACAGCCAACAGACCGGCAACCACAGAACCAGCCAGACGGGCCAGAACACCACGAGAAGCCCGATCAAGAACCCTCACAACAACACCCCGTCAACAAAGCAAACAGACATACAAAGACAATCAATCATCTATCAACAACACCAGTCTACTAGTCACAGAATCTTCATCTGCTGGCGCAAGTTGTTACCATGAGCCTGCAACATATCCAACTCCTCACGAATAGCCTGAGCCTGTCGCAAGAGTTCATTCTTTTTCTGCTTGGCTACCTCCACATCATCCTCAAGCCGCTCACACTTCAAGTCAGCACGAATCTTTCGCGCATCAACAGTACGCTCCTTAGACTCCATGTAAGCAAGGTTCCAGGAACGCTTGTAAATGAGCTTAGCCTTAGTCTCCTCACGCTCACAAGCGTTGATGTTGTCAACCAGCCGAAAGTGAGCACGACGAGCAGCAGTCATAGCCTCAGCAAGACTGTCCATGTCCTCATAGTCAACAACATACTTGTCATAGTCGTAAAACTTCTTGGTGCTCCAGCCCTTGAATTCAGGCACAGTTACATCATCTGCAATACTACCAGAAGCAAACAGATCGCCATCAGCAGCAAGACCATCGCTGGAAGACATTTACAGCACCTCACAGAACAAAAACTAAGCATGTGTTGACAAAGAGTATATTATCTGCCCTAGATCTTAACGACAGAGATGATGAGGTATTTTTTTGGTTTAGCGACTGAGGTTGTTCACAAACGAAGAACCCACTCACTAAGGCCGGAACCATGAATCAACCACATCTTGTTCAAGTCAACAAGATCATCAACACTCTTACCGTCTTCAAACAAAAGATCAGGATTATTCTTGAATTTGGATAAGGTGTATTCTGAAAGACGATGACGAGAACAGTCATCAAAAGGATTTACAACCCAATTATTACTCACATAGTCATTATTTAATGAGAACCCAATCTCTGCGTAAATAGAGTCATTGCTGATGTCATTATCAGAGTATGTTGTAATAGTTGATACATTACTGCTTTGACATATGTCAACAATGTGTTCTACAAGAGATTTAAAGTTACAATTATTGCCATATAGATGGATGTAGCAATTTTTATCATCTATGTTGTATGAGAGCAAAGATTTAATAGCGCTATTGTTATCACATGAGCCAATATATTTTACATCATCTTGGTTTTTGCTTATAATGCAAGAAGACAAGCAATTATTGTTTATAAAGGATCTGGCGTCATTGTTGTTTACTCTGACAATAGAGTTTTTCTTACCAGTATTACTCTCTGGTTTTAAAACAGACAACAAAAACGATTTGACGGCATCTTGTTTATCGCGCCAGTCATCCTCCCAAATAGTAATCAGACGAACACCCTTATCCCTGCAAGCAATCCACTTGTCATAATGGTAGTTATCATCCTTGCCAGCCTGCTTGGAGTGCCAGTAAAGACCATTAAACTCCACAGCAACCCGCAAAGATGGAATATACACATCAAGTTCACGATGAATAGATAAGAGAAGTTGACGATCCCTGACAATAATGTCTTCATCTGGAATGACACTTTTTACAAAAGCAATCATCTCTTTTTCTGGTTTAGAGGTACCATTAGACGCACAATAAGGGCAACTTGAATTTAATCTAGATCTGTTGTCAATTGAACACGACCAAGAATGACCTTTACTGCACACCCACCAAGCCCGCTTCCTTGACTTTGAAAGAACCTTGTCTGGAGTAGTCTTGTTCTTTGTATAGTCCCAGTCTTTAGCAACATCAGGGAATACGGTCGCAAGATCATTAAAACCAGAGAGAAGTTTTGTGTTACCACGAGCACAATAAGGGCAGGCACTTCCCTTAACTCTTGCTTTTGGCGAGTTCTTATATGAATGACCTAAATCATCAAACCAGAAGTATTTTTTAGAACTTCCGTATGAGATCTTATCAGGAGTGATACCGTTCTTTTCCGAGTCAAAGTATTTTGCTACTTCTGGATACCTAGATGCGAGGCTATTGAATTCTGTTATTACTTTTCCAGCACATATACTACAACCTCTTCCACTCTTCAGCCTAAAAACTTCTGCCTGGAACGAGTGGTCCTCTCCATTTGTACACTTCCACCAAACTTTTTTATCAGATCCTGCTGTCACAGAATCAGGGGTGATTTCATTAAGTTCATCGTTCCAAAAAGACGCTATTTCTGGATGTGTAGTTGCTAAATCATTAAACCCTTTGAGGACTTTCTTATTTAGACAATAAGGACACTTTCTTCCACTTAGCCTGTTTTGGATGGAGCAAATAAAATCATGACCCAAACGACAATTCCATATATAACGATCATTTTTTCTTGGAGCAGAATCTAGCGAGGTTGTATTTTTACTACTCCACTCGTTATATAACCACTTATCGTACTTTGCCATCGTGCATTCCATTTCTGTTAACTACATTATATATTATAACAAAGAATCCTCGTGTTATGAAACAAGTAACACGAGGATTCTTTGTTGTTGTTAGATCGATCAGATCATGCAGGACTCGCAGTATCCTGCAGCAGTACCCTCAACCTGAGTTCCCGAAAGGCTTTCCTGCTTAATTCTTCCGTAGTAAATAGTCTTTATCCCTTTACTGAACGCATAGATGTAAGCCTTATTCATATCTCTTGTCGTTACAGTATCATTCCAGAACAGCGTGAGAGATAAACCTTGATCGACATGCTGAGTCATAGCAGCATATACGTCAATAATTGGCTTGTACCCCAATTTGTAAGCGTCCTTGTAGTATGGAAGTGTATCATCTGAAAGATATGGAGCCGGATAGTAAACTCTACCCAGTTTTCCTTCCTTTCTAATCTCGATAGGAGACACAATTGGGTGAATAGATGCGGTACTGTCAGACAAATAACCGATCGACCCATTAGGTGCGTATGCTTGTCTATACCCATTATAAAGCCCATATTCCATCACCTTTTCACGCAAGTTCTTCCAGTCTTGCGGCGTAGGGATATGAATTGTTGACTTCTTGAAAAGTTCAGCCACCTTTGAGGTCTCTGGAACAGACCAGTCCTTTTCAATATACTTGTCAAAATAGGTGCCGTCAGCGTACTTGCTCTTCTCAAATCCATCAAACACCTCGCCTCGCTCAATCGCAATCTTGTTGGAGGCGACAATGCTCTCATAATTGACAGCATATGCGTACAAATTGGCAAAATCCACTGCCTCTGGTGAATCGTAATGGATGTGCTCTCGCGCCAGGAAACCATGTAGATTCATCTGCCCAAGACCCACAGCATGTGTAGACTTGTTTCCGTTCTCAACTGATGGAACTGCCTCAATATTAGACATGTCAGACACAGCACTGAGCGAACGCATAGCAATCTCAATACTCTTAGAGAAGTCAGGGCTGTCAAACGTCTTGGCAATGTTCATGCTACCAAGGTTGCATGAGATGTCCTTACCCACGTGCTTGTATGAACCGTCAGTGTTGTACTCTGAAGACTCGTTTGTCTGCAAGATCTCACTACAGTTGCGTGTTGTCAAACCATTACATGTAATAGTGTGACCATCATCAACTGTTACGTCGTACACATCCTCAATAGAATGAAACTCAATTCCTGTAACTGTTGCACGGAACTTGTGGAACCCTTGTTGCTTACCCTTTCTAAAAAGGTTTTGAGACAAGTTTTCCCATGCCTGATGGTGTCTCTTGAGCCATTCTAGTGTATTGTACAGAATAGTTCTGTCATGACCACTGCTGACACGAAGTGTCCAGTTTGCGCTTTGGTTGTACTCAGCATACCCTCCATGACCATTTGGCATAGATGTCTTACCGCTAGAGGATCGATTTGTATAAATCCTAGAGAACACTCCTATGTTAAGGAGTAGTGATTGAATCTCCTGGATAAATTTCTTGTCAGATGATCCAAGTTCTATAGAAATGCTCTTGGCAGATTTTGATCCTGTAATACAGGAATCCATTTGGTAAAGACCACTAAGATATGCAGTAACAGTTTCCTTATCGCCCTGCCACACAAACTCAGGAACTGTTGTTTTTGTGTGTCTTGTGAACCCATGCTCTGCAAGAAGTTTTGATAGCGGAGCACTATTCAAAGACAGTCTATCTGTATCTTTACTGTAGGTCCAATCAGGAGTAAGTGTTGATTGTCTCTCTACTAAATCACTACGGTTGTTTAAAACCCTATGAACAGCGCCAAGAACATCTTCTTTTACTTCTGATTTGTCTCCATATAAGTAGATTTTTGCCGTACTTGACTCATTGCCAGCACTAGTTATGTTATGAGCAAAACTTCCGTCTGCAGCAATGACTCCTGCAATATATGCAAGATCTGGATTGTGGACAGATCCAAATACGCCCTCCTTTGGTTGAACAAGGAGATGGTCTCCAACTTCGAGTTCACCCAACCTCTTGACGACAATCTTGCCATCAACCTCTACTGGGAACTTGTGCCACTCAGTGGCCTTGATCTCAAACCCCTCCTTGGTGGACACTCTGAAGACCTCAGCGTCATTCTTGGTCAAGAACATCCTTGTTGAGTTCTTCAGAGAGACAGTAGCATCCTTGAAGTCCTCGTTGACAGACCTGTTGTCAGACAAGACCTTGAAGTCCTCCTGTGTGTTGTACAGGTCGTCAAAACGTCTGTATCCCTTGTCTGTAAGAAGTCGTGTATCTCCTGATACACACAAGTTGGACATGTTAATCCTGCCATCCAATGCATGAGAACGATTAGCATTGTCCTCAAACAGCAGGTACGGGTAACCAGACTGAGCGGTAATCTCAGCAAGAGTCATGAAGAGTTTACGTGCTGAGATCTTCTTCTTTCGGATCTCTGGGTTGTCTACCATCTCGTAGTACTTCTCAGTGACAGAGATGTCAGACATCGGCACCCCATAAACCCGCTCAATGTCGTAAGGACTGAACAGGTACATGTCATCATTCTTCTTAGCAAGTTCAAACGTGATGTCTGGGATGACAACACCTAGTGAGAGAGTCTTAATACGGATCTTCTCGTCAGCGTTCTCGCGCTTGGTGTCGAGGAAGGTCATGATGTCTGGGTGGTGGGCGTGGAGGTAGGCTGCTCCTGCTCCCTGTCGTGCCCCCAACTGGTTTGCGTAAGAGAAGGAGTCCTCCAGCAACTTCATCACAGGAACCACACCACTTGACTGGTTCTCGATCTTCTTGATTGGCGCTCCAGTCTCACGCAGGTTGGTCAACAGCAGAGCGACGCCACCACCACGCTTGGACAGTTGCAGAGCGTTCGTGATAGAGCGAGAGATTGACTCAAGATTGTCTTCAACTCGTAACAAAAAGCAACTTACTAGCTCTCCGCGCTGTGCCTTTCCGGCGTTCAGGAAGGTTGGTGTGGCTGGCTGGTAACGTCCCTGCATGATTTCATCAAGGATGCTTGTGGCTAGTTCCTCATTACCCTGCGCCAGATAGAGGGCGTTGGCGACAACCCTGTCCTCATAGCGTTCAAGGTAGCGCTTTCCGTCAAAAGTCTTCAGGGTGTAGGAGGAGTAGTACTTGAATGCTCCCATGAATGTGCGGAAGCGGAACTTGTAGCCGTATGCTCGCTTGTACAGGCTCTTGACAAATTCCCAGTTGTACTGCTCGATGAAGTCTTCCTCGTAGTAGTTGTTGTCAATCAGGTACTCAATCTTCTCCTCCAGGTCTGAGAAGTAGACAGTGTTCTGGTTGACGTGCTGGAGGAAGAACTGCCTGACTGCCTCCTTGTCGGCATCCAACTGGAGTTTTCCGTCCTTGCCAACAAGGTTGAGCATAGCGTTGAGAGCGTGGTAGTCCAGGCTCGGGTCGTGTGGCTGCTGGTCGTATGTGAGGTTGTCTGTCATGTCTGACTGTCTTTCCTTCTGTTCGTGAAAGGTCTAGGTCTAATCTATTGTCATGTGTTCCCAAGTCATAGGCGTATTGTGTCTGCTGACAGGGGTGCTGGTGTCAATCTTAACTAGGGTGGTTCCAAGGTCCTGGCCCTCCTTGCTTCACTGATTGAACTTGTTGCGATGAGAAACTGTTCGTTTTACTGTATTTTTCTTAGAAAATAACATTTTTGGTGCTGTTTCACTGGTTTTTGAGAGAAATTTTTCGGGCCTGCAAGAATATGTGTTCACTCTTACAGGTCCGAAGTTCTTGTTTATATATCTATACTGGGTCCTTGGTCCTGGAACCAGTTTCTAGAAAACAGGAATCAGGTCACTCCTCATCTTCATATCCTCTTGGCCCGAACCACTTCCGTCTGCGCTCACGCTTCTTGCGCTCCTTGTCACGAGCCTTCCTTGCGCGCGCTTTCTGGTTCTCCCTGATTCGCTTCTGAGCCTCAATGTCTCTGATGTCCACAACACCTGTGTCAAAGTTCTGCTGCTCTGTCCTGTCAAGTCTCAGGAACACCAGACAGGCAATGAGAACAGCGATGACAAGGCTGGCTGCAAGAGTACTAGTCCTCCAGCCGTAGTTGAACACAAACGCAAGAGCCCCTACTATACCTACAAGATATAGGCGCTGTTTGGGCGAGTACCTGCTTCTGTACGGAACCCATGAAGGATCACTGTTCACCTTGGAGTTATGGAAGAATAGTGACACCATATAGGCCAAGGAGAATATGGACACAGCGGCAGGAACAGCGATGAACGTCTTGACCACTATCGCCCAGTTCATGAACGATGAGAGCGGAAGGAAGGCGTCAGCAACCAGACCAAGACAGACAGTCACCAGGACAGCAGACACAATCACCAGAGCAGCCTTAACCAGGTTCGTGTTGTACTGCTTCCTGAGGTAGATAAGCCCCTTGCGCGGTATGTCCAGTACCTTTTTCAGTTCATTGTCTGTCGTCACAAGACCGCCTCTTTCCTGTCATCATCAAGTCCCAGGTAGTGTCTGGCGTCCTCAACAGCCTGCTCACGATACCTGGATGAGAGAATATCCTCAGCAATACTTCTGGCGCCTTCAATCATGGAGACGTGCTTGACCACCGAGGCGAACATCATGGATCCGGCTCCAGACTGCTGGCTTCCAAAGACTTTCCCTTCGCCCCGTACATTGAGGTCCTGCTGAGCAATCTTGAACCCGTCGTTTGATTCCACCAGAGACATGAGCCTGGATCTGACCTGCTCTGTCTCCTTGTTCGATACCAGATAGCACTTCGACTGCTTGCTGGATCGACCAACGCGACCACGAATCTGGTGCAACGAGGAACTTCCCAGCCGGTCTGCTGACAGGATGACTACACGTGTGGCATCAGGAACGTCAACTCCGACCTCAACCACTGTGGAGGCAACCAGCACGTCATACTTCTTGTCCCTGAAGTCCTGCATAACCTTCCTGGCCTCATCAGGCTTCATCTTTCCATGCACCTTGGCAACCCGTAGACTTGTCAGCGCCAGTTTTGACAGTGAGTCCACAGTAGCATCCACACTGGCAGCATCAACCTGAGCGGACTCGTTGACCAGAGGTGTCACGATGAATGTCTGGTTACCTTTCTTCGCCTCGGAGATGACGTCGTTCCAGACCTTGTTGACGCTTTGCTCAGTGAACAGTACCGGATCCTCCTGAATCCACTCAGTGATAATCTCCAGCCTGCCCGGTGGCTTCTCCTTCAACTCAATCAGGTCAACATCACCATAGAACACCTGAGCAGTAGACCGAGGAATAGGTGTCGCTGTCATTGTCAGCAAGTGAAGCATCAATCCATCGTTACGGGATCTTAGTAGTGCCTCCCTCTGCTCCACACCAAACTTCTGCTGCTCATCCACAGCAACAAAACCAAGATTGTCAAACTTGACACTCTTAGCCATAAGAGCGTGTGTACCAACAACGATCTGAGCGCTACCATCTTTGATAGCCTTCTTCGTCTCACGCTTGTCAGTAGCACCCATAGAACCAGAAAGCAGAGCAACCTCTATATGGTTACCAAACCTGTCCTCAAGCGCCTGGCATACCTTAACAGTAGAGTTATACAACTGCCTGGCAAGAACGTCTGTAGGGGCTATCAGAGCAGCCTGAAAGCCTGAGTCAACAGCCCTGAGAGCCATCATCTGAGCAACAACAGTCTTACCAGCACCCACGTCAGCACTCAACAGGGTAGATGATGGAGCGCTCTGAGCAACCTTACGATTCATACCCACAAGAGCCTTCTTCTGAGACTTGGTGAGTTCAAACGGCAGAGACTTGATAGCCTTTGCCTGCAACTTACCATCACCCTCTGTGATACTGACAGCCTGCTTTCCGCTGTCAGACTCTTTAGCCAGAAGAATCATGATCTGCATGTAGATCATCTCAATCATGGCAAGAATGTTCTGAGCCTCACGGAAATCATCAACCTTATCTGGAAGGTGGATGTTGCTGATGGCCTCAAAATACGACATGCCTTGTTTCTGGGAGTCGTACTCACTGCTGCCATCACTGGAAGCAGTGTTTTGAGTGCCACTTGAAACATCTTCTGTGTCATCGTCAAAACCGAAGTCGATGCTGTCAATGTCCTCGTTCTCGTCAGGTTCTCTCAAAGCCTCATCCACTGCCTCTGAGACCTTGAATGGGTCGATGTATGGAGCCAGTTGAGCATCACCAAGTCTTGACAGCATCTCTCGAACAGCACTAAGAATAACCTTGGATGTCAGCCCATTGCTTGGAGACTGGTTGTAGACAGGAATGACTGGAAGAACCTCTGCCTCACGAGCACTGTCCATAGAGATACCACTAATGGATGGGCGACCATTCCACGGCTTGTACTTACCAACAACAAGAACCTCGTCACCTACATGGAACTTGCTCATCAACCACTGCTGATTGAAGAACGAGCACGAGATTGAACTGATGGATGAACTGTTACCCAATCCGATAATAAATCGGCTTCCAGATACCTTGCCATTAAGTTCTTTGACACTCTCCACCTTACCAAGAATCGTGATTGTCTCGTTTTCAAGCAGCCCTCTGATGTCCTGTGTCCCGTTTCTGTCAATGTATCGTCTTGGAATCCAGAAAATGAGATCATACAAGGACTTGATGCCGATTTTCGTCATCTTCTCAGCAAGAGTCATTGGTTTCTTGCTCTTGGTGGCTTTTCTCATCTTTGCTGTCTGCACATCAGCAGCAACAACATTCAGGACATTGACTGGAACGTCGCGCAAAGAGTCGAGTGTTCCATCAAAACCAGGAATCGGCTCACTGTTTAACTTCTTGACATCATCATGGAACTTGAGACGAGGAAGAGGATCATCTCTGTTCTTGTTCATGGCGACAAGATCCTGAACCTTGGATATAGGCATCCTGTACCCATTGGAGTTAGGGTAGGCACTCAGAGCACGCATCATCTCTCTAAACACCTTCAGGTTAGGAACCTTCACATTGATGTGCGTTCCTCTGGACTCAAGAACCACTACTGGCGCTTCAACCTGATCAGCAAGACCTTTCAGTACCTTGGCGCTCTCGCTGTCAACAACAGGCTTGAACTTTCGCAACGTGTAACGAAGAGACCAGGCGTTGACAGAACTCAGACGGCAGCGGTAGATGTTGACACCTCTGGTTGTTGCCACCCTTTTAACACCTGTCAGGTACTCCCCTACTGGAGTGCTGGACAGGTCCGTTCGAGAGTACAACATAATGACACCATCAGTGGCTTCAACATGAATCTCGTCGGAGCCATAAGGAATCTCAGGAACACTGTACTCGTTCCTGGATGTACTGCTGTCATCTAGGTCTGCTAAGTCAAAGTCAATCTTCATAGTGCTTATTTTAACAACAATCAGGTGAAGCGTGTCACATAAACAACAATAATTTGAGTGTTATGTGTGACAAAGAAGAACAAAAAGAATAGAATTGGTCTGCTGTGCTTATCCAGTGTACCTGCTCATCTCAGCAAGTGGATAGAACACGATTTCAGCAGACCAACTCTAGTGGTAGGTAAGAGTTATGGATTTAACTAGTTGTCACTAGCAGCAGCAAGAACACCTTCTGTTGCTGAGATGTATGAGACAATGTCGTTCTCCAGGCTGTCAATAGCCGCCTCAACCTCCTTGGCGAATCCAATACGATCCGACCTGAGAGTCGTCTCGAACTTACTGTCACTGACGGACTGGATGATCTCACCAAGGGAGTCCAACTGGTCATCAGGAAGTCTGAGAACCATGAATACCCTCTCAACACGATCCTTCTCAGAGGCCATCTCGCGGATGTTCCTCATCGTGATACCAAGCATAGCATCAGAGTTGATGACCTTGACAACAATCTCTGGCTCGTTGCTGGTGTCAACATCTGTTGAGTTGAGGACGAACTGTGCAGCAACAGACTTCTCGCTGGCTGTCAGAGCACGGTATGCGTCAAGAACTCGAATTACTCGGTCAGCGTCAGCAATCTGGTCGGATTCACGTTTGAAGTGGATTCCAGGTTTAGTACTGCTTGCAGAACTACCGGGCTCGTTTACAGTAGGTGACTCGTTACCAACTTGAACCGACGGCTGTGCAAACTGCTCTGGCTCAGCAGGAGAGTTGACGTACTGTTGATCGCCATAAGTCTCAGGCTCAGTGTCCTCATAGAGGATCCGGCTCGCCTCTTCTTCTGATACAGGCTTTTCAGCATATTCAATATAAGTCTTGCCCTGGAAAAAGTTTGATTCATGTAGATTTTCTGTATCTTCCTGAACCCACTCCTCATCCCCACTAGAAGAGTCAGAGGAGTAGGATTCATCAGTAGAAAGGTGGCTGCTGCTCTGTGGCACAGACGGCTGAGCAACAGGAGATGGAGCACTCATGGCTGATGGAGCGGTCTGAGGTGCTGCACTGTAAGCGGATGGAGCATGTGCTGGAGAACCAGAGAACATAGCAGCATCACTGTCTCCAGGCAAGTGCTCCTCACCCATGGCGGCAGACTCCAACTGCTTGTCCAACGGTTCAACATCAAGGTTTCTGAAATCGAATGCCATATGAATTACTTCTTCTTTCGTTGTCTTGCTGCTGGGCTGAGGCAGGCAGTGATTTGTCCGTCACTCATAGCCAGTTTGACTGTTCCAGGTGCCTTTTTCCCCAGAATAATTGCTTCTGCAATAGTATCCTCAACTGACTTTCTGACCACACGCTGAACCTCACGAGCACCATACTCAGTGACGTTCGACCTGCTTAGGATTTCCTCGACAATATCACTAGGAATACTACCGAGAGTCTGCTTTTTAGGCATACGTGAACTAATGCCGTTAATCTCCTTGAGAACAATCTTCTTGATAGTACTCTTGTCCAACTCATTGAAGAAGACAATCTCGTCAATACGGTTGATCATCTCTGGCTTGAAGGTCTTCTTGATGGCCTTGGTGACAGTGCTCTGAGAACGGGCCTTCCTGTCCAGATAAGCCTCAGCGTCAGACAGGACAGAGAAACCTGATGCCGTCTTAGCAGCCTCAGAGGCCCCAATGTTGGATGTCATGATGATGATACTGTTCGTGAAGTCAGCAACACGACCTTGACCGTCAGTCATACGTCCAGCATCAAGAATCTGTAAGAAAGCGTCCCAGATGTCAGGATGAGCCTTCTCGATCTCATCCAGAAGAATGATCGACTGAGGATTCTCAATAACAGCGCTCGTCAGGATACCACCAGACTCGTAGCCGACATATCCCGGAGGCGCCCCGAACAGTTTTGCCGCCTCGTGGTGCTCAGAGAACTCAGACATGTCAATCCTGACAAGGTTCACATCCTCCTTGGCAAGACACTTGGAGAGCACAGAAGCAGTCTCAGTCTTACCTACACCGGTTGGACCACAGAACAGGTAAGACCTGAGTGGACGATTACCTCTGCTCATGCCAGCCATTGGAACCAGTAGACCTCTGACAACAGAGTCGATAGCGGAGTCCTGACCGATAACGTTCTGTTTCAGGGTCTTTAGGACAGACTGAGGAGTGTTGTAGGAAAGAGGCTTGATCTCCTTCTGCTGCGGCTCTTCGTCCTCCTCTGCTGAGGTAGCAATCCTGAACATCACTGGCATGTCTCCATTACCAGAGACAATGATGTGGTTGTCGCTGTCATCCTCTGTGAATGGACCGAAGATCTCTTCGCAGTTCTCCATCACCTTGTCTGTTAGTG